>Ga0102592_1000793_pt1 | contig 44559 bp, 41 predicted proteins | sample AraplaCol_mMF_r2_FD_76861 | JGI IMG/M metagenome (GOLD analysis project Ga0102592, IMG submission 76861) | Arabidopsis root microbial communities from North Carolina, USA - plate scrape MF_Col_mMF_r2 (SPADES assembly) (version 2) | ecosystem: Host-associated > Plants > Roots > Endosphere...
AGGGTCATGCCAGGAGCGCGCATGTTCAGGATGGTGACGATGATGTTGATCGAACCCATGATCGACGACGCGCCCATGATGTGCATCGCGAAGATACCCATGTCCATGCCGATGCCCATCTGAGTCGACAGTGGAGCGTACAGGGTCCAGCCGGCAGCGGTCGCGCCGCCAGGCACGAAGAACGAGCCCGCCAGCAGGATCGCTGCAGGAGGCAGCAGCCAGAACGAGAAGTTGTTCATGCGGGCGAACGCCATGTCGGATGCGCCGATCTGCAGCGGGATCATCCAGTTGGCGAAGCCGACGAAGGCCGGCATGATGGCGCCGAACACCATCACCAGGCCGTGCATGGTGGTCAGCTGGTTGAAGAACTCAGGCTGGAAGAACTGCAGGCCTGGCTTGAACAGTTCGGTACGGATCATCAGCGCCAGCACGCCGCCGGACAGCAGCATGATGAAGGAGAACCACATGTACAGGGTACCGATGTCCTTGTGGTTGGTCGCGAACAGCCAACGGCGGAAACCGTGTGGGTGATCGTGTGCGTGATCGTGATCGCCGTGGGCGTGATCGTGTGCGTGATCGATAGTGCTCATGTAATGCTCCTAATTACTTGGCGCGAGCAGCCACAACTTCGGCTGGCTGGACGATGTTTTCCGCTGGCTTATTCGACCAGTTGTTGCGGGTGTAGGTGATGACAGCCGCGATATCGGTATCGGACAGCTGCTTCCATGCCGGCATTTCGGATGGGAACTTGCCCGACTTCTTACCGTGCAGCAGCACGTTGATCTGTTCTGCTTTAGGACCAGTCACCACTGGGGAGCCGTCCAGAGCCGCGAAAGCACCTGGCACGCCCTTGCCGTTTGCCTGGTGGCAGACTGCGCAATTGGCGGTGTAGACTTTTTCGCCCTTGGTCTTCAGTTCGTCGATGGTCCAGGTCTTGTTCGGATCGTCTGCCAGGGCAGCCATTTCCTTCTTCTTGCCGTTGACCCAGGCGGTGTACTCTTCGGCCGTCACGACTTTGACCACGATCGGCATGAAAGCGTGCTCTTTACCGCACAGCTCGGCGCAGTTGCCGCGGAAGGTACCGGTGTATTCAGCCTTGAACCAGGTGTCGCGCACGAAGCCGGGAATCGCATCCTGCTTGACGCCGAAGGCCGGGATCATCCAGGCGTGGATCACGTCGTTGGCGGTGGTGACGATGCGGATCTTTTTGCCAACTGGCACGACCACTTCGTTGTCCACTTCCATCAGGTAGTTTTCATTGCGCTTGCCGGTGAATTCCTCGCCAGGGTTGCCCACCTGGGCGCGCGGGGTCGACAGGTTGGAGATGAAGGAGATGCCTTCGCCTTCGCCCTTCAGGTAGTCATAGCCCCATTTCCACTGCATGCCGGTGGCTTTGATGGTGATGTCGGCGTTGGAGGTGTCTTTCATCGCAACCACGGTTTTGGTTGCTGGCAGTGCCATGCCGATAACGATCAGGAAAGGAACGACGGTCCAGGCGATTTCAACTGCGGTCGATTCGTGGAAGGTGGCGGCTTTGTGGCCGACCGACTTGCGGTGCTTGAAGATCGAGTAGAACATCACGCCGAACACGGCGACGAAGATCACCATAATGATGACCATCATCATGGTGTGCAGGTTATAGATGTTTTCAGCGATCTGTGTTGCAGGAGCCTGCAGGTTCAACTGATGGACCATCGGGCCGCCGGTGCCACCGGTCTTTGCCGTGTAGTCGCCGGCCGCTGTCGCCGCAGGCTCGGCCAACGCCGGCATTGCCGCGGCGGTGACGGCCAAGCCGAGCATCAACGATTGAAGTCGCTTCGCAAGTTTCATGTTTTCCCCAACCACCCAAAAATAAAGAAAATTTTTGTGCGCCAGTCCGGCTTAGCCGGCATACCGCCACACGCTAAACACCTAAAGGCTCCGAGCCAAGCCAGCGCGAAAAATCGCGTCCGGACTGTGCTGGAACCTTGAAAAACACTCCCGATGACCACACATCACCAGTAGCTTTGCTGCCATGTTTGCCTGGCCTGGACCGCCTTGTTTCTTTCGGCTGGGCGAAGTCATGGCAAAATTAGCTAATGATTATACTCAGTGAACATGTCCTGCATCAAGGGCAGCACACCCCTGGCTGTGGTATACGCAAGTAACTGCAGCCTTCCCTGCCTATTTTTTAGGCTTCCTCGGCAAGTCAAAACGAATGATCGCTTCGCCGCTGCTGGTGACCCTTGGCGCCGGGCGGAAGGCATGGCCGTAGATCACCTCGAACGTCAGCGCCAGCTTGCCGTCCGCACGGCGCTGCTTTTCCAGGCCCTGCAGCATGCGCTGGTATGCCTGTTTTCCGAGCAGCCCCTTGCGGCGCGTCTGCAGCGGGTTGCCGCCTAGCGCCCGCGCGTCAGCCAGCAGCTTGTCGGCGCTGTCATAGGTCACCGTGATCTTTTCCATATCCATGACCGGCTCGGCAAAGCCGGCCTCCACCAGCTGGTCGCCGAAGTCGTGCATGTCGACGAAGGGCAGCGTGTGCGGCGCCAGGTCGACCTCGGCGAAGGCGGCGCGCAGTTCCTGCAGCGTATCCGGGCCGAAGCAGGAAAACATCAGCAGGCCGCCCACTTTCAGCACACGATGCCATTCCGCAAACACGCGGTCCGGCTGCGGGTGCCAGTGCAGCGCAAGGTTAGACCAGACCAGGTCCACGTTGTTTCGTGCCAGCGGCAGGTCGGCCATATCGGCGCACAGGTAGTCAATGCCGGATTTTGCTGGTAGCAATTTGCCAATCAATTGGCTCAGGCCCGTTTTGCCGGCCTGGCCGCGCGCGGCGGCGATCATGGCGGGAGAAGTGTCGACGCCCAGGATCTGGGCGGCGGGATAGCTCTTTTGCAAGGCCGGCAGGTCGGGGCCGGTGCCGCAGCCCGCATCCACCACGCGCAGCGGGTTCACTTTGACCAATTGCAGGCGCTCGTGCATGCGGCTGGCGATCTCGCGCCGCAGGAAATCGGCTTCCGCCACGCGCGCCGGGTCGGCAAACAGGGCGCGGACTCGATCCAGGTCAATAGGAGCGCTTAATTTCGGCGGTTTTGCTGGGGCTTGCATATTTAATACGGTTCTTTAATGGGATAATCCGGGCAGTTTACTCGTTCGCGGGGATTTGCGATGGCTGCCTCTTTTGCCAACGGCCTGCTGGCCGCCCTGTTGCCCTGTAATTGCGTGCTGTGCGGCGCCAGCGGCCCGTCCCTGCTCTGCCCCGGCTGCCACCAGCAATTCTTCACCATCGATATCGCCCGCTGCCCGGTCTGCGCCAATCCCCTGCCGCCCTCGCCGCTGGTCCTGCCTTGCGGCCGCTGCCAGGCCGAGCGCCCCGCCTTCGACGCCACGGTGGCAGCCGCCGACTACGCCCTTCCTGTGGACCGCCTCGTGCTTCAGTTAAAATTCGCCCGCCAGCTCGCGCTGGCGCACCTGTTTGCCGGCCTGCTGGCGGATGCGGTGCAGCGGGCTGCTGCCGGCCAACACCCGCGCCCCGCCCTGCTCTGCCCCGTGCCACTTGGCCAGCAACGGCTGTCGGAACGCGGTTTCAACCAGGCGCTGGAAATCGCCCGCCCGCTAGGCAAGGCCCTCGGCATTGCCGTCCATGCGAAACTCGCGGTACGCGTGCGCGACACGCTGGCCCAAAGCAGCACGCCGCACGGCGCGCGCCATGCCAACATCGCCCACGCCTTCGCGATTCCCGACCGGGCGCAGGTTGAAGGCCGGCATATCGGCCTGGTCGACGATGTGATGAGCAGCGGCCAAACCCTGCAGGAACTGGCCGCAACATTAAAGCGCCATGGCGCCGCGCGCGTGACGAACTATGTGTTCGCCCGCACGCCCCCGAACACGAATTAGGAGAAGAGCTTGTTTCATGTAGTGCTGGTCAACCCGGAAATCCCGCCCAACACGGGCAACGTGATCCGCCTGTGCGCTAACACCGGTGCGCAGCTGCACCTGATCGAGCCGCTCGGCTTCCCGCTCGACGACGCCAAGATGCGCCGCGCCGGGCTCGATTACCACGAATATGCGCAGATGAAGGTGCACAAGGACTGGGCAGCCTTCCTGGCCGACGTCCAGCCGGACACCAGCCGCATGTTCGCCATGACGACCCACGGCTCGCGCCCGTTCGCCGAGCTGGCCTTCCAGCCCGGCGACGTATTTGTGTTCGGCAGCGAAACCCGCGGCCTTGCGCCCGAGTTCCGCGAATCCTTCCCGACCGGACAGCGCATTCGGCTGCCCATGATGCCCGGCAACCGCAGCCTCAATCTTTCCAACACCGTTGCGGTGGTGGTGTTCGAAGCCTGGCGCCAGCACGGCTACGCCGGCGGCGCCTGAGCGATAGCCAGCTTTAGGGCTTGTAGCTCGCGACGATTTTCTTCATTTCCGGCACGACGCTCTGGAATACCTGTTTCGCACGCGGAACGTAGGCTTGGGTCTTTGTGGTGAATGCCTGTTTGAACGATTCAGTCAGCTCCGGGCCGACCTTTTTCGCTTTGGCGGCCTGGTCTTTCGGCAGCAAGTTAAACTCAAGGTCCACCGACATCTTGCGGAAGCTTATGTCGCGTGCAAGCGCATCCAGCCGATTTTTCTCTGCGCCGGGTTGAAGTGGGTAAGGCGGTTTCGCGGTCGATTTAATCATGCCCTCGCACATCCCGCCATCCATGATGACTTCCCAATAGAGGCGCCCACCCTTTTGCTTCAGGAAGGCAGGGAATGCCTCGCGCTGGGCTGGCGTCCAGCTATTGACCATGCTGCGCATCAAGGGGAGCAAGCCGGCATCGATCAAAGGCCCATTGCTTGCCTCATCATCCTGAAGGGCCATTTCCAGCAGATCGCGCGCTTGGCGATAGTTTTCATTGCCTGGCCCCCATGCCGGCCCCAATTTTGCGGCCTCACGCGCGCCATCCAGCATCAAGTCCGGCAGTATGCTGCGCATATGCTTGTTCGAAATCGTGAGCGCCTCATCCAAGCATTTCAGCGGAACATCCTTTAACAGCTTGTCCGTGATGTCATCCACCTCGTCGGCCAGCGCAACCGCAGGCAACAGGCTGCCACACAGGCTTAATACAGCAATCGCTTTTTTCATTTGCTTCTTCCAAGTATTAAAGTGAGTTGATGTATTAGGGCTTGTAAGCCTCAATGATGTTGACCACCTGCGGCACCACGGGCTCGAATGCTCGACGCGCACGCGGAGCGTAGGCCTGATTCGCCGCCTGGAACGCGTCCTGGAACGATTTAGCCAGTTTCGGCCCGAGTCGGTCCACCTTGGCGCGCTGCTCTTTTGGCAGCAAGCTTGCTTCCAGATCCATGGCGCCCATGCGGATATCGACGCCGACCTTGAGCGTATCCATGCGCTTTTTATCCTCGCCTGGAGGAAGAAGGTGCGGCAACTTCACCGTTACCGACTCAATCATTGCCCAGCACAATGCGCCATCGACCAGCGAATCCCAATAGAAGCGCCCACCCTTCTGCTTCACAAAGGCAAGGTATTCCGTGCGTTCAGCCGGCGACCACCCGCTAACTGCGTTGCGGACCAGCTTGTGCAGGTCAAAGTCCACCAGCGGCCCGTTGCTCACCTCTTCATCTTGCAAAGCCATTTCCACCACGTCGCGGGCCTGCCGGTAGTTTTCATTGCCGGGTCCCCAAGTCTTCTCAAGTTTTCGCGCATTACGAGCGCCGTCCAGCAGCAAGTCGGGCATTGTGCGGCGAATATGGTTGCCCGCAATGGTGCTTGCTTCGGCGAGGCACTTCGAAGGCGCGACCTTCAACAACTTGTCGCTGAAGTCATCCAACTCGTCAGCGCGCGCCAGCGCAGGAAACAGGCAGCTGCATAGGCTGAGTACAGCAATCGCTTTCTTCATTTGGCACTTTCCATGTATCAAGATTAGTTATTTTGCAACGACTCTTCAGCGCGCGTCAATCGCGGGGCCTGCTGAATTGACGAATGGAAGCGTGTGGGCGCGCCAGTTTCGAATGACGTATAACCGGGCTGAAAGGAGCTCGCGATGTTCGAACTCGACCTGCCATGGTGGGAATACGCGGTGCGCGGCGTAACGATTTACGTCGCGCTGCTAGTCATGATGCGCTTGAGCGGCAAGCGCACCATCGGCCAGTTCACGCCATTTGACTTGCTGGTCATCATGCTGCTGAGTGAAGCCGTTTCACCAGGCCTGACCGGCGGAGACCAATCCGTGGCCGGCGGCCTGATTGTCGTGGTGACCCTGGTGATACTCAACCTCGTGATCGCCTTCATCACCGCCCGCAGCGAGAAGGCGGCAGAACTGGTCGAAGGCACAGCCGTGCTGATCGGCCGCGACGGCAAGATCTTCAAGGAAGTCCTGAAGCGAAATCACGTCGCAGAAGGCGACGTCGAGCAATCGCTGCGCGAAGCCGACTGCCCTTTGGAATCGATGAAATTCGCCTTCCTGGAAGCGGATGGCAAGATCACCATCCTGCAGCACTAAGACCCTCTTTGTTCACTCGCCATGCGGAAGATCGCCAGCAATACCTTCAAGGCGGCCGCTTCGCTACCGGCGGCTCGCCGCAGCTAATTTGGCCCAGGCGCTCCGCGAGAAGCGATTCAAGGATCTGGAGGCAAGCAATGTCTCCGCCGCTTTAGGGTCGGACTCGCAAAGCAGTTGTGCGGCAAATGCGATTATCCGCTCGGTCCGCCATCCAGTGCTCGCAGTTGCGGCAGCAAGGAACGGTGGCAGCACCAGTTCACGCAACACCGCTACCCGGCTCACCCTGAACAAAATGGAGGCAAGTCCATCCAGCTTCCGCAAGCCATGCGGCTCTTGTGAAATTACTTCCAGCAAGCGCAAGCTGAGGCAGCTCGCCTTCCCAGGATTGGCATGTATAAGCAGGGCCAATGGCCATCCTGCGACGGTCACGATCCTGTTCGGTTCAGTCAGTTCAAATGCCGCAGACAAGGATTCATCGAGCAAAGCCTCGCGCACCTCTGGTCGAGGCTCCGAGTCAGCAACCGCGCTCAGCGCCTGGCAACGGTACCAGGGATGGCGAATATTCCGAGCAACGCGCAGCGCAGCCTTAAGATCAACCGCGACCAAGTCGTCGGTATCGCTACGCCCCTTGACCCCATCAGCAATGACTGCGCGGCTCCAGCTTTCAGTAAGTTTCAAAATGCTCGAAAGCCCAGGCCTTAAAGGAAGCCGATGTGCTTGCGTTCCAGCCCCGACATCACCAGCTTGATGTAGCGGTTGGGGATATACAGCTCAACCTCGACCATCGCGCCCTCAGCGTTGCGCGTCTCGGAAATCAGGTGGAAGAAGCTGCGGTCGGGACTGGCCTCCTTGCAAGGCAAGAATTTGCCGGAAGGCCCATCGGTCAGGTAATCCTTCAGCGTGGTCCCCAGTTCGGCCACGCCCTCGTCGGTCAGCAGCACACCAAAAGCCATGACGGCCTCCTATTGTCCAAACATGCGCACTTTAGCCAGCAGCTTGGTGGTCGAGCGGTCGTGCTCGAAATCAATGGCCACCGCCTTGCCGCCGTAAGCCAGCACCGCCTGCCCTTCCGGGATCGCGGTCATATCGTAATCGCCGCCCTTGGCGTAAATCTCGGGCCTGGCCTGCAGTACCGCTTCCAGCGCGGTGTCTTCGTCAAACGGCACTACCAGGCTGACCGACTCCAGCGCCGCCAGCAGCGCCATGCGGTCTTCGCAAGTGTTCAAAGGACGGTCGTCGCCCTTGCCCAGGCGCTTGACCGAGGCGTCGGTATTGGCCGCCACTACCAGCGAGGCGCCCAGCGAGCGCGCCTGCGCCAGGTAGGTCACATGGCCGCGGTGCAGGATGTCGAACACGCCATTGGTCATCACCACCGGCTTGGGCAGTGCCGCCACCCGCGCGGCCAGTTCGTCGCGCGAGCACATCTTCTTTTCAAACTCGATCATTCGCCTTCTTCTTCCTCTTCTTCATCCAACTGCATACTCAGGCCGCCCGACGATTTGGGCGCCGCCACGCTCGGTGCCGAGGCATCTGGCGGCGGGCGGTTGCTGTGCAGCTTGATCTGCAGGCGCAGGCCGTTGGTCGAATCGGCATTGCGCAGCGCCTCTTCGTAGGCAATGTAGCCCTTATTATAGAGTTCGAACAAGGCCTGGTCGAAGGTGCACATGCCCAGTTCGCGCGACTTGGCCATGATCTCCTTGATCGAGTGGAAGTTGCCTTTGAAGATCATCTCGGAGATGGTCGGCGTGTTCAGCAGGATCTCGATGGCGGCCTTGCGCCCCTTGCCGTCTTCCGTGCGGATCAGGCGCTGCGAGACGATGGCGCGCAGGTTGGACGACAAGTCCATCAGCAGCTGGTTGCGGCGCTCTTCCGGGAAGAAGTTGATGATGCGGTCCATGGTCTGGTTCGCATTGTTCGCGTGCAGGGTGCCCAGGCACAGGTGGCCAGTCTCTGCGAAGGCGATCGCGTGTTCCATGGTCTCGGTGTCGCGGATCTCGCCGATCAGGATCACGTCCGGCGCCTGGCGAAGGGTGTTTTTCAGCGCATGGTGCCAGGACAGGGTGTCCACGCCCACTTCGCGGTGGGTGATCAGGCAGTTCTTGTTCTTGTGTACATATTCGACCGGGTCTTCCACGGTGATGATGTGGCCGGCCGAATTCTGGTTGCGGTAGTCGATCATGGCCGCCAGCGAAGTCGATTTGCCGGAACCGGTACCGCCCACCACCAGCACAAGGCCGCGTTTGGTCATCACGACTTCCTTCAGCACTTCCGGCAGGTCTAGCTTCTCGAAATTCGGGATTTCGGAAGCGATGGTCCGGCACACCATGCCGACCGCCTGCTGCTGCACGAAGACGTTGACGCGGAAACGGCAGACATTAGGCAGCGAGATCGCGAAATTGCATTCCAGCTCGGTCTCGAACTCGCGGCGCTGCTTCTCGTTCATGATGGCGTAGGCCAGGGCGCGGGTCACGTCCGGGGTCAGGCGCTGCTGGCTCAGGGCACGCATCGCGCCCTGCGACTTGATACTGGGCGGGAAATCCGCCGAAATGAACAGGTCGGAACCGCCGACCTGGTGCATCGCCGTCAGCAGCTTGAAAATATACGACTGGGCTTCTTCGTGCCCAAGTGTGGAAGACATATTCGCCTCGTTATATGGTTTTGCAGGTCATTATAGCCAGTGCCCTTCCCCATTCATGGCATTGCAACAAGGCATTCAACTGTGTTCAAATGGGTTCATGACACTGACCGAGCTCAAATATATCGTAGCAGTTGCCAGAGCGAAACACTTCGGCCATGCCGCCGAGGCGTGTTTTGTTGCTCAACCTACACTTTCTGTCGCAATTAAGAAACTGGAAGACGAGCTCGGCGTCGTCCTGTTCGAGCGCGGCGGTGCGGAAATCTCGGTTACCCCGCTGGGCGCCCAGATCGTGGCCCAGGCCGAACGGGTGCTGGAGCAGACCGCAGCCATCAAGGAACTGGCAAAGCAGAACAAGGACCCGCTGGCCGGCCCGTTGCGTCTTGGCGTCATTTACACCATCGGCCCCTACCTGCTGCCGCCTTTAGTCAAGCGGATGATTGAAACCACGCCGCAAATGCCGCTGGTCCTGCAGGAGAATTTCACCGTCAAGCTGCTGGAAATGCTGCGCCAGGGCGAGCTGGACGCCGCCATCATGGCGCTGCCGCTGCCGGAGCACGGCATGGCCGTGCAGGCGCTATATGACGAGCCTTTCGTGGTGGCGATGCCCAAGAACCATCCCTGGGCTGCGCGCGTTGCCATCCCGGCCGAGAACCTGAAGACCGAAACCATGCTCCTGCTGGGCAATGGCCACTGCTTCCGCGACCAGGTACTGGAAGTGTGCCCGGAAATGGCGCGCTTCTCCTCGCCAGGCAACGGCATGCAGCGCACCTTCGAAGGCTCTTCGCTCGAAACCATCCGCCACATGGTGGCCAGCGGCATTGGCCTGACCGTGCTGCCGCGTGCCTCGGTACCGGACATGGAAGGCCGCGACGGCATGCTGGCATTCCGCTATTTCGAGAATCCTGAGCCGAACCGGCGCGTGGTGATCGTCTGGCGCAAGAGTTTTACTCGCAAGGCCGCCATCGACGCCATCGTCGCCGCAGTGGCCGACTGCCAGCTCCCCGGCGTCCATATGCTGAACGGGCAGGCGGAGTAAAATGCCGGGATGCATGCGACTACCCCACCCCTGAGCAAACTCGAACTCTATTTCCGCCTGGTCCGGCTGGACAAGCCGATCGGCACCGTGCTGCTGCTGTGGCCGACCCTGGCAGCGCTGTGGCTGGCTTCCGGCGGCGTGCCGGACTGGAAGCTGCTGCTGATCTTCTCGTTGGGCACCTTCCTGATGCGTTCGGCCGGCTGCGCCGTCAATGATTACGCCGACCAGGATTTCGACAAGCACGTCAAGCGCACCGCCGAGCGCCCGATCACCAGCGGCCGCGTCAGCGGCAAGGAAGCGCTGCTGATTGCCGCCGGCCTGTCGCTGGCCGCTTTCCTGCTGATCCAGCCGCTGAACGCGCTGGTCAAGCAATTGAGCGTGGCGGCCTTGATTATTGCTGGCACCTACCCCTACTTCAAGCGCTTCTTCGCCATCCCGCAAGCCTACCTCGGCATCGCCTTCGGCTTCGGCATGCCGATGGCATTCGCCGCAGTGCAAGGCACGGTGCCACCGGTAGCCTGGCTGCTGCTGGTGGGGAATGTGTTCTGGGCCGTGGCCTACGACACCGAATACGCCATGGTCGACCGCGACGACGACCTGAAGATCGGCATCAAGACTTCCGCCATCACCTTCGGCCGCTTCGACGTCGCGGCCATCATGCTGTGCTATGGCGTGCACCTGGCGATCCTGCTGGTGGTCGGCCACCAGTTCGGCCTGGGCCTGCCCTTCCTGCTGGGCATCGCCGTAGCGGCCGGCTGCGCGATTTACCACTACTTCCTGATCCGCGGGCGCGAGCGTGCGCCTTGCTTTGCCGCCTTCCGCCACAATAACTACCTCGGCGCCGCTGTCTTCGCAGGCATTGCGCTCGACTACGCGCTGCGCTGACCTATACTGGAAGCTACTCCCGAGTGCTGTTCACTGAGACGAGGCGATCATGGACCAGACACCACAATCTACTACTGCAAAACCGAACGGCGGCGGCGTTGCCAACGGCAAGAGCCATAGTTCAAATGAAAACCAGGAAGCCCGCGAGAAGCTCATGGGCGACCTGAAACAGGCCGTGCAGGATGCCGAAACCTGGCTGCGCAATGCTGCCACGGCCAATTCCGAAGACCTTGGCATGGTCAAGGCCAAGTTCGAAGATACGCTGCGCACCGCCAAACGCGACTTGCTGAAGCTGGAAGACAGCGTGCTCGCCCGCGGCAAGATGGCAGCCCAGGCCACCGACCACTATGTGCACGACAATCCGTGGAAGGCGGTCGCCACCGGCGCTGCAATCGGCGTGATTGTCGGCCTGCTGGTCGCTCGCCGCTGATCCTTCGCTTCAGTCGCGCCGCGCAGCCGCCGCTGCGCGGTAGGCTGCCGGCGTGGTATCGAACAACTGGCTGAAGGTCCGGCGCAGCATGGCTTCCGTGCGAAAGCCCGATTGCAGCGCAACTTGCAGCATCGACAGGCCTGGCCGGGCCAACAACTCTTTCGCATATTCGCCGCGGCAGCGCGCGATGTAGATGTGCGGCGGCATGCCAACTGCATGCTGGAAGCGGCGCGAGAAATTGCGCACGCTCATGGCTGTGCGCTGCGCAGCGCTTTCCACCGTCAAATCCTGCTTGAAGCAGCGCTCGATGTACTCCTGCGCCTGGCGGATGCGCTGGTCGCCATGCTGCTTCAGCCCCGCATTGCGCAAAGCAATATGCCCGGCACTGGGCTGGCTGGGCGGATTGGTGTAGCGCGAAAGCTTGTGCGCCACCGCGTCGCCATGGAAATGGCCGACCAGGTAGCTGCAGGCATCCAGGCAGGGATTGACCGAGCCGGCGCTGATGATGCTGCCGTCGATTACCAGCGGCACGTCGGGACTGAAGCGTACTTCGGGATAGTGCTGGGCAAAGACGCGCTGGTCGGACAGGTTGCCCGTCACTTCACGGCCATCGAGCAGGCCGGTCTCGGCCAGGATGCGCATGCCGCCGGCCATGCCGACCAGCACTGCGCCGGCGGCGTGGGCTTGCCGCAGCCAGTCGCGCAGCACTGGCGGGATCGGCTGGCGTGCCGCCAGTGGCAGGTAGTACGGCGGCACGATCACGGCTTGTGGCGCCTGCATGTCCGCCAGCGTTGCCTCCGGCTGCAAGGACGGCCCGGTGAAGGAGCGCACCGGCGCCTTGTCGATTGCTACCAGGCGGGCCCGGAACAGTTCCGCCGCCTGCAAGTCGGCATTGCGCGCATGCAGCGTGCCGGCGATGGCAAATGCCTCCCGCGCCAGCAGGGCAAGGCCTCCCCAGCAGTCGTCCCCCACCACAATGGCGATTGAAACTGGCGCTCTCATCCTGGCCGATACTAGCAGGATATTTGGCCGATCTTGCACATATCATTTCAACAATGGACAGATATACTGGCTTCGCTGCTGCATCCCTACAACAGTAAATGGGAGACATGTATGTACAAAGCCATCGGCGCACTCGCGCTGTGCGGCCTGCTATCCGCCTGCTACAAGACTACGCCCTCACTGCCGGCGCCCGCTTCGGCTGCCGACATCGCGTTCCAGAAGCAACTCCAGGAACAACTGCTCGACGCCAAGCCCGGCTCGGTGATCGAGATCCCGGCCGGCAAATACAAGTTCACCAGCGGGCTGCAGCTGCGCGCCGATGGGGTGACGATACGCGGGGCCGGAATGGACAAGACCATCCTGTCTTTCAAGCCGCAGGTAACGGGGCCGGAAGGCTTGCTGGTCTACGGCAACAACTTCACCATCGAAGGCTTGACGATTGAGGATTCCAAGGGCGACGGCTTGAAGATCAACGACGGCGATCACATTACGATCCGCGGCGTGAAGGTGCAGTGGACCGGCGGCTCCAAGGTGACCAACGGCGCGTACGGCATCTATCCCGTCAAGACCAAAAACGTGCTGATCGATAACTGCGTGGCCATCGCCGCCTCGGACGCCGGCATTTACGTCGGCCAGTCGCAGAACGTGGTTGTGCGCAACTCGCGCGCCGAAGCCAATGTGGCCGGCATCGAAATCGAGAACACCATCAACGCCGACGTGTACGACAACGTCGCCACCCGCAATACCGGCGGCATCCTGGTGTTCAATATGCCGAACCTGCAGCAGCCGGGCCACAGCACGCGCGTGTTCAGGAACAAGGTCATCGAAAACAACCTGGGCAACTTTGCCGCCAAGGGTACGGCGGTGGCCAGTGTGCCGGCCGGTTCGGGTGTGGTGATCAACTCGAATTCGAAGGTCGAGATCTTCGACAACGACATCACCAACAACCAGACCGCCAACGTCATCATCTCCAGCTACCACTCGACCGGCTACTTCACTGAAAAAGGCGTGGCCAAGGATTATGACCCGTATCCGAAGGCGATCTACGTCTACGATAACCGCTTCAAGGGCGGCGGCGATGCGCCCGACGGGCTGGACCTGAAAGCGCTGAAGGTGGCGATGTACGGCCTGTCCGGCCACTTGCCCGACGTGCTGTGGGACGGCTACGCCGACAATGCACTGGCCAAAAATGGCGTCATGCCGCCCGAGGCGCGCATCTGCGTGCAGGACGGCGTTGAAGTGCTGAACGCAGATGGCCCCAACAAATACAAGAACCCGAAAGCCGATTCGGCGCCGCACCGCTGCCAGCTTGCCAAGCTGCCGCCGGTCACCATCCCTCAACTCAGCTCGCAATCCTGATGAAGCTTGCCGTCCCTGCTTTCCGCCCGTTGCGGGCGGCCGGCATGGCGGCGTGCGCGCTTGTACTTGCGTCTTGCGCACGCAGCCCTGCCCCGCCTGCCAAACCAGTGCAGTTCATCGCTGAAGGCCGGCCCGAAAAACTCAGCGAGTGGCGCCTGATGGCTGCCAGCGAGGGCCGCCTGGTGCTGAACAAGGAAGTGATGCCCTACACCCTGAACACCCCGCTGTTCAGCGACTACGCCCACAAGCTGCGCACGGTGTGGATGCCGAAAGGCGTGTCGGCAGCCTACAAGCCCGACACCGCTTTCGACTTCCCGGTCGGCACCATCATCAGCAAGACCTTCTATTACCCACGCGACGGCAGCAGCCAGGCCGTGCTGGCCACCGACGGTAGCGGTACCGACACCACCCTCGATCTGGCTAAGGTGCGGCTGATGGAAACGCGCCTGCTGGTGCGGCGCGAAGCGGGCTGGATCGCCCTGCCCTATGTGTGGAACGAGGCGCAGACCGAAGCCGAACTGAAACGCACCGGCGACCAGATTCCGATGGAGCTTGTGTCGGCGCAGGGCCGCCAGAAATTCACCTACGTGGTGCCGAACGTGAACCAGTGCGCCTCCTGCCATGTGGCAGACCTGAAGAGCAAGAAGTTCGAACCGCTCGGCCTGAAGGCGCGCCACATCAACCTGAACGGGCAGCTGGAGAAGATGGTGCAAGCAGGCTACCTGAACGGCGCCCCCGCTGCCGCCGATGCGCCACACAACGTCGACTGGCGCGACAAGGCGCAGTCCATCGACGCCCGCGCCCGCGCCTACCTCGACATCAACTGCGCCCACTGCCACAACAACAAGGGCACCGCCAACACCACCGCCCTGCACCTGGAAATTGGCGCGCCGGCCAACCAGCACCTGGGCCTGTGCAAGCCGCCCGTGGCGGCAGGCGCCGGCACCGGCGGCAACTCCTTCGGCATCAATCCCGGCAAGCCGGACGACTCGATTTTCGTGTTCCGCCTGAAGTCGACCGAAACCGGAGTGATGATGCCGGAACTGGGACGCACCACCTCGCACCGCGAAGGCGTTGAACTGATTCGCGAATGGATCGCATCGATGAAGGAAAGCTGCAACTGATAACAAGGGGAGCCCACTTGACGTCCTCCCCGCCCTAAAGGACGGGGACTCCTGCAGCCAGCGTCGCACGTCCGCGACGGAGAATGTTTAATGCAGCATTGAGATCACGATCATGTACCGTACCGCAATCACTACAAGCCCACTCTCTTATTCCAAGGCCTGCGATACCTCTCGGCCTCGAATCGGGCAGTGCGCCACAGTTCGAGCAGGTCTGGGTGGTAAATCGTTCGTCCACTTCCACATACCGCGCGCCATGCCTCACGGCCTTGTACGCCAGCATTCTCCGGAAGGACGACCAACCCGCATCAAGTACGGACTTTGCCAAGCTGGTCTGGGCAAGTCCGCTGGCGTTGACATTGCCAACAGCAATATGGTCAAAGGCGCGTGCAATCTCCGCGGACCGCTTATGCAGAAAGTCCTGCCGGCTGCGCGCTGTACGCGCCTGAATCGCTTTAACCCTGCGCCGCTTACGCGCTCGCTGCGCCACCGCGAGCGCTGCCTCAGCCTTTCGGTAGTAACCCGGTGCCGGAATCCGCTGGGCATCCGACAATACCGCAAGCTCCTTCAGGCCCAGGTCGATGCCGACGCCCAGGTCGAGCTCACGCACCGCTGGTTCGGTAACTTCGATGGCGATATTGAGGAACCATTTGCCCCGGCTATCCTGCGCAAAGCACGTGCCATCCTTGATTTTTCCTTCGGGCAGCGGGCGCGAGTAAAACACGCGGAATGTATTACCCGCAAAGCGGAAAGCATTGCCTTCGCGGTGCAGGTCGCGTCCCTTGAGTGGCACCCAACCCAGCGTCTTGCGTCCCCGATAGCGCAAGTAGGGCCGCCTGTGCTGCGCGCGGGACTTGGCAAACTGTTCGCAGACAGCGTTGATCGTGCCGGAATGCAGTTCCAGCTCTTTGCTGCATCCAGCCGTCAGCTTATTCAAATCGAATCCAGTCAGATAAGGCCGCCTGAAACGCAGCGCATCCTTCTGCCGGTCGTTGCAGTAATTCCAGACGAAGTTCACCTTGCGGGCTTGCTGATTCAGGGTCCCGTTCAGCGACTTCACACGGTAACGGTAGACGACAACCATACTGTAAGTTTATACAGTATTTTACTAATCTCAAGGGGAATGACAGCTTCGCTGTCGGCTCCTTTCACTCCCCGCCCTGAAGGACGGGATTTCTCGGAGCAAAACTGATGAAGCTGAGCAAGAAAATCCTGTCGTCCAGCATTTCCAGCGCCCTGCTCGTCTGCAGCGGCACCGCCCTGGCCGCTGACCCGGTGCCGAAGGAAGAAACCCATGTGGTGGTCGTCACCGCGCAGAATCGCACGCAGCAGGCGCAAGACGTGCCGATCGCCCTGCAAATCATCAACGCTGACCAGATCGACAAGCTGGCTGCGCCCAGCCTGGCTGAAATGAACGGCTACATTCCCGGCCTGTCGGTCAACGCCGAGCAGGCGACCCAGCCCTCACTGTCGCTGCGCGGGATCGGCACCGGCGATTTCGGTATCGGCACCGACGCTCCGGTGGGCATGTACATCGACGGCGTCTACGCCGGCAAGACCGGCGGCGCGATCATGAACTTCAACGACGTGCAGCGAATCGAAGTGCTGAAAGGCCCGCAAGGCACCCTGTTCGGGCGTAACAGCGCTGCCGGCGCCATCTCCGTCGTGACACGCGAACCGGGCCGTGACACCGAGCTGGAAGCGCGCCTGCGCTATGGCCGCTTCCACACGAGCAATGTGGAGCTGTTGGCCAATACTCCGCTGGGTGACACCACCGCGCTGCGCATCACCGCCGTGCATCACGGCACCGACGGCTGGCTGAAAGACGCGGCCACTGGCGAAAAACTCCAGCATGGCAACGACAACGGCGTGCGCGCCACCCTGCGCTGGGACGCGCCGGCACGCGCCAAGGTGCTGCTGTCGGTGGAAGCGGAAAAGCTCGATCACAAGGCGCGCCCCGCCATCGGCCTGGTGGCCGGCGTGCCGGTGGTGCCGCCCGATCCGTCCACCTACCTCGACCCACGCACTGCGCCGGTCTACAACGACGCCCAGAACAATGGCGAAACGCGTGACTTCCGCGGCAGCACGCTGCGCATTGAGGTGCCGCTCGGCTGGGCCATCTTCAACTCCACCACCGGCTACCGCCGCTTCGACTCGCGCAACCGGCAAGACAATGACGGCACCAACCTGATTACGCATTACGTCGATACCGAAAACTCGGAACGCAACCGAAGCTGGCAGCAGGAATTCCGCCTGTCCGGCAACACCGGCATGGCCGACTGGGTCACGGGCCTGAGCTTCTATCACGAGAAGGCCCGGCAAACCAGCCAGGTCAACACCAACACCAATACGCTCGACACGATTTTCGGCAACGTGGCCGGCTTCCCCGTTTTCAGCCTGCTGGAAGGGGTGGCGGCGGCCGTGGACATTCCAGCCGGCCTGCTGGGCAATCCGTGGCAGGAGAATATGCACGTCGAAGGCCGCTACAAGGCCACCGCCATCTACGGCGACGTGATCTGGCACCTGGCGCCGAAGCTGAACCTGACCACCGGCGTGCGCTACACGCGCGACGACAAGCGTTTCAGCTGGTACAGCCCGCCACGCACAGCTGCTGGCCTGGACAACAGCATCGCCAACCTGCAAAACCTCGGGTTCTTCGACGCCCTGGTCGGCATGGGCGCCCTCACGCCGGAACAATTGATGATGGCGCTGGGCGCGATGACCCAGAATATCGAATTCACCAGCGCCGGCGCCACCACGGCGCCGCTGTCCAAGAAGAACAAGTGGAACGACACCAGCCCGCGCGCGGTACTCGACTACAAGCTCAATGACGACATGATGGTCTACGGCTCCATCGCCAAAGGCTACCAGGCGGGCGGCTTCAACGCGCTGCAGGTCAACGCCACCTACGAACCGGAAAAGGTATGGAATGCCGAAGTGGGCGTGAAGAACTACTACCGCCAGTACAAGCTGCTGGTGAACGCTTCGCTGTACAAGTACAAGTTCAGCAACCTGCAATCGCTGGCCCTGGTGAATAACGGCTCCGCCATCCCGACTTACCAGGTCACCAGCAGCGACCAGGAAGCGCACGGCCTGGACTTCGAAATGCGCTGGCAGCCGATGCGCGACCTGCGCCTGAACATGAGCACAGCCTACATCGACCAGACTTACAAGACTTTCACCACCAGCGACGGCATCAATCTTGATGGCCAGCCGGTCGGCACGCCGAAATGGACTACCGCCGTCGGCGCCGACTACTGGATCCGCGACGTCGCAGGCGGCGACTTGAACTTCACGCTGCAGCACGCCTATACCAGCGCCACGCGCTGCAATGCCGATGCGCTGCAAGGCGCCTGCCTGACCACCCCGCGCTTCCGCGTCGGCGGCGCCACCCAGCGCACCGACTTCCGCGCCGGCTATGAGGCAGCCAGCCACAAATGGGCTGTGGCGTTGTATGCCAACAACCTTTTCGACAAGCGCTATGTGACCAGTGTTGGCAATATGACCACGGGCTTGCTGGGCACACCATATACGATGGTCAATTCGCCGCGCCAGGTCGGGGTCGAACTGCGCGTAAACCTGTAGCGAGTTATAGTAAAATCAACCTCTTAGCCAAACCTTTTATGTTGCAATGTTCGTCCCCGCCAAGAGTTCTCCTACAACCACGGACAGGCCCGCGCAGTACGACGGGCCAGGGGACTTCTTGTCCCGGCGGCTCGATGGCTTGAACGAACAGGCAGACAGCCTGCAAACCTGGCGCAACAACCTGCTGAACGGCTTGTGCGCCGTGGCCTTGTTCCTCGGCCTGGTGGTGGCGATTCCCAGCGTCGTTGGCAGCATGAAGATGAACCAGTGGCCGCTGATCGTGAGCGACATCATCGCCTTGCTATGCGTCGGCGCCCTGTATTTCTGCCGGTCCGTCTCGTTCCGCTTCCGCGCGCTGGCCTTCCTGGCCATCAGCTACCTGCTCGCAGTCGTGCAGCTGTTTTCCGTAGGCCCACTGGTCCAGCCCTACCTGCTCGCCGTGCCGATCCTGTGCACGGTGCTGCTCGGCATCCGCCCCGCCATGGCGGCCCTGCTCTGGTGCAGCGGCACCCTGTTCGTTACAGGCTATTTTGGCGGCATCGATCCGGGCTTGAGCAATGTGTTTGTCAGCATGCTGATGCACTGGTCGCTGGTGTCGCTGAATTTCACGCTGGTGGCTGCGGTGCTGGTGGTGTCCTGCGCCTACCTGCTGAATGGGCTCGAAGGCGCGCTGGCGCGGCAGCGGGCGGTACAGCAAGCGCTGGAAAACCAGGTCGCTACCTTGCAGGCGCGCGACCTGGAACTGCGCGAATCGACTGCCGCACGCAAGGCCGCCGAAGAATCGAATGAACAGAAATCGGAATTCCTGGCCATGATCAGCCACGAGGTGCGCACCCCTTTGGGCGGCGTGATCGGCATGCTGCAGCTGGCGAAAAAAGACGTCACCCTGTCGCCCGAAACGCGCAACAAGCTGCGCATTGGCCTGGGCAACGCAGAGGTGCTGCTGCACATTATTAACGACATCCTCGACTTCTCGCGCCTGGAAGCGGGCAAGATGCCGTTCGAAAGCATCGACTTCGATTTGCCTGCCCTGCTGCGCGACGTGGTCGCACTGCTGGCGGATCGTGCCGAGACCAAGGGCATATCGCTGGTGGCGGAAATCGACCCGGCCCTGCCGCGCTGGTGGCGCGGCGACCCGGTGCGCCTGCGGCAGGTGGTCATGAACCTGGTCGGCAACGGCGTCAAATTCACCGAGCGTGGTGAAGTGCGCATGACTGCCGGTGTGGCGCACAACGGCGGCATTTTGCTGGCCGTCCGGGATACCGGCATCGGCATCGAGCCGGATGCGATTTCCCGCCTGTTCCGCAAATTCGAGCAAGCCAATGCGGCGACCTCGCGCAAATACGGCGGTGCCGGCCTGGGCCTGGCAATCTGCAAGAACATTGTCGACGCCCTGGGCGGAACGATCGAAGTGCGCAGCGAGCGCGGTGCCGGCAGCGTGTTCGAGGTGTGGCTGCCGCTGCAGGCTGGCGAACCTGCCGTAGTGCGGGCGCTGCAGGCTCGCGCGCCTCATGCTGTACGCCTGCAGGTCCTTTGCGCGGAAGATGGCAGCACCAACCAGATCATCCTGCGCGAGCTGCTGGGTGAAATGGGCCATGCCGTGACCATCGCGGAAGACGGGGCCGCTGCACTGGCGCGCCTGGCGGAACGCGATTTCGACCTGGTAATCATGGATAGCCGCATGCCGCGCATGGACGGCATCGCCGCCCTGCGCCTGCTGCGTGCCGGTGCGGCCGGCGTACGCCAGCCTGGCATCCCCGTCATCGCGCTGACCGCCAATGCGGCAGCCGAAGAACGCGAGCGCTTCATGGAAGCAGGCGCCAACGGTTTCCTGCCCAAGCCGATTGACGAAGCGAGCCTGCATGCGGAGATCGGCCGCCACGCCGGACTGCTGGCGCAAGCGCCGCGCCGGGAAGATCTTGATGCCATGTTCGGCACCGGAGCCGGCGCCGCGCCGCCAGCGCCTGCGCGCGCCCTTAGCCCTGCCGCTTGCGCCGCCTTCGCGCAGGAAGGCCCGCGCCAGCTTGCCGCAATCCGGCAAGGCATCCAGTGTGCGGACATGCCGGCCATCGGCCTGAACGCGCATAGCCTGCAAGGCAGCGCCGGCCTGTTTGGCGCGCGCGAACTTGCAGCGCTGTGCGGCCTGGTCGAAACGCTCGCCAATACCGGCATGATCGAGCGCATCCCGCCGCTAATCACCGAGGTGGAAAACGAGCTGGCGGCGCTGCTGGCCGAGCTGGCCCTTATTCAAAACTGTAGAAATTCAGCAGCAGCCGGTCCTGCGGAACATAGTCATGCATCTTGAAGCGCAAGGTGCGGTCGCCGATGCGTTCGGGTTTGCCGGGAAAGCATAGCGAGACGACGTCCTGTGGCGATTCCTTGACGATGTCGAGAGTAAAGTCGCCAATGCTGCCTTTCCAGTTGCGCCCTGTGCCGAGGATGTATTCGACGTCGTTCAGGTAGATATAGCCCGATTCCGCGCCATCCTTTACCTTCTGGTGCGCCTTGTTCACGATGGTTTTCATGCTGCCCTCGTCCAGGCAAGCGCCGTCCACGTCGCCTTTCGACGACACAGGCACGCTGTCCGCCGAGGGTGGCAATTGGGTGCTGTAAGTGCCGAAAATGCGGCCGGCAAAAGGGCGATAAGAATGCGTGACGACGATTTCCTTCCCGGGCGGGAAGGCCTGGGTCCAGTACACCGTTTCCGCTACTTTCCACCTCGGTATTGTCCCGGCGCTCGCCCCTATCGACTGCAAACGTGCTATGAAAGGCTCTGGCAGCGTAATGCCGCTGGTATCAAACGCCTCGCCGAAAGTGCGGAAGATATCGTCGTCCTTCAGACCGGCCTTGCGCAACTGCGCTGTGATGTCGCGGCCATCCAGCAAGGCCTTGCGTTCCGCGCGCACCACGGCCGGCTTGCCATCGACGTGCACCAGGAAGGTCTCGACCGGGCCGATATTGCGCCAGGTCGCATCCTGCTCGGGGTCCCAATGGAATTCCGGCATCGGGAAGGCGACCACTGATTCGATCGTGCGCGGGCTCTCGTTGCGGAAGCGGTATTCAACTTCAATGCGTTTGACGGAAATGCTCAGGTGCTCGCTGACCATGCGGATGTCGCCGGTCGTTTGCAGCACCAGGCCGCCGGCGCCGACGCGGGCGGTGGAGTCGTTAGCTTGCGCCACCGATGCGCCAAGCAGACCGGCCAGCGCCGCCACTGCCACGATTTTTCTGCGCATATCCTGCCCCATTCCAGTATCAAAGAAGCAAGAATGATATGTGCTGTACCATGCCGGGTCTACTGGCGCGGCGAGCCAGGCGCCCGCCGTGGCGCGCATCAGCCCGCAGCACCAAGCTGTTCACCCAGTTCCTTGCCGCGCGCCGCGGCGGCCTTGACGGCCGCGATAATGGAAGCCTTCACGCCACCCGCTTCCATGCTGGCCAGCGCGGCATAGGTCGTGCCGCCCTTCGAAGTCACTTTCTCGCGCAGAACCGGCACCGGGTCCGGCGATTGCACTGCCAACTGGGCCGCGCCGGTGAACGTAGCCATGGCCAGCGCCTTGCCCTGCTCCGCAGTCAGCCCAAGTTCCTCGGCCGCCTGCTGCATCGCTTCGATGAAATAGAAGACATAAGCCGGGCCGCTGCCGGAAACCGCGGTCACAGCATCGATCTTCGCCTCATCGTCCAGCCATACGGTCGTGCCGACAGCGCGCAGGATCTGGTCGGCCGCTTCGCGCTGCTGGGCGCTCACGCCGGGCGACGCCACCATGCCGGTTACGCCCATGCTGATCAGGGCCGGGGTGTTCGGCATAGTGCGCACGATGGCCTGGTAACCGCCCAGCCAGCGAGAGAGGTCGGCGGCGCGGATACCGGCCGCAATCGACAATACCAGCGGCGAACGGCCGGCCGCCTGCGCAGCCTGCAGCAGCGGCAGCAATTGCTGCGTCACTTCGTGCATCACTTGCGGTTTGACCGCCAGCACCAGCACTTCTGCAGCCGTCACCGGCTCGCCTGCCGCAGCAGCGACGGTCACCCCATATTCCTGGCGCAGTTTTTCCAGCGAGGCCGGATTCGGATCCACCACATGGATGTTCACGCCCGGGGTCAGCTTGCCGGCCAGGCCGGCGATCAGCGCAGCGGCCATATTGCCGCCGCCAATGAATGCAATCTTCATCACGTCATCCTTTGTTATAGTCGCGGGCGCCGAAAATGGCGCTGCCGACGCGCACGATGGTCGCGCCTTCATGGATGGCAGCGCGCATATCGGCCGACATGCCCATCGACAGCGTGTCGAGCGCAATGCCCTCGGCCCGCAATTGTTCGTAGAGTTCACGCAGCACGCGGAAAGCGGCGCACTGCTTGGCGAAATCGTCTTCCGGCTCAGGGATGGACATCAGGCCGCGCAAGACAAGGCGCGGCAGCGCAGCCACGGTACGGGCCAGCGCCGCCGCGTCGGCGGGCAGCACGCCACTTTTGCTGGCCTCCCCGCTGGTATTGACCTGGATGCAGACCTGCATCGGGTGCAGGCCCTCGGGCCGCTGCTCGCTCAGGCGCTGTGCAATCTTCTCGCGTTCAATCGTGTGCACCCAATCGAAGTTTTCGGCTATAAGACGCGTCTTATTGCTCTGGATTGGTCCAATAAAATGCCACTCCAACGGCGTGCAACCGCGCATTCTTGCCAATTCGTGGATTTTGTCCACGCCTTCCTGCACATAGTTTTCACCGAAAGCACGCTGCCCCGCCAGCACTGCCTCGAAAACTGCCTGTGCCGGGAAGGTCTTGGAAACGGCCAGCAGCTGCACTTCGTTGGGCGCGCGCCGCGCTTCGCGCGCGGCAACGTTAATTGCTTCAGTAACAACTTGCAAGTTGTGGGCTATTGTGGACATAATCGAATGAGACAGGGCCAAGCTTTTTTGGCTATTGAAAAAGCACAGGGATTATAAATGGACATTTCCGAACTTCTCGCATTCTCCGTCAAGAACAAGGCATCCGACTTGCACCTGTCAGCAGGCTTGCCGCCGATGATCCGCGTGCACGGCGACGTGCGCCGCATCAACTTGCCGCCGCTGGAGCACAAAGACGTGCACGGCATGATCTATGACATCATGAACGACGGCCAGCGCAAGGCTTATGAAGAGATGCTGGAATGCGACTTCTCGTTCGCCATTCCGGGCCTGGCGCGTTTCCGCGTCAACGCCTACAACCAGGAGCGCGGCGCCGCAGCCGTGCTGCGTACCATTCCTTCCAAGATCCTCTCGCTGGAAGAACTGAATGCACCAAAGATCTTCGCCGACTTCGCACTGAAGCCGCGCGGCCTGGTGCTGGTGACCGGCCCGACCGGCTCCGGCAAATCGACCACGCTGGCAGCGATGATCAACCACCTCAACGAAAACGAGTACGGCCACATCCTGACCATCGAGGACCCGATCGAATTCGTGCACGAGTCGAAGAAGTGCCTGATCAACCAGCGCGAAGTAGGCCCGCACACGCTGTCGTTCAATAACGCGCTGCGCTCGGCGCTGCGGGAAGACCCGGATGCGATCCTGGTGGGCGAATTGCGTGACCTGGAAACCATCCGCCTGGCGCTGTCGGCGGCGGAAACCGGCCACCTGGTGTTCGGCACCCTGCACACCTCCTCGGCCGCGAAAACCATCGACCGTATCATCGACGTGTTCCCGGCCGAAGAAAAGGAAATGGTACGCGCCATGCTGTCCGAGTCGCTGCAGGCCGTCATTTCGCAAACCCTGCTGAAGACCAAGGACGGCTCGGGCCGCGTCGCCGCGCACGAAATCATGATCGGCACCCCGGCTATCCGTAACCTGATCCGCGAAGCCAAGATCGCGCAGATGTATTCATCGATCCAGACCGGCAACAACGTCGGCATGCAGACGCTGGACCAGAACCTGACGGACCTGATCCGTCGCAACATGATCTCCCCGGCCGCAGCGCGCGCTGCCGCCAAGATCCCAGAAAACTTCCCAGGCTAATCATGGAACGCGACCAGGCTTCAAAATTCATGTTCGACTTGCTGCGCCTGATGGTCAGCAAGAAGGGCTCCGACTTATTCATCACCGCCGGCTTCCCGCCGGCCATCAAGATCGACGGCAAGATGACGCCTGTGTCGGCGCAGGCGCTGACGCCCGCCCACACGGCCGACCTGGCCCGCTCGATCATGAACGACAAGCAGACCGCTTCCTTCGAACAGACCAAGGAAGCGAACTTCGCGATCAGCCCGGGCGACCTGGGACGCTTCCGCGTCTCGGCTTTCGTGCAAATGAGTTCCGTCGGCATGGTGCTGCGTACTATTAACAGCTCGATCCCGGAGTTCGACGAACTGGGCCTGCCACCTGTGCTGAAGGACGTGATCATGTCCAAGCGCGGCCTGGTGATCATGGTCGGCGCTACCGGTTCCGGTAAATCGACCACCCTGGCGGCCATGGTGGGCCACCGCAATGCCAACAGCTACGGCCACATCATTACCATCGAAGACCCGGTCGAATTCGTGCACCCGCACCGCAACTGCATCATCACGCAGCGCGAAGTGGGCGTCGACACCGAAGACTGGGAAGTGGCGCTGAAGAACACCCTGCGCCAGGCGCCGGACGTGATCCAGATCGGTGAGATCCGCGACCGCCAGACCATGGACCACGCGATCGCTTTCGCCGAAACCGGCCACCTGGCCCTGGCCACCCTGCACGCCAACAGTTCCAACCAGGCGCTGGACCGTATCATCAACTTCTTCCCCGAAGAACGCCGCCAGCAGCTGCTGATGGACCTGTCGCTGAACCTGAAGGGCATGATCTCGCAGCGCCTGATCCCGAAAAAGGATGCCAAGGGCCGCGCAGTGGCAGTGGAAATCATGCTGAACTCCCCACTGATCGCGGACCTGATCTTCAAGGGCCAGGTACACGAAATCAAGGAGCTGATGAAGCGCTCGCGCGAACTGGGCATGCAAACCTTCGACCAGGCCCTGTTCGACCTGTATGAAGCCGGCCAGATCACCTATGAAGATGCGCTGCGCAATGCAGACTCGGTCAACGACCTGCGCCTGGCCATCAAGCTGGAGTCGAAGGAAGCGAAGAACCGCGACCTGGCGGCCGGCACCGAGCACCTGGGGATCATCTGATGACCAGTGTTTACGACTTCAGCGCCGACAGCCTGTCGGGCCAGAACGTGGACCTGAAGCAGTACCAGGGCAAGGTGCTGCTGATCGTGAACACGGCCAGCAAATGCGGCTTCACACCGCAATACCAGGGGCTGGAAGAACTGCACAAGCAGTTCGCCGGCCAGCCCTTCGAAGTGCTGGGTTTTCCCTGCAACCAGTTCGGCCAGCAGGAGCCCGGCAATGCGGAGGAAATCGGCGCCTTCTGCGAAAAGAACTATGGCGTAACGTTCCCGGTGTTTGCCAAGATCGACGTCAACGGCGACAACGCCCATCCGCTGTACCAGCATTTGAAGAAGAATGCGCCAGGCATCCTGGGCACGGAAGGCATCAAGTGGAACTTCACCAAGTTCCTGGTGCGCAAGGACGGCAGCATCCACGACCGCTATGCGCCAACCACCAAGCCAGCGGAACTGGCCGACGAAATCAGGAAGCTGATAGCGCAATAAGGAAGGGGCGCCGTCATGGGCGAGATCAAGCACCACTTGATCCAGCTATTTTCACCGCCTGCTGATCCGGCGTTACTCACTTACGGGATTTACACTCCTTCACTGGTCATCCTGTCGGTCCTGGTGGCGAGCTTTTCGTCCGCCATGGGCTTGCAGATGGCCGGCCAGGCAGCGCGCAGCAGCAAGCGCATGCTGCGCCTGGCCGCGCTGGTGACCGGCAGCCTGGCCCTTGGCAGCGGCGTATGGGCCATGCACTTCATTGGCATGCTGGCCTTTAACCTGTGCACGCCGGTCTCCTACGATCCGGCCATCACCCTGTTGTCGATGCTGCCCAGCGTGGCCGCCTCCACCGTCGCCCTGTCACTGCTCAGCCGCCAACGCATTGGCTTGCGCAGCCTGCTGGTGGGCGGCGTGCTGGTCGGCGCCGGCATTGGCGCCATGCACTACACGGGCATGGCGGCCATGCGCTCGGCACTGCAATTGCGCTACGACCCATGGATGTTCGCCTTGTCCATCGTGGTCGCCGTTGCCCTGGCAACCCTGGCGCTGTGGGTGCGCTTTGGCTTGCAGGGCCTGCGGAGCTTGCGTGGCCGGCTGGGGGAAGGCGGCACGGTTGCCGTGGCTGGCCTCATCATGGGTTGCGCCATCTCCGGCATGCATTACACCGGCATGGCGGCCGCGCGCTTCGTCGGCCGCGTGCCGCTCGACCCGGCCAGCGGCATCGCCAACGCCGGTTTCCTCGCGCTGGCGGTGACCCTGACCACGGCGCTGCTCACAGCGCTGGTGGTATTCGCCAACGGCATGCTGCGCTACCGTGCCCTGTTCCACCATGTGAGCGACCTGGAACAGGCGTTGCGCAGCAGCGAAGAACAAATGCGTTCGCTGATCGCCAACATCCCAGGCATTACCTTCCGCTGCCGCAATGCGCCCGGCTGGCCACTGGTGTTCGTCAGCGACGCCATTGAAAGCATGACCGGCTATCCCGCTGCCGACTTCCTCAGCGATCCGCCCAGGCGCCTGTTCGGGGAACTGATACACCCGGACGACCTGCCGGCCTTCCAGCAGGGGGCGCGCAATGCAGTCCAGCAGCGCCGCGCGTTCACGCTGGAATACCGCATCATCCATCGCGACGGCAGCATCCACTGGTTCTGGGGTAACGGCAATGTGGTGCTCGGCCCGACCGGCGAGGTCGAACTGCTGGACGGCGTGGTGCTCGACATCAGCAACCGCCGCCTGATGGAACAGGACCTGCGCGTCGCCAAGGAGCGCGCCGAGCAGGCGGCCGCCGCGCGCGCTGCTTTCCTGGCCAATATGAGCCATGAGATCCGCACGCCGATGAACTCCATCCTCGGCTTCACCGACGTGCTGCTGCATGGCGAACTGACCCCGGTGCAGCGGCGCCACCTCGACACGGTGCGCAATGCCGGCCGTTCGCTGCTGCGCCTGTTGAACGCCATCCTCGACACCGCCAAGCTGGATAAGGGCGCGGTGGAGCTCGAACTGCACGATTTCAGCCTGCTGGCATTGACGGACGAACTGTCCTCGACCATGGGCAATGCAGCCAAGGCCAAGGGCTTGTCGATGTCGCTGCACTACGACCCAGCCCTGCCGAACTGGATCCACGGCGACGAACTGCGCGTGCGCCAAGTGCTGACAAACCTGTTGGACAACGCGATCAAGTTCACCAGCCAGGGCAGCGTTACGCTGGCTGTCAGCTCCGAGAAGGAAGGCGAGCGGCGCATGGTGCATTTCGCCATCAGCGACACCGGCATCGGCATCGCGCCCGACCGCATGGCAGCCATCTTCGAACCTTTCGTACAGGCCGACGCCTCGATGAACCGCCGTTTTGGCGGCACCGGGCTTGGCACCACCATCTGCAAGCAACTGGTAGAACTGATGGGCGGTCGCCTGTGGGCGGAAAGCTCGCAGGGACAAGGCAGCACCTTCCACGTCATGCTGCCGCTGCTGGCAGCACGCGACGAGGCTGTGCGCAGCGCGCTGGCGCCAACCTTGCTGCCGCCAATGCATCTCCTGGCAGCCGACGACGTGCCGCAAAACCTGGAGGTCCTGATGCTGTTGCTGGCCAAGCTGGGCCACACGGTGACTGGCGCCAGCGACGGCGCCATGGCTGCGCAACTGGCGTCGGAAGCACAATTCGATGCCATCCTGATGGACGTGCAGATGCCCGGCATGGACGGCCTGGAAGCCACGCGCCGCATCCGTGCCGACGAAGCGGCGAACGGCCGCAAGCGAATCCCTGTCATTGCCATGACGGCCAGCGTGCTGGAGCGCGACCGCGATGCCACGCGTGAAGCGGGGATGGACGGTTTCACCACCAAACCGGTGGACGTTGCCGTGCTGACGCAGGAACTGGCGCGGGTGCTTGGCATGCCGGCCGGCACCCCGCAGCTCGCGCCGTCGCCTGCCACGGCACCGGCGCGCGGCCAGGTGCTGAATGCAGACAAAGGCCTGGCGCGCTGGGCCGGCCAGCGTGAAGCCTACCAGCGCGCCTTGCGGCGCTTCGCGCACGACCACGAAGGCGCCGAAAAAGAGCTGCGCTCCGCCTTCGCAGGCGGACAGCACGCCGCCTGCGCAGCGCTGGCGCATCGCCTGCGTGGCGCCGCCGCCAACCTTGGCATGGAACAATTGGCGGATGCGCTGTGGCGGCTGGAAGGGGGCCTGCAGGCACAGGACAGCCGCGCGGCACTACCGGAGTTGCTGGACCAGGCAACACAGCGCCTGTCCGATGCACTGGCGGCCGTGTGGGCACAGGACGATGTTCGCAGCGAAGCCACTGCAAAATCGACTGCCGGACGGGTGACCGCCCCGGCAGCGCCGCTCGACGTCGAGCAAGTGCGGGCGCTGGGCAGCGCCATGATGCAATCGCTGGAGCGCGGCAGTTTCGACCAGCAGCAGCTGGCAGCCCTGTCGGCCGTACTGCGCGGCTGCATTGACGAAGAACGCTTGCAAGCCTTGCGGCGCGCGCTGGACGACTTCGACTTCACGGCTGCAAGCAACGCACTGCAAGCTCTGCTCGACGAGTGCCAGGATACGCAAAGGACAACGCCATGACCCGACAAGCCACCGTGCTTGCCGTCGACGACGAATCGACCAACCTGCAGCTGCTCCGGCAGATTCTGCAGGACCAGTACCGGCTGCTGTTTGCCAAGGATGGTGCACGCGCCATCGAACTGGCGGTCAATGAAAAGCCCGACCTGATCCTGCTTGACGTGATGATGCCGGAGATGACCGGCTACGACGTCTGCCGGGTGCTGAAGGCCAATCCCGCCACCTCCAGCATCCCCGTCATATTCGTCACCGCGCTGACCGATTCGACCGACGAGGTGGATGGCTTCGAAGCCGGCGCGGTGGACTTCATCAGCAAGCCGGTCAGCCCCGCCGTAGTCAAGGCCCGCGTCAAGCTGCACTTGTCCATGGTGCGCATGGAAGAACTGCGCGCCAGCCGCCTGGCCATCGTGCAGCGGCTTGGCCTGGCAGCCGAGTACAAGGACAACGAAACCGGCCTGCACGTGATCCGCATGAGCCACTACGCCCGCCTGCTCGGCGCCGCCGCCGGCTTCGACGAGCAGGAAGCGGACGACTTGTTCATTTCGGCGCCGATGCACGATATCGGCAAGATCGGCATCCCAGACAGCATCCTGCAAAAGCCGGGCCGCCTGACAACGGAAGAATACATCGTCATGCAGACCCACCCCAGCATCGGCGCCCACATCATCGGCCAGCACGAAGGCGGCATGCTGGCGATGGCGCACGACGTGGCGCTGTCCCACCACGAAAAATGGGACGGAAGCGGCTATCCCAATCGCCTGGCCGGCGAGGACATCCCTCTGGCGGGCCGCATCGTCGCTGTCGCCGACGTATTCGATGCGCTCACTTCCGTGCGCCCTTACAAGGCAGCGTGGAAGCTGGAGGATGCCTGCGCCTGGATGAAGGACCAGCGCGGCCAGCATTTCGAGCCACGGCTGGTAGACCTGTTCCTCGACCAGTTGCCCGAGGTAACGCGCATCATGGACAAGTGGGCCGAGCGCTGACGCTAGCCGTGCAAGGCACGGTCGACCAGTTCGATCCAGTGTTCAACCGGTGTTTGCGTGCCGGACTGCAGGTGCCCGATGCAGCCGATATTGGCCGAGACGATCCGTTCGGCGCCCGTGTCGGCCAGGTTTGCCAGCTTGCGGTCGCGCAGCTGTTGCGACAATTCCGGCTGCAACAGGGAATAGGTGCCCGCTGAACCGCAGCACAAATGCGCATCGCGGCACATCTTCACCTCAACGCCCATCGCGCGCAGCAGTCCCTCAACCTTGCCTCGGATTTGCTGGCCGTGCTGCAGCGTGCATGGCGGATGCCACGCTACTGCCGGCCGCGCGCCCCCATCGCTGGCCGCCTGCCGCGTGCTTACGTGGCGCACCAGTTCGGCCTCGAACGCCGGCAGTATCTCACTCAGGTCGCGCGTCATGGCCGAAATGCGCTCCGCCTTTGCCGCATAGGCGCTGTCGTGCGCCAGGAGGTGGCCATACTCTTTGACCGTCACGCCGCAGCCGGAGGCAGTCATTACGATCGCTTCCACCTGCCCTTGCGCCACATACGGCCACCATGCATCGATATTGCGCCGCATATCATCCAGCGCCGCTTCCTGGTCGTTCAGGTGGAAGCGCAAGGCGCCACAGCAGCCTGCGCCCGGCGCCGCAACGAGCTGCACGCCCAGCGTATCGAGCACGCGCGCGGTGGCCGCGTTGATATTGGGCGCCATGCCAGGCTGCACGCAGCCCTCCAGCACCAGCATCTTGCGGACGTGCCCGCGTGCGGGCCAAGCGGCCGCAGGGGCACGCGCAGGAAGCTTGTCCTGCAAAGGCTTGCCAAGCAAAGGCTTGAGCAACTGCCCCGCGCGCAAGGCGGGTTCGAACAGCCAGCGGCGCGGCAAGGCTTCTTTCAACACATAGCGCTTGATGCGGTCCGGCATCTTGCGCGGCACGCGCTGCTCGACCACCTTGCGGCCGATGTCGGCCAGGCGCCCATATTTGACGCCCGACGGACAGGTGCTTTCGCAATTGCGGCAAGTCAGGCAGCGGTCGAGGTGGAGCTGGGTGCTGGCCGTCACCGGGGCCCCCTCCAGCACCTGCTTGATCAGGTAGATGCGGCCGCGCGGCCCATCCAGCTCGTCACCCAGCAACTGGTAGGTCGGGCAAGTGGCGGTGCAAAAGCCGCAGTGCACGCAGGCGCGCAGGATCGCTTCCGCTTCGTCGCCGTCCGGCGTGCCCTTGATGAAATCTGCGAGGTTCGTTTGCATATCAATACATGCGGCCGCGATTGAAAATGCCGGCCGGGTCAAAAGCGGCTTTCAGCCGTTCATGGATGCGCGCGATCGCCGGCGCCAAAGGATGAAAGGCGCCCACTCCCGCGCCCAGGTCCTCGCTCTCCACCCGGTAGCGCGTGGCGTGCCCACCTGCAGCTGCCGTCACGCGGCGGATATCGTCGGCCACGCCGCGGTCCACACGCAGCCAGCGCTGTGCCCCGCCCCACTCGATCAATTGTTCGCCGCGCATGACCAGCGCGCTGGCAATGCTCGGCACCGAAAGCCGCCACAGCTCCGCAGCCCCCGCCTCCGCGCTGGCAAAGAAGTCATTGCGCTGGTCGCGCAAGGCAGCCCAGAACGCGTCGCCGTCAGCGACCGGCTCACCACCCATGCCGGCCTGCGCCGCCTTGACTGCCGCCTGGGCGCCCGACAACCGCACGGTCAGCACCCCAGCATGCCAGCAAGTCCCCGACACAGGCAGCGGCCGCCCCGCCCATTCGTTCATCATGCGCAGCGCCTTGATCTCATCCGCCTCAAAGCGGATTGACGCCTCGCAGAAAGGCACCGGCAATACCTTCAGCGACACCTGGGTAATCAGGCCCAGCGTCCCCAGCGAACCGGCCAGCAGCCTTGATACGTCATAGCCAGCCACATTTTTCATCACCTGGCCGCCGAAGGACAGCAGCTCGCCACGGCCATCCATCAGCTGCGCGCCAAGAACAAAATCGCGCAAGGCGCCCGCAGTTGCGCGGCGCGGCCCGGACAAGCCGCCGGCTACCACGCCGCCAATGGTCGACCCGGCGCCAAAGCGCGGCGGCTCGAACGCCAGCGTTTGCCCATGCCTGGCCAGCAATGCTTCGATCTCCGCCAGCGGCGTGCCGCAACGCGCCGTGATGACCAGCTCGGTCGGTTCATAATCTACCACGCCCGCATAAGCACGCGTGTCGAAGACATCGCCCACCACATTCTGGCCGTACCAATCCTTGGTGCCGCCACCGCGCAGCAGCAGACGGGTGCCGTCTGCGCTGGCCGATCGGATGCGGGCACGGAACTGTTCGAGGGTCGCATCCATCTCAGAACCTCGGCAATCCGGCGTGCGGCAGACGTCCCGCACGCACATGCATTTTGCCGAATTCCGCGCAGCGGTTCAGCGTTGGAATGGCCTTATTCGGATTCAGCAGCGACAAGGGGTCGAAAGACTGCTTCACCGCGAAGAAGGCCGCCAGTTCGGCATCGCTGAACTGCGCACACATGGAATCGATCTTCTCGATCCCCACGCCATGCTCGCCGGTGATGGTGCCGCCCACTTCCACGCACAGCGCCAGGATCTCGGCGCCGAAAGCTTCCGCGCGCTGCAGTTCGTCGGGCTGGTTGGCATCGAACAGGATCAGCGGGTGCAGGTTGCCGTCGCCGGCATGGAATACGTTGGCGCAGCGCAGGCCGTACTTCGCCTCCATCTGTTCAATGCCCAGCAGCACGCGCGCCAGTTGCTTGCGCGGGATGGTGCCGTCCATGCAGTAGTAGTCCGGCGAAATGCGTCCGGCTGCCGGGAAGGCATTTTTGCGGCCGGACCAGAATTTCAGGCGCTCCGCTTCGGTGGCCGAGACCAGCACCGCACTGGCGCCGGCCGCCTGCAGCACGGCCGTCATGCGGGCGATTTCTTCCTCGACTTCGTCGACAGTGCCATCGGCCTCGCACAGCAGGATGGCTGCCGCGTCGGTATCGTAGCCCGCCTTCACAAAGGGCTCCACCATGCGCGAGGAGGTACGGTCCATCATCTCCAGCCCGGCAGGAATGATGCCGGCGGCGATCACGTCCGCCACTGCGCTGCAGCTCGCGGACACTTCGTTGAAGGACGCCATGATGACGCGCGCGCTGGCAGGCTTGGGGATCAGTTTTACGGTGACTTCGGTCACGATGCCCAGCATGCCCTCCGAGCCGACGAAAGCGGCGAGCAGGTCCAGTCCGGGCGCATCCAGGGCCTCGCTGCCCAATTCCACCACGTCGCCCTCAATGGTCGCCATGCGCACGCGCATGACATTGTGGACAGTCAGCCCGTATTTCAGGCAGTGCACGCCGCCCGAGTTTTCCGCCACGTTGCCGCCTATGGTGCAGGCAATCTGCGACGAAGGATCGGGAGCGTAATACAGGCCGTGCGGCTCGGCCGCTTCGGAAATGGCCAGGTTGCGCACACCGGGCTGCACCACCGCCGTGCGCGCATAGGCATCCATGCGCACGATCTGGTTCATGCGCGCGGTGGACAGCACCAGGCCTTCCGCAATCGGCATGGCGCCGCCGGACAGGCCGGTGCCTGCGCCGCGCGGAACGATCGGGACGTTGAATTCGCGGCAGATCTTCAGCACCGCCAGAACCTGGGCCTCATCCGCAGGCAGCGCTACTGCCAGGGGGAGCTGGCGATAGGCCGACAGGCCATCGCATTCGTAAGGACGGGTGTCCTCCTGCTCCGACAGCACGCTGGACGGCGGCAGGGCCATGCGCAGGGCGGCAATGAAGGCTGTGCTGTTTTTCATTGATCCATTGTAAGTTCAAATCTGCAGGTACGCGCAATTCCCCTCCCAACCAATGGTAATTTGTCGTATCCTGCCACCGTTATAGACTAGTGAGGCTGCAATGGGTAACCGACTTTCGAAAATCGCCACCCGCACCGGCGACAAAGGCACCACCGGCCTGGGCGACGGCTCGCGCGTGGACAAGGACAATGTGCGCATCCAGGCTATCGGCGAAGTGGATGAGCTGAACTCCAACCTGGGCGTGCTGCTGGCCGAACCGCTGCCGGACGAAATGCGCGAGGAGCTGGTCTCGATCCAGCACGACCTGTTCGACCTGGGCGGAGAGCTGTGCATCCCGGGCTACCAGATGATCAAGGAGGAACACGTCGAGCGCCTGGATGCGCTGCTGGCCAAGTACAACGCCACCCTGCCGGCGCTGACGGAATTCATCCTGCCGGCCGGCTCGCGCGCGGCGGCGGTCTCGCATGTCTGCCGCACCGTGTGCCGCCGCGCCGAACGCGCCATTGTCACGCTGGGCAAGACGGAAACCATCCACGACTTTCCGCGCCAATACGTGAACCGCCTGTCGGACCTGATGTTCGTGCTGGCGCGCGTGCTGAACCGCTTTGCCGGCGGCAGCGACGTGCTGTGGCATCACGACCGCAAGCGCGGCTAAAACCCTGCCTGCGCGGCAAAACGCTGCTGCAGGTAATCGAGCATGAGCCGCACCCGGTGCGGCAAGTAGCGGCGGCTGGGGTACAGCAGGTTCAGTTCCTGCTCCTGCCCTTGCCAGCCGCGCAGCACGCGGCGCAGCTTACGCTGGGCAAGCAGGTCGTGCACCAGCCATTCCGGGCACAGGCCGATGCCCCCTCCCGCAGCCAGTGCGTCGCGGATTGCCAGCGCGTTGTTGACGCGGTAACGGCCATGTGTGGCGACTGTCACCCTTTGCTCCCCATCCGATAGTTCAAGTTTGTCGCCTGTACTCGACCAGGCGAAACGGATGTAATCGTGTTCGGCCAGTTGCGCGGGCGTTTGCGGCGTGCCATGCGCCTTCAGGTAAGCCGGCGCAGCAACCAGCAAGCGTGGCGAGGCCCCAACGCGGCGTGCGATTACATTCGGCGGCAAATCACTGCCCAGGCGTACCGCGATGTCGACGCCTTCCTCCACCAGGTCCACCATGCGGTCGTTCAGGATCAGCTCCACCTCCATGCCGGGGTATTGCTGCAGGAAGTCCTGCACATGGCCGTTGAGGCAGAACTGACCCAACGCCACCGGAGCATTGATGCGCAGCAGGCCGCTGGCGGCGGCAGTTTCACCGCGCACCTCGGCCACCGCGTCGGCATATTCTTCCAACAGGCCGCGGGCACGTTCATAAAAACGGCGTCCGGGCATGGTGGGCGACAGGCTGGCGGTGCTGCGCTCGAGCAGCCGCACGCCCAGGTCGTCCTCCAGCGCCGCGACGATTTTGCTGATGTTCGATTGTGTGGTGTGCTGTTCGCGCGCGACGGCAGACAGGCTGCCCAGTTCGACGGCGCGCACGAAGCATTGCAGGGAGCGCAGGGTGTCCATAGTCATTCCATTTTGGACTTAACTATAGTCGATTTTCGTGTCTACCAGTCGCCTCAAGAATAACCGAGGATGTCTCCACCCGAACCTACCTGGAGACCTTCATGAAACGCCTGACCTTTTCCCTGGCGGCCTTGCTGGCAGCAACCGCCGTCCATGCGGCCGAATGGCGCACCACCTGGTACGCCGCACCGATGCCCACCTGGGGCGCCGGCTTCGCCTTGCCCACCATGATGCCGCCGGCACTTGAAGCGCAAACCGTGCGCGAAGTCGTGCGCACCAGCGTCGGTGGCGAGCAAGTACGCGTCACCTATTCCAACCGCTACGGCAGCGCACCGCTCGTGATCGGCGAGGCACGGCTGGCGCCGACGCTTGACGAGCCGTCGCGTGCGGCGTCAGCGCTGCAAGATGGCGCAGGCGTGCAGCTGACTTTTGGCGGTATGCCCGGGGTGACGATCGCTCCGGGCCAGTCGGTCACGAGCGACGCCGCGCCCTTGCAGGTATCCGCCCGCCAGCGCCTCTCAATTTCGACCTGGCTGCCGCAGCGCGCCCCGCTAACGACCTTCCATTGGGGCGCGCAGCAGACAGCATTTGCCGCCCCCGGCAACCTGGGCGCCGCCACCTCGCTGCCGAAAGCGCAAGCGCTGACGGGCCGCGCTTTCCTGAGCGCCGTGCAAGTGGCTGGCCCCGCGCATCGCACGGTCGTCGCCTTCGGCGATTCAATCACCGACGGCAACGGCTCCACACCCGACCGCAACCTCCGCTGGCCCGACCAGTTGGCCGAACGTGCCAGCGGGACCGCCGTAGTCAACGCCGGCATATCCGGCGCGCGGCTGCTGTCGGATGGCATGGGAGAGAAGGCGGCGGCGCGTTTCGAGCAGGATGTGCTGTCGCAGCCGGGCGTGGACACAGTGATTGTCCTGCTGGGCATCAACGACATCGGCTGGCCTGGCAGCGCTTTCGCCCCGAACGAACCGCCAGCCACGGCCAGCGAAATGATCGCCGGCTACCGCAAGCTGATCGCCGCAGCCCGCGCACGCCAGGTGCGCATCATCGGCGGCACGCTCCTTCCGTTCGAAGGCGCCCTGCAAGGCACTCCCTACGCCGGCCATTACTCGCCCGCCAAAGACCTCGTGCGCCGCGAAGTGAACGAATGGATACGCCACAGCGGCGAATTTGACGCCACCATCGATTTCGAGCTACTGCTGCGCGACCCGGCACACCCGTCCCGCCTGCGCCCCGAGTTCGACTCCGGCGACCACCTGCACCCGAGCGACGCCGGCTACGCAGAAATGGCCCGCGCGGCCGCGCTAGTCGCCAAGTAGGCGCGACATGCCTTTAGCGAGGCTGAGGCGGGTGGCTCCGCTGGGGTGACTTGCGAACAAAGCGGGCCCCCTGGAGTCGGTGGCCAGCTTACCGTAGAAGCTCAAAACGGCCGAGCATGGCCAGCCGGCACGGTGGGCAATCAATATGCCTAGCTGGTCCGCCTCGCGTTCCTGGATCGCCGACAGCTTGGACAAGCGAAACTGCAGGGGAAGGTCGGAGGCAAGCCGCTCTTCGACCACCTCAAGCGGCAATTCGCGCCTGGCGTCGAGCAGCGCTTCCGACAGCGTTTCGCGTCCATGCTCCGAGATGACATGTGCGATTTCATGTGCCAGCAACACAGCCAGTTCGCCATCGTCCAGCTTCAGGCGATAGATAAAATGGCTGCCGACCAGCAGCTTGCCTCCTGCCTGGCTTTCTGCCTCCACTGCCGGATCATCGGTGACATGCAGTTCCCACGGCCAGCCAGCGGCATCGGGCTTCAGCATGGTCGCGGCACCCACCAATCTTTCGGCAATGCGCCTCGCCCGGGCGAGCAAAGCCTTGTCACCGTCAAGCCGGCCAGCGGCAGCGAGCGACACAGTCTGCTCGATGTAATGGTCCTCGGAACGCTGCCCCACTTCCTCCGCCGGAAAACGCAGCTCTTGCCAGCGGCCGGAATCAGGAACTTGTGCAAATGCCTGCGAGGCCAGCGCCAGCAACACAAAAGCCAGGAAGCGCATAGCGGACTCCTATTGGAATAAACTATTTATACCAATTTAGGCCAGCCTCGCGCCCAGCACAAGCCTTGATGAAATTTGTTAGACTGAGCAGATGCGAAAAATTCAACAATGTGTTTTTGCCATCGCGCTGGCGTTTGCTGCAGCCGGTGGTACGGTCGCCCAGGACACGACGCCGAGCGTCGAGGTGCAGGGCGTTAAGAACCCGGATATGAAGTCCTACCGCGCCGTGGTGGCCGGGCTGGACGCATTTGAGGAGCATCATGCGCTGGCGCCCACGGTACCGGAGCTGCACTTCCGGCTGTCGCCTCGCGTGGGCCAGGAGCAGCCGGCGGCAGAGCCCCTCTACCTGCGCATCGTCGGCAACGGCGATCCAATCCCTGTCCCCATCGCACAAGACGGCACCTTCGCCGTGCCACGCGTGCAATCCGCAATCGACGACGACGCCGACCTGGTTCTGAACCGAAGGAAGGGCGAGCTGAAAGGCTACCCGGACATCCGCACGCCAGGCCTGCCGGAAAATATCCGCCGCCTGGGCGACTTGCGTCTGGAATGCCAGGTAATGATCGCCATCGCCAAGAAGGAGATGGGCCTTATGTTGAAGCTCTTCGTCAATACAGTCGCCATGACGACCAACTGGTGTGACATGAGCTTCGACAAAAAGAAGGTGAGATTTGCCTTCCGCAGCGAGCGTCCACTGGTGAGCGCAGAAATCGTCGATGGCGAGCGCCGGGAAAAGATCGATACCAGCGACTTCAGCTTCCGCGCACCAATCGGCGAAAGCGATTGGTCGAACGATGCGCGCATCGAACTGCATTACGCTTCCGAATTGACCCCTGAGGAGAAAGCCAACCCCTGGCTGCAAACCCTCTTCGTGGTCGGCTCAATGAGCGACTGGGCTGCGCGCAACCCGCTGCGCAAGATCGAGGATGGCGTCTACGCGACGGAACTGGACCTGGACAAAGGCTCGCATTCGTTCAGAATCGGCACCCGCGGCCTGGCAGCAATCAGCCTAGGCGCGCCGGCGCCCGAACAACAGCTTGAAGACGGCGTCGCCGTGCCGCTGGCAAAACCGGGCAAGCGACTGCGCCTGAAAGTGGAAAGCGCGGGCCGCTACGCCTTCACGCTCGATGCTCGCGACAAGGAAGCACCGACCCTGCGCGTAGCCCGACTCCCGTAGGGCGCCGGGCGCCAGATGGCCGTTTCCAGCCCCTGGCGTTGCGGCGCACGGCAGCTTAGTTCCCTCCGCGCAGATCGCGCTCGCGCAGCCGGATGCTTTCCAGCACCGGCTGGATTACCTTCCGTTGCTGCAGGGTGTGCAGCAGGGTCGATTGGGCATCGGCGGCTTCATCCTGTCGCCCCTGCTCTTCCAGCGCATCGCTGAAGCGATCGACGTAATAGTGGTAGTCGAAGTGCGACAGCGTTTCCGCCGCCAGCTGCGGCCTGGCCAGCAACGCTTCCTTGAACAGGCGCGCACCGGCGCCAAAGTCGGCGCGCTGAACCAGCAGCGTAGCCTGGGCATCACGGGCCGACACAAGCTGTCCGTCGGGAAGCCTGGACATGTCGAGCGATTTGCCATCGCGTACCAGCGGCGACGCCAGCGCCACTTTCGCATGCAGCGCCGCGCGCGAGTCAGGCAGCTGTTCAACCAGGGTGTTCAGCGTATCCAGGCCGGAACCCAGCACGCGGCTGCCATCGAAGCTGAGGATGCGCCCCACCTCGTCGGTGAGCAGGTCCTGCGCCAGGTATTTCTCGTCGTAGCTGCGTGGCGGAGAAATGCGCAATTGCAGCGGCGGCGAGACGATGTCCTCTGCCTCCAGGTGAATGCAGAGCTGGACCGTATAGCGGCCTGGCTCCGAAATGTCCCAGCCGTTGCGCCCGGCCGAAATGAACAGCGACTGGTAGGTAGCCTGGCCGGGGTTGAGCACGCGCTTTTTCTCTTCCCAGCAGCGGTTGGCGTAAGGATGGAAGCTGCGAGCTTCCTTGCCGTCCTTCTTGATGATCACAGTCATGTGCTCGAGTTCTTCCAGTATCTTGTCATCGATGAGCTGTGGCTGGCTGCTGGTGTTGGTCAGCTTCAGGTCCAGCGTGATCGGTTCCAGGAAGTCGAAACGGGGTTCGGCACGGTTGACCCGCGCCTCCAGCTTGAAGGTGGGCTCGGGCAGCACGCGCGCCTGCTCGAAGCCGTGGTGGTCGAACCAGGCCGCATTGCCCATCTGGACATAGCGCGCCGGCGCATGGCGCAGGAACAGCAGTTCCTGGTCGCTGAAGCGGAACTGGAAATTGCTGAAGAAAGCAGTCTGCCCGCCCGTCACGCTGTAAGGGTAGTTCATGAAACTGCGCGCTTCGGGCTCATTGGCCAAACCCGGAATCCATGGCACGCCCATCGCCTTCTGCCAGGAGTGCGCCAGGTTGAAGGCGTGGCCCATTTCGTGGGCAGCGGTCCAGAACACCATGCGGTTGATCCAGGCTGCCGGATTCGGATCGCCGGCTGGCGGCACGGTAATGAAGGAATTGGTGAAGATGGCCGTTCCCTGGCGGTGGTTGGGGCCGATATCGTCGAACATGATGCCACCCAGGCTGCTTCCCTGTTCGTGCTGGGCGGCGAAGAAAGTCCACAACGCCCATTGCGCCTTGTTGGCGAACTTCGACCAGTAGACTTGCATGGCATCGTGCATTTCCTGGTCGCTCCACTTGCCATTGGCGCCGGCGCCGGCCAGCGGCACGATGCTCGGTGAAGGCGAAGTGGTGACGTCAAAGCCGGCACGCTGGTAAACCTTTTGCAGGGTCAGGGTTTCATTCGGCAGGCTGGCCGGCCGGTTCGGATGGGCATGTGTCTGGATCGCGAACACTGGCTTGGCATCGGCGGTGCAGTCAAACTCAAACTGGACCGGGTGGAAGTACGGCGATTCATATTGGTAGCCGCGCACGCGCTTGGCCGCGCCGCCACCGGTGAAGATGGCTACTGCTTTGCGCAGGCTGGGGAAGATGCTGGTCGTGACCAGGATTTCGACGTTCGTATACGGGAAGGCCGCTACGTTGCCATCCTTGTACCAGATCGAGCCAAGGTACTGGTTGGGATTGGGCCCGGGCTTGAGCTTGGCGATCCAGTGCGTCTGTTGGCTCAACAGGCGTGTGATGGTGCCGCTAGCCGTCATTTGCGGATAGCGCCCGTCAATGTCGAGGCAGAGCCGCTCGGAAGTGAGCGGGAATACGATGTCCAGCTGGTCCGTCGGGCCGCTGTCGTCCAGCGCCAGTTTGCTGGCTACAGCCGGCAGTGGCACCGAGGCATTCCACAAATACAGGCCGCTCGCCGTCACCAGCAATGGCGGAATCGAGATGGGCAAATCCAGCGCTTCGATATTTTCCTGCTCGGCCGGTTCCGCCAGGGTGGCGGGCTGCATGACTCCGGCCGGAGTGTCTTGAACACGCATGATGTCTCCTTTTCAGAAAGTACTGGCCGCCGCGGGCCAGCGCGCGCCCTACACGTAACCGAACGGTGCTTGCGAAATCCTGAATTGGATAGCCTTGCCTGGACCGACATTGACGCCGGCCCACAAGGTTTGTATAAGGTTGATTTCGGTGCTTGCCTGTTGCCCTGAAGCGGGCAGCGACACTTCCAGCACGGCTTTTCCGTCAGCAGCTTGTGTGGTGCCAGCGGCGGCAAAACCCGTTTGCATGCGTGTGGTTACGTGGTCCAGGCTCAGGAATTGCACGCCATTCAAGCGCGCGACGACACGATCATCATCGAAGCCTTCCTGCAGTTCAAGGTGCAAGGTTTGCATGGCTGCGGCATATCGTGAGCCGGGGACTTGCCCAGTATAGGCAAGCGCTCCGCCAAGAAATACGCGCATTGTCACATGATGCGCCTAAGCGACTGAGCAGCAAAAAAGAAAAACGGCGCCTTGACGGGCGCCGTTTGGCAGGTCAGCTGTTGATATGTCAGCCGTTGTTCACAACCAGCCGGGGTTCGTCACCGAAGCGGCCCTTGATTGAGGCTGCGATGCCGGCAGCATCCAGGCCCACCAGCGCCAGCAGCTTGGCCGGATCGCCGTGGTCGATGAACTTGTCCGGCAGGCCGAGCATCTGGATCGGCTTGGTGATGCCTTCGGCAGACAGGGCTTCCGCCACTGCTGCGCCGGCACCGCCCATGATGCAGCCCTCTTCCACCGTCACCAGGAAATCGTGGTCCGCAGCGAGCTGCTTGACCAGTTCCACGTCCAGCGGCTTCACGAAGCGCATATTGGCCACGGTCGCATTCAGCAGGTCGGCCGCGCCCATCGCTGGCGCCACCATCGAGCCGAAGGCCAGGATCGCAATCTTCTGGCCCTTGCGGCGGATTTCGCCTTTGCCGATCGGCAGCGTGGTCAACTCCTGCGAGATGGTCGCGCCGATCCCGGCGCCACGCGGATAACGCACGGCTGCAGGACCTGGATAGTGGTAGCCGGTCGACAGCATCTGGCGGCATTCGTTTTCGTCGGACGGCGCCATCACCACCATGTTCGGGATGCAGCGCAGGTAGGCCAGGTCGTAATTGCCGGCATGGGTAGCGCCGTCGGCGCCCACCAGGCCTGCGCGGTCCAGCGCAAAGGTCACGTCCAGGTCTTGCAGCGCCACGTCGTGGATCAGCTGGTCGTAGCCGCGCTGCAGGAAGGTCGAGTAGATCGCCACGACCGGCTTCAGCCCTTCGCAAGCCAGGCCTGCGCCGAAGGTCACCGCGTGCTGCTCGGCGATACCGACGTCGAAGTAGCGGTCCGGGTATTCCTTATCGAAGCGCACCATGCCGGAACCTTCGCGCATCGCAGGCGTAATGCCGACCAGGCGCTTGTCGGCCTTGGCCATGTCGCACAGCCAGTCGCCGAAGACTTCGGTATAGGTTTTCTTGGAAGGCGCCAGCGCAGGCTTGATGCCTTCGGCCGGGTTGAACTTGCCGGTGCCGTGGTACAGGATAGGCTCGGCCTCGGCCAGCTTGTAGCCCTGGCCCTTCTTGGTCACCACGTGCAGGAACTGCGGACCCTTGAGCTGCTTGATGTTTTCCAGCGTCGGGATCAGCGAATTGAGGTCGTGGCCGTCGATCGGGCCGATGTAGTTGAAGCCCAGTTCTTCGAACATGGTGGCAGGAACCACCATGCCCTTTGCATGTTCTTCCAGGCGGCGCGCCACTTCCAGCAGCGGCGCAGGCAGCACCGACTTGGCGATGTCCTTGGAGGCGGCGTAGAACTGGCCCGACATCAGGCGCGCCAGGTAGCGGTTCAGTGCACCGACCGGCGGCGAGATCGACATATCGTTGTCGTTCAGGATCACCAGCAGGTTGCAGTCCTTTTCCACGCCGGCATTGTTCAGCGCTTCAAACGCCATGCCCGCGGTCATGGAGCCATCGCCGATCACGGCGATCGAATGGCGGTGTTCGCCCTTGATCTTGGCGCCAAGGGCCATGCCCAGCGCAGCGGAGATCGAGGTCGACGAGTGCGCGGTGCCGAAAGTGTCGTACTCCGATTCCACGCGGCGCGGGAAGCCGGAAATGCCATTCAGCTGGCGCAGCGTATGGAACTGCTCGCGGCGGCCGGTCAGGATCTTGTGCGAATAAGTCTGGTGGCCCACGTCCCACACGATGCGGTCTTGCGGCGTATTGAACACATAGTGCAGCGCGACGGTCAGTTCCACCGTGCCCAGGTTGGACGACAGGTGGCCGCCGGTCTTGGAGACGGAATCGAGCAGGAAGCTGCGCAGTTCTTCGGCCAGTGGCGTCAGCTGATGGCGGCCCAGCTTGCGCAGGTCGGCCGGGTTGTTGATGGTGTCAAGCAGTTTCATTTTTAAGCTTTCCTCTGCACGATCAGGTCCGCGAGTTCACGCAGGCGCAGAGCTTGTTCTCCGAACGGCGCCAGCGCAGCGTGCGCATCCTGCCGCAGTTTTTCCGCCAGGGCAATCGATGGTTCCAGGCCGAGGATGGATACGTAAGTCGGCTTGTTGTCCGCCGCGTCCTTGCCTGCCGTCTTGCCCAGCGTGGCCGAATCGGCCGTCGCGTCGAGCACATCGTCCACCACCTGGAAGGCCAGGCCGATGGCGCGCGAATAATCGTGCAGCGCTTTCAGCTCGGCTTCCGTCAAATCCTTGCCCGCCATCGCACCCAGCACGACGGAGGCGCGCAGCAGCGCACCGGTCTTCAGCTGGTGCATGCGCTCCAGCTGTTCCAGCGTCAGGCTGATGCCCACGCTATCGAGATCGATGGCCTGGCCGCCGCACATGCCGGCCGAACCGGCAGCATCGGCCAGCAGGCGCAGCATGGCGACCAGGCGTTGTGGCGGCACTGAATCAACGCCGGCCAGCACGCCGAAGGCTTGCGCCTGCAGCGCATCGCCCACCAGCAGCGCAGTCGCTTCGTCATAGGCCACGTGCACGGTCGGCTTGCCGCGGCGCAGCTCATCGTCGTCCATGCAGGGCATGTCGTCATGCACCAGCGAATACGCGTGGATCATTTCCAAGGCGGCTGCAGCGCGGCTCAGGGCCTGCGCATCAGCGCCGAACAGGGCGCCAGCGGCATGCACCAGCAGCGGGCGCACGCGCTTGCCGCCATCGAGCACGGCATAGCGCATGGCCGCGTGCAGCTTGGTCGGTACGACATCTTCGGCAGGCAGGTAGGAGGACAGGTCCTGCTCCATGCCGGCCTGGATGGTCTTCATCCAGTCCTGGAACGATGCGCTCATTGGGCTGCCTCCTCGCCTTCGGCGAAAGGTTTGAGCATATCGCCTTCCAGTACCTTCACCTGGGCTTCGACCTTGTCGAGCTGCCCGGCACAGAATTTCACCAGTTCGGATCCGCGGGCATAAGCCGCGACCGAGGCTTCCAGCGGCAGCTGGCCGGCTTCCATCTGGCTGACCAGCTGGGCCAGTTCGGCCATCGCTTCCTCAAAGGTGGCGGGCGCATTCATTTTCTTGGTCATAAAGCTATATAACACTAGTGTAGCCCGCTATTTTAGAACAA
>Ga0102592_1000799_pt1 | contig 44275 bp, 38 predicted proteins | sample AraplaCol_mMF_r2_FD_76861 | JGI IMG/M metagenome (GOLD analysis project Ga0102592, IMG submission 76861) | Arabidopsis root microbial communities from North Carolina, USA - plate scrape MF_Col_mMF_r2 (SPADES assembly) (version 2) | ecosystem: Host-associated > Plants > Roots > Endosphere...
AGCTGCTCGTGCAGCATGGTGTGGCGGGTGATCGTGTTCTCGAACGCGTCCAGCTCGCCCTGGTCCGGCAGCTCGCCGTTCAGGAGGAGATAGGCGACTTCCATGAAGCTCGACTGCTCGGCGAGCTGGCCGATCGGATAGCCGCGGTGGAGCAGGATGCCCTCGTCGCCATCGATATAGGTCAGGCCCGATTCGCACGAAGCGGTCGAGGTGAAGCCGGGGTCATAGGTGAACTTGCCGGTCTGGCCGTAGAGCTTGCGGATGTCGATGACCTCCGGGCCGACGCTGCCCGAGAGAATCGGATATTCGACATCCTTCCCCGGAACCTGCAGCTTCGCGGTGTCGCTCATAAACGTCGTCCTTAGTCTGGGCCGAACCTGGGATCAGGCCGGCACGGTCATCTGATCTGCGATGCGAGCCAGGCTCTCTTCGCGTCCCAGCAGCGCTAGAACGTCAAAGATGCCCGGAGATGTCCGACGCCCGGTGAGTGCCGCGCGCAGAGGCTGCGCAGTCGCACCGAGCTTGACACCCGCATCTTCCGCGACGGTGCGTACCGCCGCTTCGAGCGCCTCCGTATCCCAGCTTTCCACGCCGTCAAGCGCGGCGTGCAGTTTGGACAGGAGCCCCCGCGCGTCGCCCTCTAGCAGAGCCTTGGCGCCGTCGTCCAATTCCAGTGGGCGAGTGCGAAACAGGAAGCCCGCGCCCTCCGCCAATTCGAGGAGATTCGCGGCGCGCGGCTTCAATGCGGCCATGCTGCGGCGCAGAAGATCGGCCTGCGATTCCGAAAGTTCGAAACCGAGTCGCGGGGCCACGAGATCGGCGAGCCGCTCGTCGCTGGCCGCGCGGATATAATGGCCGTTGAGGCTCTCCAGCTTCTTGAGGTCGAAGCGGGAGGGGCTGCGGCCGACGCCGGACAGCGCGAACCACTCGATCGCCTGCTCGCGGCTGATGATCTCGTCGTCGCCATGCCCCCAGCCGAGGCGGAGGAGGTAGTTGGACAGCGCCTCGGGCAGGATGCCGAGCTGGTCGCGATATTCGTCGACCGCCACCGCGTTCTTCCGCTTCGACATCTTGGTGCCGTCCGGATTGAAGATCAGCGGGATGTGCGCATATTCGGGCTCGTCCCAACCCATCGCCCGATAGATCGGCAGCTGGCGGAAGGCGTTGTTCAGGTGATCGTCGCCGCGGATGACGTGCGTCACACCCATGTCGTGATCGTCGACCACCACCGCGAGCATATAGGTCGGCGTGCCGTCCGAGCGGAGCAGGACGAGGTCGTCGAGCTCGGCATTGTTGACCGTCACCGGGCCCTGGACGTGATCCTCGATCGTCACCGCACCTTCGCGCGGCGCCTTGAGGCGGATGACATAGGGAGCGTTGCCGCCTTCGGCCTCGTCACGATCACGCCAGCGGCCGTCATAGCGCAGCGGCTGCTTGTTCGCCTTCTGCTCGGCGCGCATCGCCTCGAGCTCCTCGGCGGTGGCGAAGCACTTGTAGGCATGGCCGTTGGCGAGCATCTCGCGGGCGACTTCGGCGTGCCGCGCGGCGCGGGAGAACTGATAGACCTCGTCGCCGTCCCAATCGAGGTTCAGCCAGCGCATCCCGTCGAGGATCGCGGCGATCGCCGGCTCGGTCGAGCGGGCGCGATCAGTGTCCTCGATGCGCAGCAGGAACTTGCCGCCATGGTGGCGGGCGAACAGCAGGTTGAACAGCGCGGTGCGCGCACCGCCGATGTGCAGGAACCCGGTGGGGGACGGTGCGAACCGCGTGACGACCTGTTTCGCACCCGTATCAGATGTTGCGCCCAACCGAGCTTGCTCCCAGAAAGTGTTTTCGATGGCCCATTCAGCCGCCGAGGGCGCCCCTAGCACGGGGTCTGCCTCCCTTCAAATGGGGGGAGGGGCGGCATTTCGCCAGATCGGCGGCGCGATCGAGCGCTGGCTGGAGGCGGAGCGGGGCCAGTTGCCGCTGTGGCTGCCGGTTGCGCTGGGGGGCGGGATCACCGCCTGGTTCCTGCTGCCCGACGCGTCGCGCTGGATCGGCTTCCTGCTCGCCTGCGCCGCGATGGCGCTGCTCGGGCTGGCCTTGCCGGGGCGGCTGGGGCGGGCACTGCTGATCGGCGGACTCGCCATGGCGGCGGGCTGCGCGCTGATCTGGTGGCGGGCCGAGCGCGTCGCGGCGCCGGTGCTGGCGCGGCCGGCGGTGGTGGAGATCAGTGGGCGGGTCGTGCGGGTCGAGCGGATGCCGGCGCGCGAGGTGGTGCGCGTGACCCTGCTGCCGGGCCGTAGCGACCTTCCGCCGCGCGTGCGGGTGAACCTCGAAGCGAAGGACGTACCCGCGGGCCTCGCGCGGGACGCGGTGGTGAAGCTGCGGGCCCGGCTGATGCCTCCCGCCGAGGCCGCCGTGCCGGGCGGCTATGATTTCGCGCGCACCGCCTGGTTTGCCGGGCTCGGAGCGACGGGCAAGGGCTTCGACCCGGTGGAAGTCGTCCAGCCGGCAAGGGCATCCGGGACGGATCTGCGCGCGTCGCTTTCCGCGCATATCCAGTCGCGAATCGAGGGGAGCGGGGGCGGCATCGCGAGTGCGCTCGCCACCGGCGACCAGGGCGCCATCGCCACCGAGGATGTCGAGGCGATGCAGCGCTCCGGCCTCGCCCACCTGCTCTCGGTGAGCGGGCTGCACGTCACTGCGGTGACGGCGGCGGCGATGCTGCTGGTACTCAAGCTGCTCGCCTTGAGTCCGACGCTCGCCTTGCGCTGGCGATTGCCGCTGGTCGCCGCGGGCGCGGGGGCGCTGGCCGCGATCGGATATACCTGGCTCACCGGTGCCGAGGTGCCGACGATCCGGTCGTGTGTCGCCGCGCTGCTCGTGCTGCTGGCGCTGAGCCTGGGGCGCGAGGCGATCACGCTGCGGCTGGTCGCGGCGGGCGCGATGATCGTGCTGCTGCTCTGGCCCGAGGCGCTGGCCGGGGCGAGCTTCCAGCTGAGCTTCGCGGCGGTGACCGCGATCGTCGCGCTGCACGAGAGCCCGCGCATGCAGGGCTGGTTCGGCAAGCGCGAGGAGGGACGTGTGGCGGCATTGCTGCGCGGCGCGGGCGTGCTGCTCGTCACCGGATTCGCCGTCGAGCTGGCGCTGATGCCGATCGGGCTGTTCCATTTCCACCAGGCCGGCCTCTATGGCGCGCTCGCCAATATCGTCGCCATTCCGCTCACCACCTTCGTGATCATGCCGCTCGAGGCGTTGGCGCTGGCGCTCGACCTGGTCGGGCTGGGCGGTCCCGCCTGGTGGCTCACGGGCCGCGCGCTCGACCTGCTGCTCTGGATCGCGCGGACTACTGCGGCCGCGCCGGGTGCCGTGGCGGCCTTTCCGAGCATGCTGAACGGCGCCTTCGCGCTGATGATGGCCGGCGGCCTGTGGCTGGCATTGTGGCGGACGCGGGTGCGCTGGGCGGGCGCGGTGCCGCTGGCCGCCGGTCTCCTCTGGATGCTCGCCACGCCGGCCCCCGACCTGATCGTCACCGGCGACGGCCGCCATCTCGCGATCCGCATGGCGGACGGCAGCATGGCGCTGCTGCGCGACCGGGCGGGGGACTATACGCGCGACATGCTGGCCGAGACGGGCGGAAGCGATGCCGAGCCGGTGGCGCTGTCCGAGCAGCCCGCGGCGCGGTGCAGCCTCGACAGCTGCATGATCGAGCATCGGGCCGGCAATCGGGTGTGGCGAATCGCGGCGACGCGGAGCCCTTACGTGCTGCCCTGGGCCGAGTTCACGGCGCTGTGCCGCCGCGTCGACGTGATGATCAGCGACCGGCGTCTCCCAGCGGGCTGCACGCCGCGCTGGCTCAAGCTCGACCGGCCGGCATTGGCGCGGACCGGCGGCGTGGCGATCGCGTTCGGAAGCGGGCGGGTGAGGATGGTGCGCGGTGTGGGACGACATCCCTGGCTGAACCCGCCCAAGGTGCAGCCGCCTTATGTGCCGGAAGGGGAGATTGCACCTGTCCGGACACGAAATCGCTAGCCTTTGGCGACGCCTGGCGTTTTCCTTCGGCCATGATCAGGCCCCCGAAGAAGAGCGACACGATCGAAGTGCGGCTTCCCCATGCGGTGAAGCGCGCCTTCATGGAACAGTGCCGGGCAGAGGGACGAACCGCCAGCGACGTGGTGCGCGGCTTCGTCGAGACGCGGCTTGCCGGCGAGTCGCCGCAGCCCGGCCTGTTGCGCCGCTGGTCCCGCCCGCTTGCCGCTGCCGCGATGATCGGAGCGATCGGGCTGGCCATGCCGTCGGCAGTGACCGCCGCGCCCGACTTCCGTCCGAGCTATGCCGCGTTCGACAGCAACCATGACGGGGTGCTGACCTCCGACGAGCTTGGCCCGAAGCGCGCCGAGCCTAGCATCTGGTGCGGGGAGCATAGGGTGATGGCGTTGCCGCTGCGCCGGGCCTCGATGCCCGGGGTTCGCGGGCTGCGGCCCTTCACCATCTCCGCCTCCGACTTCGCGCTCGCCAAGGCGGATGCGAACGGCGACGGCAAGGTCAGCTTCGCCGAGTTCGCGGCGCACCGGCTGAAGATGTTCCGCGCCGGCTTCGACCTGCTCGACGCCAATCGCGACGGAACGCTGTCGCCGGCAGAATATGCTGCTGCCTGGAACCTGTTCCGCTTCATCGGGGAGCAGCCCGACGTCGCACCGTTCCAGGAACTCGACCGCAATGGCGACGGCAAGGTCGCCTGGACCGAGTTCCTGGCCTGAGCCTCAATACTTCCGCAGCAGCCCGGCGAGACGGCCCTGCACGCGGACCTGGTCGGGGCGGTAGCGCTGGGGGTTGTAGTCGCGATTGGCCGGATCGAGCCGGATCATCGCGCCTTCCTTGCGGAAATACTTCAGCGTCGCCTCATTCTCGTCGATCAGCGCCACGACGATCTCGCCGTCGCGCGCCGTCTCGGTGCGGCGGATCAGCGCATAGTCGCCGTCGAGGATACCGGCCTCGACCATCGAATCGCCGGCGACTTCGAGCGCATAATGCTCGCCCGCGCCGAGCAGCGCGGCAGGGACCGGGAGCATGGCCGAATCCTGCAGCGCCTCGATCGGGGTACCGGCGGCGATGCGGCCGTGCAGCGGAATCTCGATCACGTCATTGGCCGGCGCCGGCAACGTCGAAGGCGCGGAAGTTGACGAAGTTGATGCCACGGGGGCCCCGGTCTTGGGGGCTGCGGGCTTCTTCGCCGCTTCGCCGCCGCGCTCCGGCATGCGCAGCACTTCGAGCGCGCGGGCACGGTTTGGCAGGCGGCGGATGAACTCCCGCTCCTCAAGCGCCGAGATCAGCCGATGCACACCCGATTTCGACTTGAGGTCGAGCGCCTCCTTCATTTCCTCGAACGAAGGCGACACGCCGGTCTCGGCAAGCCGGTCGGCAATAAAGCAGATGAGCTCGTGCTGCTTGCGCGTGAGCATCCCGTTTCTCCCGGTCTGGAACAGACTGGGAACGTTTTTGCAATGTTCCGCCTGCTTGTCAAGCGATGTCGAGGATTTCTGCCGAGTCGCCCGTTTTCGCCTCGGGAGCGCCGGCCTGACGCACGATCAGGCAGGTCGCGCGGGCCAGGGTGCGCAGCATCGACGAGTCCTGGATCGTCGCGGCATGGGCGCGCCCGTCGATCAGCTCGGCGCGGAGATAGTCGGCGCGGGCGCCGGTGGCGGGCAGGGGCTCGCCCAACGGCACGATGCGCGTCCGGGGGAGCGGATCGGCGGCGCCGGCGAGATGCGCGATCAACGGGCGGACGAACAGGATCGTCGTGGCGAACACCGACACTGGATTGCCCGGCAAGCCGAGCACGACTGCGTCGCCCAGCCGGCCCGCCATCACCGGCTTGCCGGGGCGCAGCGCGACCTTCCAGAAGTCGATCGCGGCGCCCGCCGCCTCGAGCGCCGGGCGGACGAGATCATGATCGCCGACCGAGGCGCCGCCGGTGGTGACGAGCAGGTCGCAGTCGAGCGCCCGGAACGCGGTCTCCAGCGCGTCCTGCCGGTCGGGCAGGATCCCGAGGTCGATCAGGTCGAGCGGCAGCTCAGCCAGCATTGCCGCAAGTAGCAGGCGGTTGGTCTCGGGAATCTGGTCGGGGCCGAGCGGGGTGCCGGGCGGGACCAGCTCGTCGCCGGTGGAAAGCAGCGCCACGCGCACCTTGCGGCGGACAGGCAGGGCGGCGTGGCCGGCAATGGCGGCCAGCGCGAGGCGGGCGGGGGTGAGGCGCTCGCCGGCGCGGATCAGGGCATCCCCCTCGGTGAAATCGAGCCCGCGCGCGCGGACGCTGCTGCCGAGACGCGGCGGGCCCTCACCGGCGAGCATGAGGCGGGTGCCATCACGCGCGGCTTCTTCCTGGACGAGGATCGTGTCGGTGCCGGGCGGGAGCGGAGCGCCGGTGAAGATGCGCACGGCCTGGCCGGAGCGCACCTCTCCCGCAAAGCCGCGACCGGCGGCACTCTGGCCGATCACTTCCCAAGGGCCGGGCAGGTCGGCGAAGCGGATCGCATAGCCGTCCATCGAGGAGAGGTCGGCGGCTGGCTGGATTCGCAACGCGGCGATGTCCTGCGACGCCCAGCGGCCGGCAGCCTCGGCGAGCGGGCACGGTTCCTCGGGCACCGGGAGAGCGAGCGCGAACAGGCGTTGCTGGGCTTCGGCGACGGGAAGGAGAGCGGCCATGCCCGCTGCCTAGGGCATCAAACCGTGCCGCGTCTATGGTTCCCCGGCGAAGGCCGGGGCCCAGTCTCGGCGTATTTGGTTAGGCGCAAGAGCTTCTCGAGAGACGTCGCAACTGGGCCCCGGCCTCCGCCGGGGAGCGGCAACGTTCGAGCTACCCCGCAATCCGCCCCAGATCCCCCGCCTTGAGCGGCAGGCGGAACTCGCAGAGGAAGCGGTGGCGATCGTCGGTCTCGATCACCGAGGCCGGGCCGCCGCCGATATTGGGCAGCGAGATCCACAGCTGGGCGCCATTGGCGAAAGGCGCGCGCGATTCGAACTCGACGAGCTGGGGCGTGATCCCGCGCAGCTTGACGTTCCACCAGCGCACCCCCTCGCGCACCCGCGCGGGGGTGTCGAGGCGGATCGCCTTCTGGTCGGGGATCAGCCCGTTCTGTTCCTGGATCACCGCGATGCGCGTGTGATGCGAAGGCTGTTGCTGCGCCTGGCGCAGCCAGGGCATCAGCACCTGCCAGGGCAGGTCCTCGTGGAATGCCACGCCGGCAAAGCTGCCCTGCGACCATTTCACCAGGCCGTCGAGCGGGCGCAGGCCGTCGAAATTGATCTGGACCGCATCGCCTTCCTGCAGCGCGATGTCGGTCTCGAAGCCGCAGCCGCCCTGGGAGAGGTTGCGGCTGCGGGTGAACTCGACCTGGTTGCCGCGGCGCACGCAGATCGTCTGGTGCAGTTCGACACGCGGCACGCTGCGGCGCTCGGCGGGAAGGGCGGCGAGATTGCGGGCGAGCGTGCTGATCACGTCGATCGGCGTCTCGAACAGGAAGCCGGCCGAGCCCTGCTCGGTCCAGGCGATACGGCCCGCCAGCGACTGGCCGTTGGCGAGTTCGAGGTGGAGCCCTTCCGCTTCGACGATCACGTCATCGATCTGGAGCATTGCGCCCGCCGCGCTCAGCTTGCGGATCGAGCAGGCGAGGCGCGTCGTTTCGCCGACCAGGACGGCCGCGTCGAACGCGGCATGATCGCCCGGCTCGGGCAGCAGGTGCGCAGCCGGCGCCTCGCCCGAGAGGCTGAAAATGGTGGAGGACGCAAGTCCCTGTCGCATAAAAAGATTTTTCCCGCCCGGACCCCTTTCGATAGTGGGGCGCGGGGTCTGAAGGCGGGGTTAATCCGCAGGGTTGCGAAATCCCTAATGCATGCCCGGAACGATCAGTCGCGATCGGGCGCGCCGAGCGGGAAATAGGCGCGATAGGGGCGTGCTTCCTCGACGCAGCGGGCAACCGAGGGGCGGGCGAGCAACCGGGCGCGATAGGCGCGCAGATTGGCGAGCGCCTCCGGGATGGGGCGCACCCAATCGGCATAGAAGAGCGAGGGCGCGGCGGCGCAATCGGCCAGGGTGAAGCTGTCGCCCACGGCCCACTCGCGCCCCTCCAGATGGGCGTCGAGCCAGGCATAGACCTTGTCGAGCCGGGCCATCGCCTCGTCGAGGCCGATCGGATCGCGGCGTTCCTCGGGCAGCAGCGAATTGAGCACCGGCTTCTGCATCGTGCCCATGACGTAATTGTCGAAGATCCGGTCGAGCATCCGCGCCTGCACCGCGAGATCGGGATCGGCGGGGATCAGTTGCACCGGGCCGGGGTGATGGACGTGGAGATATTCGATGATCGCCGTCGCCTCGAGCACCGTGCGATCGCCTTCGACCAGGACCGGGAAGAGCTTGAGCGGCCAGCGCGCTTCCAGTTCGGCGCTGGCTTCAGGGTCCTCGAGATTGCGGAAGGTGAAGGCGGTGCCGTTCTCGTAGAGCGGGATCAGGCCCTTCCAGGTGTAGGACGAGAAGGGGTGGCCGAAGAGCTGGAGGGTCATGGTGGGCCTCTAATAGTTAGGTTATGAGCTAACTATTATGATTTGGCGGAGGTGTCACGTTGTTTCTTTCCCGTGTCGGTGGACAGGCGCATTCCTTCTGTTCCCCTCCCTGGAAGGGAGGGGTTAGGGGTGGGTGGATGCACGCAATACGGTAGAGGGAAGGCGGCCTGCCAGCAGTACGCCTGGACGGCACCCACCCCGAGCCCCTCCCTTCCCGGGAGGGGAGCGCAGGTAGGCGCCCTCAGGCCACCCAGTCGCCCGACTTGCCGCCCTTCTTGGAGAGCAGGCGGATATCGCCGATGGTCATGCCCTTATCGAGCGCCTTGGCCATGTCGTAGAGCGTGAGCAGCGCGGTGGAGACGGCGGTGAGCGCCTCCATCTCGACCCCGGTCTGCGCCTCCGTCGCGGCAGTGGCGGTGACGGTGACGCCGGTCTCGTCGGGGACGAGGTCGACCGAGACCTTGGTCAGTGGCAGCGGGTGGCAGAGCGGGATCAGCTCGGCGGTGCGCTTGGCTGCCATGATCCCGGCGATGCGCGCGGTGGCGAGCACGTCGCCCTTCTTCACTGCCCCCGCGCGGATCGCCGCGGCAGCTTCGGTGGACATGGTGATGCGGCCACTGGCCACGGCCTCGCGCGCGGTGACGGCCTTGCCCGCGACACCGACCATCCGCGCGGCGCCGGTCTCGTCGAGGTGGGTAAGGTCACTCATCTCCCTTCACCCCACCAGCGCCCGCGTCGCCGCCTCGACATCGTCCTGGCGCATCAGCGACTCGCCGACCAGGAAGCAACGGATATCGTGTTCGGCCATCGCATCGAGGTCGGCGCGGTTGTTCAGGCCGGACTCGGCCACGAAGGTGCAGTCCTTCGGCGCCTGGCCGACCAGATCATAGGTCTTCTGGACATCGACCTCGAAGGTCTTGAGGTTGCGGTTGTTCACGCCGATCAGCCGCGAGCGCAGGCGGAGCGCGCGCTCCAGCTCCTCGGCGTCGTGCACTTCGACCAGCACGTCCATGCCCAGGCCGAGCGCGGCATCCTCGATCTCGGCCATTTGGGCGTCTTCCAGCGCGGCGACGATGATTAGGATCGCGTCCGCCCCGATCGCGCGCGATTCGAGCGCCTGCCAGGGATCGACCATGAAGTCCTTGCGGATCACCGGCAGGTCGCAGGCTGCGCGGGCGGCGATCAGATAGTCCTCATGGCCCTGGAAATATTCGAGGTCGGTCAGCACCGAGAGGCAGGCGGCGCCGCCGGCCTGATAGGCGCGGGCATGGGCCGGGGGATCGAAATCGGCGCGGATCAGGCCCTTGGACGGGCTGGCCTTCTTGATCTCGGCAATCAGCCCATAGCCGCCGGCAGCAGCCTTGGCGTCGAGCGCGGCCTTGAAGCCGCGCGGCGGCGTGCGAGCGAGGGCGAGCGCGTGCAGGTCGCTCACCGGGGTCGCTTTGCGGCGGGTGGCGACTTCGCCATGCTTGGTGGCGATGATGGTATCGAGGATCGTGGACATCAAAAGGCGATCCAGCAGTCGAGCAGCGCCTTGGCAAGGCCCTTATCGATCACTTCGGCCGCTTCCTCGGCGCCTTCGCGCAGATCGGCGGCCTCGCCGGCGATGACGAGCGCGGCGGCGGCGTTGAGCAGCACCGCGTCGCGATAGGGACTGGGCTCGCCTTCGAGCAGTTTGCGCAGCGCCAGCGCGTTATATTCGGGGCCGCCGCCGCGGATCGCGCTGAGCGGGTGGCGGGGCAGGCCGGCATCCTCGGGCGTGATCCGCGAAGGCAGTCCCGAGCTGCCGACGCTCACCACCACGCTGGCATGCTCGGTCGAGAGCTCGTCCAGCCCTTCCTCGCCCGAGACGATCGCCGCGGCTTCGACGCCGAGCTGCTCGAGCGCCTCGGCATAGATCGGGGCATAGTCGGGGCGCGCGATGCCGATCAGCTGGCGACGGACATGCGCGGGATTGGCGAGCGGGCCCATCAGGTTGAAGATGGTGCGGCGCCCGATGCGCCGGCGCAGCGGCCCGATCCGCGCCATGGAAGGGTGGTGCGCCTGGGCGAAGAGGAAGGCGATGCCGAGCTCGTGCAGGCTCTCCTCGGCGCGGGCGCCTGCCCGGTCGAGGTCGAGGCCCAATGCTTCGAGCGTGTCCGCCGCGCCCGACTTGGACGAGGCGGCGCGGTTGCCATGCTTGGCGACCGGCACGCCGGCGGCGGCCACGACCAGGCTCACCGCGGTGGAGACGTTGAGCGTGTGGTGCCCGTCGCCACCGGTGCCGCACACGTCGATCGCGCCTTCGGGTGCAGTGATCGGGATCAGCCGCGCGCGCATCGCCCGGGCGGCCTCGGCGATCTCGATGCTGGTCTCGCCGCGCACCGACAGGTCGATCAGGAAGCGCTCGATCTCGGGCTCGGGGACATTGCCGTCGAGGATGTCGGCAAAGGCCTGGGCGGCGGACTCGCGCGCCAGCGGGCTCGCGGGATCGGGGAGGAGAGTGAAGGTCGTCACGCGGGCTCTATCGCGCCTGGGGCGGGGCGAAGTCGAGCAAATCCTGTTTGGGGTGGCGTGAAGCGGGGCTCAGGCGACCCCGTTGCAGCTGGCTTGCAGCACCCGCCGGGTCGCATAGTCGAAGGTCAGGTGGATCACCGTGCAGCCGCCATCGGCGACGCCCCAGGGCAGCGGGGCGATGTGGACGCCCGGGCGACGGTCGTACCGCGTGTAGAGCGCCTCGACGAGATAGCGGCCGGCTATTTTCTTGCGCTGGTAGAAGCGGGCATAGTCGGCGAGCGGGTGCAGGCCGCCCTGATTGCGCTGCTCGCCGAGTTGCGCTTCGAGGTCGAGGCTCTTTTCCGCCTGCGCGGCCCATCGGCGCGTGAGCGGCGGCGGCGTCTTTTGCGCTGCGGGCAGCAGCGTGAGGATCGAGAGCAGTCAGAGCATCATCCCGCCTCGATCAGCCGCCGCCCTTCCGGGCTGATCGCCAGGTCGCGCCAGTCGAGCTCCTCCTGGAGCTGCTCGTACAGGTCCTGGCCGATCACGTCGGTGTCGCGCAGTTCGTCGAGCTTGTCGCGCTGGGCGGCGATGGCGGCGAGGCGCAGGCGCTGGCGGGCGTCGAACTCCGGGCAGATATTGTCCGCGCCGTTGCGGTCGATCTCGAACTGGCGGCGGGTCTCGTCGGCGACCTTGCCCTGCTCGCCCTCCAGCGCGGCGAGCGCCGCCTCGGCGAGCTTGCGGCGGGCCTTGTCGAGCAGTTCCTCGCCGTCGCCCTTGCCGGCCAGCCCGAGCAGCCGGATCAGCGGCGACAGGGTAAGGCCCTGCAGCACCAGAGTCGCCAGCACCACGGCGAAGGCGGACAGGACGATCAGGTCGCGCTGGGGGAAGTCGTGCGGCAGCGCCATCGCGGTGGCGAGCGTCACCAGCCCGCGCATCCCGCACCAGCCGACCACCACGCTCTGCGCGAAGCTCACCGGCCTGGCGTCGCCCCGCAGCATCGGGAAGGTGCGGACCAGGATGTTGTAGCCGACCGACCAGGCCATGCGCGTGGCGATCACCCCGAGCACCACCAGTCCCGCGAAGCGCGCCGCATCGCCCAGCCGATCGGGGGTCATGCCCGCGACGATCTGGCGCACCTGCATGCCCATCAGCAGGAAGGCGACGACGTTGAGCACGAACACGCCGACTCCCCAGACCGCGAAGGACTGGACGCGGTTGCGCGCGTTGATCGGCACGGCGGGCGAGTTGGCGACATACATCGCGCAGGCCACCACGCAGAGCACGGCGGACAGGCTGAGCCGCTCGGCCAGGATCCAGGCGATGAAGGTGCTGACGAACTCGAACAGGTTCCCGCCGAACGAGCCGCGGGTGAAGGGCATCACCTTGCCCATCGCCCAGCCGCAGGCGAGGCCCAGCGCGATGCCGCCGGGCACCGCGAGGGTGAGGCGGGTGGCGACCATCGCGTCGATCCCGCCATGGCTCTGCACCGCCAGCGCCGCGCCGAACAGGAGCAGGGCAGTGGCATCGTTGAGCAGGCTCTCGCCGGTGAGCACCTGGACCGTGCCGCGCGGCAGCTTGGCCGATTGCAGCACGGTGGTGGCGGCGGCCGCATCGGGCGGGGCGACGATGGCGCCGAGCGCGATCGCGGCGGCGATCGGCAGGCCGGCAAAATGCCAGCCGATCCAGGCGACCACTCCGGTGGTGATCAGCACCGCGACCACGGCGAGCGCGATCAGCGGGCGCCACAGCCGGCGGATCGCCGACAGCGGGAAGTCGAAGGCGGCGTCGAGCAACACAGGTGCGATGAACAGCGCCATCGCGGTATGCCCGTCCAGCGTGATGTCGGGCGCGCCGGGGATCAGCGCGACCACCACCCCGGCTGCGGCGAGCATCGTCGGATAGGGAATCGGCGTGCGCCGCGAGACCTGCAGCAGCAGGACCGCCAGCGCGAGCAGCGCGACGAGGCTCTCGAAGAAGCTCATCCGCGGAAGCTAGCGCAGCGGGTGGCATGCGCAATCCCTCTCCCGCTTCTTCAACCCTCTCCCTCTGGGAGAGGGTGGTCGAGCAGAGCGAGACCGGGTGAGGGCGATGAAAAGCCGAGGCCCTCGACCCTCACCCTTCCGCCGCCTTCGGCGGCTCCCTCCCTCTCCCAATGGGAGAGGGATCTAGTTCGCATTCCCCGGCTCCGCAGCCGCGGGTCCATCCTCCGGTCCGTCGAACCCGTGCGGCCCGTGGCGGGGGCCAAAGTCGCGCGACGGCGCAGGCGGGATTTCGCCGACGACCAGCTTGCCGTCGTGATTTGTGTCGAACTTGTCGAAACGGGCATTGGCCGCCGCGATCCATTCGGCCCGCGTGACGACGCCGTCGCCATTGGCGTCGGCACGGGCGAAGGGCCCCATCCGCATGCTGTGGTCCATGCTCGCAAAGGCGATGCCGCCCGCTGCGACCGTGACGACCACGCCCGTCAGCGTTGCGGCAACCAGCTGCAGTCTGTGATTCATTGCACTCTCCCTCGAGCCCAGGATCGGGCCGCGGTGGAGAAACTGGAGGTACCCTGTCGCGCAGCTATGTCACCGCGCGAACGAAATTGTCGCAAAGCTTTGCAGATCAGGCGAGTGCGCGCGCCTCGATCCCGGCGAGCCTGAGGAAGTTGGCCAGCATCGCATGGCCATGCTCGGTGGCGATGCTCTCCGGGTGGAACTGCACGCCGTGGATCGGCAGCTCCTTGTGCCGGAAGCCCATCACATGCGCGTCATCGGCAGTGGCGTTGACTGCCAATGCATCGGGAATGTCGGTGACGATCAGCGAATGGTAGCGCGTCGCGGTGAAGGGCGAGGGCAGGCCCTCGAACAGGCCGGTGCCGTCATGGCTCACCGGGCTGGTCTTGCCGTGCATCAGCCCGCCGCGCACCACCGATCCGCCGAAATGCTGGCCGATCGCCTGATGGCCCAGGCACACGCCGAGCAGCGGCTTCTTCAGGTCCGCGCAAGCCGCGACCAGGTCCAGGCTGATCCCCGCCTCGTTGGGCGTGCAGGGGCCGGGCGAGATCAGGAAGGCCTGGGCGTTGCTGGCGACCGCGTCGCGCGCGCTCAGCGCGTCGTTGCGTACCACCTGCACTTCGGTGCCGAGTTCCATCAGGTAGTGGACCAGGTTCCAGGTGAAGCTGTCGTAATTGTCGATGACGAGGATCATTCCGCGTCCCTAGCGCCTTCGTCATCCCCGCGAAAGCGGGGACCCATCTCATCGGCTCTCACCGGGCAAAACGGCTGTTGTATTCGATTGCTTCTGCACGCGATGGGCCCCCGCTTTCGCGGGGGGTGACGCGAGAGATCAGCGCTGCAGCGCCACCACGATCGGCCCGATCGGCGCGCCGCCGTCGAGACGGTCCGAGACGGGATCCCAGAGCCGCGAGACGGCGCCGTCGAGATAGAGCGCGTCGGGCGCGGCGAGCTTGTCGCGGAACAGGCGGGCGAAGCGGCCGAACGAGACGGCTTCGTTGCTGATCGCGAACCAGGCGCTGCCGTTCAGGCCGACGCCGACCGCGTTGCGGATCTGGAGCGAGGTGCCGTTCTCGGCGAGCTTGGGGTGAAGCTTGCCGTTGATCAGCAGCATCGGCCCCGACTGGGTGGCGAAGCGGACATGGTCGGGCTTGTTGGCGGCGAAATCGTCGGTGGTGGCGACGTGCCAGCCTCTGGCGTCGCCCCAGAACACGCCGTTCGGCTGCATGTGGAAATTGCCCGGGCCCGGCCGGCGGTTGAGCGGTTTCTGCTCGGCGCCGTCCTCGACATAATAGCCGATCGGCAGGCCGGCGGCGTCGAACATGCCGGCGTTCATCGCGAAGGCGATGCGCGGATAGCGCTCGCCCAGCCGCGGCTGGAGCCCGGTGAAGTCGCGCATCGGGCGGCCGTCGGCGCCCTTGTCGACCAGCATCAGGTCGTGCTTCTGCGGATCGGCGCGGCAGACGGTGAAGCTGGTGCCCTCGAAGCTGATCTTGCGGCAGGCATCGTCGACGCCTCCGTTGGAGGCGCAGGCGGTCAGAGTCAGGAAGGCGCCGGCAACGGCGATCGGCCGGATCATGCCTGCCACTTAGGATGAAAAGGCGTTCACGCAAGCCATGCCCGTGCCTTGGGCTTGCCACAGTGGGGCGGCACGTCCAGCGGCGAGGGGCGTTGTTACGCCAGAAGGAGTGTCCATGATCGTTCGTTTGCTCGTTGCAGCCGCGCTGCTCGCCGGTCCCGCCATCGCGCAGGACAGCAAGCAGTCCCAGGACGCCGACCAGAGCGGCCCGCCCAAGCGGGTGCGCAGCATCCTGGTCTACGGCAAGGAGGAATGCCCTAAGGCGCAGAGCGAGGACGAGATCGTGGTCTGCGCCAATGGCGGCGAATCGCCCTATCGCATCCCCAAGGAATTCCGGAACCAGCGCAAGGACGATGCCGGGTCGCAGGCATGGACCAACCGCGTCGAGATGGTCGAGGAAGTCAACCGCGCCGGCTTGCCGAACAGCTGCTCGCCGGTGGGCACCGGCGGCCAGACCGGCTGCACCCGCGCCGCGATCCGCCAATGGTATCAGGAGCGCCTGGAGCAGAAGGCCAAGGACGCCGCGATTCCTTGATGTCCTGAAATCCCTCTCCCCTTGTGGGAGAGGGAGGGAGCCGACGAAGTCGGCGGAAGGGTGAGGGGGAGTGAGACTCGGTCCCCCTCATCCTTCCCACTCGCTTCGCGAGTGGACCCCTTCCTTCTCCCACAAGGGGAGAAGGAGTTAATTACTGCCCGAACCCGGCTTCCCCGGCCTGCCGCACCGCTTCCCGAGCCGCGGCGAAGAGCGCCCCCGCCTTGGCCTCGCACTCCCGCTGCTCATATTCCGGCACGCTGTCCGCGACGATCCCGGCACCGGCCTGGACGTGCATCACCCCGTCCTTCACCAGCGCGGTGCGCAGCACGATGCAGCTGTCCATCGATCCGTCGGGCGAGAAATAGCCGACGCCGCCCGCATAGGGCCCGCGCGTCTCCTGCTCGAGCTCGGCGATGATCTCGCAGGCCCGCACCTTGGGCGCGCCGCTCACCGTGCCCGCCGGGAAGCCGGCGAACAGCGCGTCGAGCGCGTCCTTGCCCGGTGCCAGCCGGCCGACCACGTTCGAGACGATATGCATGACGTGGCTGTAGAACTCGACCGTGTAGCTGTCGGTCACCTTCACGCTGCCGGCTTCCGCCACCCGGCCGACATCGTTGCGGCCCAGGTCGAGCAGCATCAGATGCTCGGCGCATTCCTTCGGATCGGCGAGCAGGCTGGCCCGATTCTCCTCGTCCTCCGCCGCAGTCTTGCCGCGCGGACGGGTGCCGGCGATCGGGCGGATCGTGACTTCGTTGTCGCGCACCCGGACCAGGATCTCGGGGCTCGAGCCCGTAAGCGCGAAGCCCGGCAGGTCGAGATGGTAGAGGAAGGGCGACGGGTTGATCCGCCGAAGCGCGCGATACAGCTCGAAGGGCGGCAACGCGAACGGCGTGGTGAAGCGCTGGGCCAACACCACCTGGAAGATGTCGCCGGCGGAGATGTATTCCTTCGCCGCCGCGACCATCTCGCCATAGCGGCCGGGGCGCAGCGCGGGCGTTAGCTCCACCGCTGCCGGCTCGGCGCGTACGGGTGCGGGCAGGGGTGCGCTGGCGAGCTGGGCCGCCACCGCCTCGATCCGCTCGGCGGACAGGTCGACATCGCCGTCTGGCCACACCGGCGCGACGAGGAACAGCGCATCGGCAAGCCGGTCGAACACCAGCACCACCGTCGGACGCACGAACATCATGTCGGGCACGCCGATCGGGTTCTCTGGCGGGCGCGGCAGCTTCTCGACCAGGCCGACCGTCTCGTAGCTGAAATAGCCGACCAGACAGGCGAGCGCCTTGGGCAGCTCAAGCGGCACCTCGGTGCGGCAGCGCCCGGCCAGTGCCCGCAGCGCGTCGAGCGCGGGCTCGGCGCAGGGCTTGAACGCATTGCGGTCGGTCAGCCATTCGGCGTTGATCGCCGCCTCGTTGCCCGTCGCCCGGAAGACCAGGTCGGGGGCGAGACCGATCAGGCTGTGCCGCCCGCGGACCGATCCGCCCTCGACCGATTCGAGCAGGAAATCGCCGCGGCCAGGCTCGATCAACTTGAGCGCAGCGGCGACCGGGGTCTCCGTGTCCGCGATCTGGCGCCGCCAGAGCAGCGCCGGCCGCCCCGCGGCATTTGCCGCGCGGGCGGCTTCCAGACCCTCGATCACGTGCTTAGCGGACGCCCTGGCGGGTCAGGTCCGCACGCAGGCGGGCGATCGCCGCCTCGTTGCGGGTGACCTTCACGTCGTTGCGGATCGCGCGGATGAACTCGCGGGCATATTCCGCGGGGATCTGCTGCGTCAGCGCATTGCGCATCCCGGCCATCGCTTCGGCGTTGCCCGAGGCGTCATGCGGCTCCACCGCATTGAGCAGCACGACGTAATAGCCGTTGCGGTCGGGCGCCTCGAGCAGGCGTGCCTTCTTGGGCTGCATGCTGAAGGCCATCTTGATGAACTGCTCCTTCTGCGCGATTTCCTGGCGCTTGAAGTCGAACGGCTTGGCCAGCGTGCCCTTGACGCCTGCATCGGCAAGGGCCTTGTCCATTGGCACGCCCTTGTCGAGCGCTGCGACCACGGCAGTGGCGGCGGCCTTGGCCTTCTCCAGCGCCTTGTCGACCAGATAGTCCTTCTTCACCTTGTCGCGGATGCTGGCGAGCTCGCGCGGCGCAGCGGGGACGACCTTGTCGAGCGTCAGGACGGCAAAGGCGCCCTCCGGCGAGATCTGGACGATCTGCGGCTCGTCGCCGACATTCTCCATCGCGAAGCCGCCGCGCATGATCGCGACGATCGCGGGATCGGGCTTGTACGCCTCATTGTCCGGATCGGTGCCGGTGGCGGTGAGTGCCGGGGTGACCTGCGCGGCCAGCTTGGCGTCGGCCAGCAGCTCGGCGAAGTTCTTGCCGTCGCCCACGCCGTCCTCGATCTTCTGGCGCAGTGCGGCCAGCGCCTCGGCGGTCTTGCGCTGGGTGATCTCGGTCGACAGCTCCTCGCGCGCCTGATCGAGCGACTTGGCGGCGATCTGCTCGATCTTCTCGATCACCAGGATATGGTAGCCGAGCGACGACTTGATCGGCCCGACCACGCCGCCCTGCGCCGCGGCGAAGGCGGCATCGGCGATCCCGGCGGTGGTCTGGCGGGCCAGCTCGGGCTTCTGGATGCCTTCGAAGTTGCTGGGCTCCAGGCCCGCTTCCTGGGCAGCGGCGGCCAGCGACTTGCCGCCCTTCACCTCGCCGGCGATCTTGTTGGCGGTCGCCTGGTCGAGCACGACGAGCTGGCGCACGTTGCGCTTCTGGGTCGCGGCATAGCGGGCGCCGGCCTTCTTGTAGGCGTCGGCGACCTCGGCCTCGGTCGCGGTCTGCTGCGCGCGGATCTGGTCGATCGACACCGTCGCAAAGCGGACGGCGCGGCGCTGCGGCACCAGGTAACGGGCGCGGTGGCTGACATAATAGGCGTTGAGTGCCTTGTCGTCGGGATCGGCACCCGGGTTCATCTGGAGAGTCTGGATGAAGGCGACCGAGCCGGTACGGCGCTCGAGCAGCAGCGAGGCATAGGGCGCGACCACGCCGTTGGGCACGTCGGTGCCGATCGTGGCGCGGTTGACCAGCCAGTTGCCATAGCGCTCGCGCAGCATGCTCTCGCGGAAGGTGGCGGGGGCGATGCGGTTGTCGGCGAGCAGCTTCTCGAACGCCTGCTGGCTGAACTTGCCGTCGATGCCGGCGAAGCTCGGGTTGCTGGCGATGTCGGTGTCGATCAGCTTCTTCGACACCTGCATGCCGGACTTGCGGGCGAATTCCACCAGCGCGGCCTGGTTGATCATCTCGTCGATCGCGATGTCGAGACCGCCCTGGCCGAGGAACTGCTCCATCGTCACGGTCTGGCCCTGCTGCTGCAGGCTGCGCAGGAAGCGCTCGATCCGGTCCTTCACCTCTGTGTCGGAGATCTTCTGCCCGCCCACCGTCGCCAGCGTACTGCTCGACGCGCCGGACGCGCCGTTGCGAACGCCGGTGATGTCGCCCGCGGCAAAGGCGATGGCGATGAGGCCAAGGAACAGGAACACCGCAATCAGGCCGTAGCGCGACTTGGTGAAATTGCGGAAGAAGCTGAGCATGAAGGGCCGATCGTTGGAATGGTTTGCCCGGTGCTTTAAGATGTGCATCCGCTCCCCGCAATGGCCGTGATCGACTTGGGAAGATCGCTGGCAAGGAAGGTCGTGCAGTCGCGTAGCAGCGCTACGCGCAAGCGGCCTGACGCCGTCCAGCGGTCTTCCCAAGTCGACCCCTTCGGGGCGGGCGGATTTTGACGCATGGGGGCGTCGCTCGTCGGTCACGATGCAAAGGCATCGCTCCCTCCTCACTCCTACCCATGCGCCAAAATCCGCTCCGTCACGGCCGTTGCGGGGAGTGGATGCACATCTTCAGGGCGCTAGTTCGCGCCCATCAAGCTTGTGCGAACGTCGCTGCCTGCTATCCGCAACCGAAACAGACAAAACAGGAGGTTGGGGTGATGCGGCGCAAGCTGGTGGCAGGGAACTGGAAGATGCACGGGCTGCGCGCGCAGCTGCCGGAGATCGAGGCGATCGCGGCGGCCGCGGCGGCGAATCCCTCGGTCGATGTCGCGCTCTGCGTGCCCTACACGCTGATCCATCCCGCCGCGCAGGTGGCGGGCGCGCTGCCGATCGGCGCGCAGGACCTGCACGAGGCCGACAAGGGCGCGCATACCGGCTGCATCTCCGCGCCGATGCTCGTCGAGGAGGGGGCGACCCTCACCATCGTCGGCCATAGCGAGCGCCGCGGCGACCAGCACGAGACCAGCCACGACGCCTATATGAAGGCGGCGGCGGCGCACCGGCACGGGCTCAGGGTGATCTTGTGCTGCGGCGAGCTCGAGGCCGAGCGTGCCGCCGGCCGGGCCGAGCGCATCGTCCAGTCGCAGATCGAGAAGTCGCTGCCCGACGATGCCGATCCCAGCTGGCTGACGCTCGCCTATGAGCCGCGCTGGGCGATCGGCACCGGCAAGACCCCGACGCCCGACGAGATCGCTTCGATGCACGCGATCCTCCGCGCCAAGCTCCGCATGATGATCGGCGAGGAAAAGGCCGAGGGCGTCAGGATCCTCTATGGCGGCTCGGTCACCGGTGCGAATGCCGCGCAGATCCTGGCGCTCGACAATGTCGACGGCGCCCTGGTCGGCGGCGCGAGCCTGACCGCCGAGAAGTTCGTCCCGATCATCGAAGGCGCGGCTTCGGTTTCCTGACTTCGCCTTCCCACCCTGCAGTTCCCCGGCGAAAGCCGGGGCCCAGGGTTTCTCATCCGCGTCGCTTGTAACCCTGGGCCCCGGCTTTCGCCGGGGAACCGGGATTTAGCTCAAGCCGTCTCCGCCCCGCGCGACCCGCGATCCAGCGTCAGGAACGCCGTCACCCCCGAAAGCGCGGCCGCGGCGGCGCCGACCAGCGCGCCCATGTGGAAGGCGCTCACGAGCCCTTCACCCGCCGCCGCGATCACCGCGCCGGCAATGGCGGTGGCGATCAGCCCGCCGGTCCGCGCGATCGCGCTGTTGAAGCCGGAGGCGGTGCCGGTGTGCGTCTCGTCGACCGAGGCGAGCACCGCGGTGGTCAGCGGCGCCGCGACGCTGGCCATGCCGATCGCGATGGCCAGCGCGCCGGGGAAGACCGAGGTCCAATAGGGCGCGTCCTCGTCGACGAGCAGCAGCAGCGCGAAGCCGATCGCGACGATCATCGGCCCGATGGTCAGCGGCCAGCGCGGACCCACTTTGGCGGTGATCCGGCCCATGATCCGCGAGGCGATGCCCATGCCGAGCGGCATCGGCAGCAGCGCGAAACCGGCATGCAGCGCCGAATAGCCGCCCGCCTGGATCAGCACATAGGGCAGGAGCAGCAGCACGCCGCCCAGGGCGCCGTAGAGCAGGAAGGTGAGCAGGGTCAGGCCGGCAAAGGCACGCGAGCCGAACATCGCCACCGGCATCATCGCCCGGTTGCCGCGGTGATGCTCGACCCACAGGAACAGGCCGATCGTGGCGAGGCCTGCGGCGAGGCCGATCGCCACGGTCGCGTCGATCGCATGGTGGCTCGACCACAGCGTCAGCGCCCAGGTGAGCGCGCCCAGCGCCAGCGTCGCGGTCAGCGCGCCCGGCAGGTCGAGCGGCAGGTCGCCTTCCGAACTTTCCTCGACATAGAAGAGCGCGATCCCGATCGCGACGAGCGCGACGGGCACGTTGATGTAGAAGATCGCCCGCCAGCCGATCGCGTCGACCAGCCAGCCGCCGAGCGGCGGGCCGACCGCGCCGGCGATCGCGCCCACGCCCGCCCAGGTCCCGATCGCCTTGCCGCGCGCCTCGCCGGTGAAGGCGTGACCCAGCGTCGCCAGGCTGTTGGGCAGCAGGATCGCCGCGCCGATTCCCTGCAGCGCCCGTGCCACGAGCAGCAGCGTCAGGTCGGCGGCGACGGCGCAGGCGACCGATGCGATCGTGAACAGCGCGATGCCCAGCACCAGCAGCTTGCGTCGTCCGAAATGATCCCCCGCCGCGCCGCCGATCAGCAGCAGCGCCGAGAGCGGCAGCATGTACGCGTTGATCGTCCATTGCAGCTCGGCCGGGGTGGCGTGCAGGTCCGCGCCGATCGCCGGCAGCGCGACGTTGGTCACCGATCCGTCGATGAACGCCAGGCTCGACGCGAGGATGCAGGCGGTGAGGGTGAGGTTGGGATGCTTGGCCGCCATGGCCCCTCGGTAGCAGAGCGCGGCGCCGACGGGGAGGCTGGACGAAGGCACAGGTCGCCCCATTCCGGAGGAATACGGTAATCTACTGAAATTGCGTAAAATACGCGGTGTCGTTCCGGCGGCGGTGCGGCGGGCCGCTATAAATGGATATGCCGAAGCTTCCGCTTCCCGCAGGTCCCGTCGATAGCGAGCAGAATCAGGCGATTCTGGTCGAGCAGTTCCGTGCCCTGCGCAAGCAGGTGCCGCTGATGTATGCGATGATGTTCGTCGACTCGGCATTCCTCGCCTTCGCGGCCTATGGCACGGTCAGCCCGTGGTGGAGCCTGGGCATGCCGGCGGCGCTGGCGCTGCTCTCGGCGGTGCGCGCCACCTTCTGGCTGCAGCGGCGCAGCTTCACGCCCAAGCCCGAGAACATCCCGCATTATCTGCACGGCACGGTGATCGTGTCGATGCTGCTCAGCCTCGGCTTCGGCGGATGGGGGCTGCTGCTCTATGCCGAGGGCGATCTGATCCGCCGCGCCTGCATCGCGCTCTACATCTTCATCGGCGCGATCAGCTGCTGCTACTGCCTCCAGGCCGTGCCGCGTGCCGGGCAGGCGGTGCTGCTGTTCGGGGCGATGCCGGTCACCATCTGCCTGGTCTTCTCCGACGACTGGTTCCTGCGCGGGCTGGGCGCCAACATCCTGCTGGTCGCGCTCGTCGTGCTGCGCATCCTGCGCACCAACCATGCCGGCTTCGTCGAGGTGCTGACCTCGCGCTCGGACATGGCGGCCGAGCAGCTGCGTGCCCTGGGCGCCGAGCAGCGCGCGCACGATCTCGCCTATCACGATACGCTCACCGGCCTGCCCAATCGCCGCGCGCTGGCCGAGGCGCTGGAGCGGCGGCTCTCCCCGCAAGGCGACGGCGCGCCGCTCGGCCTGCTGATCATCGACCTCGACCGGTTCAAGTCGATCAACGACGTGCACGGCCATCCGGCGGGCGACCAGCTGCTGCGCGACGTCGCGGCGCGGCTCGACGCAGTCGTCGGCATCGGCGGGACCAGCTACCGGCTGGGCGGCGACGAGTTCGCGGTGATCGTCGGCGGCGATGTCGAGGGTGCGCGCCGCACCGCGCATGCCATCGTCCATGCGATGCACAAGCCGTTCTCCGGGCCGGAGCTCGTCCACCATATCGGCGCCAGTGTCGGCATCTCGCTCTATCCGCAGGACGCGCTCGACCTCGACACGCTGATGCGCCGCGCCGACATCGCGCTCTACAAGGCCAAGCATCTCGGCCGCGGCCAGCACTGCGCCTTCGAGCCGATGCTCGATGCCGAGATCCGAAGGCGGGCCGAGATCGAGCGCGAGATGCGCGAGGCGATGAACCTCGACGCCTTCGTCCCCTATTATCAGCCGATCGTCGATCTGCGCAGCGGCGCGGTGGTCGGCTATGAGCTGCTCGCGCGCTGGGCCCGTGACGATGGCGCAGCGATCGGCCCCGAGCTGTTCATCCCGATCGCCGAGGAATGCGGGCTGATCGACACGCTGATGCTCCGCCTGCTGCGCCGCGCCTGCCGCGAGACGCGCGAGTGGGAGGTACCGATCGCGATCAACGTCTCGCCGACCCAGCTGAAGGATCCCTGGTTCAGCCAGAAGCTGCTCGGCGTGCTGATCCGCGAGCGTTTCCCGGCCCGCCTGCTCACCATCGAGATCACCGAGAACGCGCTGATCGTCGATGCCGAGAGCGCGCAGGAGGCGATCGAATCGCTCCGCAACCAGGGTGTCCAGCTCGCCCTGGACGATTTCGGCACCGGCTATTCCTCGCTCCAGCACCTCCAGATGCTGCCGTTCGATCGGCTGAAGATCGACCGCTCCTTCGTCACTTCGATGGACCGCGATCCGCAGGCGCTGAAGCTGATCCTGGCGATCATCGCGCTCGCCACCACGCTCGAGCTGCCGGTGGTCGCGGAAGGGATCGAGTCGCCTGCGATTGCGGAAACGCTCGCCCGGCTCGGCTGCGCGATGGGGCAGGGCTATCTCTACGGCCACCCGATGTGCGCGGCGGACATCGAGGCGACGCGGGACGCCAGCGCCGCCTGACGGCCTCTTTCGCGCGGCGCCCGCCCGGCATAGCATGACCCGGTTCACGGGAGGGTCCGATGCCGCTTCTCGCCTGGTTCGCCTGCCTGCTCGCCCTGGTCGCCACGCCTGCCTTTGCCGGCACGCTGGAGCATGGCCGGATCGATGCCGCCAGCCTAAGGGGCAATGCCGCCGGCATCCCCAGCACGCGCAGCGTCACCGTCTACCTGCCCGACGGCTATGCCGCGGCCCCGGCGAAGCGCTTCCCGGTCCTCTATTACCTCACCAACTTCTTCGAAGACGACCGCGCGCCCTGGACGAACAACGGCGCACAAGCGCTGCTCGACCGGGCGATTGCGGGCAGGGTGATCGGCGACGTGATCGTGGTGACGGTCGATTGCACCACGCCGGCGGGCGGCGGCTGGTACGTCAACTCGCCGGTCACCGGGAATTGGGAGGACCTGGTCAGCCGCGAGCTGATCACCTGGGTCGACGGGCGCTACCGCACCCTGGCGTCGTCCAGTTCGCGCGGCATCGCCGGCGACCGGATGGGCGGCCACGGCGCGATCCGGCTGGCGATGCGGCATCCGGAGGTGTTCGGCGCGGTCTATGCGCTCCACCCGATCGGCGCGGGACCGGGGCTGCAGACCATGTTCTCGCGGCCCAACTGGCAGCTGCTCCAGGACGCGAAGGCATTCGAGGAACTGCGCGGCGACGGCTTCTCGCTGGTCTTCACCTCGATCTTCCAGGCGCACCTGCCTAATGCGACCCGTGCGCCCTTGTTCTTCGATCCGCCGGCGAAGCTTATCGGGGGCAGGCTGGAGGTCGATCCGGCGCTGACCGAGAAGCTCAACGCCAGCTTCTTCCTAGAACGCCAGGTCCCCGCGCATGCGGCCAACCTCAAGCGCCTGCGCGGCTTCATGTTCGATTGGGGGCGGGGCGACACCAACCCGGATCACATCGTCTCGCTCCAGGCCTTCACGCGTACCCTCGACGCGTTCGGCGTGCCCTATGAAGCGGAGGAATATCGCGGCGGCTGGGGGGATCGCCACTGGGGCGAGGACGGCCGAATCTACACCGAGATGCTGCCGTTCTTTGGGAGGACTTTGGTGTTTTAGCAACTCTCCCTCTCCCCTCCGGGGAGAGGGCCGGGGAGAGGGGCAGTGTGTCTTGAACCGAGAGCGCCAAAGCATGACGCCAGCGTCATGCCCCTCTCCCAACCCTCTCCCCAAAGGGGAGAGGGCTAGAGGCGCTTACCGCCCGTACCGGTCCTTCAGCACCTTCCACACCGCACGCAGGCTCACCGCCTCGGCGCCCTTGGGGCGGCCCGGCTTGTGGCTGCCGTTCCAGCAGAAGATGTCGAGATGCGCCCATTGCGCCTTCTCCGGCACGAACTCCTTGAGGAACAGCGCCGCGGTCAGCGCGCCGCCGAACGGTGCCTCGGCCGCGTTGACCATGTCGGCCACGTCGGACTTCAGCATCTCCTTGTACGGATCGTAGAGCGGCAGGCGCCACATCGGATCCGCCTCGGTCTCCGCCGCGGCCATCAGCTCGCTCGCCAGCGTGTCGTCATTGGCGAACAGCGCCTGCAGGTCGGCACCCAGGGCGACGCGGGCGGCGCCGGTCAGCGTCGCATAGTCGATCACCAGCTCGGGCCCCTTTTCCTCGGCCTTGGTCAGCGCGTCGGCGAGGATCAGCCGGCCCTCGGCGTCGGTGTTGCTGTTCTCGACCGTGATGCCCTTGCGCGAGCGCATGATGTCGCCCGGGCGGGTCGCCTCGCCGTTGATCGAGTTCTCGACCGCGGGGACCAGCATGTGCAGCCGCACCGGCAGGCGCGACGACATGATCAGCTCGGCGGTGGCCAGCGCATGCGCCGCCCCGCCCATGTCCTTCTTCATTAGGCGCATGCCGGCGGCCGGCTTGATGTCGAGGCCGCCCGAATCGAAGCACACACCCTTGCCGATGATCGCGATCTTGGGATGCTCGGGATTGCCCCATTCGATCTCGATCAGGCGCGGCTCGCGGCCCTTGCCGGCGGCCTTGCCGACCGCCCAGAGCAGGCCATAGCCCTTCTCGACCTCGTCGCCCTTCACCACGGTGAGCTGGCCGCCATAGGCCTTGACCAGCTCGGCGGCGGCTGCCTCGAGATCGGCCGGGCCCATGTCGTTGGCGCCGGTGTTGATCCGGTCGCGCAGCTTGTAGGTGGCATTGGCCATGCGCACCGCTTCCTCGATCCGCGCGGGATCGCCGGTCAGCAGCACGCGCGGGCCGGTCGGGGTCTTCTCGTCCTTCTTGTAGGCGTCGAACTTGTACTGGGCGGCGAGCCAGCCATGGATCGCCTTGCCGGGCTCCACGCCCTCGACGCGGTAGGTGCCCTCGGGCAGCGTCTCGGCCAGCTTGGCGAGGCACCAGGCCGAAAGCTTCTCGGCATTGGCGACCACGCTCACCACCGACCAGTCCTCGGCGCCGTCGCCGGGCAGGATCGCGCTCGAATAGGCGCTCGGCGCCAGCTTCTGCGCGGCGGCCGCGGTGCGGTGGCGCGGCGGCTGGGCGGCGAGCCAGGCGTCGAAGCCCTTGGCGTCGATCACATGGATGGTGCGGGCGGACTGGCCCTTGTCGGGCTGAACGAGCGTGTTGGGATCAGACATGGCATTGATCTAGGTAATGGGCGAGGCGAGGGCTAGCCCCCACGGACAACATGAAATTTCGTTCACAATGGAACGGTCTCGTTTCGAAACCGGTTTCCGGATGGTCCGTGGGCCACAGGGAGCAGGCGATGTCCGACACGCGCTACGAGGGGGAACGTATCCCCTACCTCGAGCCGGTGGAGCCCACCCCGCGACGGCGCAGCATCGCCGCGACGGTCGTCGGCGGCGTGATCGCGCTGATCGGCCTGGTGCTGGCGGTCGGCGGCGCCTGGCTCGCGGTGCTGGGCGGCTCGCTCTACTATCTCGTCACCGGCGCGCTGATGCTCTGGTCGGGCGTGCTGCTGATCCGCGGGCGGATGAGCGGCGGCTGGCTCTATCTCGCAATCGTCATTTCCAGCGTGTTCTGGGCCTGGTGGGAGGTCGGTTCGAATCCTTGGGCGCAAGTACCCCGCGTTATCGCCCCGGTCGTGCTGGCCATCGCCGTGATCCTGATCCTGCCGACCCTGACCCCGGCGCCGGGCAAGTGGCGCCTCGCGCTGGGTGGTGTCGCCGTCACGCTAGTGCTTAGCGTTATCAATTTCTGGGCCGCCGCCGCCGGCATGCCCAATCCGGTGCTCGCGGGCCTGCCGTCGCCCGGCACCGCGGGCATGCTCGACCCCTCTGGCCAGCAGACCGGCGCCGACTGGCCCGTCTATGGCGGCACCACCAGCGCGCGGCGCTATTCGCCGCTGGTCCAGATCACGCCTGCCAACGTCTCGAAGCTCAGGCAGGTCTGGCTCACGCATACCGGCGATCTGCCGAGTTCGCCGATGATCCGGAAGACCTATGGCGCGGAGAACACCCCGCTCAAGGTCGGTGACAGTCTGTATGTCTGCACGCCCAAGAACATCATGATCGCGCTCGATTCCGCCACCGGCATGGAGAAGTGGCGATACGATCCCAAGGTCCCGGACGACGCGATCCCCTACACCGCGGCCTGCCGCGGCGTGGTCTATTATGCCGTGCCGAACGCACCCGCCAACCAGGCCTGCGCGACCCGGATCATCGAGGGCACGCTCGATGCGCGCCTGATCGCGGTGGACGCGAAGAACGGCAAGCCCTGCGCCGATTTCGGCACGGGTGGTCAGGTGGACGCCAAGGTGGGCATGGGCAAGGTCCCGCCAGGATTCGTCTCGATCAACTCGCCGCCCACGCTCGTCCGCGGCGTGCTGGTCACCGGCCACCAGGTGCTCGACGGGCAAGACCGCTGGGCGCCTTCGGGGGTGATCCAGGGATTCGATGTCGTCACCGGCAAATCGCGCTGGGCGTGGGATATGATGCATCCGAGCTGGAATGGCGCGCCGCCCGCGGGCCAGGAATGGGCGCGCGGCACGCCGAACATGTGGACGCTCGCCTCGGGCGACGAGCAGCTCGGGCTGGTCTACCTCCCGATGGGCAATGCCGCAGCCGACTATTACTCGTCGCTCCGCCGCCCCGAGGAGAATTTCTACGCCACCTCGCTGGTCGCGCTCGACGTGACCACCGGCAAACCGCGCTGGCGCTTCCAGGCGGTGCGCAACGACGTGTGGGACTATGACTTCGGCGCCCAGGCGACCCTGGTCGACTACAAGGGCGCGCCGGCGCTGGTGCTGCCCTCGAAGCAGGGCGACATCTACATCCTCGACCGCCGCACCGGCCAGCCGCTTACCCCCGTGGGCGAGATGAAGGTGCCCGGCGGCGGCGTCGAGCCGCAGCAGCGCGCCGCCACCCAGCGCGTCTCGCTCTGGCATAGTCTGCGCAAGCCCGACCTGACCGAGCGCGACATGTGGGGAATGTCGCCGATCGACCAGATGCTCTGCCGCATCCAGTTCCGCCAGGCGAGCTACAAGGGCTTCTTCACTCCGCCCGAGGCCAGCCGCCACTCGATCCAGTATCCCGGCTATAATGGCGGCACCGACTGGGGCGGCATTGCCGTCGATCCCCAGCGCGGGGTGATCGTCGCCAACTACAACGACATGCCCAACTATGTCCGGCTCGTCCCGCGTGCCGAGGCCGACAAGCTCGGCTGGGCACCGCGCGACCAGGCGCGGGGCAAGATCGGCGGCGCGGAAGGGGCGGGCGATCCCCAAGCGAACACGCCCTATGCGATCAACGTCAATGCCGGCTGGCGGATGCCGTTCACCGGCCTGCTCTGCAAGCAGCCGCCCTATGGCGGGATCCGCGCGATCGACATGGCCAGCGGCAAGACGATCTGGGACCGGCCCTTCGGCGAGGCCCGCACCAACGGCCCGTTCGGCATCCCCTCGATGCTGCCGGTCAGCATCGGCACGCCCAACAATGGCGGCTCGGTGGTCACTGCCGGCGGGCTGATCTTCGTGGCGGCCGCGACGGACAATCTGATCCGCGCGATCGACCTCAGGACCGGGAAGACGCTGTGGAAGGCCGTGCTGCCGGCGGGCGGCCAGGCCACGCCGATCACCTATGAGGCGAACGGCAAGCAATATCTGGTGATCTATGCCGGCGGGCATCACTTCATGGAGACGCCGGTGGGGGACGAGGTGGTGGCGTATGCGCTGCCGTAATACCCTCTGACCGTCATCCCGCGAAGGCGGGGGTCAAGGGTGGCAGATCAACGTCCCTTGTGACTCTGGATCCCCGCCTTCGCGGGGATGACGAATTGAATGTGCGTCTTCCTAACCCGGATTCGCCCTCACATAATCGATGAACGCCCGCAGCGGCGCCGGCACCAGCCGTCGTCCCGGATAATAGAGGAACGGCCCCGGGAAGCTCTCCCACCAGTCCTCCAGCACCGGCACCAGCGCGCCGCTGGCGAAGCTCGGCTTGAGCCAGTCCTCGAACAGCGTGACGATGCCACCGCCCGCCGCCGCGACGTCGAGCAGCATGTCGATCGCGCTCCCGACGGTGACGATCAGCGCCGGCGGCGGCTCGACCACCAGGATTTCGCCGTCTTTCTCGAACTCCCAGGGGATCAGCCGCCCGCTCTCGAACCGGCCGCGCAGGCAGCGATGGTCCAGCAGGTCGCGCGGATGCCCGGGCACGCCATGCTCGGCCAGATAGGCGGGGGAGGCGGCGGCGGCGAAGCGCTGGACGCGCGGGCCGATCGGCACCGCGATCATGTCCTGCTCCAGCCGCTCGTCATAGCGGATGCCGGCGTCGCAGCCCGCCGCGAGCAGGTCGACGAAATTGTCCTGCGCGACGATTTCGACCTGGATGTCGGGATAGGCGGCAAGGAAGCCCGGCAGGATCGCCGGCAGCACGATCCGCGCCGCGCCGATCGGCACGTTGAGCTTGAGCGTGCCCGCCGGCCGGTCGCGGAAGATGTTGACCACGTCGAGCGCGGCCGCGACCTCGCCCAGCGCCGGGGCGAGCCGCTCGATCAGCCGGGCGCCCGCCTCGGTCGGCGCGACGCTGCGGGTGGTGCGATTGAGCAGCCGCACGCCCAGCCGCGCCTCCAGCCGCCGCACCGCCTCGCTGAGCCCAGAGGCGCTTGCCCCGGTCGCCCGCGCCGCATCGCGAAACCCACCGGCCCGGGCTACGGACAGGAACGCGTTCAACTCGCTGAGGTCGAGGTCCATTGTTCGAAATTCCGCACAGCCCGTGCGGATTGTGCCCGATTATCGCGCGATGCCGCAAGCCTTAGATAGGCGGCGTGCTTCGAGACTGGAGAATGACGATGACCGACTTCCCGATGACCTACCAGCTGGGCGACCGCAGCGTGAACCGCGTCGGCTATGGCGCGATGCAGCTCGCCGGCCCCGGCGTGTTCGGCCCGCCGCGGGACCCTGACCAGGCGCTCGCCGTGCTGCGCGAGGCGGTGGCCTCGGGCGTCAACCACATCGACACCAGCGACTTCTACGGCCCGCACGTCACCAACCGGCTGATCCGCGAGGCGCTGCACCCCTATCCGGACGATCTCGTCATCGTCACCAAGGTCGGCGCGCGGCGCGGCGACGATGCTGCCTGGCTGCCCGCCTGGAGCCCGGACGAGATCGAGTCGGCGGTGCATGACAATCTGACCAATCTCGGCATCGAGGCGATCGACGTCGTCAACCTGCGCATCATGGGCGATATCCATGCCCCCAGCGAAGGCCCGATCGCCCCGCAGTTCGAGCGGCTGGCGCGGCTGCGCGAGCAGGGGCTGATCCGCCACCTGGGCCTGAGCAACGCAACGGCCAGGCAGGTCGAGGAAGCCCGCGCCATCGCACCGGTGGTCTGCGTGCAGAACCAGTACAACCTCGCCCACCGCGAGGACGAGGCCCTGCTCCACACCCTGGCCGAGGCGGGCATCGCCTATGTGCCCTTCTTCCCGCTTGGCGGTTTCTCGCCGATCCAGTCGGGCACGCTCGACGAGGTGGCCAAGGGCCTCGGCGCCACGCCGATGCAGGTCGCGCTCGCCTGGCTGCTCCAGCGTTCGCCCAACCTGCTGCTGATCCCCGGCACCTCGTCGCTCGGCCATCTGCGCGAGAACCTGGCGGTGCGGGATCTGGCGCTGCCGGCGGAAGTGGTGCAGGTGCTGGACGGGATTGCCCAATAAAGCTCCCCTCCCTGCAAGGGAGGGGCTGGGGGTGGGTGGATGACCGCGATACGGCACCTCATTGCGACGCTGTGGCGGTACGTCAGGACGCGACCCACCCCCCAACCCCCTCCCTTTCAGGGAGGGGGAGTTTAGCGCCCCACCACCTTCACCTTCGGCGCACACATCGCGATCGCGCGATCGACCATGAAGCTGAGCCTATTGCGCGCCAGAGCTAGTTCGGCCGGGTCCAGCCCCCGGTCGAGCGTCTCGAAGTTGAGATAGGCGAGCCCGTGCAGCACCGCATAGTTGGACAGCGATCCGTCGCTCGCCACCACGCGCTCCTGCACCACGTTGAAGTCTGCCTGCACCATTGCGTCGCGGCAGAACGCATCCCCCGGCTGGTTGCGGGCGAGACGGGTGGCAAAGGCGACGGTGTCGTCATCGTCGAACGGCCAGGCCTTGGATACCGACGGGCTCGGGTCCAGCGTGTCGTCGCAATAGCGGATCGAAATGATCCCGCTGCCCTCTGGATCGCTCCTGTTGCAGCGCGAGCCGGCCGTCTCGAAGCCCTTCGCATTGGTGTGCAAGGCGATGATCGGCCAGGCGCCATGGGCGAGGTCGGCGAGGATGGTATGCGCATAGCCGGGCAGGGCGGTGTCGAAGTTGCGGTTGGGGTCGATCGGCCTGCCATAGTCGACCGCATTGTTGAGCCGCTTCCCGTCGTCGCCCGGCGAGATGCCCGAATCCACCGCGATCAGCACCCCGCCATATTTGCGGACCGCGGCGAGGCCCGCTTCGAACCCGGCATTCTCATTGTCGTGCGGCACGAAGAACAGCGGACCCTTGGGGTGCCTGGCATTGGCGATCCGCCACAACCGCCAGCGCGCCCGTTCCTCGCGGAAGGTCAGCTCGGAGACGCGCAGCCCCTGCCACTCGACCGGATCGCGGTGCCGGGCGAAGTCGTCGTCCTGAACGGTCAGCGGATCGACCGGCCGCACCGTCACCGGATCGGGCGGCGACGCGCTGAACAGCGCGGCGATGGCAAGGGCCGCCAGCCGCATCAATCCCTCGGCTGCACCAGGAACTGCTCGAATTTCCCGTCCGTGCCGGGCTCGGCATAGGTGATAGCGATCAGCTTGCGGCCATCGGCATAGCCGATCTGATAGTTGCGGTTGACGAACCCGCCGCGCAGCCGCGGCTTGCCGAGCGCGGTGAAGCTCACCGGATCGCCGAGCGGGGCCAGACTGGCATGATAGTCCTCGGTCGCCTGGGGTGTGAAATAATAGGCGGCGTCCTCGGTCAGCTTCGAGCGGTCGAGTGTGCCGCCGCGCAGCTGGTCGAATACGATCTTCGCCAGCTGGTCGCGCGCCTCGTCGATGGTCAGCGGCCGCTGCGGCGGCGGGGCTGCCGGTACCAGCAGATCGGTGATTCCGCCGGTGATCGCATCCTGCGCCCCGCCGAAATCGGCATTGACCAGCGCGACCACGGCGAAGCGCTTCTGCGGGATGACGAAATTGTCGGAGAGGAAGCCGACCGCCTCGCCGCCATGCTCGACCGTGCGGATGCCGTCGCGTCCGCCCAGCGACACGCCCAGGCCGTAACGGGTGTTGGTGCCGTCCTTGAGCAGCACTGGCGTCTCCTGCGTCGCCCAATCCTCGGCGCTCAGGATCTTGCGGTCGATCCGGGCGATGTCCCACTTCGCCAGGTCGCTGGCCGACATGGCGAGCTCGCCCGCCGCCCATAGCCAGCCATCCGCCGCCGGCTTGGCGGGACGCACCGGGCCGAGCGCGAAGCGGTGGTTGCCCTGCGGGAAGCCCTTGCCCACCGCGATGTCCTGGTCGATCGCGTCGATGCCGAGCGGCTTGAAGATCTTCTTCTGGAGATAGTCGAGCAGCTTCATGCCCGACGCCTTCTCGATGATCATCCCGGCGACGACATAGCCGGTGTTCGAATATTGCCACGCCGTGCCCGGCTGGAAATCGAGCGGCTTCCTCGCCCAGCGGTCGAGGATCTGCTGCGGCGTGACCGGGGTCGACATCGCCGCGAAGTCATAGTCCTGCGGCCAGTAATCCTGGATGCCGGCGGTGTGGCTGAGCAACTGGCGGATGGTGATCTTGTCGGCGTCGGTGATGTCCGGCACCCATTTCGACACGAGGTCGTCAAGGCTCAGCTTGCCTTCGTCCTCGAGCAGCAGGATCGCCGCGGCGGTGAACTGCTTGGAGATCGACGCGATCTGGTATTTCGCCGCCGGGCTGGTCGCCTTCATGCCCGGGCCCTGGTCGCCATAGGCTTTGGCGAAGACGATCTTGCCGTCCCGCACGATCGCGACAGAGGCGGAAGGCGCGCCCGAGGACTTGAGCGCGTCGCCGACGATGGTGTCGACCTGGGCGGTCTCGTCGGCACTGAGCTGCTGCGCGGCGGCGGGGGTGGCGATCAGAAGGGCGGCGGCAAAAGCGGGACGGAACATCGGGCCTCCGGAATGGGATGGCGCGAGCTTAGGACAGGGTTTCGGGCTCGTCATCCCCTCCGCGCTCCCACCTCACAATCGTCATCCCGGCGAAAGCCGGGATCTCGTGCGGCTCTTGTCCAGCGCCTCGCGCCATCTCCTGAGATCCCGGCTTTCGCCGGGATGACGGAAATGGTGGCCCACGACCACCGCCGCTTGCAATGTAGGATTTCGTCTGTTTGGCTCGCGCAGCCAGCTCCCGGGCCGGCCGCTATTTGACGCCGTTGGAAAAATAGGATCCCGCGCACGCAAGCATATTGCGCGGGGTGTCGCTCGCCACTTCCGCCGTGTGCGATGTTCGCGACGTTCACCCCGCGAAAACCCGCCCTTTGGCCTGTACTTCGTGTACTTTGCCGAGTCGCGGCGCGCTGCGATGTTGGAAACCAGGCGGACCGTCCTGCGGGAGCGGCCCGCTGGCGATCAGGCCAGCGGCACCCCGTAGAGATCGTGCTCGTCGGCGTCCTCGATCTCGACCCGGACGATGTCGCCCTGGCTGAGATGGCCGGCGTCGCGCAAGAACACCTCGCCGTCGATCTCCGGCGCATCGGCCTGGCTGCGACCCGTCGCGCCGCCTTCCTCGCCGACCTCATCGATGATCACTTCGAGCGTGCGGCCGATCTTGGCCTGGAGCTTGGCCGCGCTGATCGCCGCGGTCTTCTCCATGATCCGGGCGTAACGCTCTTCCTTGACCTCTTCCGGCACCGCGCCGGGCAGGTCGTTGGCGGCAGCGCCCTCGACCGGCTCGAAGCGGAACGCGCCGACCCGGTCGAGCTGGGCCTCGTCGAGCCAGTCGAGCAGGTACTGGAAGTCCGCCTCGGTCTCGCCGGGGAAGCCGACCACGAAGGTCGAGCGGATGGTCAGGTCCGGGGCGATCTCGCGCCACTTCTTCAGCCGCTCGAGCACCTTGGCTTCGTTGGCCGGGCGCTTCATCGAACGCAGCACCGATGGGCTGGCATGCTGGAACGGGATGTCGAGATAGGGGAGGATCAGCCCCTCGGCCATCAGCGGGATGACCTGGTCGACATGCGGATAGGGGTAGACATAGTGCAGCCGCACCCAGGGCGCGATCTTGCCGAGCTCGCGGGCGAGGTCGGTCATGTGGGGGATCACTTCCTGCCCCTTCCACATGCGCGGTTCCTTGCGGATGTCGACGCCGTAGGCCGAGGTGTCCTGGCTGATCACCAGCAACTCCTTGGTGCCCGCCTCGACCAGCTTCTCCGCCTCGCGCAGGATCGCATCGGGGCGGCGGCTGACCAGATCGCCGCGCAGCGCAGGGATGATGCAGAAGGCGCAGCGGTGATTGCAGCCTTCCGAGATCTTCAGATAGCTGTAGTGGCGCGGGGTGAGCTTGAGGCCCGCATCCGGCACCAGGTTGACGAAGGGCGAGGGCGGCATCGGCGCCGCATCGTGCACCGCGCCGACCACTTCCTCATATTGATGCGCGCCGGTGACCGCGAGCACGTTGGGGAAGCGGGCGCGGATGACCTCCGCCTCCTTGCCCATGCAGCCGGTGACGATCACCCGGCCATTCTCGGCGATCGCCTCGCCGATCGCCTCGAGCGATTCCTCCTTGGCGGAGTCGAGAAAGCCGCAGGTGTTGACCAGCACGACGTCGGCCCCGGCATAGTCGGGCGACATCGCATAGCCGTCGCTGCGCAGCTTGGTGAGGATCCGTTCGCTGTCGACCAGATTCTTGGGACAGCCGAGCGACACCATGCCCACGCGGGGCGCCTCAGGAATTTTGGTTGCCATGATTGGCGGCGCACATAGGAAATCTGTGGAAAAATACCAGCACTACGACATGTTCATCGGGAAACTACGGGGGAAGAGCAGCATGCGGGCGGTGATCGAAGGGGTGGGTGCGCTGCTGGGCATGCCTGTTTCCGAGGGCAAGGGCAGGCGGCATCGGCGAATCGTGTCGCTCGTCATCCTGGCCGTCTTCGTGGCTTTCGTGCTGTTCGCCGTCCAGGCGGCCCGTGCCGCTGACTGGCCGACGAAGGAAGGCGATTTTCTCGTCCGCGACTTTGCCTTCAAATCGGGCGAGAAGCTCGGCGAGGTGCGGCTCCACTACACCACGCTCGGCACGCCGCACCGCAACGCCAGGGGTGAGATCGACAATGCCGTGATGGTGCTCCACGGCACGGGCGGATCGGGCAGGAACTTCCTCGTCCCCGTCTTCGCCGACGAGCTCTACGGCCCGGGCCAGCCGCTCGACATCACCAGGACCTTCGTGATCCTGCCCGACAATATCGGCCATGGCGGCTCGTCCAAGCCCAGCGACGGGCTGCGCATGGCCTTCCCGCATTACGACTATGACGACATGGTCGCGCTCCAGCACAAGCTGCTGGTCGACGGGCTGGGCGTGAGGAAGCTCAAGCTGATCCTCGGCACCTCGATGGGCTGCATGCACGCGTTCGTCTGGGGCGAGACCTTCCCCGGTTTCGCCGAGCATCTCGCGCCCTTCGCGTGCAACACCGTGGCGCTCGCCGGGCGCAACCGGATGTGGCGCAAGATGGCGATCGACGCGATCCGGGCCGATCCGGCCTGGATGCAGGGCAACTACGCCACCCAGCCGGTCCAGGGCCTGCGCACCGTCGCCGACCTGCTGATACTCGCCGGTGCCAACCCGATGGCGCTGCAGGCGCAATATCCGACGCGCGAGGCGACCGAGAAGGCGCTCGACGCTTCCTTCGTGCGGGCAAGCCGCCTCGATGCGAACGACGCGCTCTATTACATCGATTCCTCGCGCAACTATGATCCCTCGCCGGCACTTGAGAAGATCACCGTTCCCCTGCTCTGGGTGAACTCAGCGGACGATTTCATCAATCCGCCCGAGCTTGGCCTGGCGGAGCAGATGGTGAAGCGCATGCCCCGCGCGCGCTTCGTGCTGATCCCGGCCTCGACCGAGACGCGCGGGCATGGGACCCACACCTCGGCGAAGTTCTGGAAGGCCGATCTGGCGAAACTACTCGCCGAATAGCGGCAGCGGGCGTAGCTTCATACCTCTGCAACTATACAGGGGAGAGGCAAGATGCAGATTCATTGGCTGGCGATCCTCGCCGCGGCGGTGGCTGGATTCATGGTGGGCGGCATCTGGTACGGGCCGCTGTTCGGCAAGGCGTGGATGAAGGCGCGGGGGCTGAGCGAGGAGGAACTCAAGTCCGGCGCGAACATGGGCAAGATCTTCGGCGCCACCTTCGTGCTCAACCTGATCGCGGCCTTCGCGCTCGATCACCTCTACAACACCTATGACACGCCGCTCGGGCTGCACTATTCGCTGGTGGTCGCCGGGATCATCGGGGCGGGCTTCATCGCCACCTCGGTCGGCGTGAACTATCTCTTCTCGCGCCTGCCCCGTGCGCTGTTCCTGATCGATGCGGGCTACTGGATCGTGATGTATCTGGTGATGGGCGCGATCTTCGGGCTGCTCGTCTGAACCTGGATCAGGCGGGCGCCTTGAAGATGAACCAGGCGCCCGCCGCGATCAGCGCGAAGCCGATCAGGTGGTTGATCGTGATCTTCTGCCCCAGATAGAGGATCGAGAAGCCGACAAAGACGGTGAGGGTGATCACCTCCTGCATCGCCTTGAGCTGCGCCGCCGAGTAGACCGCGCTGCCCCAGCGATTGGCCGGCACCGCCAGGCAATATTCGACCAGCGCGATGCTCCAGCTCGCGAGGATGACGAGCAGCAGCGGCGCACTCTTGAACTTGAGATGCCCATACCAGGCGATGGTCATGAAGACGTTGGAGCCGATCAGCAGCAGGATCGGCAGGAGGCGGGCGAAGAGCATCTCGGACATGGCGCGACCTTGGCGAGGGCGTCGTCGGGGTCAAGAGGAGCGGTACATCGCGACCGGTTTTCATTTTACCGAGCTCCGGAGATCGCATAGCCTGCCGGTGCAAGAAATTTGGCGCGAGTGGCAGAAGGGAGGCCTTTGCGTTGGCCTGCAAATTATGTGCGTGGCTGTGCGGTCGCTTTTGTGCCGATCCGGCCAGGTCGTTCTGGCAACAATCCGAGGATTGGGAGCGCGCCCATTCCAACGACTACACGCTCTGGCTCGAGGCACCTGTCGAGCATCGCGAACGGGCAGAGGCGGCGCTGGCAGCCTTCGACACCGATCCCGAGGCCTCCTTTGGCGTACTGCGCGAACTGGCGGACGCGGGCATGGCCTGGACCATGGAAACGGTTGGATCCTATTATGCCCACGATGGCGTCGTCGCCGCCGATTTCGCACTCGCCCAGGACTATTATTGCCGGGCGATCGAGGGTGGCTCCTGGATGGCGACGATCGGCTATGCCAAGCTGCTGGCACGGCATGAAGATTTCGGCGGCTGCGAAGCGGTGCTGCAGGACGGCGTCGAGCAGGGCTTCATTCCCGCCTGGTTCTGGCTTGCCCGGTATCGATTGAAGCAGTCCAGCCGTGCCGCTGTCTGTCGCGAGGTGAGGCCGTTGCTTGAGCATGCGGCCGATGCCGGGCATCCCGCCGCGGCACTCTACCTTGCTCGCCTGAAATTGCTGGGGAAATTCGGCTTTCGCGAAATCCCGGCCGGCTTCAGGCAAATCTTGAAGGTCGTCGAGCGGAGCAGTTCCGAAGCTTCTGCGTCGCGCAACACCCCCGTTGAGGCTGCTGGCTGAACTCTTGCGTATGGCACCACGCTGGCCGGAATGGCATCAAGGCCGGATGGAGACGATCTCGAAGATAGAGCTGGTCGAGCAGCTGCGCGCGCTGGGCGTACGCGAGGGCGGGGTGCTTCTCGTCCATATGAGCTACCGCGCCGTTCGTCCGGTAGAAGGCGGCCCGGAGGGGCTGATCGCGGCGCTGGTCGAGGCGCTGGGGCCGGAAGGCACGCTGGCCATGCCCTCGGCGACCGGTGACGACGATGTCGCCTTCGATCCGGCAACCACGACCAACCGCGACGATCTCGGCGTGGTGGCGGACCTGTTCTGGCGGATGCCGGGCGTGGTGCGCAGTCCGCATTTCGACGCGGTGTCGGCGCGCGGGCCCAGGGCGGAATGGATCACCGGCGGCCCCTTCGTGCTGCCGCCCGCGGCGCCCGAGAGCGCGATCGACCGGATCCGGGCGCTGGGCGGGCAGGTGCTGCTGCTCGGCGTCACGCATCACGCCAACACCATGCTGCATCTGGCCGAGCTTGTCGGCGGCGCGCCCTATCGCAGCGACTTCCACTACATCGATGCCCAGGGCCGGGAGGTCCATTACGGCGAGAACGACAGCTGCTGCGAGAAGTTCGAGCTCGCCGATGGCTGGCTGCGTGCCGAGGGGCTGCAGCGCGAGGGGCAGGTCGGCCATGCCGAGGCGCGGCTGATGGATGCCGAGGCGCTCGTGCGGATCGCTTCGGAGAAGGTACGCCAGGACCCGCTGATCTTCCTCCACGGCCCCGACGCGGGTTGCGAGGAATGTGACGAGGCGCGGGAGAGCCTGTAACCTTCTCCCTCTCCCCAAAAGGGGAGAGGGAGAAGGGTTATCCCGTCACGATTTCCAGGATCGTATCCCCCGCGAGCAGCGCCTGCGCCTCGGGCGTCTTGTGGCCATGGGGCACGCCGCCGCGATAGATGCGCACGCCCAGGCCCGTGGCGATTGCCGATAGCGGATGTCCGATCTCCTCCGGGCGGACCTTGCGTTCGGACAGTTCCACCTCGCCATGGATCGAGGCGAGGTCGGTCAGGTAATCGGCCAGGTGCGGACCTTGGCACGAGCTGGCGAGCAGCAGCCCGGCAAAGCTCGCCGGATTGACCACGGTGGTCGCCCCCGCGGCCCTTGCCGGCAGCTCGTTATCCTCGTTGCGCACGATCACGCTGATCGGGACGTTCGGCGCCAGGTGCCGTGCGGTCAGGGTGATCAGGATCGAGGTGTCGTCGCGTCCCGCGCAGACGATCATCGATTCGGCGCTCATGATATGGACGTCCTTGAGCACCTGGTCGCGCGTCGCATCGGCCTGGAGCACGATGCAGCCGCATTCCTTGGCGCGGGCGACATTGCCCTCGTTCTGGTCGATCACCACGATGCTACCCGGCGTCCTGCCGCGCGCGATCAGCTCGTCGACCGTCTCCGAGCCGGTGGTGCCATATCCCGCCACGATGATGTGGCCTGCAAGGGTCCGCTGGATCATTGCCATACGCCATTTGTCCCAGGTGCGCTTGAGCACGAAATTATAGGCGGTGCCGATGAAGAGCAGCACCACGAACACGCGGATCGGCGTGACGATGAACGCGTCGAACATCCGCGCCGAATTGCTCACCGGCACGATGTCGCCATAGCCGGTGGTCGTCACCGAGATCGACGTGAAATAGAGGATGTCGAGGAAGCTGACATGGCCGTCGGCCGCGTCCTTGAGCCCGTCGCGCTCGATCCAGTGGACGCCTACCGCCAGGGCGAGGAGCGCCAGCACCGCCAGCACCCGCCAGCCGATCGATGCCCAGACGGGCATGCTCGACTTGCGTTTGAGCGTGGCGGGCGGCTTGAGCGCCATCAGCGCGCGGGCAGTCTCGGCAGCGGATCGACCGGATTGCGGCCCTGGCGAATCTCGAAATGGAGCTCGGGGCGGTCCGCAAAGCCCGAATTGCCGGAGAGCGCGATCATCTGGCCCTTCTTCACTGCCTGGCCACGCTGCACCAGCAGCTGGCCGGCATGACCATACACGGTCGTCCAGCCATCGCCATGGCGAATGATCACCAGCCCGCCGAGCGCAGGGATGTCCGAGCCGACATAGGCGACCACGCCGTCCGCCGCGGCCAGCACCGGGGTGTCGAGCGGAGTCGCGATCTTGATGCCGTCGTTGCGCTCGCCCGAGGCGCCCGGGCCGAAGCGCTTGATGACGTTGCCCCGGAGCGGCCACTGGAATCCGCCGGCGAGGCGTGCGGGCGCCGCCACCGGGGTGGTTGGTGAGAGCACGCGGGCCGAGGACGCGGTCGGCGCCGCCGGCTTGGCCTTCTCGGCGATCGCCGGCTGGCCGCCGGTGACGATGTCGTCCACGTCGAGATCGAGGTGGAAGCGCGCGGCGCGCTGCTCGATCGTCTCGGGCCGGCCATTGGGCGAGGCGGTGTCGGGGATCAGCAGCCGCTGGCCGGTGCGCAGGATATAGGGCTCCTGCAGCTCGTTGACCGCGATGATCCGCGACCAGTCGACGCAGTACGCGACAGCAATCGCGATGCCGGTCTCGCCGTCGCGGACCAGGTGATAGCGCCCGCCCGGGATGGTCAGCCTCTGGCCGACGCGGATCACAAAGGGCGGGGGGATATCGTTGGCGCGCGCGATCGCTTCCGATCCCGCCCCGGTCCTGGCCGAGATCGAGCGCAGCGAGTCGCCGGGTTTCACGGTGTAGCTGGTGCCCGCGATGACCCGCGAATCCGCCTGCACCTTGCGCGACTGCCAGGCGTTGGGTGGGGCGGGGAGGCGGCGGACGTCCTGCTCGTTGCCGAGCGCGGGGCGCTCCCAGCGCTCCTGCTGCGGCTCGGGATTGCGGTCCTGGCGTTCGCGCGGCGGCGCGCGATAGCCGGGATCGTCATAGGCCCCACCGCGCTGCGGGATACAGGCGGCCAGCAACAGCAGCGCCACCGGCGCCATCCGCTTTACCGCCATCGAAACGACCCCCGAATTAACCATACTAGACCGTAGCATAACGCGCATTTCCCGGCGCGTCAGGTACGTCTGAATGCGGAGGTGTTTTTCAGGCCGCCGGTTCGAGCCGCTCCAGGCCCTTGAGATAGGGCTTGAGCACCTCGGGGATCGCCACCGAGCCGTCTTCCTGCTGGTAGTTCTCCAGCACCGCGACGAGCGTGCGGCCGACAGCCAGGCCCGAGCCGTTGAGCGTGTGGACGAAGCGCGTGCCCTTCTCGCCCTCCGGGCGATAGCGCGCATTCATCCGCCGTGCCTGGAAGTCGCCGCAGGTCGAGCAGGACGAGATCTCGCGGTAGCGCGCCTGGCCGGGCAGCCACACTTCGAGGTCATAGGTGCGCGCCGCGGTGAAGCCCATGTCGCCGCTGCACAGCTTCATGCGGCGGAAGGGCAGGCCGAGCGCGGTGAGGATGCCCTCGGCGCATTGGGTCATGCGCTCGTGCTCGGCTTCGCTCTGCTCGGGCGTGGTGATCGAGACCATCTCGACCTTCTCGAACTGGTGCTGGCGGATGAAGCCGCGCGTGTCGCGGCCCGCCGAGCCGGCTTCGGAACGGAAGCAGGCGGTGAGCGCGGCGAAGCGCAGCGGCAATTCCTGCTCGGCGAGGATCTGCTCGCGCACGATGTTGGTCAGGCTCACCTCGGCGGTCGGGATCAGCCAGCGGCCATCGGTGGTCTGGAAGCTGTCCTCAGCGAACTTGGGCAGCTGGCCGGTGCCGAACATCGTCTCGGAGCGGACGAGCAGCGGCGGGATCGCCTGCTCGTAACCATGGCCCTCGAGCGTATCGAGCATGAACTGGCCGAGCGCACGGTGCAACTTGGCGGCGGCGCCGCGCACCAGCGTGAAGCGCGTGCCGGAGAGCTGTGCGCCGGTCTCGAAATCCAGGCCGAGCGCCGGGCCGAACGCGTCATGCTCCTTGGCTTCGAAAGGGAGGACGGTCGGCTCGCCGACGGTGGCGACGAGCTGGTTGTCTTCCTCGTCAGCGCCGGTGGGGACGTCGGGATATGGAATATTGGGAAGGGCGGCCAGCAGCGTCGTCAGCTCGGCACCGACGGCCTTCTCCTCCGCGTCGATCTCCGGCATCCGCTCCTTGAGCGCGGCGACTTCGGCCATCAGGTCCGTGGGGTCGTCGCGGCGCGCCTTGGCGGCCCCGATCGCCTTCGAGGCCTCGTTGCGGCGCGTCTGCACCGCCTGCGCCTCGGTGATCAGCGCGCGGCGCTTCTCGTCGAGCGCGACCAGCGCCTCGGCCTGGGGTTCCAGCCCGCGACGGGCGAGGCCGGCGTCGAAGGCTGCGGGGTTCTCACGGATGGCGCGGATATCGTGCATGGCCGGGCGTATGACCGCGCTCCCGCCCGCGCGCAACCCTGCCGCATTCGGCGGCGTTTAGGGATCAGGCACGAAAACAAGGAGAATGGATATGCAGGTTCCGCACGATACGGTCGTCGTGGTCGCCGATGGGCGCAAGATGCTGTTCCTGAGGAACGCGGGCGACGCCACCGTCCCGAACCTGCAGGTCGAGAAGAAGGTGGTCGACAAGCACAATCCCGCGCATCACGATCAGGCGACCGACCTTGCTGGCGGCGCGATGGGCACCCGCACCGCGGGCGCGCAATGGGGCGGCGGCAACATGGAGGAAGTCGATTTCCACCAGCTGGAGGAAGACCGCTTCGCCGCCGAGACCGCCGCGCTGCTCAAGGAGCGGGCGCTGCGCCAGGACTTCGAGTCGCTGATCATCATCGCCCCGCCCCGGACGCTGGGCGAGCTGCGCAAGCACTACCACAAGGAAGTGAGCGATCGCCTGCGCGCCGAGATCGCCAAGGACCTGACCGGACATCCGGTGTCAGAGATCGAGCAGGCGCTGGCGAAGGCGGAATAACCACATAACTTCGTCACCCGCGCCTCAAACCGTCATCCCGACGAAAGTCGGGATCTCAGGCCAAGGCGCGGGAAAGGAGCCGCACGAGATCCCGGCTTTCGCCGGGATGACGATCAGATGTGGATGGCGATTATTCCACCGCCAGGATGACGGTCAGGCCTCGCCCGAGTCGTCCGACTTCTTCTTGGCGAACCGCTTGCGCGCGACCAGCGCCGCCGCGGCACCGCCGAACAGCAGGATCATCGGTGGCGCGGGCACCGGCGCCGGGCCGCCTGAGCTGCTGCCGCCGCACCCGCGGCCGCAGCTGCTGCTGCCATGGCTGCTCGAGCCGTGCCAGCCGCTCGAACCCCAGCCGCTGGAGTTGCTCCAGTGGCTGCTCGATCCGTTCGACGAGGACGAGGTCGACGACGAGTTGGACGAGCTGGTCGAGGAGCTGTTCGACGACGAGGTCGAGACATCGCCGCTCGAGCTCGTGGAAGAGCTGGTCGACGTGGACGACGAGACGTCACCGCTCGACGAGGAGGAGGTCGAGGACGACACGTCGCCGCTCGACGACGAGGTCGAGCTGACCTGACCGCTCGACGTTGAGGTCGAGGAGCCGCCGGTCGAGGTGGAGGTCGAAGAACCGCCCGTCGAGGTCGACGAGCCACCGGTGGAGGTGGAAGTCGAGCCGCCCGACGAGGACGAATTGGACGACGAGATCTCGATGTTGATGCCGCTCGAGCCGCTGCTGCTGCCCGAGGACGAGCCGCCGAAGAAGCCGCCGGCGAAGAAGCCGCCCATGAAGCCGCCGCCGCCCGAGCCACCGATCACGGCGCCGGAGGACGAGCCGCTGCTGCTCGACGACACCATCGGCATCTCGCCATAGGGCGGGGGCGTCGGGATCGGGGCACCCTGCGCGGTGACGACGACGACCTGGGGCTGGCCCTGAGTCGTGGTGGTGACCGTGCGCTTGACGACTCGCTTCACGGGGCGGGCGACGGTGCGCTTCACGACCCGCTTCTTCACGACGGTGACGTGCTTCACCACGCGCGGCTGCTGGATGCGTTCGGTGACATATACGCCACCGCCGCCAATCACCGCGCCCCCGCAAGTGCAGGCGCACAGTTTAGCCAAGGCCATGCGAACCGACATTGTCCCCACTCTTTCCGTTGCTGGCGCTTCGCTCCCCACTGGACCGTCAGCAGCTTCGCGCCCGTCAA
>Ga0102592_1000806_pt1 | contig 43857 bp, 41 predicted proteins | sample AraplaCol_mMF_r2_FD_76861 | JGI IMG/M metagenome (GOLD analysis project Ga0102592, IMG submission 76861) | Arabidopsis root microbial communities from North Carolina, USA - plate scrape MF_Col_mMF_r2 (SPADES assembly) (version 2) | ecosystem: Host-associated > Plants > Roots > Endosphere...
CGGGTAATCCAGGCTGCCATCCTCATGCATCGGGGTGACGATGGCCACGATGCTGCCGGTAATCTGTGTCATATCTCAGGGAATTCGGGAAATTCGAACAAACGGGATTGTACCGGAACCGTCAGGGCCTCCGGACCCCCTATCAGTGAGGGAAAACGTTAGCGGGCGTAACGTGTGGCGCGCCGGTCTCGCCGACTGCCGCCGCTGGGCCCCCTGCGCCTCACGGCCGCGGCGGTCCGCTCGGCGCCGAGGGCAGCGGGTAGCGCGGCGGCGCGGCCTCAGATTCACTTCGGGGCGCCTCGCGCACGGCACAGATCCGCTGTACGAACGCCTCGCGCGGGGCCGCCAGCGTGCCGTCTTCGTAACCCGTCACGCGCAACGTGCCGCGCGTCACTTCCAGCAGTTCGCCGGGCCGCAGCAGGAAATCGGGCCGCGACGGCTTGCCGATGGTCTCGTTGCCGGCCGCGAAGGTCTCGTAGACCAGCACCCCGCCCGGCGCCAGGGCGTCCAGCAGATATGGCCACAGGGGTCGGTGCAGATAGTTGGTGACCACCACCGCATCGAACCGCCCGGCGTCCGCCAGGGGCCAGGTGCCCTGCTCCAGATCGGCCACCCGGCCCTCGATGCCGGCTGGCAGCCCGGCAACAGCCTCGGCATCGCGGTCCACGGCCAGCACCGCAAACCCCTGCCCCGCCAGCCACGCGGCGTTCCGGCCGCTGCCGCAGGCCAGGTCAAGGACGCGGCCGCCCGGCCGGATCAGGTGGGCCCATCGGGTCAGCCAGGTGGAAGGCGCGGCAAGCTGGGAGTGCATGGAACGGAACGGAAAATGGACGGGAACCGGCGAGCCGGCACGAGAAGGCACCAGGCGGGCGTTACTGCAACACCATCAGCACCGGGCGCAGCATCAGTTCGACGATCGACAGCAGCACCGTCATCACCGGCTGCATCCAGATCCGCGTGATGACCCCGGCGGCCACCAGCGCCAGCACGATGAAAATGCCGTACGGCTCGACGCGGCCAACCGCTTCCGCCATGCGGCGGGGCAGAAAGGCGGTCAGCACGCGGCCGCCATCGAGCGGTGGAATGGGGAACAGGTTGAACGCGGCGACCACCGTGTTGACCAGCACGCCGGCGCGGGCCATCTGGCTCCAGAACGGCTCCTGGATCTGCGCCAGCGCCAGGCCCACGGCGATCAGCGCCCACAGGAACGCCTGGACGATATTGCTGCCGGGCCCGGCCAGCGCCACCCACATGCCATGCCAGCGCGGGTTGCGCAGGTGGCTGAACACCACCGGCACGGGCTTGGCAAACCCGAACACGAACTGTCCGGCGGTCAGGAAATACAGCAGCAACGGCACGGCCACGGTGCCGATCGGATCGATATGGCGGATGGGGTTCAGGCTGACGCGCCCGAGCAGCCACGCCGTGTCGTCACCGAAATACCTGGCCACAAAGCCATGCGCGGCCTCGTGAAGCGTGATGGCGAACAGCACGGGCAGTGCATATACGGCGAAGGTCTGGACGATCGAGGAATCCATGCGAACTATTCTATCGGGCCGCCGGCGCCCAAGGCTGTCCGGCATGTCCGGGGATGTGCGGTATGTATCAGAAACGACAGGTCAAATGAAACAAGGCTGGCAGGATCAGGCCGCGGCCGTCAGTCCGAATCGCTCCACATCGCCCCGGCCGGCACGTACCAGTTCCGGCTCGCCGCTGGTCAGGTCGATCACCGTGGTCGGCTGGGCTGGCGCCGGGCCGCCACAGATCACCAGATCAAGCTGTTTCTCCAGCCGCGCACGGATTTCGGCCGGTTCGTTCATTGGCGCCTCGTCGTCCGGCAGTTGGAGCGTGGCCGAAATCAACGGCTGCCCGAGCTCGGCCACCAGCGCCAGCGGAATCAGGTGGTCGGGCACGCGCACACCGATGGTCTTGCGCGCCGGGTGCGACAGCCGCCTGGGCACTTCCTTGGTCGCCTCCAGGATGAACACGTACGGGCCCGGCGTGGCGCCCTTGATCCAGCGGTACTGGCGGTTATCGACCCGGGCGAAGTTGCCGAGTTCCGACAGGTCGCTGCACATCAGCGTCAGATGGTGCTTTTCGTCGATACCGCGCAGGCGGCGCAGACGTTCCACGGCGGATTTGTCGTCCAGCTGGCAGGCCAGGGCGTAGCTGGAATCGGTGGGCAGCGCGATCAGCCCGCCCTTCTGCACGATCTGCGCGGCCTGCTTCACCAGCCGCGCCTGCGGGTTGTCGGGATGAATCTCGAAGTACTGGGACATGAGGGGCGCGGGTTTCGGGGAAAGGGGCGGTTACCAGTCGTACCAGACCGGCGTGACGTCCGACGGCAGCGGCGGCAGCGTGCCGATTTCCACCCGGCCCTCCCCGGGACCGTGGAAATCCGATCCGCGCGACGCCAGCAGGCCATAGTGGCGCGCCACATCGGCGTAACGGCGGAACTGGTCGGGCGTATGGCTGCCGGTCACCACCTCCACCGCGCGGCCGCCCAGTTGCGTGAATTCGTCGAACAGCGCGTCGTGTTGCAAATCGGTGTAGTTGTATCGGCCCGGATGCGCCATCACCGCAATGCCGCCGGCGCCGCGAATCCAGCCCACGGCATCCTTCAATGCCGACCAGCGGTGCGGCACGAAGCCCGGCCGGCCTTCCGACAGGTATTCGCTGAACACATCGCCGATGGTCTTGCAGCGGCCCTCGTCCACCAGCCAGCGCGCAAAGTGCGTGCGCGAAATGAGGTCGGGATTGCCGACGTGGCGCAGCGCGCCTTCGTAGGCGCCGGGGATGCCGATTTTTGCCAGTGCCTCGCCGATGTCCTGCGCACGGCGCGCACGGCCGTCGCGGGTGCGGGCCAGGCCATCGATCAGGTCCGCGTTGAACGGATCGATCTGCAGGCCGACGATGTGCACGGTCTGCCCGGCCCAGGTGACCGAAATCTCCACGCCAGGCACATAGCGCATGCCCAGCGATTCGGCGGCGGCGCGGGCTTCGGCCTGGCCGCCTACCTCGTCATGGTCGGTCAGGGCCCAGAACGCCACGCCGCCGGCATGCGCACGCGCGGCCACCTCGGACGGTGACAACATCCCGTCGGACACGGTGGAATGGCAGTGCAGGTCGGCGTTGATGGCATGGGCGTTTTGCATGGGCATATTCTACTCCCGGCAGGGCTTTTTAGCCCTGCCGTCAAAGGTGGTGTGCCCGGATTGCCGTGGCGCGCAAGGTATCATGGGGCTTGTCCAGACCGCATTTTTCAGCTTCCAGCCATGTCCTCCACGCCCATTGCCGCGACCCCGGAAACCATCCAGACCGACGTGCTGATCGTCGGCGCGGGCCCCGTGGGCCTGTTCGCGGCGTTCCAGGCCGGCGTGCTGGGGCTCAAGTGCGAGCTGATCGACGTGCTGGACCGCGCTGGCGGCCAATGCACCGAGCTTTATCCCGAAAAGCCGATCTATGACATTCCGGCCGTGCCCGGCTGCCTGGCGCAGGAACTGGTGGATCGCCTGCTCGAACAGTGCGCGCCGTTCGCGTTTCCGATGCACTTCAGCCAGCGTGCGCAGTCGGTCAGCGACACCCACGGCGCCGATGGCCATCCGCGCCTGCTGATCACGACCGATGGCGGCAAGCGATTCGACGTGGCGGCGGTGCTGATCTGCGCGGGCGCCGGGGCGTTCGCCCCGCAGCGCGTGTCGCTGCCCGAGGCCGCCGCGCTGGAAGACCGGCACGTGCACTATGCCGTGCGCGACGTGTCGCGCTTCGCCGGCAAGCGCGTGATCGTGGCCGGCGGCGGCGATTCCGCGCTGGACTGGGCGCTGGCGCTGCGCAAGGTGGCAGCACGCGTCACGCTCCTGCACCGGCGCGAAGGCTTTCGTGCCGCCGATCACACGGTGGGCGCGATGCGCGCCGCCGTTGACGCGGGCGAGATGGATTTCGTGGTCGGCATGCTTGGCAGCCTGCAGACCGATGGCGCCGGGGCCCTCACCCACGCCGGCATCAAGACGCGCGACGGCGACCGCACCATCGAGGCCGACGAACTCGTCGCGCTCTACGGTCTGGTGTCCGAACCGGGTCCGATCGCCCAGTGGGATCTGGACATGCACGCCGGGCGCATCCACATCGAGAACACCACCACCTACGAAACCTCGCGCCGCGGCATCTTTGCGGCCGGAGACATCGCCGTTTATCCAAACAAGCAGAAGCTGATCCTGTCGGGCTTCCACGAAGCCGCGCTGGCGCTGCGCAAGGCGTATCACTACGCCTTCCCCGACAAGGCGCTGGTCCATATGCACACCAGCAACAACCCCGCGCTGAAGGAAAAGCTCACGCACGCGTGAACGGCCGGGCGTTTCGGCTCCTCTCTGCCATGCCATCCCGTGCCATGCCATGGGACAGGGCGACAACCAGCGCCTGACCCCGGACTCAGGCCAGGAAGTCCTCGATCAGGCTGGCCACCGCCTGCGGCTGGTCGTGGTGAAGCATGTGTCCGGCGTCGTCGACGAATACCTCGCGGAAGTCCGGAAAGGCGCGGAACCGCTCCTTGAATTCCTCGATACTCTGCTTGTGGGCGATGTGCTTCAGCGTCGCCGAATCGCGCGCTTCCACGTGCAGCACCGGCGCGGCCACCTTTTCCCAGATCGCCATGATCTCGTCGATGCGGTACAGCGTCGGGTTGGTCATCTTGTGGGCGCCGTCGCCCAGGATCTCCCAGCGGCCATCTGCATTGCGGCGCGACCAGTGCGCGGCCAGGAAGGCGGCGCGGTCGTCGGGCAGGCGCGGATTGGTCTTCTGCAGCCGTGCGGCCACGGCGGCCTCGCTGTCGTAGGTCTTCAGTTCGGGCGGCGTGCGCAGTTCGTCGAGCCAGCGCGCCAGACGGGCTGGCGCCTGGTCTGGCCGCGTGCGCGTCAGGCCGAAACCTTCCAGGTCCACCACGCGGCGCACCCGTTCCGGGCGTACGCCGGCGTAGATGCACACCACGTTGGCGCCCATGCTGTGACCCACCAGGTCTACCTGCCCGTCGGGCTGGTAATGGTCGAGCAGCGCCTCCAGGTCGGCCACGTAATCGGGGAACCAGTACGAGCGCGTGCCCGGATACTGCGTCGGGTAATCGGATTCGCCAAAGCCGCGCCAGTCCATGGCAATCACATGCCAGTCGCGCCGGAACGCATCGACCAGGAACTGGAACGACGCCGCGACATCCATCCAGCCATGCAGCATGAACAGCTTGGGCGCGCCGGGTTGTCCCCAGTGGCGGACGTGCGTGCGCAGGCCGCGCAGCGTGATAAATTCGGAACGCGAAGTTTCCGTGATGGTCATGGTGTCTGCCCTCTGTGCCCGGGTCTTCCGATATGCGCGCAGCCCATGGCCACGCGGCGGCCCGGATAAAAATAGAACGATCGTTCGCTTACTGGATTATAGCCAAACGGCTATCTGAAGCGAGCGGGAACATTGGAGACAATTGCATGACCGCCCTGCCGGCCACGCGCCGTGACGACTATCACGCGCTGCACGAATCGTTCCACTGGAACGTCCCCGCGTTCTTCAACCTGGCCGAAGTGTGCTGCGGCCGCTGGGCGCGCGACCCGGCCACGGCCAGCCGCGTCGCGGTGCACACCGAACACGAGGACGGCCGGCGCGCGTCGTACACGTACGCGCATATCCAGGCCGAGGCCAACCGGCTGTCGCGGGCGCTGCGCGAGCTTGGCGTGCAGCGCGGCGACCGCGTGGCCATCGTGATGCCCCAGCGCATCGAAACGGTCATCGCCGGCATGGCCGTGTATCAGCTTGGCGCGATTGCCATGCCGCTGTCGATGCTGTTCGGCCCCGAGGCACTTTCCTACCGGATCGACCACAGCGAAACGCGCGTGGCCATTGCCGACGAAACCTCGATCGACAACCTGCTGGCCGCCCGCCCCGACTGCCCCACGCTGAAGACCGTCATCGGCGCCGGCCAGGCCACCGGTCGCGGCGACCTGGACTGGGACACCCTGCTGGCCGCCCAGCTGCCCGATTTCACGGCGGAACAGACCAAGGCCGACGAAGCCGCGGTGCTGATCTACACCAGCGGCACCACGGGGCCGCCCAAGGGCGCGCTGATTCCGCACCGCGCGCTGATCGGCAACCTGACCGGCTTTGTCTGCTCGCAGAACTGGTATCCGCAGGATGACGACGTGTTCTGGAGCCCCGCCGACTGGGCCTGGACCGGCGGGCTGTGGGATGCACTGATGCCGGCGCTGTATTTCGGCCGTCCGATCGTCGGCTACCAAGGGCGTTTTACGGCCGACCGTGCCTTCGAACTGCTGGAACGCTACGGCGTGACCAACACCTTCCTGTTCCCGACCGCGCTCAAGCAGATGATGAAAGCCTGCCCGACGCCATCGGAAAAATACGATCTGAAGCTGCGCGCCATCATGAGCGCGGGCGAGGCCGTGGGCGAGACGGTATTCACATGGTGCCGGGACGCGCTGGGCGTGATCGTCAACGAGATGTTCGGCCAGACCGAGATCAACTACATCGTCGGAAACTGCACGGCGCAGTATGACGACGACCGCCTGGGCTGGCCGGCGCGGCCGGGGTCGATGGGCCGTCCCTACCCCGGCCACCGCGTGGCCGTGATCGACGATGAAGGCCGTCCGTGCGCGCCGGGCGAGGATGGCGAGGTGGCCGTCTGCGCCACCGATGTCCACGGCCATCCCGACCCCGTATTCTTCCTGGGCTACTGGAAGAACGAGGCCGCCACGGCTGGCAAGTATTCGGAATCGGACGGGCTGCGCTGGTGCCGCACCGGCGACCTGGCGCGCATGGATGCCGAGGGCTATCTCTGGTATCAGGGCCGCGCCGACGACGTGTTCAAGTCATCGGGCTATCGGATCGGGCCGAGCGAGATCGAGAACTGCCTGCTCAAGCATCCGGCGGTGTCGAACTGCGCCGTGGTGCCGTCGCCGGACCCCGAGCGCGGGGCCATCGTCAAGGCGTTCATTGTGCTGACGCCCGCCGTGGCGCGCTCGTTCGACAACGATGCGGCGCTGGTGGCCGAACTGCAGCAGCATGTGCGCGGCCAGCTGGCACCTTATGAATACCCGAAAGCCATCGAATTCATCGACCAATTGCCGATGACGACCACGGGCAAGATCCAGCGCCGTGTGCTGCGGCTGATGGAGCAGGAACGCGCGCGGCAGCAGGCCGGGAATCCGGCCAACTAGCCGGCCGACGCCTCCAGCCAGGCCAGTTCATCCTCGTCGAAACCCGCCGCGCGGCGGGCGTCGAGGTTGAACGGCCCACGCAGCTTCGGCGCCTTGTACTGCTCGGCCAGCTGCGCATAGGTGGCCACTGGCTCCAGCCCGCGCCGGGTGCAGAGCCAGCGGTACCAGCGGTTGCCGATGGCCACATGGCCCACTTCGTCGCGCAGGATGATGTCGATGATCGCGGCGGCGGCTTCGTCGCCGGCATCGGCCAGCTTGGCACGCACCGGCGGCGAGGCGTCGAGCCCCCGCGCTTCCAGCGTGCGCGGCACCAGCGCCATGCGCGCCAGCACGTCGCCCGCTGTCTTGTCGGTCATCTCCCAGAGGCTGTTGTGGGCCGGGAAATCGCCATAGGTGGCGCCCAGCGTCTGCAGATGATCGGCCAGCAATGTGAAGTGATAGGCCTCTTCGTCGGCCACACGCAGCCAGTCCTGGTAATAATCGGCCGGCATGCCGGAAAAACGCCAGACGGCGTCGAGTGCCAGGTTGATCGCGTTGAACTCGATATGGCACAGCGCGTGGATCATGTTGGCGCGGCCGGCCGTGGTGTGGATCGACCGGCGCCGCTCCACCCGCATCGGCGGCACCAGTTCGGGGCGCGCCGGGCGGCCAGGCACCGCGCCGGGCGCCGCCACCAGGGTTTCATCGGGATCGACTACGGTATCCACACCGGCCAGCAGCGCGGCATACAGGGCTCGGGCCGCCGCGGCCTTGGCCCGGGCATCGGTCATGCATAGCACGTCCAGCGCGCGGCGGCGCGCGGAGGCCGGCACGGCGGCGGCCCCGGGCGAGGGCCCGACAAGTGGCGTGGGCGCGATGTCGGCGGGTGCGATCACTGGCATAGGCGTAAAATTGGGGAAGCCGCCATTGTAGAGCCCCCGCCCGGAGCTTGTCCCCAAGCCGGCCCCGTCGGCGGACTCTTTTAATCCGCGCGGCCATCCCCAATTACGCACATTCAGCAGGAGACCCCATGGCGCTTTACCAGCTCGGCGATACCGCCCCGAAAATCCACGAAGACGCCTATGTGGCGGCCGAAGCCACCATCATCGGCAACGTGACGCTCAAGGCGCGTGCCAGCGCCTGGCCGGGCGTGGTGATTCGCGGCGACAACGAGCCGATCGTGGTGGGCGAAGATACCAACATCCAGGAAGGTTCGGTGCTGCACACCGATCCGGGCCGTCCGCTGACGCTGGGCGACAAGGTGTCCGTGGGCCATCAGGCCATGCTGCATGGCTGCACCGTGGGCGAAGGCTCGCTGATCGGCATCCAGGCCGTGGTGCTCAATGGCGCCGTGATCGGCAAGGAATGCCTGGTGGGCGCTGGCGCCGTGATCACCGAGAACAAGGTGTTTCCGGACCGTTCGCTGATCCTGGGTGCGCCCGCGAAGGTGGTGCGCGAACTGACCGACGCCGACGTGGCCAACCTCTATCGCAACGCCGAGACGTATGCGAAGCGGCAGGCCGTTTACAAGACCGAACTCAAGCGCATCGGCTGACCCCCTGGCGCAGCCGATACGCCGACTTAACCGCTAGACAGAACCGTGACCGCTTCCTCGAATCCCGATACGCTTCAGAAATTCCTGTTCGATGCCGCCCCCGTGCGTGGCGAACTGGTCCGCATCGAATCCACCTGGCAGGAGGTGCTGAACCGCCATGCCTATCCGGAGCCGGTGCGGCGCGTGCTGGGCGAGATGATCGCGGCCGCGGCGCTGCTGTCCGCCAATCTGAAGTTCAATGGCGCGCTGGTCATGCAGGTACACGGCGACGGGCCGGTGCGCATGCTGGTGGTGGAATGCCTGTCCGACCTGTCGCTGCGCGCCACGGCCAAGATTGCCGAGGGCGCCGAGATTGCCGACGACGCCACGCTCAAGCAGCTCGTGAACGTACATGGCAAGGGCCGCTTCGCCATCACGCTGGACCCGCAGGACAAGCTGCCGGGCCAGCAGGCCTACCAGGGCATCGTGCCACTGGCCGACGAACATGGCCCGCTGGCGACCATGACCGAGGTGCTCGAACACTACATGCAGGCGTCCGAACAGCTCGATACCCGCCTGTGGCTGGCGTCGAACGACCAGGTGGCGGCCGGCATGCTGCTGCAGAAGCTGCCGTCGTATGGCGGCACCGCGGGCGCGCAGATCGGCGAGACCGGCGCCGCGCTGACCGACGAAGGACAGGGCCAGGATCTGGACACGTGGGATCGCGCCTGCCAGCTGGGCGCCACGCTGAAGGAAGACGAACTGCTGGCCGAAACGCCGGAAACCCTGCTGCGCCGCCTGTTCTGGGAAGAGCTGCAGAATGCCGGCCTGCGTGTGTTCGAGCCAATGACACCGCACTTCCAGTGCTCGTGCTCGCGCGAAAAGGTGGCGGGCATGCTGCAGACGCTGGGCCGGGAGGAAATCGAAGGCATCATCGCCGAGCGCGGCGAGGTGGAGATTCACTGCGATTTCTGCGGCCAACGCTATGCGTTCGACCCCGTGGACGCCGCCCAGCTGTTCACCGCGCCGGTGGCCACAGGCGCCGGCGAGGGTGCGAATCAGCAGCATTGAGGTGCCACCCGCCCCCCTGTCACGCAGTTCCGGGGGCGGAAACCGGGGGAAACCGGGGAAAACCATCAGGTCCGCCTACCGTGCGGAACCACACACACGGGTGGTCGGGTCCAATGGCATGCTTGTTCTTCAGCCGTTCGAACGGAGTCCGATATGACAGCGACCATTCGTTCCAGATCGACACCTGCCCTGGCCTGCCAGCTGGCCAGCGTACTGGCGCTTGCCGGCTTGATCGCCGGCTGTGCGGCGCCGGTGCCGCGCAGCCCCGACGGCGTGCCGGCTACGGCACGATTGCCGGACAATGCCATCCCCCCCGCTCCGCTTAGCGACGCCGAGCGCCAGAAGCTGGGCGCGCTGAACCAGCAGATCCTTCAGGAACAGGCCACGGTAATGGCTAACCAGCAGTCGGCGGCCGCATGGAGCCGTGCGTCGTACTACCCGAACACGAGTGTCAACATGTTCTACAACGGTTGGGGTGGCGGCGGCGGCGGCTGGGGTGCCGGCGTAGGCTTCGGCTTCCCGGGGTACGGCTACGGAGGCTACCCGTACGGCGGCTGGTGGTGATGCGGCGTGCGCAAACGATACCGGCCGCGTTGCGCGGCCGGACCTGATGCTTGATGATGCGGTGCTGGCTGACGCCTAGTGACCGCCGCGTCCGGCGACGGAGTTGGCCGGCGGCGGCAGTGGCGGCGTGGCGCTGACCTTCGGGGCCGGAGCCACGAACTGGACGAACACCTCGTCGTCCTTGACCATGCCCAGTTCGTAGCGGGCGCGCTCTTCGATGGCGCCCGTGCCATCCTGCAGGTCCTTCACTTCGCCTTCCAGCTTGGCGTTGCGCAGTTTCAGCGCCTGGTTGTGGGCCATCTGCTCGCCCACCTGGCGATTCAGATCCCACACGCGCAGCCAGCCGCCCTTGCCCAGCCAGAGCGGGTACTGAATGGCCAGCAACAGCACGAACAACAGCAGGGAAATCAGGCGCATCGGGGCAAAAGGCGCAATGGAATAATGGCGTGGTCGGAGGTTTCCGATGGGCACCAATGATCCATCATGCGGCCGCAGATTGCAAAACAAAAGACGCTACAAAGCGCAACAACCGTGCGTGCGGCACCGGATATCGGCACAATCGCCACACCGGATCGCAAAAAACGCCGCCCCGGCGAACCCGGGAGCGGCGTTTTTCGTTGGCTTGCCGGCGGCACGCGCCGACGCCAGGCTCGGGGAATCAGCGCAGGTTGTAGAACGCGCTCTTGCCCGGGTACGTGGCGATATCGCCCAGATCTTCCTCGATGCGGATCAGCTGGTTGTACTTGGCGATACGGTCCGAACGCGACAGCGAGCCGGTCTTGATCTGGCCAGCGTTGGTGCCCACGGCGATGTCGGCGATCGTGCTGTCCTCGGTCTCGCCCGAACGGTGCGAGATCACGGCGGTGTAGCCGGCGCGCTTGGCCATTTCGATGGCGGCGAACGTCTCGGTCAGCGTACCGATCTGGTTGATCTTGATCAGGATCGAGTTGCCGATGCCCTTCTCGATGCCTTCCTTCAGGATCTTGGTGTTGGTCACGAACAGGTCGTCACCCACCAGCTGCACGCGCTTGCCGAGCTTGTCGGTCAGCGTCTTCCAGCCTTCCCAGTCGCCTTCGGCCATGCCGTCCTCGATCGACACGATCGGGAACTTGTCGCACAGGTTGGCCAGGTAGTCGGCGAATTGCGTCGACGACAGCTTCAGGCCTTCGCCCTCCAGCGCGTAGACGTCTTCGGCCTCGTGGTAGAACTCGCTGGCGGCGCAGTCCAGCGCCAGCAGCACGTCTTCACCCATCTTGTAGCCGGCCTTTTCCACCGCCTGCACGATGGTGTTCAGGCACTCTTCGTTCGACGAGAAGTTCGGTGCGAAGCCGCCTTCGTCACCCACGGCCGTCGACATGCCCTTGTCGGCCAGGATCTTCTTCAGCGCGTGGAACACTTCGGCGCCGCAACGCAGGGCTTCACGGAAGCTGGTCTGCGACACGGGCATGATCATGAATTCCTGGATGTCCAGGCTGTTGTTGGCGTGCGCGCCACCGTTGACGATGTTCATCATCGGCACCGGCATCTGCATCGCGCCCGAACCGCCGAAGTAGCGGTACAGCGGCAGGCCAGCCTCTTCGGCAGCAGCCTTGGCCACGGCCATCGAAACGGCCAGCATGGCGTTGGCGCCCAGGCGGCCCTTGTTCTCGGTGCCGTCCAGTTCGATCAGCGTGCGGTCCAGGAACGCCTGCTCGGAAGCGTCCAGGCCCATGATGGCTTCGGAGATTTCGGTGTTGATGTGCTCGACGGCCTTCAGCACGCCCTTGCCCAGGTAGCGCGACTTGTCGCCGTCACGCAGTTCGATGGCTTCGCGCGAGCCCGTCGATGCACCCGACGGCACGGCGGCACGGCCCATCACGCCGGATTCCAGCAGCACGTCGCACTCGACCGTGGGATTGCCGCGCGAGTCCAGCACCTCGCGACCGATGATATCTACGATTGCACTCATATTTCCTCTCAGGACTGTTGAATCTTCGTGAATCTTCTACGTGCCAGATGACGGGTGGAAGTCTCAGACGCCTTCCACGACGATCATGTTCATCTTTGCGGCATGCTCGCGGGATTGGCGGGCCGCCAGGTATTCCTCGCTGGCGTAAAAGGCCTTCGCGGCCTCGTAGCTCGGGAATTTCAGCACCACCACGCGCGTCGGCGCCCATTGCCCCTCGAGCGGCTCGGTCTTGCCGCCCCGCACCAGCACTTCCGCGCCGTGGGCCTGCATGGCCCGCGAGGAAAGCACCTTGTACTGCTCGTACTGCTGGGGATCCGTCACGTCGACGTACGCGATGATAAGGCCGGCGGCCATACGCTATCTCCGAATCTTTTGTATTGTCTTTCGATACCAGTGCGTCAAGGTTGATTCAGCCTCACCGGAATTGACACTGCTGGAAGCGACACCGCCCGCGACAGGCGCGGGCGGCGGGTACAGCGGGCTGGATCAGGCGCAGGCCGGCCAGCCGAAGTTGTCTTCGAGGAAGCCGGCGCGCTTGACCAGGGTATCCAGGTCTTTCAGCACGGCCAGCAATTCCTTCATGCGCGACAGCGGCACCGCGTTCGGGCCGTCGGACATGGCCTTGCTCGGGTCCGGATGGGTTTCCATGAACAGGCCCGCCACGCCAGTCGCCACCGCGGCACGCGACAGCACCGGCACGAACTCGCGCTGGCCGCCCGAGCTGGTGCCCTGGCCGCCCGGCAACTGCACCGAGTGGGTGGCGTCGAACACCACCGGGGCACCGGTCTCGCGCATGATCGCCAGCGAGCGCATGTCCGATACCAGGTTGTTGTAGCCAAAGGAAACGCCACGCTCGCAGGCCATGAACACATCATCGGGCAGACCGGCCTCGCGGGCCGCGTCACGCGCCTTGTCGATCACGTTCTTCATGTCGTGCGGCGCCAGGAACTGGCCCTTCTTGATGTTCACCGGACGTCCGCTCTGGGCGCACGCACGGATGAAATCGGTCTGGCGGCACAGGAAGGCCGGCGTCTGCAGCACGTCTACCACGGCGGCGACGGGCTTGATCTCGTCGATTTCGTGGATGTCCGTCAGCACGGGCACGCCGATTTCGCGCTTCACGGTGGCCAGGATCTCCAGACCCTTTTCCATGCCGAGACCGCGGAACGACTTGCCCGACGACCGGTTGGCCTTGTCGAACGACGACTTGTAGATGAACGGAATGCCCAGTTCGCCGGTGATCCGCTTGAGCTCGCCGGCGGTGTCCAGCGCCATCTGTTCGGACTCGATGACACACGGGCCGGTGATCAGGAAGAACGGCTTGTCGAGGCCGACGTCGAATCCACACAGTTTCATGGCTTGTCTCCTTCGTCGCGGCGCGTCAGGCGCCCTTGCGCTGCTGCGAGGCCAGCGCGGCTTCCACGTAGGCCTTGAACAGCGGGTGGCCGTCACGCGGGGTCGACGTGAATTCCGGGTGGAACTGCACGCCCACGAACCACGGGTGCATCGATTCGGGCAGCTCCATCATTTCCGGCAGGTTTTCGGTCGGGGTACGGGCCGAGATCACCATGCCGGCCTTTTCGAGCTGGGGCACGTAGTGATTGTTGACCTCGTAGCGATGGCGGTGGCGCTCGTTGACTTCGGCGCCGTAGATCTGCGCAGCCTTGGTGCCAGCCTGGATGGGCACGCGTTGCGCGCCCAGGCGCATCGTGCCGCCCAGGTCGGATTCTGCCGAACGCTGTTCCACCTTGCCCTCGCGATCGAGCCATTCGGTGATCAGTGCCACCACCGGGTGCTCGGTCTCGAGGTTGAATTCGGTCGAGTTGGCGTCCTTCATGCCTGCCACGTCGCGGGCGAACTCGATCACGGCCAGCTGCATGCCCAGGCAGATGCCCAGGTACGGCACCTTGTTCTCGCGGGCATACTGGATCGCGCGGATCTTGCCTTCCGTACCGCGCTTGCCGAAACCGCCCGGCACCAGGATGGCGTCCAGCGGCTGCAGCACTTCGAGGTGACCCGATTCCAGTTCCTCGGAATCGATGTACTCGATATTGACGCGCGTGGCGGTGTGCATGCCGGCGTGGCGCAGTGCCTCGATCAGCGACTTGTACGACTCGGTCAGGTCGACATACTTGCCGACCATGCCGATCGTGATCTCGTGCTGCGGGTTTTCCTGCGCGTTGACCAGCTTCTGCCACATCGACAGGTCGGCCGGCTTCGGATCCAGACGCAGTTCCTCGCAGATCAGGCGGTCCAGGCCCTGCTCGTTGAGCATCTGCGGGATCTTGTAGATGCTGTCGGCATCCCACACCGAAATCACGGCGTCCTGCGGGATATTGGCGAACAGCGAAATCTTGGCGCGCTCGTCGTCCGGAATCGGACGGTCGGCGCGGCACAGCAGCGCGGTCGGCGAAATGCCGATTTCACGCAGCTTCTGCACCGAGTGCTGGGTCGGCTTGGTCTTCAGCTCGCCGGCGCTGGCGATGAACGGCACCAGCGTCAGGTGAACGAATGCGCAGTGGTTGCGGCCCATGCGCAGGCTCATCTGGCGGGCGGCTTCCAGGAACGGCAGCGATTCGATATCGCCCACCGTACCGCCGATTTCCACCAGTGCCACGTCGGCCTTGCCGTCGTGCGAGGCGGCCGCGCCGCGTTCCACGAATGCCTGGATCTCGTTGGTGATATGCGGAATCACCTGCACGGTCTTGCCGAGGTACTCGCCGCGGCGCTCCTTGCGGATCACCGATTCATAGATCTGGCCAGTCGTGAAGTTGTTCGACTTGCGCATCTTGGCCGACACGAAGCGCTCGTAGTGACCCAGATCGAGGTCAGTTTCGGCGCCATCCTCGGTCACGAACACCTCGCCATGCTGGAAAGGGCTCATCGTGCCGGGGTCGACATTGATGTAGGGATCGAGCTTGAGGAGGGTGACTTTGAGGCCGCGCGACTCGAGAATAGCCGCGAGCGAAGCAGCAGCGATGCCCTTGCCGAGAGAAGAGACGACGCCACCGGTGACGAAGACGAATTTGGTCATAAACCGAGCTTGCCGGGGAAATCGGGATTATACATGAGAGCCCGTCCGCCGCCGACCCGGATTTTGTGACAGCACGGTGTTCGCGCGCCCTGCCCCGCCCCTGCGGCGCATGCGCCGCTCCACGGCGAACCGGTTGTCAGTGACCGCTCTCGCGCATCTGGCCGATCAGCTCGCGCACGGTACTGGCGGTCTCCAGCGGGCGCTCCATCGGATAAAGGTGCCCGCCTTCCATGAAGCGCAGGCGGTCGCCCACGAGCTTGCGCGTGGCGCCCAGCCCCACCTGCCTGACCTCGCGCGACTTCGTGCCGGCGATAAACCCCACCGGCACCGGCGCGCCATGCGCCACGCGCCGGCCCAGGCTGGTGGGCAGCGTGCGATAGATGCGGTATTCCACGTCGCGATCGAAACGCAGGCGGCGCTCGGCGGCGCGGCCGGTCGGTTCGGTGCCGTGCTCGGCGTAGTCGCGCAGCACGTCCGGGTCCCACACCTGGAAATTGCGCTTGGCCTGGAAGTGGGTCCAGACCGACTCGGTGTCGGGCCAGTGCGTACGGCGGTTCTTGGTCACGGCGGCCGGGCTTGGCTTCTCGTCCAGGCCCAGCACCTGCGACGCGCGCAGCAAAGACGCCCGCCAGCCGGCGATGATGGGCGAATCGAGCATCACCACGCCGCGCACGCGCTGCGGCTCGCGCAGCGCGGCCATCAGCGACAGGAAGCCCCCCAGCGAGTGGCCCACCAGCCAGACCTTGCGGTCATCCGCACCCTCGCGGCGGGCCCGTTCAATTTCGCGTAGTAGTTCGTCCACCAGATTGGGCCACTCGCGCGTGACCGGGTACCTGGGATCATGGCCGTAGCGTTCGACGGCGCGAATCTCGAAGGCATCGTCCAGCGCGCCGAACAGCTTGCGGTACGTGGATACGGGAAATCCGTTGGCGTGGGAGAACAGCAGGATGTCGCGCATGAGACAAATGCAATGGGAATGTGGCAATCGCCGCAAAGTGTACTGCGACACCCCGCCGTTCGACGCCCACCCCAGCGCGACTGGGGTAGACGTTTCCCTCTACCGCTCGCGGCGTGCCCGCACGGGCTGGCCCCAGCGGTCTGCCTCGTCGCGTGCCAGCGGAAACTCCGCCGGCTGGCCGGCATCCCATTCGGGATTGCAGATCTCGCCGAACACCTGGCGCAGGCGCTGGCCCCAGGTGTCGCGGATCATGCGGAAGTAGGCGTTTTTCTCGTCGATGTTGACAAAGCGCGTCACGCGCAGCGAATCGGCTTCGTACACCAGCAGGTCCAGCGGCAGGCCTACCGAGATATTCGACTTGAGCGTCGAATCCATCGAGATCAGCGCGCACTTGGCAGCCTCGCCCAGCGGCAGCGACGGCGACACCACGCGGTCGACGATCGGCTTGCCGTACTTGGCCTCGCCAATCTGGAAGTAGCAGTTCTCGGGCGATGCCTCGACGAAATTGCCGGCCGCATAGATATTGAACAGCCGCGTGCGCTCGCCGCGGATCTGGCCGCCGAAGATCATGCTGACATTGAAGTCGATGCCGGCCTCGCGCAGCGCGTGGGCATCGCGCTTGTGCACGGCGCGCACGGCGTCGCCAACGATCGTGGCGGCTTCGAACATGTCGCGGGCCGTCCACAGCGACCGCTTCTCGTCGCGCGCCTCGGCCAGCAGTTGCCGCACCGACTGGCTGATCGCCAGGTTGCCGGCCGTCATCAGCACCAGCACGCGATCGCCCGGCTCTTCGAAGACCGTCATCTTGCGCGCGGTGGAAATGGCATCCACCCCGGCATTGGTTCGGGAATCGGACAGGAATACCAGACCGGCATCCAGTCGCATCGCTACGCAGTACGTCATGAACAGGTGTCTTTTTTGGGGGCGCCGCTGGAGAGGCGGCAAATTTGCATTCTAGCCGCTCGGCAAAACGCTACGCCGTTTGGATGGCCGGATCGGCCGCTCAGGCAGCGGGCGTGATGGCGATATCGACGTCGAGCGTTTCGCCGGCACCGCCTTCCAGGATGCCCCGGATTGGTGCGGCCGAGGCGTAGTCGCGCCCCACAGCGAGCCGCACATGGCGGGCGTCTGTCACACAGCGGTGCGTCACGTCGATACTGCACCAGAGACCGCGGTCGGCATCCAGGCAGACATCGGCCCAGGCATGGCTGGCGAGCGCCGTGGCAGCCGGATCATAGAAGTAGCCACTGACATAGCGCGCCGGGATACCCAGCGCGCGGCAGGCGGCCACCATCACCTGCGCCTGGTCCTGGCAGACGCCGCTGCCCAGCTGGAAAGCCTGTGCGGCCGACGTGCCGACATCGGTCGTATTGGCCTTGTAGCGCACCCGGTCGGCAATGCCACCCGCCAGCGCCAGCAATGCCGGCAGGTCGTGGCCGGCCGCCACATAGGGCGCCGCAAACGCCCGCATGCCTTGCGGGGCCTGTGTAAGCGGCGTAGTCGACACAAAATACAGCGGCGACACGCGTGACTCGCCCGAATCTGGCTGATCGACGAAAGCGTGGTGGCCGCCATGCTGGCCCGCACCGCCCTGCACTTCCACCTCGCCGGTGGCAGTAATGGCGATGGTGCGGGCCGGGCCGGCCATGGTGAAGTTGTGGACGATATTGCCGAACCCGTCGCGCGCCTCGGTCAGGTTGCCCGGCGCCGAAAGTTGCCAGTCCTGCACTGACTGCAGCGGCCCCGAGCGCGGGGCCAGCCGCAGTTCATGCACGCTGCGGCGCACCGGTTCGGTGTATTGATAGACGGTCTGGTGGTGGATCCTGTATTTCACGATGCGTATCGCGCGCCCGGCACGGCACCTGCCGGTGCTTCACTGGCCCGATGCATGACGCATCGGGCACATGCAGAACGACTCAGGCGGCCTGCAACGGCACGAGGAAATCCCGGCTGATGCCATTGCCGAGATCGCCGATGCGCTCCAGGAAGCTGGTCAGGTACGCGTGCAGCCCGACGGCAAAGATATCGTCGATGCGCGCGTATTTAAGGTCGGCGTGGAGTTTACCAGCCTGGCGCTCGGTCTCCGACGATTGCTGGTTGGAAACCAGCGCCAGGATCGCCACCACTTCATCCATGCTCGACACCAGCGAGCGCGGCATGTCCGGCCGCAGGACCAGCAGCTCGGCCACGCGCTGCGGCGTGATCACGGCGCGGTAGATCTTGCGGTAGACCTCGAAGCCCGACACCGACCGCAGCACGGCTGCCCAGTGGTAGAAGTCGTTCTGCTCGCGGTTTGGATCACTGTCGTCGCGGCCCGACGCCTGGAACTTGACGTCCAGGATCCGCGCCGTGTTGTCGGCGCGCTCCAGGAACGTGCCCAGCCGCATGAAGTGGAACGCGTCGTCCTTGAGCATCGTGCCGAACTGCACGCCGCGCGCCAGGTGCGAACGGAACTTGACCCATTCGAAGAAGCGCGACGGGTCATCGCGCAGTTCGCCATCGGCGATCATGCGCTGCACGTCCAGCCATGTGGTGTTGATGGTCTCCCAGACCTCGGTCGTCAACGACCCCCGCACCGCCCGCGCGTTCTCGCGCGCCGCGCGCAGGCAGCTCATGATCGACGACGGGTTGGTCATGTCGCGCACCATGAAATCGATCACGTCGTCACGGTGCAGCAGGCCGTACTTGTGGTCGTAGGCCTGGGTCAGCTCGGAGATATCGAGCATCGCCCACCAGCCCTGCTCGGCCACTTCGGCCGACTGCGGCAGCAGCGAGGTCTGGTAGTTGACGTCGAGCATGCGCGCGGTGTTTTCCGCGCGCTCGGTGTAGCGGGCCATCCAGAACAGGTGGTCGGCGGTACGGCTCAGCATGATGGGGTCTCCCGGCGATCAGTGTGTTCGGCTTCAGCGTTCCAGCACCCAGGTGTCCTTGGTGCCGCCGCCCTGCGAGGAATTCACCACCAGCGACCCCTCGCGCAGCGCCACGCGGGTCAGGCCGCCCGGCACCATGCGCACTTCCTTGCCCGACAGCACGAACGGCCGCAGGTCGATATGGCGCGGCGCGATGCCCGATTCCACATAGGTCGGGCACGTGGACAGCGCCAGCGTGGGCTGGGCGATGTACTGCTCGGGCCGGGCCTTGACCACCTCGCGGAACTGGTCGATTTCGGCCTTCGTCGCCGCCGGGCCCACCAGCATGCCGTAGCCGCCGGCGCCGTGGGTTTCCTTGACCACCAGGTCGGCCATATGGTCGAGCACGTATTGCAGGTCGTCCGGCCGTCGGCACATGTACGTGGGCACGTTCGACAGGATGGCCTCTTCACCCAGGTAGAAGCGGATCATGTCCGGCACATACGGATAGATCGACTTGTCGTCGGCCACGCCGGTGCCGATCGCATTGGAGATCGTCACGTTGCCGGCGCGATAGACCGACAGCAGCCCGGCCGCGCCCAGCGTCGAATCTGGCCGGAACACGAGCGGATCGAGAAAATCGTCGTCCACGCGGCGGTAGATCACGTCGATGCGCTGCGGCCCCTGCGTGGTGCGCATGTAGAGGTGATCGTCCTCCACGAACAGGTCGCTGCCCTCCACCAGTTCCACGCCCATCTGCTGGGCCAGGAACGCGTGCTCGAAGTAGGCCGAGTTGTACATGCCCGGCGTGAGCACCACCACGGTGGGATCGGCAATATTCTGCGGCGACACGCTGCGCAGCATGTCGAGCAGCAGGTCGGGATAGTGCGCCACCGGCGCCACGCGGTTGCGCGCGAACAGGTCGGGGAACAACCGCATCATCATCTTGCGGTTTTCCAGCATGTACGACACGCCCGACGGCACGCGCAGGTTGTCTTCCAGCACGTAGAACTCGCCCTGGCCGGCGCGCACCACGTCGATGCCGGCCACATGCGCATAGATGTCGCGCGGCACGTCGATGCCGAGCATCTCTGGCCGGTACTGGGCGTTGTTGTAGATCTGGTCAGGCGGGATCACGCCGGCGCGGATGATGTCCTGCCCGTGATAGATGTCGTGGATGAAGCGGTTCAGCGCCGCCACCCGCTGCCGCAGGCCGCGCTCCAGCGTGGCCCATTCGCTGGCCGGGAACACGCGCGGGATCACGTCGAACGGAATGGTCCGCTCGGTGCCGCTGTTGGACTCGTCCTTGTCGCCGTAGACGGCGAAGGTGATGCCCACGCGCCGGAAGATCAGGTCTGCTTCCGCGCGCTTGTTGTCCATCGTCGCTGCTGACTGCCGTCCGAGCCAGTCCGCAAAACTCCGGTAGTGGGACCGAACCGCCCCTGGCGGCAACACCTGTCCGGCCTCGACGGCCGTTACCGTGCCGTCCTCTCGCCCTTCCAGCATCTCGTCGAAAAACCGCGCCGCCATGATGGCCGCTCCTTCGTGGAAATGGGCGCCTGCCGCGGTCCGTGCCGCGTGACTGCTCTTCGGCCTTGCTGCACGGCTCTACCGCCGGCCGCCCGTTTATCGATGCCTCGTCGAGTCGACTCTTCCAGCATATCCGTACCGGCAAATCCCGCAAGGGGTTGCATGCACAAGGCATGCGCCGGTACGCAAAACGGTTTAGCAAGATGCTTGCCAGCCACGCCTGGCCGGCCATGGTGCCATGTCAGTGCGCGGTCTTTGCCTGCCCCGTGCAAGAGGCGGATTCCGGCGGGCATTTGGCCAGGATGTCCTCGACCAGGACTTCGGGCGCGCGGCGGATATCCAGCACCAGCGCGTCCTGCGGCTCTTCCAGCGTCTCGAACTGGCTCTGCAGCAGCGCCGGATTGAAGAAGTGGTCCGATCGGGCCGACAGCCGGCCGCCGATCGTCGCGGCATCGCCCTTCATGAACACGAACGTCACGCCGCCGTCGGGCGGGGTCAGGCGGTCGCGATAGGTCTGGCGCAGCGCCGAACAGGTGAATACGTGGGTGCGACCCTCGGCGCGGGCGGCGTCGATCGCCGCGCGCATGGCCGCCAGCCAGGGCCAGCGGTCTTCGTCGGTCAGCGGCACGCCGGCGTGCATCTTGGCCTTGTTGGCCTCGCTGTGAAAGGTGTCGGCATCATGAAAGCCGCAGTGCAGCTGCTGTGCCAGCAACTGGCCCACGGTGGTCTTGCCGCTGCCGGAAACGCCCATCAGGATATAGATCATGTCTGCTCCATCGAACATGGTGTCGGGTGGTATTGCCACCCTTGTCGGTAGCCGCCGACCACGCACTGGCGTGGCCCGGCGGTGCCCCGGCGCGCCAGCGCCACGGGGAATACGGAATGTCTGAAAGATTGGCCGGAGCGGGTCGGTGCCTGCCCGGACGTCCGGCTATTGTGCGACGGCGGACGCGGATTTGACAGCCGCGCCAGGCGTGCCCGACGGCGCGGCATCGGCCTCGGACAGGTCGAGCGCGCTGCCGCCCTCTTCGGCAATGCGGGCATGGCGCCGGAACAGCCCGAACAGGCCACGGCCCATGCTGAAGTTTGCGAAATCGTCTGCCGGTGCCGGTGCCGGCGTGCGCGCGGCGAAATCGGCCTGCACGCCAGCGTCACCCACCAGTTCGAGCGTACCGGCCAGCGCATCGACGCGAATGACGTCTCCGTCACGCACACGTGCCAGCGGGCCGCCCACAAGTGCCTCGGGGCCCACATGAATCACGGCCGGCACCTTGCCCGACGCACCCGACATGCGGCCATCGGTTACCAGCGCCACCTTGTGTCCGGCGTCTTGCAACGCGCCCAGCGCCGGGGTCAGCCGATGCAGTTCGGGCATGCCGTTGGCATTCGGGCCCTGGAAGCGCACCACTGCCACCACGTCGCGATTGAGTTCGTCGGCCTCGAATGCGGCCTGCAGCGCCTCCTGCGAATCGAACACGCGCGCCGGGGCTTCCACGACGCGGTGCTCGCCGGCCACGGCGGACACCTTGATCACGCCACGCCCCAGGTTGCCCGCCATCAGCCGCAGGCCGCCCTCGGCCGAGAAAGGTGCCGATGCCGGCGCCAGCACGGCCGTATCGCCGCTGGTGGCCGGGCCATCGCGCCAGCGCAGCGCGCCATCGGTCATCACCGGCTCCTCGGTATAGCGCGCCAGGCCACGGCCTACCACGGTATTCACATCCTCATGCAGCAGACCGGCTTCCAGCAGCTGGCCGATCACGAAGGCCACGCCGCCTGCCGCGTGGAAATGGTTGACGTCCGCCGAACCGTTCGGATAGACGCGCGCCAGCAGCGGCGTCACGGCCGACAGGCGGTCGAAGTCGTTCCAGTCGATCAGGATGCCGGCGGCACGCGCCATCGCCACCAGGTGGATCGTGTGATTGGTCGAACCGCCCGTAGCCAGCAGGCCAACCATGGCATTGACGACGGCCCGCTCGTCGACGATCTGCGCCAGCGGCGTGTATTCGCGGCCGCGCGCGATCAGTGCCAGCGCGCGCTGGGCCGCCGCCGTGGTCAGCGCATCGCGCAGGCCGCTGTCCGGATGCACGAACGCCGCGCCCGGCATGTGCAGGCCCATGATTTCCATCAGGAACTGGTTGCTGTTGGCCGTACCGTAGAACGTGCAGGTGCCGGCGCCATGGTAGGCCGCGCATTCGGCTTCGAGTAGCGCGTCGCGCCCGACCTGCCCCGTGGCGTAAAGCTGGCGCACGCGCGCCTTTTCCTTGTTCGACAGCCCCGAGGCCATCGGGCCGGCCGGCACGAACACGACCGGCAGGTGGCCGAACTGCAGCGCGCCCATCAGCAGGCCCGGCACGATCTTGTCGCAGACGCCCAGCATCAGCGCGGCGTCGAACGTGTTGTGCGACAGCGCCACGGCGGTGCTCATGGCGATGGCATCGCGCGAGAACAGCGACAGTTCCATGCCCGCATTGCCCTGCGTGATGCCGTCACACATCGCCGGCACGCCGCCCGCCACCTGAGCCACGGCCCCGACGGCACGCGCGGCTTCGCGGATCACGGCCGGATAGCGCTCGTAGGGCTGGTGGGCCGACAGCATGTCGTTGTACGCGGTGACAATGCCCAGGTTCGGCGCATGTTCCACGCGCAGCTTGAGCTTGTCGTCGGCGGGCAGCGCCGCGTAGCCGTGGGCCAGATTGGCGCACGACATGCCCCGCAGCGGGCCCAGGTCCTGCTGGGCACGCTCGCAGCGCGCCAGGTAGGCGGCGCGGCTGGCGCGGCTGCGTTCGACGATGCGGTCGGTGACGGCCGAAACTTCGGCACGGACGTGGCCCTTGGCGGCTTGGGTCATGGCGGAATGGATCCTCGTGGGGCGATCCGGACAACCGCGCGACAGGTCAGAACACGTCGCAACAGGCCACCGAATCTGTAGATTTTCTACATTATAGCCACGGCCAATACACCGCCGGAAGCCTTGTCATCGCGCTGAAATGGCGTTATGCGCGCAAATTCGGGTAAATCCGGAGATGAAAACCGGGCGTCGGGGGCTGCGAATCGGCCCATCGAATGTGTAGAATCTCTACAAATTTCAAGGCGATGCCAGTAACGCCCCGCCATCACGAATCCCACGCACCGTTTCCCGCACGACCTTCACCATGCGCGACAGAATCCTTGCCGTCTATGACACGCTACGCCCGTCCGAGCGCCGGCTGGCCGACTATGTGGCCCGCCACGGCGCCAGCGTCATCCGGCTGACCATGCCGGAACTGGCCGAACGCGCCGGGGTCTCGCAGCCGACGATCGCGCGCTTCTGCGCGGCGCTCGGCTACGACGGCTTCAAGGAATTCAAGCTCCAGTTTGCCCAGAACGTGGGCGGCGGCACGCCGTTCGTGCACCAGGACGTGGAGGCCAACGACCGCCCCGCCGACATCGCCGGCAAGGTCTTCGACCGCACCATCGCCACGCTGATGTCCGTGCGCAACGCGCTGTCTGCCGACCAGATCGAGCACGCCATCCGCCTGCTCGCCAGCGCGCGGCGCATCGAATTCTACGGCTGCGGCAACTCGGGCATCGTCGCGCTTGATATCCAGCACAAGTTCTTCCGTCTGGGCATCCCCACCACGGCGTATTCTGATTCGCACGTGTTCAGCATGTCGGCTGCGCTGCTGCGTCCGGGCGACGTGGCCGTGCTGGTGTCGAACAGTGGCCGCACCTGGGACATGCTGGCCGCCGCCACGCTGGCACGTGGCAGCGGTGCGGGCGTCCTGGCGCTGACACACAGCGGATCGCCGCTGGCCAGGCTGGCCGATGTTTGCGTGTTCTCCGACGTCGAGGAAGACAGCGAGGTCTATACGCCGATGACGTCGCGCATCTGCCATCTGGTGCTGGGCGACGTGCTGGCCGCTGGCGTGGCACTGGAGCGTGCCGAGTCGGTGGCGGGCGGCCTGCAGCGCGCCAAGGCCCATCTGCGCGAGCGCCGCATCGCCGGCGCGGAACCGGCAGTACTGGCCGATCAAATCGACGCGGGAGTCGACGATCAGCCAGGCAATCTCGACGAAGCAGCAAGGGACGACGCCATCCGGCCAGCGGCCAAAAAACCGGCCAAGGCCCGGAAGGCCGCCGCAAAAGCCGCCGTCCCAGCCAAACCAGCCAAGGCACCCGCACGCGCCAGCTGACGCGCATCAACGCGGCGCCGGCGGCCCATCGCGCCAGTAGCGGCGATACTGCTGCCGATACGGCACCACCTCAAGCGCGTGGCCCGACGTCATGATCGATACGGCGCCGGTTTCGTCCGTCCGATATCGCGCGATTCCGGCTCGCTCGTAGCGTCGCCAGACGTCTTCGCGCGGATGGCGGTAGCGGTTGGCAAACCCGAGCTGGAAGATTGCCACCTCTGGTCGCACCGCGCGCAGGAACGCCACATGCGATGACGTGCCACTGCCGTGATGCGGCACCAGCAGGACATCGGCACGCAGTTGGTCCGGCGGCTGGCGCCCGACCAGCGCCAGTTCCTCGCGCACGCCGATATCGCCGGTCAGCAGCAGGCTGCGGTGCGCTGTTGCCACCCGCAACACGCAACTCCGGGCATTGCTCTGGAGCCTGCCGGCGACCAACTCCTCCGCCAGGGGGTGCAGGACGTCGAACCGCACCCCATCCCACTGCCAGTTCGCGCCGCTTACACAGGGGTCCCAGCCTGGTCCGCCCGGCTCCGACATCAGCCGGTGCGCAGACGGCCCGGCGGTCAGTCGCGATTCAACCGGCACCGCCTGCATGACATCGCGCACGCCGCCGGCATGGTCGGCATCTTCGTGGCTGACCATCAGCATATCGAGCCTCCGAATGCCCGAGGCGCGCAGGAACGGCACGACAACCTGCCCGCCGGCGCTGGTCCCGGACACGTAGGCCGGCCCTGCGTCATAGAGCAGCGCGTGGCCCCGCGTTTCCACCAGCACCGCCGTACCCTGCCCGACATCGAGCGCCGTGACGCGCATCTCGCCTTCGGCCACGGCGGCGCGCCCCGTCACCAGCATCGGCACCATCAGGCCGGCGCCCGCCCAGCGCGGCATCGGCCGCCCCGTTCGCGGCCACATCGGCCGCCGCGGCACAAGCAGCAGCCAGACCCCGCCGATGGCGAGCGCCGTGCGCCACCAGCCCGGATGCGCGGCTTCCCACACGGCCCAGGCGGGGGCGGCCAGCCACGCCAGCCCGCTCACCAGCCACGCCAGCACCGCGTGCGCCACGGCCAGCAACGGCGCGGCAAGCGGCACCGGCAGCACGGCGCCGGCCAGCGCGAGCGGCGTCACGAGCAGGCTTACGACCGGAATCGCCACCGCATTCGCCACGCAGGACACCAGTGACACCTGACCAAACAGCAGCAGCGTCAGCGGCACCAGCCCGATGGTCACGGCCCACTGCGTGCGTGCGGCATCGGCAATACTGGCACCGAGCCGCGCCATGCGTCCGCGCCCCCCATGCGCGCCCGCCTCCGGCTGCCTGTCCTCCGGACGGTCGCGCGCATGAAGAAAGATCACCGCTACAGCGCCGAAAGACAGCCAGAAGCCCGGCGACATGACCGCCCAGGGATCGATCGCCACCGCAATGCCGGCGGCCCATGCCAGCACCACCGACACGGGCGTCGCCCGTCCGCTCCACAGCGCCAGCGCAGCCACGACCAGCATCGCGACGGTGCGCAACGCGGGTATCTGCATGCCGGCGATCCAGCCATAACCGAGCGCGGCCAGCACCGTCACCACCAGCGCGGCATGCTGGGCGGGCCAAAGCAGCGGGAGCGGCCGGCGCAGCCGCCGCCCAAGCCCGAACGAGTGCCGCCACAGCGTGCGCGCAAGCGCTCCGGCCGCGCCCGCGATCATCGTGATATGCAGGCCCGAGATACTGACCAGATGCGAGATGCCGGTGCGCCGGAAGATGTCCCAGTCCGCCTGCGCGATCCCCCGCTGATCGCCGATCACCAGCGCGATCAGTACGGGTCCGTAGCGCGCGTCGTCAGGCAATGCGGCACGCAGGTGATCACGAAGGCCGGCACGCCACATCGCGATACGCACCGGCCACGGCACGGGGCCGCCGGCCGCCAGCGCGGTGCCGTGCCGCACATAGCCCGTGGCATGCACGCCTTCGGCCAGCAGCCAGTACGCGTAGTCGAAGCCGTGTGGGTTGGCCAGCCCGCGCGGACGACGCAGGCGCACGGTCAGCCGGTAGCGCTGCCCCGGCCGCAACGCCCCGGCGGTGCCGGGCACGGCTTGCTCGCCGGGCACGGCAGTTTCACCGGGCGGCCCGTCGCGCCATGTCAGCAGCAGCCGCTCCGGCAGCGGTTGCCGGGCCGCGCCGTCGTCCGGCCATCGTTCGACACGGAACAGGAAACGGCTGCCGTGCGGGGCGGCATCGGGCAAGCCCGCCACGATGCCTTCCACCACAAGATCGCGCCCCGCCATGTCCGGCGCCAGCCAGCGATCGATGCGGCCATCCGCACGCCACGCCGCCCAGCCCAGGCCGAGCAGCAGCGCCAGCGCACCGCCAAGGACCAGGCGCATGTGCCGAGTCCATCCACCAAGCAGGCGTGCCGATGTCGATGTCGATGTCGATACCGAAGTCGCGCCAGCCAACCCAACCAGAGCGATCCCTGCAAGCGCGGCCCCGGCGACCCATTCCGCGCGGCCCGGCAGCGCGCCCTGCTGCTGCAGCAGCCAGCACCCCGCCACGAACGCCAGCAACAGCAAGCGCATGAAGCCCTCCGGATCGACATCACGAAGGGGGCTTTGTACCGTGCAAAAGAGGGGAAAAACGTGTCCGGGTGATACGCCGGTGTGTCAATACGTTAAATCTGCATCGACCCGGCATATCCGGCGCAAAAACGGCGCCAGATCGGCGCCGGAAATGGCAAAAAAACGATGGCTATCGTGGCGCCATGATGTCCGCGAACGCGCCCAGGCGTGGCAATGCCGCCACCGAATTGCGCCACATGGTCTCTGCCAGCTCGCGCTCCGGCACGCCTCGTAGTTCGGCCATCACGCGCGCCACGCCGGCCACCTCGCCGGGCGTGTTGCGCGCCTTGTGCTGCTCGCCGAACTGGTCGTCGGACAGCCATGCCGGGGCGATATCGGGGGCATCGGTTTCCAGCACGATGGCCTCGATGGGCAGTTCCGTCGCCAGGCGCCGGATCTGCTTCGCGCGCGAGAACGTCACGTTGCCGCCGAAGCCAAGCTTCATGCCGTGCTCCACATAGCGGCGTGCCTGCTCGTGACTGCCATTGAAGGCATGCGCAATGCCCTGCCGCACGCCCACGCGCCGCAGTCCGGCATACACCTGATCCTGCGACTTGCGTACATGCAGCAGCACCGGCAGGTCGAATTCGCGGGCGATCTTGAGCTGCTCGGTGTAGAGCCAGGTCTGGTGCTGGGCATCCAGGCCAGGGACAAAGAAGTCGAGGCCAATCTCGCCGATGGCGACCAGGCGGGGATCGTCGATCGACGCCGCCACCTGTTGCCGCAAGGCGTCAAGGTCGGCCTGCCCGGCGCCCGGCGTGCACAGCGGATGGATGCCCAGCGCGTAGACGCAGCGGGATCCCTCGCCGGCCAGCGCGCGCACGGCGTCGAAGTTCGACACCGCCACGGCCGGCAGCACGATGCCCGAGATGCCGGCCGCCACGGCGGCATCGATCACGCCCTGGCGGTCGGCGTCGAACTCGCGGGCATCCAGATGACAATGGGTATCGATCCACATTGGCGGCGGCGCTGGTCAGCGTTCCTGGTGCAGATGTCCGTCGCGCAGCCGGAATACGCGGTCGCAACGGCCTGCCAGTTCCATGTCGTGCGTCACGATCACGAAGCTCGTGCCCAGCGTGCGCGACAGGTCGAGCATCAGATCGTAGACGCCGCCGGCGGTGTGGTCGTCCAGATTGCCGGTCGGCTCGTCGGCCAGCACGCACGCCGGCTGCCCCACCAGTGCCCGCGCAATGGCTACGCGCTGGCGCTCGCCGCCCGACAGCTCGCCCGGACGGTGCTTCGAGCGTCCACCCAGGCCCACGCGCTCCAGCACCGCCTGGGCCGCGTCGCGCGCCTGGCGCTCATTCTGGCCGCGGATGCGCATCGGCATCGCCACGTTGTCGAGCGCCGTGAACTCGGGCAGCAGATGGTGGAACTGATAAACGAAGCCCAGCGAGCGGTTGCGCACGATGTTGCGCTCCTTCTCGCGCAGCGCCGTGAACGGCTTGCCCAGCAGCGCCACACGGCCGGCGTCGGGATTGTCCAGGCCGCCCAGCACATGCAGCAGCGTCGACTTGCCCGAGCCCGACGCGCCCACGATCGCCACCTTCTCGCCCGCATTGACGCGCACGTCCACGCCGCGCAACACCTCCACATCGAGCCCGCCCTGCTTGAAGCGCTTGGTCAGGCCTTCGGCCACCAGCACCGGCGATCCGCCGGTCTGGATCGAGGCGGCGGGCACGGCCGCTGCATCCGGAATCAGCGTCGTGTCACTCATAACGCAGGGCCTCCGCCGGATTCACGCGGGCAGCACGCCAGCTGGGGTAGAGCGTAGCCAGCGTGGCCAGCACGAAGGAGATGATGCCGATGGTGGCGATGTCGTTCACGCGGGGATCCGAAGGCAATTCGCTGATGAAATAGATGTCCTTGGGCAGGAACTGCACGTGCAGCACGCGCTCGATGAACGGCACGATCACGTCGATATTGGTGGCGATCAGCGTGCCGCCCAGCACGCCCAGCACCGTGCCGATGAAGCCGATGGCCACGCCCTGCACGATGAAGATCTTCATGATCGAGCGCGGCTGCGCACCCATCGTGCGCAGGATGGCGATATCGGCCTGCTTGTCGGTCACGGTCATGACCAGCGTCGACACCAGGTTGAACGCCGCCACGGCGATGATCAGCGTCAGGATGATGAACATCATGCGCTTTTCGGTCTGCACGGCGGCAAACCAGTTGCGGTTCTGGCGCGACCAGTCGCGCAGGTACAGGTCGCCTGACATCGTGGTGGACAGCGCCTGCGCCACCTGCGGGGCCCGCTGCATGTCCTGCAGCTTGAGCCGCACGCCGGTCGGGCCGTTCTGGCGGAACAGCAGTTCGGCGTCTTCCATGTTGATCAGCGCCAGTGCGCTGTCGAACTCGTAGTGCCCCGACGAGAAGACGCCCACCACGGTGAACTGCTTCAGGCGCGGCAGGATGCCGGCCGGCGTGATGGTGCCCTGCGGCGCCACCAGCGTGACCTTGTCGCCCACGCGCACGCCCAGGGCGTTGGCCAGTTCGCTGCCCAGCGCAATATCGAAGCCGCCCGGGACCAGCGCGTTCATGCTGCCGGCGCGGAACTGGCTGCCGATGTCGGACACCTTGGGCTCCTGGCTCGGGTCCACGCCGCGCAGCAGCACGCCGCGCACGGCATCGTCGCGCGTGAGCATCGCCTGCGCCGCCACATAGGGCGCCGCGCCGATCACCTCCTTGTTGCGCTCGGCCTCGGCGGCGGTCTTCTGCCAGTCCTGCAGCGGCCCTGCCCCGATCACTTCGATGTGCGACAGCACCGACAGCATGCGGTCGCGCACCTCCTTCTGGAAACCGTTCATGACCGACAGCACGACGATCAGCGCCGCCACGCCCAGCGCGATGCCAAGCATCGAGATCATCGAAATGAACGAAATGAACGTGTTGCGGCTGGCGCGCTTGCTTGCGCGGGTATATCGCCAGCCGATCTGCCACTCGTAAGGAAAGTTCAAGAGGAGTCCTGTTGTTCTGGAAACGCGTCGGCGCCAATTTTGCCACCTTGGGGTGACGGAAAACTGGCGCCGGCCAGCCGGAAGTTTACAATCTCGGCAACCATGATGACGCACCTGACCCTGATTGTGCCTTTTTCCGTCCCGCCTGGCGCCGGCGACGACGCCACGGACGATGTCGTCCCTGGCGCGCTGCTGCGCCAGTTGGAGTTGCCCGCGCTCGGAAAGTTGCTGACGCGCGCCACGCCGGGACCCCGCGAAACGCACGACGACCCCTACCTGCGCACGCTGCCGCAGGAACGCTGGCTGGCTGGCCGCGCCGGCCTGGATACCGTCCAGGTGCCGACTGCGCCCTTTATGCGACTGGCCGACCGTGCCGCCGCGGGACTGCCCGCCGGGTCGGAGGCATCGGCCGAAGCGCCAGGCCCGGGCACCGGCTGGGCCTGCCTGCAGCCGGTGCACATCCACGCCGCACGCGACCATCTGGTGCTGATGCACCCCGATCAGCTCGTCATCCGCGCCGACGAGGCCGACACGCTGCGTGCGGCCATCGCCGACCTGCTTGCTGAATCCGGCATCCCGCTTGAAGCGCCCCACCCGGCTCGCTGGTATGTGCCCGAAGGCACCTTCGGCGAGCTGACGGCCACCACGCCGGTTCGTGCCACCGGCCGCAATATCGATATCTGGATGCAGGCCGGGGCGCGCGCCCGCGACTGGCGCCGGCTGCAGAACGAGATCCAGATGACCTGGCACGGCCATCCGGTCAACGATGCCCGCGAAGCCGAAGGCCGCCTGCCGGTCAATTCGGTCTGGCTGCATGGCGGCGGCGAGGCCGCCACCGCACGCAAGCTGGCCGACACGGTACTGACCGGCGACCCGTTCATGGCCGGCCTGGCCCTGGCCGCAGGCAGCCGCATCGGCCCGCAGCCAGCCCGCTTTGCCGACGTGGCGAACACGGACGGCAGCGTCATGTGCATGCTGGACAGCGCCACCGAAGCCCATATCGCATCCGACTGGGGCCTGTGGCTCGAACGCATGCATGCGCTGGACGCCGAATGGTTCCAGCCCGTGCTCGACGCGCTGACCGCCGGCCAGATCCAGGCCGTCACGCTGGTACTGGGCGGCGAGAACCACTTTGCCGAATTCACGGTCACCCGGGCCGACCTGCGCAAGTTCTGGCGCGGCCTGGGTGCACGCGGCGACTGGCGCGCACTGCTGTCGAACCTGGCCATGGCCGCCTAGCCGTCACCGGAACGAAGATCATGACCCGGATTGCCATCCGCTCCTATTCCGACGACCACGCCAGCGTGCTGGCCGCCGCCGGCCTGCACCCCACGCTGGCCCGCATCCTGTCCGCGCGCGGCGTGCTCGATCCGGCCGAACTGGCTACCGAGCTGCCCGGACTGGTGCCCCCTTCCGCCATGAAGGGGATCGACCACGCTGCCGCATACCTGGCCGACGCCATCGCCGCCCAGCGCAAGCTGCTGATCGTGGCCGACTACGACTGCGACGGCGCCACCGCCTGTGCCGTGGGCGTGCGGGGACTGCGCATGCTGGGCGCCAGGGTGGAATACATCGTGCCGAACCGTTTCGAGTACGGCTATGGCCTGACGCCCGAGATCGTCGAACTGGCCGCGCAGCAGCGGCCCGACGTGATCGTGACCGTGGACAACGGCATTGCCAGCGTCGACGGCGTGGCAGCTGCCAATGCACGGGGCATCGACGTGGTGGTGACCGATCACCACCTGCCGGGCGCGGTGCTGCCCGACGCCGCCGTCATCGTGAATCCGAACCAGCCCGGGTGCGAATTCCCGAGCAAGAACCTGGCCGGCGTGGGCGTGATGTTCTACGTGCTGCTGGCGCTGCGTGCCGAACTGCGCCAGCGCGGGGTCTATACCAAGGAAACCCAGCCGCCGCTGCAGACGCTGCTGGACCTGGTGGCGCTGGGCACCGTGGCCGACGTGGTCAAGCTGGACGCCAACAACCGCATTCTGGTGGCGCAAGGCCTGAAGCGCATGCGCATGGGCCGCATGCACGCCGGCGTGGCCGCGTTGTTCCGGGCCGCAGGCCGCGACGCGCCGCGCGCCAATACATTCGACCTGGGCTTCGGGCTGGGGCCGCGCCTCAATGCGGCGGGTCGCCTGGCGGACATGTCGCTGGGCATCGAGTGCCTGCTGACCGACGACGCCAACCGCGCCTGGGAAATCGCCCAGGAACTGGACGGCATGAACCGGGAGCGCCGCGATATCGAGGCCGGGATGCAGCAGGAAGCGCTGCAGATCCTGGAGCAGCCGCTGGCCGGGCTCGACCCGGCGTCGCGCTACACGCTGAGCGTGTTCCACGAAACCTGGCATCAGGGCGTGATCGGCATCGTCGCCTCGCGGCTCAAGGAGAAATTCCACCGTCCGACGATCACCTTCGCGCCGGGCGACGACGAGCACATCAAGGGGTCTGGCCGGTCGATCCCGGGCTTTCACCTGCGCGATGCGCTGGATCTGGTGTCCAAGCGCCATCCCGGCCTGCTGGTGAAATTTGGCGGACACGCCATGGCGGCCGGCCTGACTGTGCGCGCGAAGGATTTCGACACCTTCGTGGCGGCCTTCGAGGCCGTGGGCCGCGAGTGGCTCAACGAAGAGCAGCTGGCCCGGGTGATCGAAACCGACGGCGATATCGACGATGGCTGCTTCAGCCCCGAATTCGTGACCCTGCTGGAAGGCCAGGTCTGGGGCCAGGGCTTTCCGCCGCCCACGTTCTCGGGCGAGTTCGAGGTGCTGCGCCAGACCGTGCTCAAGGGCAAGCACCTGAAACTGCAGCTGGGCCGCGGCAGCCAGCGTTTCGACGCAATCTGGTTCAACCACGCCGACGCGCTTGACGGTGCCAGCGCGCTGGTGGCCTACCGGCTCGACAACAACACGTTCAACGGTGTGACGCGCGTGCAGCTGGTGGTGGAGCACGCGCAGTAAGCCGGCCTCCCGGGCTGGAGCCCGGGCCCTTCCTCGTGATCCCGTTACGATCCCGTTATCCGCGCGGCGGCAGGTAGCTGGCCGGATTCACCGGCTTGCCGTTGCCGCGCACCTCAAAGTGCAGCTCGTTGGTGCGGGTCATGCTGCCGATGTCCTGCCCGGCCGAGATCCGGTCGTTTTCCTTGACCAGCGGGCGGTCCAGGTTGCCGTACACGGTCAGCCAGTCGTCGTTGTGCTTGATGATGACCAGCTGGCCATAGCCGCGCAACGTGCCCACGTGGATTGCCCAGCCGGACGCCGCGGCGCGCACCGTGCCACCGGCGGGCACCTCGATCCGCAACCCTTTTTCGGACGGCGGCGCAAAGCTGCCGGTCACGCGCCCGTCGGCCGGCCATTGCAGGCGGATGGCGCTGGCAGGTGGCTTCGACGACGTGGTATCGGGGGCGGCGGCACGCGGGGCGGTGGTTGCGGCAGGCTTGTCGGTGGCCTTGGCGGCCGAGATTCCGGCGCCAGCGGGCGGCTTGACGCGAATCAGCTGGCCAACCTCGATCTGGCTCGAATCGGAAATGTTGCTCCAGCGCGCGAGATCGGCCACCGAGCGGTTGTGGCGCCGGGCGATCGAATACAGCGTGTCGCCGCGCTCGACGCGGTAATAACCCTCGGGTGCGGGCTCGCTGGGCGCGGTGCCGCAGGCGGCCAGCATGGCGGCCAGCGAGATCGCGGCCAGGCGCCCCAGCGTGCGCCGGCGCGCACCCTGCGGGCGCGTCACGTCGTGATGGACTGCGTGGATTCCTGTCATGCGTACGGGGAAACTCCTGATCGTGGCCGCTATTGTCGCCGAAGTTGGAACGCAACCTTGCAGCGAAAAGAGGGGAAAGTCACGCAATAGACCGTTCGCCATGCGAACAGTTCAGCCAACCGCTCGGCCACCCCCTCGCCCCGACTGCAATCCGGGTGGCACGGAGGCCGGATTCGCGGCGCCAATCCGCTATAATTCCATGTTTTGCAAGCGCAGAATTTCTAGGAATATCAATGGAAGCAGAACGCCTCAACGCCATCTCCGGTGCCATCTCCGATCTCCGTTCGCGAACGGAAGATCTACGGGGGTATCTTTGACTACGATGTCAAAGAAAACCGCCTAGACGAAGTCAACGGACTCCTGGAAGACCCGGACGTCTGGAACAACCCCAAGCGTGCCCAGGACCTGGGCAAGGAAAAGAAGGCGCTCGAAGCCGTCGTGCAGACGCTGGGCAAGCTCACCGAAGACCTGGCTGGCGCGGACGAGCTGTTCGAACTCGCACGCGAGGAAGGTGACGACGAGACGCTGGAATCGATCAATGCCGACGTGCAGGGTTTCGAGGCGATCGTCGCCGACATGGAATTCCGCCGCATGTTCTCGGGCGAGATGGACCAGGCCAACGCGTTCATCGACATCCAGGCCGGCGCCGGCGGTACCGAGGCGTGCGACTGGGCATCGATGCTGCTGCGCCAGTACCTGAAGTACTGCGAGCGCAAGGGCTTCAAGGCCGAGGTGCTCGAAGAGTCCGAGGGCGACGTGGCCGGCATCAAGAGCGCCACGATCAAGATCGAGGGCGAATACGCATTCGGCTACCTGCGCACCGAAACCGGCGTGCACCGCCTGGTGCGCAAGTCGCCGTTCGATTCGTCGGGCGGTCGCCATACGTCGTTCTCGTCGGTGTTCGTCTACCCCGAGGTGGATGATTCGTTCGAAGTTGAAGTCAACCCGGCCGACCTGCGCGTGGATACCTACCGCGCATCGGGTGCCGGCGGCCAGCACATCAACAAGACCGATTCGGCCGTGCGGATCACGCACATCCCGACCGGCATCGTCGTGCAGTGCCAGAACGACCGTTCGCAGCACCGCAACCGCGCCGAAGCCATGTCGATGCTGAAGTCGCGCCTGTACGAGCACGAGATGCGCAAGCGCCAGGCCGAGGCCGACAAGCTCGAAGCCGGCAAGACCGATGTGGGCTGGGGCCACCAGATCCGCTCGTACGTGCTGGACCAGAGCCGCATCAAGGACCTGCGCACCAATGTGGAAATGTCCAACACGCAGAAGGTGCTCGACGGCGATCTCGATCCGTTCATCGAGGCCAGCCTGAAACAGGGCCTGTAACACCGCCAGGCCCGCTGTCCGCCCCGGCCGCCGCGCCGGAGCGGACGGTGTGGACGAATGCCAGGCGCCAACCGTCTTCATCCGAACCCGACGTTTCCCACAAGAAGGTCCAAGCCATGACCACCGGAACGCCCCGCTCCACCCATCTCTACATTGTCACCGGCGCCTCGCGCGGCCTGGGGGCGTCGCTGGTACGCGCGCTGCTCAAGCCGGGCAACCGCGTCATCGGCGTGGCCCGCAGCCGCAACACCGAGCTCGAGCGCGAGGCCACGGCCAGCGGCGTGCCGGTGGCCTGGCACCTGCAGGACCTGGCCCAGCCCGGCCCGTCGGCCGGCTGGCTGGGCAGCGTGCTGGAGGCCGTGGATGACGCCCCGGCCAGCGTGACGCTGATCCTCAACGCCGGGGTGGTGGAGCCGATCGGCCCGATCACGGCGCTCAACGAGAACTCGCTGGTACCGCATCTGCAGACTAACCTGGTGACGCCGATGACGATGACCGCCGCGTTCATCGACGGTACGGCGCGCCTGGACTGCCCGCGCAAGGTGCTGGCAATCTCGTCCGGCGCGGCGCGCAATCCGGTGCCGGGCTGGAGCGCCTACTGCGCCGGCAAGGCCGGCCTGGACATGTTCGTGCGCTCGATCAACGCCGAGTACGCCAGCCTGCCCGACGAACGCGCGGTGCGCGCCGTGGCGCTGGCGCCGGGCGTGGTGGATACCGGCATGCAGGAAGTCATCCGGGGCGCCGAGTTTGCCCAGGTGCAACGCTTCCGCGACCTCAAGGCCAATGACCAGCTGGCGTCGCCGGACGACGTCGCGCAGCGCATTGCCGCCTACCTGGAACGCGCCGACTTCGGCAAGACCGAACTCGACGACATCCGCAACCATTGAACCGACGGGCGCGCGCCGCCGTGCCGCGCCCTCCCATCTCTCATCATGACCGAACCGACCCGCACGCCTGCCGCAGAAACGCCTGCCGTGGACGAGAACAAGATCATCGCCGAGCGCCGCGAGAAGCTGCAGGCCCTGCGCGAGCAGGGCGTGGCCTTCCCGAACGATTTCCGCCCGACGCACCAGGCCGGCGCGCTGCACACGCAGTACGCCGAGACCGACCAGCCGACGCTGGAAGCCAACCCCGTGGAGGTGTCGATTGCCGGCCGCATGATGCTCAAGCGCGTGATGGGCAAGGCCAGCTTTGCCACGGTGCAGGACGGCAGCGGCCAGATCCAGTTCTACATCACCCGTGACAAGGTGGGCGAGGAAGTCTACGCCGCGTTCAAGCACTGGGACCTGGGCGACATCATCAGCGCGCGCGGCGAGCTGTTCCGCACCAACAAGGGCGAGCTGTCGGTACAGGTGCGCGAACTGCGCCTGCTGTCGAAGAGCCTGCGTCCGCTGCCGGACAAGTTCCACGGCCTGGCCGACCAGGAAATGAAGTACCGCCAGCGCTATGTGGACCTGATCGTGTCGCCGGAAACGCGTGACACGTTCCGCGCCCGCACCAAGGCCATGTCGTCGCTGCGCCGCCACATGGCCGACGCCGGCTTCATGGAAGTGGAAACGCCGATGCTGCACCCGATTCCGGGCGGCGCGGCGGCCAAGCCGTTCATCACGCACCACAACGCGCTGGACATGCAGATGTTCATGCGCATCGCGCCCGAGCTGTACCTGAAGCGCCTGATCGTGGGCGGCTTCGAGCGTGTGTTCGAGATCAACCGCAACTTCCGCAACGAGGGGGTGAGCCCGCGCCACAACCCCGAGTTCACGATGATGGAGTTCTACGCGGCCTACACGGACTACCGCTGGCTGATGGACTTCACCGAGAACCTGATTCGCCAGGCCGCCATCGACGCCAGCGGCAGCGCCGTGCTGACCTACCAGGGCCGCGAGCTGGACCTGGCCAAGCCGTTCCATCGCCTGACGATCTGCCAGGCCATCCAGAAATTCGCGCCCGAATATACCGACGCGCAACTGGCCGATGCCGACTTCCTGCGCGCCGAGCTCAAGAACAAGTTCAAGATCAACACGGCCGCGCCGCAGTTCCTGAACGCCGGCCTGGGCACGCTGCAACTGGTGCTGTTCGAGGAAACGGCCGAGTCGCAACTGTGGGAACCGACGTTCATCGTCGACTATCCGGTGGAAGTGTCGCCGCTGGCGCGTGCCTCGGATACGCAGCCCGGCATCACCGAGCGCTTCGAACTGTTCATCACGGGGCGCGAGATCGCCAACGGCTTCTCGGAACTCAATGATCCAGAAGACCAGGCCGACCGCTTCCGCAAGCAGGTGCAGCAGAAGGACGCAGGTGACGAAGAAGCCATGTATTTCGACGCCGACTACATCCGCGCGCTCGAATACGGCATGCCCCCGACCGGCGGCTGCGGCATCGGTATCGACCGCCTGGTGATGCTGCTGACCGACAGCCCCAACATCCGTGACGTGATCCTGTTCCCGCACCTGCGCCGGGAAGACTGACGTTTCGACGGATTGTGATGCCTGCCCCTCTCCCGCCCGGGAGAGGGCGCGTCCCCGGTGTTACAGACACCGCCCGCCTGCCCCACCTGCGCGCCATAAGCTGCTGATTTCGAAGCCGTTTTCCGGCTACAGATCCTTACAAAATCAAACGGCAAGCGCATCGTAATTCCGCCAGACTTGTGGTTATCCGCCCGGTATCGGGTGACTCGGAGAACAACGATGTCTGGTCCGGAAACCCTTCCCGCCCTGCCGCCGCAACGGCGCCTGCACCCGTTGGTGGGAGCGGCGGCCGTCGCCATCGTCGTGGTCAGCCTGACGGCCGTGGCGGCTGTCACGGGCATCTTGCCGATCAGCAAGGCCAACATGGGGGATCCGCAAGCCTCGACGGCACCCGCGTCGTCGATGTCGTATGGCGTGGCGCCAGCGCCTTCGGCCCAGACCGGCGGCACGGCCGCCCCGGGCTCCACCACGCGCCCGCCCGCCTATGACGCACGGCAAGCGCAGAACGGCGCGCCGCCGTCCCCGTCCACGCAGACCGCGCAGGCTGACCCGCGCGCGTATCAGGATCCCAACCAGCGAGGCAACCAGCCAACCAACCAGCGCGCCGAACAACAGCCCGCGGCCCGGGCCAGCCACACGGCCGGGCATGTGACCGGCGTACAGGTCGTGGAGACCGAAAAGCCGACCAGCGGCCTTGGTGCCCTGGGCGGTGCCGTGGCGGGCGGGCTGCTCGGCAACCAGATCGGCCGTGGCAATGGGCGCATCCTGGGCACCGTGGCTGGTGCAGCGGCTGGCGGCTTCGGCGGCAACTACGCCGAGAAGAAGCTGAACACGGACAAGACGTACCGCGTGAGCGTGAAGATGGATGACGGCACGCGGCGCACCTTCACCTATCAGAACCCGCCGGGGGTCGAGGTAGGCCAGCGCGTGCACCTGGAGCGCGGCGTGCTCGTAACCGGCTGAAACGCTTTACGTTACCAGCCACACACAAAGGGCCGGCTTTTTGCCGGCCCTTGTTGCTAAGATGGCGCAGCCCCGTTGCCGGCCATCGCCATGCCCCCATCCGCTGCCCCCGCCGCTCCCGCCGCCCCCGCTACCCTGCTCCGCCGCCTGTGCGTGCCGGCCCTGCTGCTTGGCGCGGCCATCTGGATGACGCCGCTGCGCGCCCAGGAACTCGTCGTGCTGGGCGGCCTGCAGCGGACCGACGCCGGCGGCGAAACCAGCTACGGCTACGCCTACAGCTACCAGCACAACCTGGCCGAGAACTGGTATGCCTCGTTCACCTACCTGAACGAAGGCCATGTCACGAATCACCATCGGGACGGGCACAGCGTGCAACTCTGGTGGCGCTACCCGTTCGCCGAGCGGAACTTCAACGTGGCCATCGGCGCGGGCCCTTACCGCTATTTCGATACCACGGACCGCAATGCCGACGGCACGTCGGACAATCGGCACGGCTGGGGGCTGCTCGCGAGCGTGGCGGCCACCTGGTACGTCAATGGCGGGCCGTGGATGGTGCAGGCGCGCTACAACCGCGCGCAGACGCCGTCGAGCATCAAGACCAACACGCTGCTGATTGGCGTGGGCTACCAACTTGACCGGGGCGACCGGGGCGGGCCGGTGGTGCCGCCGCCTTCGCGCACCGACAACGTCACGCAGAACGAGATCACCGTGTTCCTGGGCCAGACCATCGTGAACACGTTCGACTCCGAAACGTCGTTCGCGAAGGCCGTGGAGTACCGGCGCGGCCTGGCCCGCTATGTGTCAGGCACGGTGAGCTACATCAACGAGGGCGAGAACTCGGCGCTGCGCCGCAACGGCGTGGCCGCGCAACTGTGGCTCGAACGTGCGTTTTTCCATGACTCCCTGACGCTGGGCGTGGGCGCCGGCCCCTACTACGCGATCGATCTCAGCGATCGCGGCAACACGGCCAGCGATGCGCCATCGCGCTGGTCGGGCCTGCTGACCATGTCGGCCAGCTATCGCATCAGCCAGCACTGGCTGGCGCGCGTGTCGTGGAACCGCGCGGTGACCGGCTACGACCGCGACACAGATATCTTCCTGGCCGGCGTCGGCTACCGCTTCTGAATGATCGGTTTCCGCGCCAAGGCCGCGCAAGCGCCGGCCCATGGTCAACATGCTCGACCCGCCTTGCGCGCATCACGCGCACGCAATGCACCAAAAAAAAGCACGGCGACAAGCCGTGCTTTTTTATTTCGGGGGCTGTGGGACGCAGCCTTACGGCACCTTACGCCGCCTCCTCGATCCACGCCTGCTGGATGGCCTCCAGGATCTTCTCGCCCGACCGCTCGGGCAGGTCGCTGAAGCCGTCCAGCTCCAGCACCCACTGGCGCAGCTGCGTGAAGCGCACGGTCACCGGATCGACGTCAGGAAACTTGTCGAACAGCGCGGCGGCGATATCGTAGGTATCTGTCCATTTCATGGGGAAACTCCTCGCGCGGGCCTTAGTGGCCTTCCTTGGCGTGGTTGATCGTGTATTTCGGAATCTCGACGGTCAGGTCGGTGTCGGCCACCAGGGCCTGGCACGACAGACGCGAATTGGGTTCCAGGCCCCATGCCTTGTCGAGCAGGTCCTCTTCCTTTTCCTCGGCATCCTCGAGCGAGTTGAAGCCCTCGCGCACCACCACGTGGCACGTGGTGCAGGCGCACGACTTCTCGCAGGCGTGTTCGATGTTGATACCGTTGTTCAGCAGCGCGTCGCAGATGCTGGTGCCGGTGCCGGCTTCAAAGACCGCACCCTCGGGACACAACTCGACGTGCGGCAAAACGATGATCTGTGGCATTTCTATCCTGTTCTCTCTTGGAGGCAACCCGGCGTTCAGCCAAGCTCCTGTACCTTCTTGCCGGCCAGCGCGCTCTTGATCGAGCGATCCATGCGGCGTGCCGCGAATTCGTCGGTGCCGTGCGACAGCGCGTCCACCGCTGCCTTGATCGCGCGATGGTCTTCGCCCACGGCGATCTCGCGCACCTTGGCGATCAGCGCGTCCACGTCAGCGCGCTCGTCGGCCGACAGCAGGTCGCCATCGGCGTCCAGCGCGCGCATGGTGGCTTCCACCAGCCGCTCGGCCTCCACGCGTTCCTCGGCCAGCGCACGGCTCTTCATGTCGTGCTCGGCCTCGCGGAAGCTGTCCTGCAGCATGCGCGCGATGTCATCATCGGCCAGCCCGTACGACGGCTTGACCGACACCGAGGCTTCCACGCCCGACAGCGTCTCGCGCGCCGACACCGACAGCAGGCCATCGGCGTCCACCTGATAGGTCACGCGAATCCGTGCCGCACCGGCCACCATCGGCGGAATGCCGCGCAGCTCGAAGCGCGCCAGCGACCGGCAATCGCTGGCCAGTTCGCGCTCGCCCTGCAGCACGTGGATGGCCATGGCGGTCTGGCCGTCCTTGAAGGTGGTGAATTCCTGCGCGCGCGCCACCGGAATGGTGCTGTTGCGCGGGATGATCTTTTCCACCAGGCCGCCCATCGTCTCCACGCCCAGCGAGAGCGGAATGACGTCCAGCAGCAGCCAGTCTTCGCCCGGCGCGTGGTTGCCGGCCAGCAGGTTCGCCTGCATGGCGGCGCCCAGCGCCACGACCTTGTCCGGGTCCAGGTTGGTCAGCGGCTGCTGGCCGAAATAGTCGCCCACCGCCTTGCGGATGGCCGGCATGCGCGTGGCGCCGCCCACCAGCACCACGCCCTTCACGTCCTCGGGCGTCACGCCCGCGTCGCGCAGGGCCTTGCGCACCGGCGCCAGCGTCTTCTGCACCAGATTCGCGGTAATGCCGATGAACGTCTCGGCGTCGAGCGGCAGATGCACGATCTCGCCGGTGGTCAGCACCGCGTCGATCACGGTGCTGTCGCTCGACGACAGCGCTTCCTTGGCGGCGCGCGCGCGCACCATCAGCAGGCGCATGTCCTCCGCCGAGAGCGGCTGCAGGCTGGCCTGCTCGACGATCCAGCACAGCAGGCGCTGGTCGAAGTCGTCGCCGCCCAGCGCCGAATCGCCGCCGGTGGACATCACCTCGAACACGCCCTTGGTCAGCTTCAGCACCGAGATGTCGAACGTGCCGCCGCCGAGGTCATACACCGCGTAGATGCCCTCGGCCGCGTTGTCGAGGCCGTAGGCAATGGCGGCCGCCGTCGGCTCGTTGAGCAGCCGCAGCACGTCGAGGCCGGCCAGTTGCGCGGCATCCTTGGTGGCCTGACGCTGGGCGTCGTCGAAATAGGCCGGCACCGTGATCACCGCGCCCACGAGATCGTCGCCGAGCGAATCCTCGGCGCGCTGGCGCAGCGTGGCCAGGATCTCGGCCGACACCTCGACAGGGCTCTTCACGCCCGCCGCCGTCTTCAGCTGCACCATGCCCGGTGCATCGACGAAATCGTAGGGGCTGTGCTCGATATTGGCCACGTCACGCAGGCCGCGCCCCATGAATCGCTTCACGGAAACAATCGTGTTCTTGGGGTCGCGCACGGCCTCGTCCTGCGCCTTGTAGCCGATGTGCGCGCCGCCGTTCGGCAGGTAGCGCACCACCGACGGCAGCAGCGAGCGGCCGTTGTCGTCAGGCAGCACTTCGGGAATGCTGTTGCGCACGGCGGCCACCAGCGAGTTGGTGGTGCCGAGGTCGATACCCACGGCCAGCCGGCGCTGGTGGGGCGCCGGGGACATGCCGGGTTCGGAAATCTGGAGCAGTGCCATGAGAATCTTCTAATCTTCGAGCCGATCGATCGCCTCGCTGGCGTCGTGTTCGATCTTCTCGATAAACATCAGCTGGCGCGCCGCGGCGCCGGCCGCTTCGTTGTCGTCCGCGTCGAGCAAGGCGCCGAGCGCCGCGTGGCGTTCGCGCTTTTCCTGGCGCAGGTCGCGCAGCAGGCCATCGAGCTGGTCCACCGCGCGGGCTTCCACCGCCTCCTGCAGCGCTTCGCGCCATTCCATCTGCTGCATCAGGAACGCGGGCGCCATGGCCGTGTTGCTTTCGGCCTGGATGTCAACGCCGCGCAGGTGCAGCAGGTAGATGGCCCGCTTCAGCGGCTGGCGCAACGTCCGGTACGCCTCGTTGGCGTGCGCGGCCCACTGCATGGCCACGCGTCGCTCGGCATCGCCGGCGTTGGCGAAGCGGTCCGGGTGCGCCTGCGTCTGCACGGTGCGATAGGCGGCGTCGAGCGCGGCTTCGTCCACGTCATAGCGGGCCGGCAGCCCGAACAGCGAAAAGAAATCGTCTTTCACAGCGTCTTTCAAGCGCGTTGGTCAAAAACATCGACAACAAAAAGGAGCGGTCATGCCGCCCCTTGTCGTGTTGCCGCCCTCGCACCGGTTGCCGATGCGGGTGCGGCACAGGCCATCAGACCCGGAACGACTCGCCGCAGCCGCACTCGTCCTTGACGTTGGGGTTGTTGAACCGGAAACCTTCGTTCAAGCCCTCGCGCGCGAAATCCAGCTCGGTGCCGTCGATGTACGCCAGGCTCTTCGGATCGACGATCACCTTGATGCCGTGCGACTCGAATACCTGATCTTCCGGCTGCAGTTCGTCCACGTACTCGAGCTTGTACGCCAGGCCCGAGCAGCCGGTGGTCTTCACGCCCAGGCGCAGGCCCAGGCCCTTGCCGCGGCGTTCCAGGTAACGGGCGACGTGCTTCGCCGCCTTTTCGGTCATCGTGATCATCTTTGCCTTGCTGTCGAACGCCGCGCGCGGCACTTCACCGCGCGCAGCCACATCAACCCGTCTGAAGCAGCGGATACCCGCTTCAGGCGGCCTTCTGCTCGGCGCCGCCGTGCTTCTTCTTGTAATCCTCGACGGCCGCCTTGATGGCGTCTTCCGCCAGGATCGAGCAGTGGATCTTCACCGGCGGCAGCGCCAGTTCCTCGGCGATCTGG
>Ga0102592_1000809_pt1 | contig 43496 bp, 39 predicted proteins | sample AraplaCol_mMF_r2_FD_76861 | JGI IMG/M metagenome (GOLD analysis project Ga0102592, IMG submission 76861) | Arabidopsis root microbial communities from North Carolina, USA - plate scrape MF_Col_mMF_r2 (SPADES assembly) (version 2) | ecosystem: Host-associated > Plants > Roots > Endosphere...
TCAAGCGCTACAGCGGCACTACCCCAGCGGCATTCGCGCGGAAAGCCCGGAAGGCAAGACAGGCGCTTGACAACGATTTTGTCGCGTTTGTACAAGCCTGAGGCAAGATCATTCCTGAATTTTGTGTTTCAATCATGCTATATGAAAGCAACACAAGATCATACTATCTACGATGTAATTATTTCCGGCGGCGGGCCTGTAGGCCTGTTCCTTGCCTGTGAACTGGCCCTGGCCGGCTGTTCAGTCCTCATACTGGAAAAGGCGGAAGATCCACACTCGCCCTTAAAGCGGCTCCCTTTCGGGATGCGGGGCCTTTCTGCTCCGACTATTGAAGCCATTTACCGTCGTGACCTCCTAAAGGAACTGGAGCTGCATAAACGCGTTAAAAATCCCCATAGCAAGCCGGCTCAGGGGCAAGCGCTATCAACCCGTCGCCAGGCGGGGCACTTTGCCGGCATTCCATTTTATTCGGAGGATATTGACACCTCACAGTGGAAGTATCGATTGCCAAGCTCGACGGACGCCGTTATGCTGTCTGAAATAGCCGAGCTTGAAATGGTGCTGAGCCGCCGGGCAGCAAAGCTGGGCGTAGTGATCAGGCGCGGGCATGCCCTTACTGATTTTCAGCAAAGTGCAGATGAGGTAAGCATTCAGTCGGGCGAACAATCTTTTAAAGGTAAATGGCTTGTGGGCTGCGATGGCGCCCGCAGCGTCGTCCGCAAGATGGGAGGCTTCGAATTCGCCGGTACCGAGCCGACATTTACCGGCTACTCTGCCCAGGTTGACATTGCCGATCCGGAGAAGCTTCGTCCGGGCCGGAACGTGACAGCAAAGGGCATGTACCTCCAATCCCAGCCTGATTACCTCATTATACAGGATTTTGATGCAGGGGCCTTTCATCAGGCAGACAAGCCAGTCACACTTGAACACCTGCAGGAGCTGATACGCCGCATCTCGGATACCGACGTTACGATCAACGCCCTGCATATCGCCACCACCTGGACGGATCGTTCAAGGCAGGCCACTGCTTACCGCAAGGGACGGGTACTTTTATCCGGCGACGCTGCTCATATTCATTCGCCCCTGGGAGGCCAGGGACTTAACCTTGGACTGGGCGACGCCATGAACCTCGGCTGGAAGCTCGCAGCCATCATCCAGCATAAAGCGCCGGAAGCTTTGCTGGACACCTATTATGCTGAACGGTATCCCATTGGTGCACAGGTGCTGGACTGGTCGCGGGCCCAGGTAGCCATCATGCAACCCAACGCGCATGCCCGCGCACTGAATGCAATTATCCGTGACCTGATAGACACACGCGATGGCGCCACCTATATTGCAGGACGGGTATGGGGTATTCATACCCACTATAATCTTGGTGATAATCATCCGTTGCTAGGTCATAGCGTTCCCAATTTCGAGCTGAAAGACGGTACCTGTATTGGTGAATGTATGCACGATGGCCAGGGCATCCTGCTTGATTTTGATATGAATGCTTCTCTTAAAACTTTCATAGCTGAATATGGCGACAGCATAAAGTATGTTCCGGGCCAGGCGAAAGAACAATTTGGTTTGAGCGCCGTATTGATACGGCCCGATGGGATTATTGCCTGGGCTGCGGACGAAGATCCGGACTACGGCGAACTACGGAAGGCGATCGCCCGCTGGTTTGGATCCACGAATTTTAGTGAGAAAACTCGTGATTTAACGATATAGCGTGAAGAAATCCATTACACAGGATAGCGTAACAGCCACAAACAATTCTGTCATACTTCCTTCAAAACTGTTCACTGCAGACACTTTCATGGGATTAACCGGCTTCCTTCCGCAAAGTTCACAGCGCTTCTTTTGGCTCAGGCACACATTTTGGCTCATACCTGGCATCCTGACCAGGTACATATTAGGCCTTTAAGCGGCTGTAATTTATTAAACTCATTATTATGAAAAAGTTTGCACTCAGTTTAACAGTGTTACTCACGGCATTCGCATTCAGTACAAAAGCCCAGCATCAGGGACATAGCGATAAGGCAGTAACTGCTTATCCGCCTAAAGTCCTTTTCACCAAACAGCTCCCTGCCAATCTCCAGAAAGATGAAGCCCAGGTAGTACTAGTAAGGTTCGCTCCGGGTGAAGTATCTCATGCACACAGACATCCGATGGCCACTGTTGGATACGTACTGGAAGGCGAAATAGAATCTACGTTTGAAGGAGAAAAACATATCTACAAACAAGGAGATGTTTTCTGGGAAGAACCGGGCGGGTTGCACAATCAGACGAGGAACCTGAGCAAGACCAAGGAAGCTAAACTGGTGGTTTTCTTCGTAGGATCTTCGGGAAGCCCTGTTCTCATTCCGGAAACGGCTAAAAAGTAAAGTAATACAGGCAAGGCATACATTCGTTATAGTTGTAGTAGCAGTGCCTTGCCTGTATTTATATCTGTGATATCCCCTTTTTCTCCTCAGGCATCCGGTATCTCGGGCTCTACCAGCTTTGCGAGCTTCTCCAGTGATTCCTGCCAGCCTAAATAGCACATTTCTGCAGGGATAACGGAAGGAATTCCTTCCTGTGTAATTTTTATTTCTGTACCCGCAATAGTTTTTTTCAGTGAGACAGTGGTGGTCATTTCTCCCGGCAGGTTAGGATCGTCAAATTTATCCGTGTATTTCAACAACTCATTAGGTTTGAGCTCCAGGTATGTTCCACCGAATGAATGGCCATTGCCAGTTGAAAAATTCTGGAATGACATTTTATGCGTACCACCTACTTTTACATCCATTTCATGAACGGTGCAAAGGAATCCATAAGGAGGCAACCATGAAGCGATGGCGGTAGCTTCTGTAAATGCCCGGTATACTTTTTCCGGAGTTGTCTTCAGCATTCTGTGTAAGGAGACAGTGTTGTTTGACATGAGATATATTTTTTTGTTCACAGCAAAGATGCGAAGAAGATTGAATTTGGATGGAGGGCGCTTAAGACAATTAAAGGGTTATTTGCGACCTGGTGCTTGACAGATCAATTAATATGGAGATCGTCTGTTAGTTCTTTAATGTTTTCCGCGACAAATTCCAAATCATTATTAAATTGATGACCGCCGTTCTCTATTATATGGACACTTGCCTGCGGCAGCTTTTGGGCATACAAAGAAAGATGTTCAAATGGCGCCACATCATCATCCATGCTATGATACAGGAAGATGGGAATATGCTCAGGCAGCTTGCCTGGAAAATCATGAGGCAGCTTAAGGCCTTTTTTCCAGTCTTCATCGCCGCTCCACCAGGGAGTGGCGAGCAAAAAAATTCCGCTTATTCTTTTTGTGATCTTCGTTTCAGCCAGGTATTTCAGCAGGATTGAAGCGCCCAGGGAGTGTGCGACCAGGATAAGATCTCCATCAATATCATTCATCTCTTTACCGATCTGCAAAGGCCATCCAAAATCCGAAACACTTTCATCACTTTGCAGTTGCGGATAATTTATTTCATAGCCGTTCCCTAAGGCTGCTTTTAATGAGGCTACCAGCTTTGCGTCGGCTTCATAGCCATTATCACCTCCGCCTTGTATAAATAATACATGCTTTTTCATAATAATAACGTACAATAAAATTAAATTTATTGCTGAAACAAATATCGTCATTCCAGTTATATGAGTACAATATCTACCACATCTGTCCCCTTGATCCTGATGCTGGAACACGATCCAGATGATCGTTCCATTACCAGGAAGGTATTTGAAGAAAAGCAGTACAAAGCGCGCCTTGAATTTGTTGGCGACAGCGAGAGCTTGTTCGCCTACCTGGCACACTGTAGTCAAGTTGGCTCAGACTACCCGGCTCTGCTGTTAATTAACCTGTATGCTACTCCCCGGGATGCACGGGAAATACTGAAGCAGCTGAAAACCCATCCTGGCTATACGCATATACCAGTGGTGATATTATCAGAGGTAGAAGATAATAAAATCGCACGGGAATGTTATGTCCTTGGCGCCAGCTCATTTATACAAAAGCCGGGGCCGCTTAATGAAATCACAGCAAAGATTGACAGATTTTTCAGGTACTGGTTTGAAACAGTGGTGCTATCATAGGCGATAATCGTGACTATAAATAAATATTACTAAATAAAATTTAACTCATAACATAAAATAAATTAAATTTTCTGAAATAAAAATAAACCACCCATACTGGATATATTTACGTTCGAAAATAACCAAACCCATATCTATGAAAAAAACCTATCGAACCTGTATTACTGTACTTATTGCGTGCACATTAATGGGGTCATGGCTGACCTCCTGCAAAAGAGAACTTCTTCCGGAAAAAAAAGTAATGTCTGCTATGTTCAGCGCCAGCACCTACACTGTGCTGACTACGCAACGGCCGGGACTTCCTCCTGTGGCTGACGGACCCGTTGAGCTGGGTATGCGGTTCAAGTCTTCCACACCCGGCACTATTACCAAATTCAGGTATTATAAAGTGGCGGGGGAAACGGGCACGCATACTGCACGCTTATGGTCTGCCAATGGCAATCTTCTGAAAACCGCTGCTTTCGTTGCGGAAACAGACACAGGCTGGCAGACAGTCACATTGGATATCCCCTATCCTATCGGCGCAGATACCGTGTATGTCATTGCGGTAAATGCCCAGAGCCGTTATGCGGCCACTACGCAGGGAATGGCCAATGCCATCAGCAATGGCCCGCTGAGCAGCATCGCCGGTAATAACGGGGTATACAATTATACCAGCGGCGGTTTCCCGGCCAGCTCCTATAACAACACGAATTATTTCCGGGATATTGAATTTGTACCCACACAGGGGGATCCGGAAGCACCTACTGCACCGGCTAACCTCAGTGCTACCAATATTACCGCTAGCAGCGCCACCCTGAGCTGGTCTGCCGCGACAGACAATGTGGGCGTAACTGCGTACGAAGTATACCGTAACGGCACGCTCATTGACACCGTGCAGGGCACCACGGTAAGCGTTTCTCATCTAAACACCGGAGGCCTTTACAGCTTTTATGTAAAAGCAAGGGATGCATTTGGCAACCGTTCTGCAGCCAGTAAGCTGGCAGACTTTACCACGCTGAATACCAGCGGCATCACACACGGCTCCCAGCTTACTACCGCGATGGTAGGGCCACAGGGAATCGGCATCAGCAGCTTCACCACCGTACCTGGCGGTACATTCAACGGCGCTGCACTGAGCGGCTGGGGTAACGCAGCGCGTACCATAGGCGCCGGTGGAGAAACCATTGACGGCTACTGGTTCCCGGCAGGCACAGTAGTGCTGCAAGGAGCCAATGTCAGTTCGCGCCTCACGGTTACCGGCGGCTGGCTGGTACTGAGGGGCTGTAAAGGCGCGATGCTAGTAGATCACCCCGCGGGTAACGGTGGCGGCGCGGCGGCCCTGTTTTGCCAGCTGGGCGAATTCAGCACGGGCGGTCTCAAAGACGCACGGCAACCGGCAGCGTCTATCGTGTACCGTTGCTATTTCCCACATAGCGGCCTGGAGAACGTGTATGCGGATAATATCACCGTACTGGAATCCTGGATCACTCCCGACCCGGACACGGTTGGATCAGAACATATTGATGGGATACAAACCTGGGGCGGGCAGCGTTACCTGAATTTCTCCCGCAACCACCTGGAGTTCAATCCACCGCACACGGCGCCCTATGGCCTTTCTGGTCTGATAGCCATGTATTCAGATGGTGCACAGAACGGTTACGATGGTTATGATCATGTAATTGTAAATGACAATTACTTTATCCTGAATGCCTATGGCATTGCCCTGCATGCGCCGCTGGCAGTGCCAGTCACCAATATGACCGTTAGGGGTAACCGCTGGACATGGAGCAATGCGGCGGAGGACGAGAACTATACGAATGCGGTATATCATAATACCAGCTGGTATATCCCGGACTATAACGAAAACAGTGGCAATAACAACTACTGGAAGGACAATCAATGGGCAGACGGCCCTCATAAAGGTTCATACCTGTTGCCGGACAATCGTACGTCTGTGACGGATCTCTAAAGATATAAGACCTGAATGGCTCCCCCACGGCGGGGGGCCATTGGTTTCAATTATGTATCTTAGCGCACATGGAATCCAAGGGTCTACATATTTCTATTCTTCGTTACCGCACTAATGCCCCCAATCCCCCTTCGAATGCCAGGGCAAATGATATTACTTAAAAAAAGGGGCAAAAGACGCTTCATTCAAAATTTCCTTCGCCATCATTTCCAGTTTAGCATAGGTGGCTCTGTATAAAAAGACAGCCATACTTACCCGCTTTACACCGCAATCGGCCAATGCAGAGATGGAAGCTGCTTTGGCAAAGCCCACCACATTTACCGGCAAAGCGGTTGACGAAACAATTTCCCGGATTATCTGTGTGTCTTGAACACCCGTTACAAATAAGCCATCTGCGCCGGCATCCTGGTAGTGTTGGGCCCTGCTTATGGTAGTTTCCAGTGGCGATGGTAATTTTTGCAAAAAGACATCCGTCCGGGCATTGATAAATAGCTGCTGGTTTGTTTTAAGCAGGTAGTTTTTAATGCTGTGCAGCTTCTTCATATAAATGTCTTCTCCCTGTGCATCTTCCAGGTTAATGCCAATTACTCCATTGTCAATGAGCTGCTGAATATGTTCATTCAGTAGATTCAGATCATCTGTATACCCTCTTTCAACATCTACTGATAAGGGAACAGATATGCTGGCTTTGATTCGTTTAACGATATACAACAGCTCAGCGAATGGTATCTGCTCCCCATCTTTGTAGCCAAGTGAATCTGCAATGGCCCCGCTTGAGGTAGCCACTGCCTCAAAACCGCTGCTTTCAGCTATTTGTGCGCTTTTAGCATTCCATACGTTGGCAAGTATCAAGGGTTGGGATTGGCGGTGGAGCTGCCGGAATTTTTCGTAGTTAGTCATATGCCTGTTCTTTGTCTACAAAACTAACATCTATAGTTGTAGTCAAAGGGGTGTGCGGTAGACTTTTGGACGGGTAATTTTGGACTTTACCACGGGCTAATGCCTGTCTCCGGTGCATTGTCATCACTGAAGAATTGACCTGTCGGTCCGTCTGGCCCTAAGACGGCAGCTTTCACTACCCTGGCGGCGGCATCTGATACGGTGCCTGGTCCGCTGAAACCATTAAACTCCGTGGCAGTATAACCAGGATCCACGACATTTATCTTGAAGGAGGTATTGCGTAAATCATAAGCCAGCACGGTGGTATACGCATTAAGGGCGGCTTTAGATGGAAAATAAGACGCTGGTTTAACTACATAATATTTCCATGCAGGATCATTTTGCAGAGTGATCGAGCCCAGGCCTGAGGTAACATTAACGATCCTTGGCTGCGGCGATTGGCGCAGCAGGTCGATAAATGACTGTGTTACGGCTACAACACCGAAGAAATTGGTTTCAAATACCTGTTTAAATATACTGATGTCCGTTTCCAGTGGCGGCTGCTGCATACCACCAAGGATGCCGGCATTATTGATCAGCACGTCCAGGACCTGCGTTTTCCTGCCAAGCGCTTCACGAGCGGCCTTTATAGATGCCATATCATCCACGTTGATTTCTATAGGCTCAACATTGCTTAAGCCCTCTGACTGCAGCTGGCCGACCGCCTGCTGTCCAGTTTGCATATTCCGGCAGCCCAGGTATACATAATAGCCTAGCTGCAATAACTGCCTGGCTGCTTCAAAGCCAATGCTCCTGTTTGCTCCTGTAATAAGTACTGTTTTCATATTCGATTATTTAACAGTACAAAGCTACTTTGCATCAAGGACCTGGCTGGAACACATTCAATGGTATTAATGGTACATTTTACGGATACTGGCCCGGTACTCGGCAGGCGTCAGACCAGTTTCACGTTTAAAGAAGCGGTTAAAATAAGATGCATCTGCAAAACCGAGGTCAAAGGCAATTTCTTTTAAGGGGTGCTGGGTATGGAAGAGCAGGCGCCGGGCTTCCAGTATCATCCGGTTATGAATATGCTTAATGGCCGGTTTACCGCTTTGCGCTTTCACCACCTCGCTCAAATGGCCGGGAGAAATATGCAGCAGGGAAGCATAATCTCCTACCTCGCGCAGCTCGCGGAAGCATTCGTTTACCTTCTCCTGGAAATGCTTCAGCAACAACTTATCTACTGAAGTAGCGTCATCCTTAAACTGCGCTGTATACAGGCGGCTCAGATAAGTAAGCAGCACTGTCAGGTAAGCGGTGAGCATGCGCTGCTGCCATTCGCCGGGATGCTGATACTCTGTATTGATCTTGAGCAGCATATCCTCTACAAAGCTGATATCGGCTGTTGTAAGCAGCAACTCATGACGGTTCTGCGGATTTTGAAGCAGCGGGAGCTTGCTTAATGAGGCATTTTCCTGGAATGACAGGAACTCGGGTGTAAAAGCGATACCAGTGCTCCACAGTTGTTTGAATTCTTCCTTTACGATGATCTGATTGGGGCCGGTAAAGTAAATCGTGTTATCCTGCAGTATGTAGGGCGTCATGTCTATCCATTGCCGGGTACGGGCCCGCCTGACGAAAACGATCAGGTAGTGGTCCTTCCGGTGAGGGACCAGCAGATCCGAATGCTCTGGCAGATTGCCTTTAAAATTATATACTCTGAAGTAGGGATTACCAGTTAGCTCGTCCGGCACCAGACGGTAAACCGGTACTTGTTTATTGTGGTCGAGTATGTGCATTGCCTGTAACAACCCGGCAAAGTTACTTTATTTGTGCCGGTAATCCAGCCAGCCCCCAGATTACACGCAATTTTCTTTATATTAGACCTAACCTATAAACGACAACATATGAGCAAGCACGTACAGTACATCAACCCTGAGGGGCTTTTCAAAAACCCAGCATTCACGCAAGTGGTAATGACACAAGGAAAAGGAAAGACCATTTACGTTGGCGGACAAGACGCCGTAAATGCGCAAGGAGAAATAGTTGGCAAGGGCGACATTGGCGAACAGACAGAACAGGTGATGAAGAATCTGCAAACCGCACTTGCAGCCTGTGGAGCGACTTTCGATAACCTTGTAAAACTATCCATATACATTGTCCAGGGACAGGACCTGTATAGCGGGTTTCGGGCATCTCAAAAATATCTCGGCCATCTGAAAAACCCTCCTGCCATTTCCGGCCTTTTTGTTGTAGCCCTGGCCAATCCGGCCTACTTGGTAGAAATAGAGGCGATCGCATTTGTTCCGGAAGAATAATTGGAATACTTTTTTCGGAGCGTAATAATGAGTCTGTCTTCCATCAAATTACTAAATTAAGATTATGGGAAATCATACGATCCTACTTGCGCCTATGTTATATCTCAAAGACCTGGCTGCCGCTATTGAGTTTTACACAAATGCGTTTGATGCCGTTGAACAATGGCATATCAGTAACCCGGATGGTAGTATTCATGTTGCAGAGATGACGATTGGCACTGCTTTATTCCGCATGCATGAAGAGGTGGGCAGGGATAATAATTTAAGTCCGGATACCGCAAAAGGCACCACTGTGGTCCTTGGTTTACTGGTTCCTGATCCGGATGTTGCTGCTGCAAAAGCGGAGGCTGCTGGTGGAACTATATTAAGCCCGGTAAAGGATTATGAATATGGCTATCGCCAGGGCACAATAAAAGACCCATTTGGGCATCACTGGCAGGTAGAAAGAACACCGGCTGGCCCGCCATTGGGAGCGAAGTGATGGGCGATCCAGGGCCTATTCTGCCTTCAGACTCCTGACCGGGTTGGCAATTGCGGCTTTTATAGCCTGAGAACTTACGGTTATCATTGCTATCAATAAAGTGGTCATCCCTGACAAGACAAATACCCACCAGTGTATCGTTGTCCTATATGCATAACCTTGCAGCCAGTTATTCATAAACCACCCTGCCAGGGGGAAAGCCAGGAGGCAGGATACAATGACTAATTGCAGGAACTCTGTTGCCAGCAAACCGGCTACCCGGATAACGGAAGCGCCCAAGACTCTGCGTATACCAATTTCTTTGGTACGGCGTTCTGCAGTATAGGCGGCCAGGCCAAACAAACCAAGACAGGAAATAGCAATAGCTAATATCGAGAACACTCCCGAGAGCCGTCCAATTAATGTTTCTATTGAAAACTGGGCATCGAAGTCTTTGTCAGCAAATCTATATTCAAATGGAATGCCTGGGTTCACTGATGTCATTACGGCTGCCGTTTTGGCCAGGGCCTGCGGCAGGTTCACATGAGGTTTAAAACGCAGCGCCATTACTATTGGCGAGTAGCTGCCGCAGATCAAAACAAGCGGGGCCCCTTTCCCATATACATCATTATAGATAAAATCCTTGACGATGCCCACAATGGTCAGTTTATATTCCCCGCTGGTGATAATGCTGCCGACTTTTCCCTCTTTACCCATGAGGCTTGCCATACTTTCATTAATAACAACGGTATTGCTGTCTGCATTTCCGGGATAGAAGTCTCTACCGGAAATGATCTTCATGTGCATGGTTGAAATATATTCCGGGCTCACCACATTTGAATAAATGGAGGCCTTGCTGTCGGGAGCCTTCCCTTGCCAGCCAAACCCGCTGCCATGACTATGTATATGTAAGGCATCGTGTAAACTGGTCGCTGCATTTTCCACATAGCCGGTTGCGATAAGCTGGTCTCTTATAAGGCTGAAATGTTCTTTCATGTTCCCCTGCACATTCATGTAGATCAGGTTGTCCTTACTATAGCCAAGATCTCTGTCCCTCACATATTGCACCTGCAGGTAAACGACAATAGTAGAAATTATCAGCATGACAGATGCACTGAATTGTACTATCACGAGCCCTTTACGTATAAAGCTTACACCGCCAGGACTTTTTAGTCTTATTCCCTTCAATACCTTTACCGGATCAAATGAGGATAAGTAAAATGCCGGATAGCTACCAGCCACCAGGCCTGCGACAACCCCGATAGCCAGGAGGGAAATAATATGCAGCGGGCTCCATAAATTGACCGATAACTGCTTTTGGACAAGATCATTGTAAAACGGCATCAGCACCAGCAGTAATACAACCGCCAGTATCACGGCAATAAACGATATAAGCAGTGATTCGCTGATGAACTTTCCTATCAATCCCTTTTTACCTGCTCCTATCACTTTCAATACGCCTATTTCTTTGGCCCGTTGCTCAGATCTTGCAGTGGCCAGGTTCATGAAATTGATACATGCGATCAGCAATATGATGACTGCAATGGTGAAAAAGATCCGCACATATTTTATGTTACCGCCATCCGGTACGCCGTCTGTAAATTTGCCGCGCAGATGCCAGTCGTTCATACTGAACAGGAAGCATTGATTTGTTGCACCGCTTATCTTAGTACTTAAATAATTGGTCAGCTTTTTATTTATTGTTGCGGGACTGGCTTTGGGCGATAGCTCCACTATAGTTTCTGTCAGGTTATTGTTCCATGGCTGTAACCAGGGATTGGCCTTCTCCCATGTTTCATATGGTGAAAGCCATTGAAATCTATAATTGCAATTGGCGGGCAGGTCCCGGAAAACGCCTGTAACGGTATAAGCTCCGTCCACACTATATGCTGCTTTGGCGTCCATTTTTAATGTCTGGCCAAGCGGGTTGTTGTCGCCAAAGAGCTTTTTCGCCATGGATTCGCTGATCACTACGGATTGCGCTTCGTTTAGCGCAGAAACTGCATTGCCATAAATAAAACGCAGTGAATACATGGAAAGAATGGACGGATCTGCATACATACCACTTTCCCTGATGGCGTTATCACCCAGCACTACCAATTCTTCCATTGGCCAGCTAAGACGCCCGCTATTAACAATACCGGGTATTTCAGCCTTCAGGGCCGCCGCCAGGGGGCCAGGTGTAGCACCGCTGGTGGAGATGCCTACATCACTTTTTTCATTTTGCATCACATGATACAGGTAATTATGTTTGGTGAAATTGTTGTTGAAGGTAAGCTCATCCTCCACCCAGAGAAATATCAGCGAAGCGCAGGTAATGCCGATGGTCAATCCAAATATGTTCAATAAACTGTAAGTCCTGTTTTTCCACAGGTTACGCAGTACTATCCTAAAGTAGTTCCTTAACATATTCTAACTATTGATGAACTAATGCACAAGGCGCTCAATGGCCATGCCAATTGCAAAAACAGCTATGAACAAAGGATCTTAGAAAAAAGGAACGGAAAAGTGTGCGAAAATGAACGATTCTCTGTTCGCCGGTGAACAGCAACAAATAAAAAAGGCTACACAGTCCGTTGCCGGTCCTGTGTAACCTTTTCCTCTGCAAATGCAATTATACCCGGCTGCCTGCCTGTTCAATCTTCGTTAACTGAGCAAGTGTATAAGCCCCGATTGCCATGACCAGGTCGCGGACAGCTACATCAAAGTAATTTCCGCCGACGATCAGCTGCAATGCGATACAGATCAGCCAGGCCATTACTATATAGGCCCCGATGAGCGGTCTGACAAGCACAACAATGCCGGCTATGATCTCGATAATACCTACTATTTTCATAAAGACCAGGGGGTCAAAGGGGACCATTCCCTTATTATTGCCCAGGTAGTCTACCCAATTGGTGAGCAGGTTGGTAAATTTGTCTAAACCAGCCACTATGGGCACAATACCGAATGTCAGCCTTAATGTGTGCTGGATCTGTTTGATGCTCGACATGATAAATCTTTTTGTTACATACATTAGAGCAACCACCATCCAAATGGTTACAAATCTTTTATTTTTCTTAATTTTTAGTGGGATTTGTAACCTTTTGATAACTATTTCATCTAAATGGTATGACTGATGAGGAACTTATCGCGAGGATACTGGCTGGTGAAAAACGTTTATTTGAACTGCTGATCCGCAAATATAACCAGCGCTTATACCGGATAGGCATGTCTATCCTGGAAAATGAAGCGGAGGCAGAAGATGCCATGCAAACAGCCTATATCAATGCTTATGAACATCTGTCCGGTTTTGAGCAGCGGTCCACCTTTGGCACCTGGCTGACGAGGATCATGCTTAACCAGTGTTATGAGCAGAAACGAAAAAGCAAGCAGGTGCTTGTCAATTTAGAACCAGATAATTTTGTAACTATGAATACAGCGGTGAATGAACTGGCTAATAAGGAACTGAGTGGCGCCCTGCAGCAGGCTGTTGCAAAATTGCCGGAAAAGTACCGTCTTGTTTTTGTTCTGCGGGAGATCGAAGATCTGTCTGTCCGTGAAACTTCCGCAGCCCTGAATATCGAAGAGTCAAACGTCAAGGTTCGTTTGAACAGGGCCAAGACGATGCTCCGTGAGAACCTGAACAGCTACATGAAAGACTATGTGTATAGCTTTCACCTTACGAAATGTGACCGGATCGTAAATAATGTATTGAATCGTTTAGGGATAGCCCCTTAATTTAATATTAAAACTAAAAAAACCTTCTCTATTTTAATAACCACGCAAATGCACTCTGCATAAATTCAGCACATTGATAATTATCCACTCCTGCCCATTTCGTCATGTACAGTGATACCATTCCGTCTCCCATGGCAATGATCTTCCCCCCTTCTTTCAGGCCTTTGTAAATACCGAATGGCTGGTCCTTCATTTGGTTACTGAAACAAAAAGGATTTCCTCCTTCTACGATCCTGGCGCCGTGGTATGGAATAGAGAGCTGCTTATCTGTGATAAGACCCGCTTTTGTATGGCCGCCGCTGGTGGAATCAGGACTATTGTTCTTATATATAATGCCGTAGGGATTTACAATATCATTCACATTTGTTTGTGCCAGGGTTGACCAGTAATCTTCATCCATCGCCAAAAAAAGCGCTCCGCCCTTGCGAAGGTATTGCTGGATAGCCGCAATCTCTTCCTGGCTGAACTTTGAAGTAGGCACATGAATAAATAGCAGATCGCAGTTGCTGAGATCTTTTGCTCTTATACTACTTTTTTGGTAACGAACATCCGCATTCAGTGAAGTTGCATTCTTTTCGATCTCACCGGTCATATATTTCACTCTTTCAACGGGGGACATATCATTTCCTTTAGCGGTAGCAGGATCATCGTAGAAGCGCTGACCATGCGCTACATCTACAACGATATGCCGCTTAGCAGGAGCGCTCTGCGCAGATAAGCTGTTTGCAAGGGGCAGCATGCAAGTGGCTAGTAAGGCTATGCGTATAGCTGTTTTCATCATACCGGGATTTTGATATTGTTGATGATCTCAAATACTTTGCCAGGAGAATAAGATAGACTAAAGCTATCATAGACAAGCAGTTGCATGCTTGTTCAATGCAGTGCATTGTTCGATTATGAACACCGGCGTACGGTTTTATTATTTGCCGGTAAAATAGAAGCATGGGAGTACTCTTTTAAAGCTCATAAGTTTTTATCCACTTAATATTATTGTCAACAAATTCGCAGATTGCTTTAACTTCTTCCCTACGTTGCCGTTTCTCATTGTCTGCTTTTACCTGCTCTGTTTCGTTGTCAAAATCAATGAAGAATTGCTTCTTATTTCGATTATCGACAAAATATCCGCGGTATTTAAAATCTTCCTGGTTGCCAACCGGCTGGGTGTTCACATTACTGAGGATAGTATACAAGGAATCAAGCTGTTTGCTGTTAATGATAGCATAGGCTTTATAGGTAAACCTCGCATGCCTGAAGTAGCTCCTGGTCACCAGAAAACAGCATCCTACCTTCTTAATCACGAAAATATGATAGGCCCATAAGTCTAAATTGGGCCCTAATTGAAAAGCAAGTTCTATATCTTTTTTGCCAGTATAGTACTTTACAAAATCAAGATGCGATGCATGATAGTTAGCACGGCCATAATCATTCCAAAGGTTTGTAAACTTTGTTGTATCGACATTCTCAATGTCTCTATACCAAAGGGCCCGATTTATACTTGAATTTAGCTTATAGAAATCATATTTTCCAAAAGTTGATGAATCATATTGAGGAACGCGATTCATGTTTTTGCTGGCGATCAGCGCTTTTATTGCAAGCGTATCGCAGTCGCACCAGGTGCTTTCAGGTGCCGAATTACCAGCTATAGTGCAGGTCAGCAGCAATCCAAAAACGGGTGTAAGGGTTGAAAACAATCTTATCATTTCGTAAAGATGCAGGAGATAATTGCATTCCCCAAGGCGTTATGAAAAATTAACATATTATTTCAACTCCGCCCTGATCCTGCTTAAGCTCACCTGTGTCATGCCAAGATAGGATGCGATGTGGCCCAGCTGCACTCTTTGCAGTAATTCAGGATCAGTAGCGATCAATTCTTTGTAGCGTTCCATAGCGGTTCTGCATTGCCGGAAAATAAGCCGTTCTTCTACTTTTATCAGTTCCTGCTCAGCGAATTTCCGTCCCCAGTTGGCGATATGAATATCTTCTTCGAAAAGTGTGCGCAGATTGCCGGTTTGCATTTCATACAGCTCACAAGGCTCCAGCAATTGGATATTTTCATATCCTTTTTTATCGTACACGTAGCTATTCATGGAAATAACGGTATCACCTTCCTTACCGAACCAGAAAGTAACCTCGCTATCCGCTGTCTCTGCATAGGCACGTACCATGCCCTTTCTTATAAAGTAAATGTTTGAGCTGACCTTATTTACTTTGAACAGCAGGTGACCCCGGTCATAAGCTGTTTCCGAGATATGCGCTTTCAGCAGCTCTTTCGATGGCTGCGGCAGCATGTATACATTGTCTAATATCGCGTCAATGTCCATTAGCTGTTTGTTTACCTGGATCCGCCGGGGACAGGTTGAGGTGTAGTAGTAGGCCCTTCCACGGTGAGTTTCCCGTCTTTTGAGATATGCATCCGGTCGATAAATACAACACGTTGATCTCCTGTGGCTGAAGTGCGTGCATGATATACGCAGAACATCTCCTTTCCATCCGGCGAATAAGTAATGCTGTTGTGCCCAGTACCGGTTACAACGCCGCCTTTCTCTACATTCTTTTGCAATACGGGATTGTTAGCTGCCTTGGTAAATGGCCCCAGCGGGCTTTTTGAAGTAGCATAGCCCACCGCATAGTTCCTGCCACCGAAGTAGTTGGCGGAGTACATGATATAATAAGTATTCCCTTTTTTGAAAGCCACAGAACCTTCTGTCCAACGGCGGTTAACTTCTTTTGAGGTAACCGAGCGGCTTTCCCATTCTGCCTGCTTATCGCCCATTTTAACCGGAGGACGTAATAAAAGTACCGGCTCTCCTATCGTGCCACTGAAATCAGGTTTTAATTCAACACCGTATACCCAGCTTTCTTCAACGGACTGGAACCATCCCTGCTGTTTTGCCCAATCCGCCACTTCACTTTCCACCGCATGCTTATAGCAACAACGGGAGTAATACAGGTAGGCTTTACCGTCTTCAGTAAATAATACGTTGGCGTCAATAATGGGATAGCCGGGATCAAAGACAGGTTTGTTACTCAGATCGGTGAATGGCCCTGTGGGTTTGTCTGCAACAGCCACTCCAACACGAAAATTCTCCAGCTCCTTATTGGGATTTTCCTTCCATTGCGCGCTATAGAACATATAAAACCTGCCATGGTGCTCATACACTTCAGGCGCCCAATAAGCACCGTTCCATGCGGCAGTAGAATCACTCCAGCCGTTCGTGTTATTGGCATAGTATACCTGGCCCTCGCTTTTCCAATGTACAAGATCAGTTGAGGAATAGGCGGCAAAGCCATTTCTGGCAATACCGCCGGTTCCGTACATATAATATTTGTCGCCTTTTACGTGCAAGACATATGGATCACCAAATTCAACCGCTAATGGGTTCTGGTAAGTATCGCCCACTGGCCGGGCAGCCTGGGCTATTAATTCCGTGACATTGGCAGTCAGCAGCAAGATTGTGCATCCAAGCAAAGTATTTACTATCCGCTTCATTACTAATATTTAAAAAGACAAGGAGCTTTGGCGGATAAATTTATAATAAATTTTGGAGGATGCTGCGAAATTGGTGTCTATAATCTTACTGCTGCAATCAGGCCGGCTAGTACTGTTAAGCCAATCAACAAATAATAGATCTTCCTGGTATATGGCTTATCTACATACATGGCGTTGATCACGGTAATAGCCAAAAAGATGGCCGTCTTTGGTACTATCTTAAAATAGTTGACATGCGGGTACTTCAATAGCACAAGCCCTATGCCGGTCAGGAAAATAATAATTCCGAGCACCAGGCCTGTTTTGTCCCGCTGCCCCTCGCCTCTCCGGGGCCATAACATGGCCAATGTGAAAAGGTAAGCCAGAAAAGCACTAAAATGAATGAGCAATACGGTGTTGAATACCAGCATAATCTTGATTTTGAAACAAAACTAAGCCGCCTGATCTGCTCATTCATTCACCTGGGTTAATAAATGTAAACTAGTGTGAGTGCACAGGCGCCGTTGCTGCCGTTCTTATCTGCAAACGCTCACACCAGCCCTGGAAATCACGGTGGATCTGCTGCAGGATCTGTTTCTGGTCCGGCGTGAGCTCCAGTGCATGTGCACGGCTGATCGTGCGGATGGGTATACCGCGCTGCTGGAGGAAATACTTTGCGCTCAGGGGATAAGCAACAAGGATCAGCGGATCCACTCTTTGTAATTCAGACTGGATCCAGCGCACATCTTCCTTGCGGCTTTCATCATTCACATGATCGCAGAGCCATACCAGGATCTCGGGGTAGAAATTCCCGGAAATGGAAGACATCCCTGCCGCGCCCATCTGCATGGAAGCCACTGCATTGGGCGTATGCGCATCATAGAATTCCAGCCGGCTGCCGGCTGTAACGGCGAGCTTAGCCCGTACCTGCTCCACATTGCAGGAAGTATCCTTGTGGTAGATCAGCCGGTTGGTAGCCAACAGCGTTTCCAGGATCTCCGGTGTAATGATCCGTTTATAGGGCGCCGGACATTCGTATAATCCCAGCGGAATATTGCCTGTCAGGGAGAAGAGCTCATCAAAGCGCTGCAACAGGGTGCTGTCCGGCTCATCTATATTGGCAAAATGGCCGGTGATCATGATCACGGAATCCACGCCGGTATCATAGATCTGCTGCGTGAAGAGTGCTTTGTCCTTTATGGTAAGTCCGAAAGAACCGGTAGCTACTACAGGCACCCGGCCATTTACATAGCGCACCACATGACGGGTGAGCTCCAGGCGTTCGTCTTCACTGATGCTGTACATTTCGGAAGACAAACAATTAGCAAAAAAGCCTTTTACACCCGCATCTAAATAGAAGTCTATCAGATGTTCCACCATCTCCAGATCAATCTGTGCTTTCAGGTTGAAAGGGGTGATCATCACCGGTACAAATTTCTTTTCCATAAGAAACGATTTTTATAATCAGGAAGTTTTAAGCCGTTGCATACGTGTAAGCAGCATACCAGCCAGGAATATCGTCAGCGTACCCACTACTATCACCATATTGGCGTGCAGATGGCTGCGTAAATGTTCCCAGTCCGGGGGCAGGTATTTGGATAAAGACATCCAGACAATGATCAGAATGCCGATAATAGTGGCTGTTATGGCTGCTGCATTTTTGATCTCAGCTACCATTCCCAGGAGGAACAATCCCAGCATTCCTCCTGCAAAGATGCCGGACAGTTCCCACCATATGTCCAGTATACTGCCTACACCTATCATGGAAATACCTACGCCTATGGCCAGGATGCCTACCAATGTGGAAGCGAGATACAACACCCTCATTTCCCTACCAGGAGTTACACCCGGATTGATATAACGCTGGTAAATATCTTTCAGGAAAACCGTCGCCGTACTGTTCATACCGCTGCTGACGGTGCTCATCGCTGCCGATAAAATAGCTGCCACCGTCAATCCCATCAATCCGGACGGCACTTTATTGACCATGAACCAGGGCAATACCTTATCTCCATAATCTGCCGGCTGCAGCGACGATACCGGTACATGACGCTCTGCTGCCGCCTGCTGCTTTATCGCCAGCAATACTTCCGGGTGTTGCTGCGCATAGGCATACAATGAAGTGCCGATAAAGAAGAACACCAGGCTTACAGGTACGTACCAGTATACGCACAACCAGATACTGCGGGAAGCTTCCTTCTCTGATCTGGCCGTATGGTAACGTTGCACGTAGTTCTGGTCCATACCGAAATTATTCAGGTTAATAAAGAAGCCATACAGCAATACCACCCAGAAGGTAGAATGGCTAAAATCACTCAGGCTGAAGCTGCCCGGAGAGAATTTTCCATCGGCTATGCCAATGCGAAAAATATCTCCTACACCATTATTCATACCGGCAATCACGAGGCAGAGGATCATGACTGCGCCGGTGGTTTTCACGATGCCTTGCAGCACCTCCGTCCAGATCACCGCTTCCATGCCGCCCAGTACAGTGTATACAATGATGCAGATCCCTGTTACCCAGATAATAGTACGCATTTCCAGTCCGGTGAGGGCTTGTAATGCCAGTGCCGCGCCAAAGAAGATAGAACCCATCCGTGCCAGCTGCATCAGGATGAAGCATACTGTGGCATAAGTTCTGGCCCAGGGGCCAAAGCGATGCTCCAGGTGTGTGTATGCACTTACCGCTCCGCTTCTGCGGTAGAACGGCACAAAATATTTTGCTGCAATAAAGGCGGCCAGCGGCATGGACAAACTGAAAACAAAGGCATTCCAGTTACTGCCGAAGGCCTTTCCCGGCACTCCCAGGAAAGTATTGCTGCTCAGAAAAGTAGCATATAAAGAAAGCCCCAATGCCCAGCCGGGAATGGTTCCGGACGCGGTAGTGAATTGTGCCGCACTCTTATTCTTCCGCGAAAACCGGACCCCGATCAGGATCATTCCCAACAAATAGACGGCTATTACCGCCAGGTCAATTAAAGGCAATTGCTGCATATCGGTGCTTAGATTTTCATACGTGGTCTGTTGCGAAGGTTGCCAATTTTTGTGGATGAAACAATGTTTTCAATTATTAAAAGAATGGCTTAAATTACTGTGCGATGAATCAACTGCCTGTCAGCGCTCCCATCACCAGGATCTTACCGGACCACCTGAAACGCAAGCTGGAAAAGCATCCGCTTGGAAAAAACCTTTTTATAACGGCGATAGGGCTCTATCCGGAGCATGTCGCAAAAGAGATCAGCGAGCCGCAGGGTGTGCCCGTATATACCTTGATATATGCTGCACAGGGAAAGGGATGGCTGGATACAGGCAAAAAAAAGAGCAAGGTACATCCCAGTCAATACCTGGTGATCCCCAAGAACACGCGCTTCCGCTGCTTTCCCGATCCGGAGTCCCCCTGGCGCATTTACACAGTACAGTTTTCCGGCAAACTGGCAGATGATATCTTTAGCTACCTGGGCAATGGCATCAAACCACGCAGTACTCCGCCGCTGGTGGGCCGTAATGCGCAGTTTGACGATATCCTGCATCATCTTGACCTGATGAACAATATTGAGAACCTGCTGTACGCCAATTTCCGTTTCTACAGTTTCCTGGGCACTTTCCGGCTCACTGTTTTCAATTATATGAAAAAAGGGGCTGATAATATTATAGAGCAATGCATTCAGCTGATGAAAGAAAAACTGGATCAGCAGCTGACACTGGCAGATCTATCGGAACAAATGCATTTATCCGCATCCTACCTGTCAGCCCTGTTCAAGGAGAAAACGCGCTACTCTCCTATCCAGCTGTTTACTTCTCTGCGCATGCAGAAAGCCAGCCAGCTGCTGAAGGAGACGAAGCTTACTGTAAAAGATATTTCTTCAGAGATGGGATACCCGGATCCTTATACTTTTTCCAGGTCGTTTAAACTGGTCATGGGCGTATCTCCGAAAAAATTCAGGGATAAATTATAATGTAACTACCACCTTTCCAAATGCCTGCCCTGACTTAAATCTGTGAAAAGCATCCTGTACCTTTTCCAAAGGGAAAACGCTGTCAATAACAGGCTTGCTATTATTCTTTTCTATGGCGTTCACGAGGGCTCTTAACTCTTCCGCATTGCCTACTGAATAAGCCTGCAGGCGAACATAGTTCGTGATAAGCGGGATCAGGTCTATGGTCAGCTTAGTGCCTGTCATCAGGCCAATCAGGCCAACAAAGCCGTGTTGTTTCACCGAGAGGATGCTTTGTTCAATGGTATCCGGGCCAGCCACATCCAGGGTTACATCTACACCGATACCGCCATTCAGGCGCTTTACTTCATTGCTCCATTCCGGGAAGTCTTTATAGTTGATCACTGCATCGGCTCCCAGGTCTTTCAGCTTTTGTTCCTTCTCTTTGCTGCCGGTAGTAGCGATCACTCTCAAACCGAACATCTTAGCTATCTGCAAGGCGAACAGGGATACGCCGCCGCTGCCCTGCACCAGAATAGTTTGCCCGGCGCGAATATTAGCCTGTTCAACAAGGCAGGTCCAGACCGTTAACCCGGCAATGGATAAAGGTGCTGCTTCCACATCTGTAAGATTGTTAGGAGTGCTTACAAGGGTATTTTCCGGCTGCACGGTGTATTCTGCCAGCAAGCCGGGCGCTGAAAAGCTGGTTCTTAACTGATCATGATAAGGAGTATTCTTTCCTGCTTCCCAACGGGAGATAAAGGGGATAATAACGCGGTCGCCTTTTTTCCAGCGGGTCACCTTTCCGCCTACGCTTTCTACGATGCCTACTCCTTCTGAAACCGGGACATGCGGAAGCTGAATCCCGAAAGGGATCCTGTTCTCCACTATGATGAGGTCATGAAATTCCAATGCAACGGCGGTGGTTTTTACCAGGACCTCGTTTTCGCCAATGGCGGGTACAGGAACCTCTTTGAGCTGTAAATGCGCAATGCCGAATTGTTCTAGTTGAATTGCTTTCATAAGGAGAAGTTTATGTAGCAAATGTAAGGTCCCGGCATCATTCGGGAAGGGGCTAAATAGACTTTGTAAGAGGCCGGTTTGGACAATCTACAATAATTTTTATATCTTATTCCGTCAATGGCGAACTGACACGCTGCATTCTGTACAATTAAGTAGTTAAACGTAAAAACCACGTGATGAAATTTCTCTTGTTATCCGTCGCTTCTCTATTTGTTGGTTTTATATCCACCGCACAGGTAAAGGCTGATCTGAAGGCGTTTAAGCCTGGTAATGGAACGGCTGTTACCCAGCAGGGACAATTACTGGAGATAAGCTGGCCGGCCGGCAATGCACTTACGGGAAAGATCGTATTTGACCTGGATCCCAGCCGTCCACTGTTTAAAGAAATTCTACTTAGTGATAAACAGGTCAGCAGCAACGTAGACCCGGCATTTATATTGACCACCGGTAAAAGGGACCTGCTGTCACAAAACGGCTGGAATATTTTTTTTGATAAAGTGCCCAACAAACCACACGAATCATACCCATTAAGCATAAAAAGAAATACTGCAGCCGTAAAAACGGAGGGCAGCCGTACTATTGTCAGTATCGGGCCCCTGGCTGCAGAAAGCTTTACAGGTACACTGGAAGTTACTTTTTACAATGGCAGCCCTTTATTTAATATAGCCGCTGTAGTAAGCACAGCAGCGGATGCGAAAGCGATTGTCTTTGATGCAGGGCTGGTAAGCAGCTCAACAGATTGGAAACAGGTGTCATGGATGAACACCGGTGACAGCCTGATGCAGTCACAGGTAGCTGTGGCCGATACGGTCCGTAACCTGGCTGTAAAATACCGCACAATTGCTGCCAGCGGCCAGCAAGGCACACTGGCGCTGTTCCCACCCCCGCACCAGTATTTCTATCCGCTGGATGAAGCTTTTAACCTGCGGTTTACCTGGTATGGCAGTGATTACCGCCACATGATGAAGGGTTACGGCATCGGTATCAGGCAGGAGCTGGAGGGCGATAAACGTTTTGTGCCATGGTTTAATGCTCCTCCGGGAACAAAGCAGCGCCTTCACTTCTTTTGTCTGCTGAATACAGAGAGCGATGCAGCTGCTTTCACGGCCGTAAAACGCTTCACTCATAACGACCGCTATGTGCAATTACCTGGGTTTAAAACCATGTCCAGCCATTTCCATAATGAATTTATCATGAGTGTAGTAATGGCAGGGAAACCGGTACCAGAGCATCCGGAGTTCGTGAAAGTGTTCAAACAACTGGGCCTTGATGTTGTGCACCTGGCAGAGTTTCATTACACCGCCGATCCCAAAGGACCGGATGAGAAGAGGCTGCCTCAGCTGAAGGCGCTTTTCGATTTATGTGAAAAACAATCGGACAAAGATTTCCTGCTGCTGCCCGGCGAAGAGCCGAACGAATTCCTGGGCGGCCACTGGCTGGAACTGTTTCCACGTCCGGTATATTGGGTGATGTCCCGTAAACCGGGTGAGCCTTATGTAGAAGAAAAGGATGGCTATGGTAAAGTGTACCATATCGGCAACAAACAGGAAATGCTGCAACTGCTGAAAGATGAACAAGGCTTGGCCTGGACAGCGCATCCGCGCACGAAAGGATCTGTGAATACGCCGGACACCTATAATCATGAAGCCTTCTTTTTGTCTGACCGCTTTATGGGAGCTGCGTGGAAAGCTATGCCTGCAGACCTCTCCCAGCCCCGGCTGGGCAAAAGGGTCTTAGACCTGCTGGATGACATGAACAACTGGGGTACTAAAAAGACGATCATTAGCGAAGCTGATCTGTTCACCGTTACACAGCATAACGAGATGTATGCGCATATGAACGTAAACTATCTCATGCTGGATAAACTACCGGCTTACAAAGACAGCTGGAGCCCGATCCTCAACGCGATGCAGCACGGCAAGTTCTTTGGCACTACCGGAGAAGTGCTGATGCCTTCTTTGAAGATCAACGGGCATACTTCAGGAGATAGTTTCCAGCTCCCTGCCAATGGAGTGACGGAGATAGCGCTCACCTTGAACTGGACCTTCCCTATGAATTTCGTGGAGATCATTTCAGGAGATGGCGCTAAAGTATACCGGGAGCGGATAGACCTCAGCCAGACGCAGGCTTTTGGAGAAAAGACCTTTACTTTCAAGAGCAAACTGGCAGGACGGAAATGGGTGCGTGTAGAGGCTTGGGATATTGCGGCTAATGGCGCTTTCAGCCAGACTTTTTATATTTCCCGGTGACAATTTTTCCTGATTCCATAAAATAAATTCCCGATCTGACTGGCAGGGTATGCCCGCCGGGGTAACTTTGCAAAAATTTTCACAAGCGACATGTTTTCTTCGACCAAAGCGACCATACCAGCAGTCTTTTTTTGCCTATTCACACTTACAACAGCAGCTCAACAAGCAAGGACCAAAGATACCGCTAAACCTGCACCCACATCCCGGGATCTGGGCGAAGTGGTGGTTTCTGCCAGCCGCAAGCCGGAAACACTGGACAATATACCATCATCCGTGACCGGAGTGACCCGTAAACAGCTGGAAGATAACCTGGCTGTTACCACTGATATTACGCAGATACTTGCCAACGAAGTACCCGGCCTTGCCCCTTCTGCCCAGACAAACAGCAACGTAGGGCAGTCGCTCCGCGGACGGTCTGTCCTTATCATGATAGATGGCATTCCGCAGTCTACTCCACTGCGTAATGGCGAAGTGGATCTCCGTTCCATTGATCCCGCTGTACTGCAACGTATAGACGTGGTGAAAGGCGCTACTGCCATTTATGGGAACGGCGCTGCCGGCGGCCTGATAAACTACATTACGCTCACGCCTAAAAACGAAACATCTATTGCCGGTCAGACCACCCTCAATATGACAGGCTCGCTTGCCGGACTGAAAAACAGTGTTGGCGGCCGGATCGGACAACTGCTGCATGGTCAGCTGGGCAAATTTGACTATGTAGTGAGCGGCGTGTTTGAGAGCACCGGAGAATGGAAAGATGCCAAAGGCTACCTGGTAGGACCTAATTACAGCCTGGGAGAAACAGACAGCTATAATGCCTTTGCAAAGATCGGGTATGCGCCTAACCGCCGCCAGCGCATCCAGCTCATGTACAATTATTACAACAGCCAGCAAAATTCGAACTATACCCTGGTGAATGGCAACTACCTGACCGGAACACCAGCTACCGGTGTACTGGGTAAACAGGCCGGAGAGCCAACCGGTATTAATGGTAATCATAACCTGCAGCTTTCCTGGCATGCAGATAGCCTTATAGGTGGCACCAGTTTGCAAACCGATGCTTATTACGAATCCCGTGATGATGTGTTCTATGTTTCCCTGGGCCGCTTTGAAGGTGGCGACGGGCAGTCGCACACGCTGTCAAAGAAGAAAGGATTCCGTTTTATGTTTAACTCGCCACTGGGCCGTACAGGCAGCTTGTCTTACGGCACAGACCTGGTAAACGATATTACCTCCCAACCCCTGGTAGACGGCCGAGTATGGGTACCGGAAATGAATATGTTCAACGTGGCTCCCTTCATGGAAACGCAATGGACCTTACTGGAAGATCTGATCCTGAAAGGCGGTGTACGGGTGGAAAGAGTAAAGATCAGTGTAGATGACTATACCACGCTGCGCATTACCAACACAAGTGGAGGTACTGTTACTCCCAGCTTTGCTGTAAAAGGAGGCGATTTGAACTATACCTCCACCCTGTTCAATGCGGGCATCCGTTATAACCGTTTTCCCCTGTTCTCACCTTATTTCAGCTTCTCACAGGGATTCTCTGTGGCCGATGTGGGTCTGGCTCTCCGTGACGCAAAAGTTGATAATATCGATAAGATCAATACGGAGGCCGTACTGGTGAACAATTACGAATTAGGTTTCGTGAGCAAAATGCCCAAATTCCGCTTTGAGCTGACCGGCTTTATCAGCACCTCCAAACTCGGATCGGAAATGGTATACGATGCAGCTACTGACCTGTTCAATGTAAGCAGAACGCCTGAGCGTATCTACGGCTTTGAAGCCACTGTACAATATCGCCCGCTGGAAAAGCTGGACCTGAATGCATCTTTCAGCTATGTAGAAGGTAAAGCAGACACCGGTCGTACCGGGAATTACAATGTGTACCTGAATAACCGCCGCATTGCTGCACCAAAAATAGGCGGCAGCATTGCCTACCGGCCATTGAACACCCTGGAAGTACAATTGCATTACAGCGGCATTATGCAACGCGACCGCTTTGAGAAACTGCCCAGCGGATTGTACAAAGGCAACGAAGGTATTGTTAAAGCATATAACCTGTTCAACCTGAATGCCAGCTACCGCGTTACACGCAGCACAAGGCTTACCCTGGGCATTGAGAACCTTTTCAATGCGGACTATTTCCCTGCCAGATCGCAATGGTTCATGATCCCAGGATTCTATGCCAAAGGAAGGGGAACCGCGCTTAACGTGGGTATCTCCGTCAGCTATTAATTAAAAACGCCGCGTAGTTTGTACGAACTACGCGGCGTTGCTGTTTTAAGGGCTATGCTTATTCATGGTCATGCCCGCTTGCCTTCTCTTTTGATAAGACGTAAAAAGCGCCTTTGGTTATTACGGGCGTATCCGGCGCCAGTTCTCCCAAAACGGTTATCTGCACATAGCCCAGCTCCGCAACACCGGTTATCACCTCCACCTTTTTGAAAGAAAAGTGCTTCCCTTCCTCCTGCCTGACACTATCTACCGCAAAAATGTAATCCTTGCCTTCAGAACGGACCACCGCATCTGCCGGGACAGCAGCCGTGAACTGGTTGCCGATATCGATCAGGGCGGTTACATACATGCCGGGAATCAGGTGGGAGCTGGCAGGATCCCGGATAACAGCATGCACGATAATGCCCTTGCTGTCGTCTTCAAATGATTTATTCACGCCGTAGATCTCACCCTGGATCTGCCGGTTATTCTGATTAGTGAGGGTAAAATGTACTTTCTGGCCAGTCTTTACCTTGAAGAGGTCTTTTTCATACACCACCAGGTCGCAATGGATCTGCGAATTATCGATGATCTCCATTAACGGCTGGCTGGTTGCGGCATAGGTACCGGTGTTCACAGCAATATGTCCAACTGTGCCGCTGATAGGCGCGGGAACAGCTACCTGGGTGGCGATGTTGCCGTTTAGCGCCCCTGCCGGGCTGATGCCCAGCTGCTGCAGCTGCTTTTCCAGGGTGAGGATCTTTGCTTTCTCTGCGTTGTAATTGGCCTGTACCTGCTGCAGGTTTTTACCTGTTCCAGCATTGGCTTCCATTAACTCTTTCTGGCGTTTGAGCTCATCCTGGGTAAAGGCGAAGGAGTTTTTCGTTGTAAGATACTCCTGCTGCATCTTAACGAAATCAGGGTTTTCAATGACCACCAGCACCTGGCCTTTATTGACAGACTGTCCTTCCAGGACATTGATCTTACGGACAATCCCGCCCATGAGCACATTCACTTCTGCCTTGTTCTGGGGAGGCACTGCCAGCTGTCCGCTGGCTTTTATCACGGCATTCAGGTTTTTCTGTTCGATCTTACCGATCTCTATGCCTACGGCTTTCAGCTGCGCTTCGCTTAATTCCAGTTCGCTGCCATGCGCTTCTTCTTTCTCTGCTGTTTGCGCTGCGGCCTGCTCCGGCTGTTTTTCGCTACTGCTGCCACAGGATGCCAGCAATAATGCGGTGAGTATGGAAAGGATATATTGTTTGATCTTCATTGCAAAAATTTTAAACGGATTACTGTTGATCGCCTTGCAGGTATTGTAATTTGATGACCACATTGTTTTGCTGGTTAAGTGCAGTCAGGTAGTTGAGCTTGGTTTGGATGGCCAGGGAAAGGTTTTGAATAAACTCTACATAGCCAATCTCTCCTTTGCTGAAAGCAAACTGCGCTACCCTGATCTGTTCGTCCGCCAAACGCAGGCCCGACGAAAGGTAATAGTCTACGGACTGCCTGTACTTCAGGTACTCGCGGTACTGCTGCCGCCATTGGATATCCAGCTGCTGTCGGGTAGCATCCAGCCTGGATTGCGCTACCGCTACTCCTATCTTCTCGGCATTGACCTTTGCCTTATAGGAGCCCATAAATAGTGGCAAGCCAAGACCCACCTGGAAGCCTGCGATGCGGGTGCCCGGAAAATACTTGCGCTCGATATTTGCAGGGTTAAAACCACCGATAATAAGCTGGTGATTGTAGCCGAGCGTGATCTCCGGTAACATGCGGGCTCTCTCCAGCTTTACATTGGAGCCGGCAAGGCGGATAGACTGATCATAGTAATCCAGCAAAGGATGCTGGCCGGTAGCGGCGGTATCAGCGGCAGCCAGGAATGGTATGGGATGAAGGCTGTCTTCTGCAATTGTAATAGTCCCTTCGGTGTTGATCAATTGCTGTAAAGACAGTTCATAAATGTTTAGCTCCGCTTGAGCTTCTTTTCTCTGCAACCGGATCTCCTGGTATTTATTCTGTGCAGTGAGCCGTTCGAGGTTGGAGGTTTCGCCGGTTCGCTGCCGCACTTCCGCTTTCCTGGAAAAGTCCTGGTAAATGCTATCCAGGTAATTCAATACTTTGATCTTTGCCGTTCCATAAACGTAATTGTACCAGGCTGTCTTCACATCACGGATCACTTCTGTTTCCGTGAGCTTCCTTGTCTTTTCAGCCAGTAGTGTTTGCTGCCGGAAAACATTCTTCTGGTTCTTATACAAACCGGGCAAGGCAAAGCTTTGTGTGATGCCGAGTGCATTATCAATGTTACCACCGCTGGTGGGATCCTGTGTAAGCATCAGGTTAGTTTTCCCAGGATCGAAGGAGGACCTGGTCATTGCCTTGCTCTGTTCCACTTCCAGCGAGGCCGTTTTCACGTTCAGGTTATGTTGCAGGGCCATGTTGATACAGTCTTGTAAGGACAATGGCTTTGTTTGCGCCTGCGCCTGTTTACCGGGTAAGAGACCAAACGCCGCCACCATGATCAGCACAGTGGCTATGGATGGAACCTTGCTCTTTCCATTTCCTTCTTTGGAAGAAAAGAGCATATAAAGGCAGGGCAGCACAAAAAGCGTGAGCAGTGTTGCGGTGATCAATCCTCCTATCACCACGGTGGCCAGGGGTCGCTGTACTTCAGCGCCTGCGCTGTTGGATAAGGCCATTGGTAAAAAGCCCAGTGAAGCCACTGCTGCCGTCATAATAACAGGACGGAGCCGCACCCGGGTACCTTCCAGCACACGTTGATTAATATCTGTAATGCCTTCCTGCTTCAGCTGATTGAAGTATCCGATCAGTACAATACCGTTCAACACCGCCACACCAAATAAAGCAATAAAGCCCACACCGGCGGATATACTGAAAGGCATTCCCCTGATCAGCAGCGCGAAGATGCCGCCTATAGCAGACAAGGGAACGGCTGTAAAAATTAATAACATATACTTCAGGGAACGGAAAGTGACATACAATAAGAAAAGTATCAGCAATAGGGCCAAAGGAACTGCGATAGACAAACGCTGTTTCGCTTCGCGGAGGTTCTGAAACTGGCCGCCATAAGTGGTAAAGTATCCCGCCGGTAGTTTGAGCTTTTCATTTAAGATCTGTTGTATTTCATTGACGGTACTTTCCACATCTCGTCCGCGTACGTTAAAGCCTACATAGATACGCCGCTTTGCATCTTCCCTGGAAACCTGGGCAGGCGCATCTCTGAACTCGATGGATGCTACCTGGTTCAGTGGAACCCTGTTGCCTGAAGGCAAAGGAATAAAGAGGTTTTCTATGTTGATGATATGCTCCCGCAGATCTCTTCGCAACCTTACTACCATGTCAAAGCGCTTCTCGCCTTCAAACACTACACCAGCTACGTTGCCTGCAAAGGCAGTCTTTAATATGGTATTTACATCGCTGACCGATAAACCATATTGCGCCATTTTATCCCGGTTATATTCCACGGCTATCTGCGGAAGACCGTTTACCTTCTCTACAAATGGTTCGCTCACGCCTTTTACCGGCGCGATCAGGGCGGCGGCTTTATTGGCTTGTTCAGTAAGCACGTCCAGGTCATCGCCATAGATCTTTACGGCCACGTCCTGGCGGATGCCGGTCATCAGCTCATTGAAACGCATCTGCATAGGCTGAGTGATCTCTATATTAAGGCCTGGCAGGATCTTTAGTGCTTCCTCCATCTTCTCCATCATCTCTTCTCTTGACTTTGCAGATGTCCATTTTCTTTTGGGGAGCATGGCCACCATCATATCCCCTCTTTCCAGGGGCATGGGGTCAGTAGGTATTTCAGCACTGCCGATACGGGTAACGACTTGCTTTACCTCCGGGAATTTATCTTTAAGGATCTTCTCTGCTTTGCCGAAAGTGGATACCACCTGGGATAAGGAGGTGCCCTGCATCATGGATATTTCTACGGTGAGATCGCCTTCTTCCAGGGTAGGGATAAACTCTCCGCCCATGCGGCTGAAGATCACCATGCTGAGTATAAAGAGGCCGACTGCGATCGCTACGGTACTTATCTTCCATCGTAATGCCTTCTTCAGTAAGGGTTCGTAAACGCGATGGAACTTATCCATGATCCTGTCTGAAATATTCCTTTTATGCACAGTGCCACGGCTTAATACCAATGCGCTCATCATTGGTACATAAGTAAGCGACAAAATAAAGGCGCCCAGTATGGCAAATACCACGGTTTGCGCCATAGGCCGGAACATCTTTCCTTCTATGCCTACCAGTGAGAACAGGGGCAGGTAAACGATGAGGATAATTATTTCACCAAAAGCAGCGCTGTTCCTGATCTTAGATGCGGCCGTGTATACCTCTTCGTCCATTTGCTTTTTGCTGAGCATAGGTGTTGCAGCAAGTAAGCCGCTGCCCGTTATTCTATGCACAATTGCTTCTACGATGATCACAGCGCCGTCTACGATCAGTCCAAAGTCTATTGCGCCAAGGCTCATCAGGTTGCCGGATACGCCGAAGGTGCTCATCAGCCCGAATGCAAACAGCATGGAGAGCGGGATAACAGAGGCTACCAGTAAGCCAGCACGGAAGTTGCCGAGCAGTAAAACAAGGATGAAGACTACGATCAAGGCGCCTTCTACGAGGTTCCGCTTTACGGTGCCAATGGCCCGGTCTACCAATTCTGTTCTGTCTATGAATGGTTCAATCACCACACCTTCCGGGAGGCTGCGCTGGATCTGCTTCATGCGCTCCTTTACGTTGGCGATCACCTTATTAAAGTTCTCGCCTTTCAGCATCAGGGTTACACCGGCTACTACTTCGCCTTCGCCATTGCGGGTAACGGCTCCGTAGCGGGTGGCGCTGCCAAACTGTACGTCGGCAATATCACGGATCAATACAGGGATGCCGTTCACGTTCCGGATAACGATCTTTTCGATGTCGCTAAGGGCTTTTACCTGTCCGAGGCCGCGTATGAAGTAAACATTACTGCGCTGTTCAATATAGCTGCCACCGGTGTTTTCGTTGTTCTTTTCCAACGCCGCATAGATCTCCGGGATGGTAATGTTCTGTGCATTCAGCTTCTCATTATCCAGGGCTATTTCATATTGCTTTACATAGCCTCCCCAGCCGCTCACTTCTGCGAGGCCTTCTGTACCGGCCAGCTGGGTACGGATGATCCAGTCCTGCATGGTACGCAGATCCATGGCAGAATACTTCCTTTCATAGCCTTTTTTGGCGTGCAGCACGTACTGGTAGATCTCTCCCAGTCCGGTGGTAACAGGCGCCAGTGAAGGCTCTCCCAGGTTTTCAGGGATGAGCCGTTCCGCTTCCTTTAAGCGTTCTCCTACCTGCTGGCGCGCCCAATATACATCCACATGATCCCTAAATACGATGGTGATCACGGAAATGCCGGAACGGGAGATGGAACGTCTTTCTATTACATCCGGGATGTTGGCCATTGCCAGTTCGAGGGGGGCGGTAATATACTGCTCCACTTCCTGGGCGCCCAGGGAAGGCGCCTGGGTAATGATCTGTACCTGGTTATTGGTAATATCGGGCACAGCGTCGATGGGTAACTGATTCATTGAATACACGCCCCAAATGACCAATCCTAAGGTCAATGCGCCAATGATCAGCTTATTCCTGATGGAAAATCTGATAATCTTATCAAACATAAATGATGTCATGGTTTAAATGGACTGCAGCTATACGGCGTGCAGACATAGGATGCCATGCTCCGGCGGTTAAACCGGGCATTGTTTAGAATAAAAGAAAGGGATTACTAGCTCAACTGTGGTGGTTGCCAGATGGGAAGGGATACTTCAATTAAAGAAGCGATGTGGTAAGTATCGTGATCGACACCTTGCTGGGGAAGGAAGGTCTCTATTTCTATAAAGGGCTGGTTAAACGAAAATCCGGCACAGCAGCTGCAGATACAAAAGGGAGAACAAATATCATTATGGGCATGTCCCTCATCGGTAGTCTGTGAGATCGTCTGTTGCGTGTCAGATGAACATACGTTCGCGTCGGCACAGGGCATACACCCCAGAACCAACACCAACAGGCATAATATGAAGGCTGTTAAACGCACGGGCGTAAAGATAAAGAACAAAAAACACAATCCGCTTGCAAACATTATATCCTTTTTAACAAGCTGATATTCTTAAACTTATGAGGATGGCACAACCTTTGTATATTTCAGGTGTTATCATATTAAGTCAGCTATTTATTCAAATAAAATGTGGAATGCATGAAAACACTTATTCTGTCATCAGCGTCGCTGGTGATGATTACCTTAGCAACGGGTTGTGTGAGCAATAAGAAATTTGCCCAGCTACAATCCAGCTATAATGACTTGCAGAATCAGAACAGAGAACTGGACGGACGGTACCAGAGCACCCAGCGGGAGCTCACGGGCGCCAAAACAAGGGTAGAGAGCCTGGAAGAACAAATTGCAGCACAGCGTACCAGCGTGGCGGCTTTGCAGGCTGCATTGGATAAGTGCCTTAATTCCACCAGCCAGGGGAATGTTAACATCTCTAAACTGGTAGACGAGATCAATGCTTCCAACAGGTATATTCAGCACCTGGTAAATACCAAGAACAAGAGCGACTCGCTTAATATGGTATTGACCAACAACCTGACCCGTTCCCTTAGCAGGGAAGAAATGAGGGATGTGGATGTGCAGGTGTTAAAAGGCGTTGTATATATCTCGCTTTCCGACAAGATGCTGTATAAATCCGGCAGCTATGAGATCTCTCCTACTGCAAATGAGACACTGGCCAAGGTGGCAAAGATCATCACGGATTATAAAGACTACGATGTGCTGATCGAAGGTAATACGGATAATGTGCCTATTTCTCAGAAGAACATCCGTAACAACTGGGACCTGAGCGCCCTGAGGGCCTCTTCTGTTGTACAGGCCCTGCAGAACGAGCATGGCGTAGATCCTAAGCGGTTAACCGCCGGCGGCAGGGGCGAATACAACCCGATTGCCACTAACGCTACGGAAGATGGCAAATCAAAGAACAGGCGTACCCAGATCATTGTTACGCCGAAACTGGACCAGTTCATGGACCTGATAGAAAAAGCACCGGATAGTGATTCTACCGGCGTTAAATAATCAGCAAGCAATGAAGGGTATGAAGAGGGTGTCTCTACAGAAAGAGGCACCCTCTTTTTATTTAACTTCATGCTATGGAACAATCCTACTGGCTTACACGCTTTATGATACTTCGCCTGCTGGGAGCCATCTACGCCATCGCCTTCCTGGTGGCTATTCACCAGGTGGTTCCGCTGATCGGCGAGCATGGCTTGTTGCCGGTGGATCTGTTCCTGCAACGGGTGACTGAGCACTTCGGTTCCAGCGGTGCAGGTTTCCGGCGTCTCCCCTCCCTCTTCTGGCTCATTCATGGCGATCCGGCATTGCAGACAGTTGCATGGATCGGTTTCCTGCTTTCGTGTGTGGTGCTGGCGGGATTTGCCAATGCCATCATACTAGCCGTACTGTGGATCTTATACATGTCACTGGTGCATGTGGGACAGGAATGGTATGGATACGGATGGGAGATCCAGCTGCTGGAAACAGGGTTCCTGGCCATCTTTCTTTGTCCTTTGCTGGATATGCGCCCTTTCCCTAAAAGACCGGCGCCGCTGGCGATCATCATCCTCTTTCGCTGGCTGGCTTTCCGTATTATGCTGGGAGCGGGATTGATCAAGATACGCGGGGATGAAGTATGGCGAAACGGTACCGCATTGTACTATCATTTCGAAACACAACCTATACCCGGACCCTTAAGTCGCCTGTTCCATTTTATGCCACCGGCTGTATTGAAGACCGGAGTTTGGTTCAATCACCTGGCAGAGCTGGTGGCGCCCTGGTTCCTGTTCTGGCCGCGCATCGGGCGTTATATTGCGGGCGTGGTGGTCATCCTCTTCCAGGTGGTGCTGATCCTCAGCGGCAATCTTTCCTTTCTTAACTGGCTGACCATATTACCGGTGCTGGCTTGTTTTGATGACGCCTGCTGGTCAAAGCTGCTGCCTAAAAAACTTGTGCAGATGGCTGTAAAAGCAGATGAGCGTGCCGAACCTTCGCAGGTCATGCAGATAAGTGCATGGTCTATTAGCGTTATTATAGCACTGCTCAGTATACAGCCTGTTTACAATATGATCTCTCCGCAACAGCGGATGAATGCTTCCTTCGATCCGCTGGACCTGGTGAATACTTATGGTGCATTCGGTTCAGTGGGAACGGAGCGTTATAATGTAGTATTTGAAGGTACGATGGACAAATATCCTGAGAACAGCGCTCACTGGAAAGCCTATCCATACAAAGGGCTGCCGGTTGCCCTTGATAAAAGACCGCCACAGATCGCTCCCTACCAGCCGCGTTTAGACTGGCAGATGTGGTTTGCATCTATGTCTACACCGGACGAATATCCCTGGACCTTACACCTCATCTGGAAACTACTGCACAATGATCCGGCTATGCTGAAGCTGTTTGCAGGCAATCCCTTTCCAGACAGGCCTCCACGCTATATAAGAGCCATCCTGTATCGTTACCGCTTTGCTAAACCAGGTAACCCGGAAGGGCTTTGGTGGACGCGTACCCGCATCGGCGCCTACTGGCTTCCTCCTTTGTCGGTAGATGATCCAAGGCTGATAGGATCATTGAAACAACAAGGCTGGTTGCCTTAGAAGTTAATGTAAGGGTAGGCTTACCTTCCAGGTAATCTTCGCTGATACCATCATCTTCATACAAGGTATATTGACCATTGGCGCCGCGATAGACTTTTATAGTGGAGGGATCAAGCCCCATCCACTGGTACCCACCAATAAAGGCACCGGGTTGCGGGAGCCGTAGGCATCGCCCTGCCAGCGGGGCTGCATTTGGTGCAGGCGGCCGCGCCGGCTGTGCGGAGCTGCCGGGAATGCGCTGCCGTGGCGGCGAATATTGCGGTACTAATCAGGCATACGTGGAACAGACGCATCTGGCAGGATATTATTATCCCAAAATATAATTTAAATGTGGCAGGCATTTTGCATATATTGATCAGATATAGCAGGATTTAGTTATCCCTAAATTTCTTTTTAAACCTTTAGATTGTCAGAACTTTTGGGTTCCTGGCATCATGTTAGTTAAAAACTCTGGCATTGTGTAATCATGAGACAAATTGTTATAATATTACATGAAAATAGAAAAACTGCATATTGTCCGCTTTGCTCCTGGTGGACAGGATGGATTTTATGACACGGTCAAAGCAAGGATACGGACTTATTTTGAGCATAATAACATTTCCACGTATGCTAACGTACACATGTGGGTCAAAACAGCAGTAATGCTGCTACTTTACTTTGCGCCCTATGTTATTATGGTAACACGCCTGGGAGCCTGGAACAATTGGTTCTTTCTCAGCCTTTGGCTCATAATGGGATTTGGAATGAGCGGTATAGGAACAAGCATTATGCATGATGCCAGCCACGGCTCTTACGCTGCTGATGACAGGATCAATAAATTGATCGGTTATATCCTGGAGATAATCGGTGGCTATACTGCTAACTGGAAAATACAGCACAATATCCTGCACCATACTTACACAAATATATCTGGACTGGACGAAGATATCGATACTATGGGACTGATCCGTTTATCTCCCAACCAGCCTTTGAAATGGTACCACCGCTATCAGCATCTGTATGCCTGGTTCTTCTACATGATCATGACCTTGTACTGGATGACGGCAAAAGACTTTGTACAGGCGATACGCTATAAAAAGCTGGGCTTACTGACCAAGGCGCACTTGTCACTGAAACAAGCCCTGTGGCAGATCGCCGTTTACAAAGCGTTTTATTATGGTTATATCATTGTTCTTCCATTGCTTTTTTCCGGAATGCCCTGGTATTACATTGTTACCGGGTTTTTAGTAATGCATTGTACCGCCGGCTTAGTGCTATCCTGTATCTTTCAGCCTGCCCATATCATGGAAACGTCGGGTTTTGCGGTGCCACTGGAGATTGAAGAAAAAAAGCGGATGGAGAATTCATGGGCGATACATGAGCTAAAGAACACCACCAATTTTGCTCCACGTAACCGCCCTCTTTCATGGTTTGCAGGAGGGTTAAATTTCCAGATAGAGCACCACCTGTTCACGAACATCTGCCATATTCATTATAGAAAGCTGGCGCCTATTGTAAGAACAACAGCCCGCGATTTCGGACTACCCTATCATGAGCAACGCACGTTCCGCACCGCATTGTGGGCACATGCGGGCATGCTGAAAAAATTAGGCCGGGGATTGACGCAACGCATGTAATGAAAGCCACAGGGGTAACCATTTAATCTAAGATGTAATTAAACCAATGCGCACTTCAACTATCATTACGGGTACAGGCAGTTTTATTCCGCCTGTTGTTAAGTACAACCGCGAGTTTTTCCACAACGACTTTTATACCGGCAGCGGTGACCCGATACCCGACATGCCTGCCGATATCATTGAAAAATTCGAGAAGATCACCGGCATATCACAACGGCGGTACGCCTCCGAGGGGATGAATACTTCAGATCTGGCCTACCTGGCTGCAAAATATGCGATTGAAGATGCAGCCATTGATCCTGAAACGTTGGATTACATCATTGTAGCGCACAATTTTGGCAATGTTGCCAAACATACGATACAAAGCGACGCTGTTCCCTCACTGGCATCGCAGGTAAAAAATGCGCTCGGTATCAGGAATCCCGGGTGTGTTCCCTATGATCTGCTGTTTGGCTGCCCCGGATGGTTACAGGGGTTGATACAGACAGACCTGTACTTCAAGGCAGCTGCGGCAAGGCGTTGCCTGATCATCGGTGCAGAAACATTAAGCCGGGTAATTGATATGCATGACCGTGACAGCATGATCTTTAGTGACGGGGCCGGGGCTTGCATTGCAGAAGCAAGGGAAACCAGCATCTCTCAGGGAATACTGGGCACCAGTGTACAATCTTATTCGCTGGAAGAGCTCCAATACATTAACATGGGCAGATCTTACTACCCCGGATCAGACACACGTGTCCGCTATATCAAGATGCAGGGCCGGAAAGTATACGAATTTGCGCTGAAATATGTGCCTATGGCTATCAGCAGCTGCCTGGAGCATTCAGGCGTACGCCTTGAAGATGTGCGCAAAATATTTATTCACCAGGCCAATGAAAAAATGGATGAGGCCATTATTAAGGCCTTGTATGCCTTGTATGATATGCCTTGCCCGGAAAATATAATGCCGATGAACATACATGAACTCGGTAATAGTTCTGTAGCAACTGTTCCCACCCTGTTCGACATGGTGCGAAAAGGAGTAATTCCGGGACATCGCCTGGCAGCCGGGGATATTATAGTATTAGCTTCGGTAGGTGCGGGCATGAATATCAATGCGGTGTGCTACAGAATGTGAATGTGGATGATGCACACCGGCACGAAAAACATTATACACAGGAATGTCAGGACGGCGGACTTCCTTCCGGTGTACCGGCTTCTTCTGGTGAGCTGTAATTTGCCCGTGTTAATCCAATACTTGTGAGACTAACAGAGGCAACTTCGGTTTTATAGATCTTGACAAGACCAGCATCCTCGAGTTCCTTGAGTAACCCCAGCAGCAATTCCTGGGAAATTGACAACTCTCTTGCCATATCGTTCAATAGAATTCGATGGCGGGAGTTGAGCGTTTTTTTACTCCAAACCTTCATCTTGTCAAAAACCTGCGTAGCTGTACACATTTATATCCATTATTAGCACATTTCTTAGTTTAATGATAAAGCCGCTGAATCACTCCAGGGCTTTATCGATCAATAGTAAAGAAGGAGAAAACTCCATTGTACTTACCTCATTTCAATAACTGTATCCAAAGAATGTACTATACCATTGGAACCAATATTATCTCTTCGCTGTAAAGTGGCGCCATTGACAGCCACTTTTCCATCAACAACTTTTACCGTCAGTTCCCTGCCATTTGCAGTCACCAGTTTTTGTTTATCCTTAAGATCTTTAAAATTAATAAGCCCTTCCACTATATGATGGTTTAACAGCTCAGCCAGCTTCTCCCTGTTCTCTGTTTTCAGTAATCCTTCGAGTCGACCGGATTGTAATTTACCAAAGGCCAGATCACTAGGTGCGAAAATGGTGAAGGGGCCTTTTCCTTCCAGTACTTTATCCAACTCTGCAGTCTTAATGCTTCTCGACATGGTGGCTAAATTAATGTCGGCCACAACAACTTCTACAACATTTGACATGATGTTTGTATTAACTGCAGATAGAATCACCTGCAGCTCATGAAAGGTAGACCTATTAACCGGATAAAAATAATTTATTAATTATTAACGCGTTGTGCTATTAACAAGCAATTTGGATACAAACTGTTGCATTCTTTGTTGTATACATACTTTAGCTTTTTAATAGCACAACACGTATATATATATTAATTATTGTTCAGCTTATGCTGATAGGACTTCATTAACTCATCCAATGCGGTATCATATCCTGCACGATCATTGAAGGCTTCCGGGTTATAGGCATCTCCAGGTTGATGTTTCTTATGCAAATCAAACTGCCCGGCGTGAGCGGCCAGCCACAGGTCAAACTGCAGTCCTTTCATGGCATTCAGCGTATAGGCGTAGTCTTTAGCTACATCGGGATAGCCGGGCATGCCAGCCAGGTTTGTTTCGCTGATGATAGAGGGCATATTGGCGATCAGTACACGATAGCTACGCTGCTCATCCTTCACATCAAACAGAAAGCTGCTGGCGCCCTGGGTATGACCTGGGTGATGGAGTAGGACGATCTCCATGCCGCCCAGCTTTATAGTATCGTGATCGTGCAGCAGGCGGTCTGCTTTTAAAGGTGCAAACATAGCGCCTCTGCCGCCCAGTGCAAAGTCAGAATTGCCACCGTCTGCCAGGACTCCGGCATCTTTTTCATTGATCATCATTTGAGCGCCGGTTGCTTTTTTGATAGCAGCCATCGCAGCTACGTGGTCAAAATGTGCCTGGTTGGTCAGCAGTATCTTAATATCCCGGTATTTGAAGCCGAGGGTATTGAGATGTGCGCGGATCAATGCATCGGAATCTGCCAATCCGGTGTTGATGAGGATATGCCCCTGCGGAGTAGCGATCAGGTAAGCTGCCAGCTCGTAGCTGCCAACGTAGTACAGGTTACCTGCAATACGGAAAGGCGGGAAATCCTGTGACCATTCCTTATTGAGGTTGGAAAATTTCATCACTTTCTGGGCATGGGCCGGGTGGCTGATGCTGATAAGGATAGCAGCAGCAAATATTGCGGGTAACAGTCTTTTGTACAGCATGCGGCTAAGTTAGCTTATATTTTCTTTCTCTTGCTTGTAAGGTATTTCCTTACCGGTACATCATACAATACCATGACGAGATAAGACAGCCCGATAAGCGCCAGTACAGCACCGCCTACGATCCAGAACAGCTCAATGGTTCCTGGTTTATGCAGGTTATAGTAGCTGCCGAAGATCCAGATAAACCCGTAGTGCGACATATAGAGCGGGTATGAGATATTACCGGAGAATTTACAGATACCCTTTGCACGGTCGTTCAGTTGTGCACCTGCACCCAGCGCCAGCAGTATGGGGAAGTATATAACCACTGCCGCTAATTCCGTCAGCCAGTTCAGCTTATTACTCCAGGGCATCAGCAATGCGGCCAGCAGTAAGATAGTAAGGCCCAGAAAGCCGAGCTTATTCTTTATTCTGAAATTGTAGCGATAAACAAGCATGCCTGCCATAAAGGAAAAAGAGACCCTTGCAGGACCGTCCCAGAAAGTGGATGAGCCCCAGCCTCCCATCAGGTTGCCGGTGGTATAGCCTGCATAGCCCAGCCATACAGCCGCTATGATGGCCAGCACCAGCAGTACGCGCCTGGGCAGTTTCCACAGGATCACTGCGTAAACGATATTGGCGATATACTCCCAGAACAGCGACCAGGCAGGGGCGTTAAAGAGGAAGAGGTTATTGAACCGTTCCTTCATGAAAGGGTACGGGATCAGCAGCAGGGAGGTAATAAATATTACTGCTATCTGACCAAAGCCATAGCCTGCGGGCGGCGCGGCAAAGGGGTCAAAAAGATAGGTAAGCAAACCGAGTACGGCCCCGAACACCACCAGGGGATGCAGGCGGATCAGCCTGGATTTGAAGAATTCCTTAATGCCTATCTTCCCGACGCGGTCGTCGTAGGCATAGGCGATGACAAATCCGCTCAGGCAGAAGAAGAAATCCACTGCCAGGAAGCCGTGACCGGCGAAATTCTTGCTATAGTCGGTATATACAAATTCCAGGAAGTGGAAGATGACTACCACAACGGCTGCCACGCCTCTCAGGCCATCCAGTAATTCAAAATGCTGCCTGGTTTTCAGTAAGTCCGAGGCGTTCTTTGGTGTTGCTAATGTTCCGGTTACCATACATTGATATAGGTGAATCGCGGAAAATAGTCATCCTGACTTACATATGCAAGCAAAAAAAGCTTAATGGCGATATGGGTGGCTGAATGGTAGCCGCGAAATCCTTAACTTCATTCTATGGAACTCTTTCCCATTCCACTCCGCTACCAGGCAAAAGGTTCCTCTTCCACCATCCAGTTCTTCCCTGAGGCCCAGGGCCGACGTTTCATATGGCAGGATAAAACGGGCACTTACCGCGTGCTGCAACGGGAAGCGGTATACTTCCTGGAGCTAAGCTTTAATTATGCGAGAGAAGAGACCTGTCAGCTGACCATCCTTCATACTGATGAAAACATTATTACCCATTTTATACTCAGCGACAAACAGGGGCGGGATACTGAATTTCACAGAATTGACTTTAGCAGCTGATTGCTTAGTTTTGATCTATGAGAAAAAAGGAGACTGTTGAAGCGTTCTATCACGAACGGGGTATTTTTCCCGAAAGCGCCAGCCTGGTAAATGTGTTTGAAAACGAATCTTACTGCAACGAAGCTCATATCTACAACAGAAGAGACTTTTATAAAATATCGCTGCTGCAGGGCAAGAGCAGGTTGAGCTGGCATCATCACGATATCGCCATCAACCAGCCGGCGCTGGTCTTCTTCAACCCATTGACGCCTTTTGCATGGGAGCCTGTTTCAGCTAAACAACCGGGGTTCTTCTGCCTCTTCAAGCAGGAGTTCCTGCAGGGGAACGACCGGAATGAAAGCATTCAAAGCTCACCGCTGTTTAAGATAGGCAGCAATCCGGTGTTCTTCCTGAAAGCCGCACAGGTAAAGTACATCAGTAATATCTTCCGTAAGATGCTGACGGAAATTGAGTCGGATTACGTGTATAAATATGACCTGCTGCGCAGCTATCTCCATCTCATCATCCATGAAGCGCTGAAGATGGCGCCTGCCGTCAATGACATAAAACAACATACCGCATCCGAGCGCATCACCTCCCTTTTTATTGAACTGCTGGAAAGACAATTCCCTATTGACGCGCCGGACCGTTCACTGAAACTGAAAAAAGCAGGCGACTATGCAAAGGCCTTGTCTGTTCACGTCAACCATTTAAACCATGCTGTACGGCAGGTAAGCGGCAAACCTACTTCGGCGCATATCTCGGACAGGATCCTATCGGAAGCAAAGGCCCTGCTGAAGCATACCGACTGGACAGCTGCGGAGATCGGCTACAGCCTGGGCTTTGAACATCCCAATTACTTCTATAACTTCTTCAAAAAGAAAACCGGTCATCCTCCTAAACAGACAAGATCGCGGGGTCTTTGATTTTTATACTTTTTGCTTTGATTGTATGTGCATTGCCGCTCGCCGGCCCGGTAATTTAGCGCTCTAAATTTCAGGATATGATCAAAGTAAAAGGCTATGCCGCCAGGGCTCCCAAACATCCACTGGAGCCATTCACGTACGAACTTCCAGCCATTGGTAAAGAACAGGTAGATATCAAAGTAGCTTACTGTGGCATTTGCCATTCTGACCTCAGCATGCTGAATAATGACTGGGGCAATACCCAATATCCCTTTGTGCCCGGACATGAAATTGTGGGCGAAGTGCTAAGAACAGGCAGCGATGTAAAAGGCATTAAGGTGGGCGATAAAGTGGGCCTCAGCTGGTTCTCCGCATCCTGTATGCATTGCCGGGAGTGTATGGAAGGGAACCATCAGCTTTGCCCCAGCGTAGAACAGGTACAGGTAGGGCGGCACGGCGGCTTTGCCGATATCGTACGCGGGCACTGGTCATGGATCATACCGCTGCCGGATGCTATTGACATGGCCAAGGCAGGTCCCCTGCTTTGCGCAGGTATGACCGTTTTCAACGCCATTGTTGCAGAAGGGGTAAAACCTACTGATAAAGTGGGCGTGATCGGCATTGGCGGCCTTGGGCACCTGGCTATAAAGTTCCTTAAATACTGGGGATGTGAGGTAGTAGCGTTCAGTTCTAATCCTTCGAAGTATGATGAGATCAGGAACATGGGGGCCAGCAAAGTAGTAGATTCAAAGAATGCAGGCGCATTGGAGAGACAACTCAATTTTATCTTAAGCACGGTAAATGTGCCCCTGGATTGGGATAGCTATTTAAGCTGTCTTGCGCCGAAAGGCAGATTCCATATTGTGGGCATCGTGCCTGAGCCTATTTCCATTCCTTCTTTCAGCCTGATCAATGGTGGAAAATCTGTAGCAGGGAGTCCCGGAGGCGGCCCTGCACTGATCAGGACCATGCTGGATTTCTGTGTAAGGCACGACATTTATCCTATTGTTGAAACATTCGCGATGGAGAAGGTGAATGAAGCCATCAGGCATTTGGAAGAAGGCAAGGCACGGTACAGGGTTGTGTTGAAAGCATAGCGCTTTGCGCACTTAGATTTTTTTCCTACATTATCGCAAAAATAGATAATGCCTGTCAACAAAAGAGTTGGGGTAAGAGTGCTTGCGCCGTCAGGACTACACTGCCAGAAAAAATTCATACATCACCTATATAGCCTACTTCTATTACTGCTGCTGTCTGTACCGGGATATACCCATCCCGGTAATGACAGTCTGCTGGAGCAAGTCAATATCACTATTGAGGAAGCCCCGGTATATGATGCAGAAAGAATAAGGCAGATCGCCGCATGGAGGAATGCCCTGCATGATGCGAAGCACACTTCGCCCAAAGAACAGTTTGAGATATGCCGGCAGCTCTTTGAGCAGTTCAAGGTATATAA
>Ga0102592_1000811_pt1 | contig 43445 bp, 27 predicted proteins | sample AraplaCol_mMF_r2_FD_76861 | JGI IMG/M metagenome (GOLD analysis project Ga0102592, IMG submission 76861) | Arabidopsis root microbial communities from North Carolina, USA - plate scrape MF_Col_mMF_r2 (SPADES assembly) (version 2) | ecosystem: Host-associated > Plants > Roots > Endosphere...
TAAGCTCAGATTATATGGTGATAGGTGATGCGAACATTCACAGCTGCATGATCTTTAAAGCATTCAGGCGGTAGATCTTCTCCAGTACCTTGCTGCTCAGTCCCAGCCCGTACAGCGGCCAGTGATAAGTGAACAGCTCATGCTCATAAAAATGATCGTCTGTTGTCTCCAGTATACGGAAAGTGGTCGTATAGAACTTAGCCGCATAGGCCATATTCATGGCCGGATCATAGCCCAGATCAGAGCCATAGAACAGGCGATCCTGGTATTTTTCGTAAAAAGCTTTTGCATGGCGTGGAATGGTAGCCGTTTCTGCAAAGCGCGCCGCATTGTCTGCATAGAGGTTGGGATACTGGTCCAGCATCTTCCCCAGGATGCTGAGATCATAAGTACAATTGGAAAAGTGACAGGCAATAAAAGTAGTGCGCGGGTTGTCGTGCACCGCTTTTTCAAAAGAGCGGATCAGCTGTGCATGATCGAGGAGCTCCGGCTGCGTTTTATCTATCCTCCATTCATAGGCATTCATGAGCCCATCGTTGGTATGATCCATTGGCTCGTACATCCACATGGGATCTGCTATATGCACGTTCACGGGCATACGTAAACGGGCGCAAGTTTCAAACAGTGGTTGCATGCGCGGATCATCGAGGTGCAATCCATAAGCTGGCACCGGCCTGGAATAAAATTCCCCTACACCTTTATCGCCCAGCTCTCCTACCCCTTTGGCGCCCAGCTGGTGGCATCGCTGTAATTCAGCTACTGCATTGTCTACCCAGCCGCTACCGGGTTGATCGTAACCGGTATAATCAAAGCCACACCAGAGGTCAAAACGCTCCCCATAAGGCGCGTACTGCTGATACACAGCGTCAAAGCCAGGGCCTGATTCAAAGGTGAGCACCACGCTCTTTTCAATGTTGGCGATATCCATCTCTTTGATCCAGCGTTGCACGTCGAGTGTAAGCTGCCAGGCATGCGTGTGCATGTCTATTACCGGGAAAGCCGCTGTAGGTACAGATGTTACCGGGCTCCTGAAAATGGATCGGGGCCGGTAATCTTTCAGCAGGATCTGCTCCGGTGAAAAGCTTCCATTAGCAAGGGGGGCTGGTTTGATTTTATCCAGGTCCATATACGTTATTGGTTTATTAGCGGGAACACGCCGTCACAGCGTGCTCCCGTTTTGTTGTTTGTTTGCTTGCGATACCCTATGGCAGCGTACTGAAGTACACCTGGTAAGGCTGCAGCGTAAGGTTCAGCGAGTTATTGATCTTTACCTTTTGCGAACTGCTGGTCTTATTGATCAGCATCGCCTTTGTAGCCGAAGAGACCACCATTACGTTGCCAGAGGAAACCGTTGTTTTATAGAGCTTGGTGCCTTTCGGGAAGAACTTGGTAAAATCCCTGTACAGGTAATAGTTCTGGAAAGGTGAGCCGCCGGGTCTTCCGTTGGTGGAAGCCACCTGCGTGCTGGTAAACAGATTGCTGTCATTATCGTTGCCGTCCTGCGATTCAGGCGACCAGCGCAGCGATACAGCATCGCCGCCCAATGCATGATAAGCCAGCATGCAGGCTAAAGCAGCAGGCTGCCGCAGGGTGTCTGTACCGCCCTGGATATAATCCTCCGCCCACCATATTGGCAATGTGGTCTTTGAATGCAGCCAGGTGCTGATGTCTTTGAACTTCTTGGTAGCGGCAAATACATCCAGGTTGGAATTGTCGTTGGCATCACCCCAGGCATCCAGGCAAAGGAAGTCTGCGCCCTTTTTATTCTGCAGCCAGTAAGTGACTACATCCAGGCAACGCTGATCGATAGTGCCGTAAGCAGGATCGGAAATGCTGCTGTTAGCACCGCCGGGAGGGCTTATCCAGGAATCCATCACCACATAAGGACCGCCGATCAAAGCATCCGGGCGTACTTTCTTCACGGAGTCATAGACTTTGTTATAAAGGCGGGTATAGCGCTCATAATCCCAATGGTTGCCCGCATCATGCCACATGCTTTTCAGTTCATTCCACACCTGGAAGTATTTCACGTTGGGATACCTCGCAGCCACTTTAGCGCAAAGGCTTGCGAAATCAGCTTCCCTGGCTGGTAATGGCGCCCATTCAACGCCGCCCCAATAGGTATCGCCGTTATCATCGCCATTGGGATCATTGGCGTATTTCCCCGCATACCAGGTAGCGTCTGTCATCCAGGTAGGCGCCGTGGCGAGGGTGATCACCGGTGTAGCGCTCATGCTGGTCATCAGTGCTACCCTTTCATCCAGCGATCCCCAGTTGTACACACCTGGCCGGGGATTCGGACTGCTGGCCCCAAAGCCGAAGATGTGCTGGTTATGATACTTTACCGCGCCTGTCAGCAGGGTTTTGCCTCTTTGTACAGAAGCAGCATTATTCCAGCTGTCCAGGTTATGCTGCATATAGGTAACACCCAGCTCCAGTGAGCTGGTGAGCAATACCGTATTCTTGTCAACGGTAACTTTAACAGTGTCCGCCAACAGTTTTATGCTGTTCGGATCTTTAACAGGTGCATACTGCTGTTCCGGTTTACATGCGCCAGCCAGCAATGCAATAGCGGCTGGTGCAATCAGGCATTTAAGCAATTGTTTTCTGGTCATTTCAATAAGGGTTTTTTCACGCATTCCTTACATGCGCTTAGGGTGAATAATAGATGCTACTACTTAAGAGGGAGATGCGATTGTAGCGCTCATACAGGCGGCCGATCCTGTATTGAGCGTATGATGCGCATACAGTAACAGAATATAGATCTCAGATATTTTTATTCAGACAACATCACAATGGCTACGGAAGCCAGCAGCAAGCCGGCTGTCAGCACCGTTCCGGGCATCACGCTGTAAATAACGAGGGATAGAATGACAGTAATAACAGAAGACAGGCTCGTAAGCGGCACTACGATGATGGCCTTTCCATAACGCAATGCATATACTAAAGTAAGCGCCCCTACGGCATTTAACAGGTGAATGGGTATGGCCATATATAAACCTTTCAGTCCCCAGTTCACCGGACGGCTAAAGTCGGTCATGCCGATAGCTATCGGGATCAGCATCACCGCGCTTAGCGCCATATAAAAAAAGATACTTTCCACTTTCATGCTGCCGTTGGCAAACTTCATTACATAGGCCTGCAGGCCCCACATAATGAACACCAGCATGGTGAGCACCAGCCAGCCGTATCCCTGCGCCTGTCCCCCACGGGGAGGCTGATAGGAAAGACAGGCGGCAGCCAATAGTGCAATGGCAATACCTATACATTGACGGCGCGAGCATGTTTCGCGTAAGAAAAGCACAGAAAGCAGAATCGTAAATAAAGGGAACAATGCAATGAAAGGAAATACGATATAGGCTGGCCCGTCTATCAAAGCCTTGAATAAGATGAGTTGTCCGCCTGCCCCCAGTAAACCCGTAAGGCCGCCCAGGAATACCGACCGTTTATCAAACTCCAGCTGCCAGCCTTTAAAGCCTACTATTGCTGCGGCGCAGGGCAGCATGGTAAGCGCCCATACTACATAACCCAGGGTGGCCGGGAAACCCGCCTTTTCAGGTATCTCTATAAAAGCGCCCCATATGCCAACAAAAACGGTGTTGATGGCGGTATACAACAGCCATATCCTGGAATTCTTCATAAGTGGATCATTTAAGCCTTTCCGGGACGCCAGACCTTCAAAACCTTTGCTTTCCGTGAAAAACAAAGTAAATATAAGGAGTTTTAATAAAAAACAATAAGAAAAAGTTTTTTAAACAAGATTTTGCAAAAAATAAACAAAGGAAAGAAAAGATTACGAGGCGATCAGCACCTTGATTCCCAGGTCTTCCAGGCGCTTTTTATCCTCTGTAGTGATGCCGGTATCGGTAACAACGGTGTGGATCTTGTTTACCGGACAAATAAAGGCGAGGCTTTTCTTATTGAACTTACTGGAATCCGCCAGTATGATCACTTCATTGGCCACTTCTATCATGATCTCGTTGAGATAGGCTTCTTCCATATTGGGCGTATAGATACCAGTGCGGGTATCAAAACCATCTACCCCCAGGAAAACCTTGTCTACATGGAAGCTGCGCAGGTTCTTCTCGGCCAGCGGCCCTACCAGCGACATGGCATTCTGGCGCAGGTAACCGCCCGGTACGATCACATTAATATTAGGATAGGCAGCCAGCAGGTTAACAATATTCATGGCATTGGTGATCACGTTTAGGCTTTTGAAAGATTGGAGGTGCTTTACCATTTCCGCGGTAGTAGTACCGGAGTCGATGATCATCGTATCATTCTCGCTGATCAGCCGTGCCGCCCTTTTGCCGATCGCCACTTTCTCCAGGTAATGGAGCTTGTGCTTTTCGCTGATGCGCTGATCTACGCCAACATTGTTCTCCAGCTTGATAGCCCCGCCCCTGGCGCGCAGCAGCATGTTCTTCTGCTCCAGCTGGTCCAGGTCGTTGCGGATAGTGACCTCGCTTACATTGAACTCTTTACTCAATTCGCTGATGATCACTTGTCCCTGGCGATGCAGCTTCTGCAAGATCTCTTTCCTCCGGTTAACTGTTGACCCATTTTGGCTCTCTTCCATTTTTTGACGCAGATTTTGTTATACTTTATATTATAAGGCCCTCAATTTACGAAATATTGTGTAACTCCATATTATCGAAATTTTAAAGAAGACAATTCCGATTAAAAAAAAGGTTTTGAAAGTAAAAAGTGTTTTGATACATTTGTATTGCATTACTCACCTATATTCTCACTATGCATTCCATACTCGCACCAGGCGAAGCCACGTTACGATCGAAAGGCGCCCTTCATACAGCCAGGGAAATAGCACAGCAGCCTGCGCTCTGGGAAAAGATAGCCGCTGATATAGCAGGCAGCCGCTCCGCTTTAAGGGCCTTCCTTGAAAAAGCATATGCTGATGTTGATAATATTATACTCACAGGAGCAGGTACCAGCGCGTATATCGGGCTTTCCCTCTGCGGCAGCTTCTTCAGGCAAACCAATATTATTACCAGGGCCGTAGCTACTACCGACCTGGTAGCTCATCCACACGACTATTTCCATGCTAACAGGGCGCCGCTGGTTATTTCCTTTGCACGATCTGGTAACAGCCCCGAAAGCTGTGCAGCCCTTGAACTAGCAGACAGCATTTCCGCCCGTTGCTATCACCTGGTCATTACCTGCAACGAAGATGGCAGCCTCGCCAACTGGCAGAGTACGAACCCGGTTTATACCCTGCTCCTTCCGCCGGAGGCGCACGACAAAAGCCTGGCCATGACAAGCAGTTACACCGGCATGTTATTGGCAGGCGCCTTACTCTTACGCTTACACGATCCGGCGCTGATGCAGGAACAGGTTTCCCTGCTCAGCGCTTACGGTCAGCATATATTGAACCGCTATATACCACTGATGCAATCTATCGCAGCCAAAGACTTTAGCAGAGCGGTATTCCTTGGCCACGGCGCTTTCTTCGGCACTGCCACGGAAGCGCACCTCAAACTGCAGGAGCTGACAGACGGTAAGGTGATCTGCAAAAGCGATACCTTCCTGGGCTTCCGTCACGGGCCCAAAGCCGTGATCGATACCAGCACCCTGGTAGTATATATCTTCTCTCACAGTGGTTATGTGCTCAATTACGAAAAAGACCTGGTTGCTTCTATGAAGCAGGGCAACAAAGCGCTCATGGAAATAGGCATCATGGGAGGCCATCTGTCTATGCCGCCGCTGGACGCAGGTATTGAGCTGTACAAAACACCATTGCTCACAGATGAAGATCTGCTGTCCGTGTGCAGTATTCTGCCCGGACAGATGCTCGCTTTTTATAAGTCGATGGCACTGGGCCTTCAGCCGGACAATCCCTCAGCCAACGGTGCTATCACACGCGTAGTGGAAGGCGTTTCCATCTACCCTTTACCAGCCTGATAAACGATCCTTGTATGCAAACAACACCTTTTGACGTACTTGTGGCGGGCGAACTGAATGTAGACCTGATACTGAACGGCCTCAACACACTGCCTGTTATCGGGAAGGAAATACTCGCCAGGGATATGACCTTCACCCTGGGCAGCAGCTCAGCTATTTTTGCCTGTAACCTGCGCACCCTGGGCCCTTCCGTCAGCTTTATCGGCAAAGTAGGTAACGACAGTTTCGGCACCAGGATCTGTGAGACGCTGGCGCAGAAAAATGTAGATACTTCCCGCATCCTTCGTTCAAATACCGCTGCCACGGGCATCAGCATCGCATTAAATTACGCACAGGACAGGGCCATGATCACCTATCCCGGCGCTATGGAAGAACTCAGCGCAGATGATATCAGCGACAAGGCCCTGATGAATGCCCGTCACCTGCATGTAAGCGCCGTATTCCTGCAGCCAGGTCTGCGCCCGGGCCTGAACAAGCTCTTTGCAAGAGCAAAAGCATTGGGCCTTAGCACTTCCCTGGACCCTCAATGGGATCCTGCAGAGCAATGGGAAATAGACCTGGAAAGACTATTGCCCAATGTGGATGTTTTTCTTCCCAATATCGCGGAACTGCAGGCACTCACCAGGCAAAGTTCCCTGCAAAGCAGTCTTGAAGTCCTCCGCCCATTTGCCCGCATCATCGCTATAAAGCATGGAGAGCAAGGCGCCTATATCTGGAACGGCCAAACGCTTTTCCATCAGCCGCCTTACCTGCATAGCGACATTGCCGACTGCATTGGCGCAGGCGACAGCTTTAATGCGGGCTTCATCAGCCAATTCATTTTAAACCGCCCCCTGCAGCAATGCGCCGCATATGCTGCCCTGGCGGGAGCAATAAATACGACTGCTCCCGGCGGTACCACTGCCTTCCAGAACCTGGCCGCCTTCCATTCCATTGCCCGTCAAAAATTTAATTACACACCAGCATGAACCTGAAACAACAACTACAACACTGCTCACAAACTGGCTCCGCATTGCTGGCAGTGAACTTCTATAATTTCGAAACATTGAAAGGCCTGCTGATGGCTGCCAGATCGGCACAGTGCAGCCTTATCCTGCAGCTTTCAGAAAGCACCCTGCAATACCTGGGCATCCGCTCGGCCATTAACATGGCGAAAACCGCGCTGCAGCAGTTCGAGGTAGCGGGTTGGGTACACCTGGACCACGGCAGCAGTATCAACACCGTGAAGGAATGCCTGGATGCCGGATTTGATTCTGTCATGATAGACGCCAGTGAGCGGCCTTTTGAAGAGAATGTGCGCATCACTGCCGAAGTAGTAAAACTGGCGGCAGCTTATGACGCCAATGTAGAAGCGGAATTGGGCTATGTAGCCAAGCTGGGACAGGAACAAACGGCTGTTTATACCAGTCCGGAACAGGCCCGTTCATTTGTAGATAATACCGGGGTGAATGCCTTAGCCATTGCCATTGGTACTGCGCACGGCTTCTATAAAGCGCCCCCTGATCTGCGGATAGACATCCTGCAGCAGATCCATGCGGCCACGCCTGTTGCGCTGGTACTGCACGGTAGCTCCGGCGTACCGGATGACCAGTTACGGGCCGCCATAAAGAACGGCATCTGCAAAGTGAACCTGGCCACAGAGACCAAAAACATCTTTATGAAAACCCTGCAGCAGCAGTTGAGCAATACGGAAGACATCGATCTCCGCAGGGTATTCCCTAAAGCGATCGATGCCGTCACTGATCTGATTATGAATAAACTAAGTGTTATTTAACCCTTGGCAGGCCAATGATGAAGGTAGCGCCGTTATTCAGCTCGCTCTCGGCTGTAATGAAACCGTTGTGCTGTTCCATGATCTTTTTACAGATAGACAAGCCTATACCGGATCCTTCTATGTCATGATAGCTATGCAGGCGTTTGAAGACGATGAAGATATCTTCCAGGTACTTGGTCTCAAACCCGATACCGTTATCCTTTATATAGATATTGTAATAGCTGATGTCTCCGTTTCCGTTCACCGTCTCTTTAGGCGGCGTTTCCTGCTTAGCATAGATATGCACCTGCGGTACACCCTCCTTCTTCCGGAACTTGATCGCATTGCCGATCAGGTTATAGAATACCTGCTGCATCAGCGTAGGAATAGCATATACAGCAGGCAGCGGGTCTATCATTACCTGTGTGTTTGTTTGCTGTATCTGGTGATCCAGCTCCCTTACCGCTTCCTGTACAATACCGTTCAGGTTCACCTCGATAAAATCGCCTTTGCTTACTGAATGCCGGGAGAAGTGCAACAGGTCGTTCACCAGCTGCTGCATCCGTTCAGTGGCATTGGTGATCTTCACAATATGCTTATCTATTTCGTCTGAATGCGGTTTTTTCTGCAGGATGAGATCACTGAACATGCGGATCTTACGTAGCGGCTCCTGCAGGTCGTGGGAGGCGATATAAGCAAAACGGTCCAGCTCTTCGTTGGCGGCTTTCAGCTGCATATTATTCTGTATCAGCTGGTTGTTCAGCTCTCTTACCCTTAGCTCGGAGGCTTGCCGTTCTTCTATTTCCCGTTCCAGGGATTGCGTTTTACGGTACAGCTCTACGAACAGGCCAACCTTTACCCGTAACAATTCGGGGTTCACCGGCTTGTAAAGGAAATCAACCGCGCCCGCCTTGTATCCCTGAAACATATCTTCTTCGCCATGGCTGAAAGCTGTAATAAAGATAATAGGGATATTCTTCAGCTTTTCACGCTGATAGATCATGGAGGCCGTCTCAAAGCCGTTCATATCCGGCATCTGTACATCCATCAGTATAAGGGAAAAATCGGTTTCCTGGAGCAGTATTTTCAATGCTGCTCTCCCGGAACTGGCCTTGACGGTAGTATAGTTCTCGCGTTCCAGTATAGAGGATATCGACAGTAGATTATCCTGCCGGTCGTCTACCACCAATATTTTAATTTGATCTTTTTCGTGCACACCGTCGGTTTTAAAATACATATTCTTAGCAGATCATCTGTATAGCCAGATTCGCATCAGCGATAGCAGTTGATCAATTTTCACAGGCTTGGTAATATAATCGGACGCTCCTGCTTCCAGGCATTTCTCCCGGTCGCCTTTCATCGCCTTTGCAGTCACCGCAATAATAGGAAGCGCACTGTTCTTGTGCTCCCTGCGTATTTTCTGCATCGTTTCATAACCGTCCATCTCCGGCATCATGATATCCATCAGTACGATGTCTATCTGGTTGTTCTCGGTCATGATGTTGATCGCTTCCTTACCACTTTCCGCGGTGATGGTATTGATCTGGTACCTTTCAAAAGCGGTGGTCAGCGCAAACAGGTTTCTCACGTCATCATCCACTACCAGCACGTTCTTATGGAGTAGTACATCCTTCTTTGAACGGAGGTCTTCGATGATCTTACGCTTTTCCTGCGGCAATACCTGGTGGTTCAGATGCAGTTGCATCACTGTTTCTTCCAGCAGCAATTCAAGGGAGCTACTGCCCTTTGTCAGGATCTTGTTGGTGTATTGTTTAAGTTTAGACTTCTCCATGTTGGAGAAATCTTTTGCTGAATAAACGATAACAGGGGTGCCATTATGTTTATTCATGGTATATATCGTGGATATAAACTCTGTCCCTTCGATATCAGGTAGGGTGTAGTCGGCAATAATGCAATCATACAAATTATTCCTGATTTGTTCAAGCGCAGATTTTCCATCCGCGGTTACTTCGATCTCGATGAGGTCGTCATTATCCAGTATCCGGGTGATCTGACCTGCGTCTGTTTCATTATCTTCCACCACCAGCACTTTCTTATGCTTGCGGTTATCCTGCTCCAGGATCGCTTTGAACAGTTCGGTCAGCGCTTCCGTTTTCATAGGCTTCAGGTTGAAGCTGCGGGCTCCGCGCTGTAATGCCAGCTGCCTGTTCTCTTCACCGGATATCAGGTGAATAGGAATATGCCGCAGGTTCACATCATTCTTGAAAATGTCCAGTACCCGCCAACCGCTGGCATCCGGCAGTTTCACATCGAGGGTCACGGCAATGGGACTATACTTATTGGTTAGGTCCAGCACCTCTCCGAAACTGGTAGCTACTACCACTTTCAGATCCATTTCATGGGCCTTTTCCTGCATGATCTTCGCAAAGCGCACATCATCTTCCACGATCAGGATCACCTTATCGCCATCTGCGATATGCGTTCTGTCATCACCTGTTTCATTGATGATCTCATTCAGGCCTTCCAGGTCTCTCAATTCGGCAGACCGTATAGTGGGCACGGACCTGATGGCTAAGGTATCATCGCTTTCTTCCAGCTTATATTCTCCCGCCTTCAGCGTACTGGGCTTTTCTTTCACGATAGCAGCCGGGTTGTAACCCAGTGGCAGGAAAAGTGTAAAGGCGCTGCCCCTACCCACTTCACTCTCCAGTTCGATAGAACCGCCGAGCAGATCGGCCAGGCCGCGGCTAATGGAAAGCCCCAGACCAGTACCGCCATATTTGCGGCTGGTAGAACCTTCTGCCTGCTGGAACGCTTCAAATATGATGTTCTGTTTATCCTTGGAGATGCCGATACCGGTATCCCTGATCTCGAAGGCCACCACACGTCCGGCATTATCAAGACTGGCGTTGGCAGTCTTCCAGTTGTGCCTGGCCTCGTATATTCGTAAGCGTACCTCGCCTTTGTCTGTAAACTTAAAGGCATTGGAGAGCAGGTTCTTCAGGATCTGGTTCAAACGCTGCACATCTGTTTCCACGGTTTGCGGCAGCTGGTCTTCTATAGATATACTGAAGCGCAGGTTCTTGTTCTCTGAGATATGTTTGAAGGTAGTTTCCACAAAGGAGATCACCTCGCTGAAACGTACCGTGATAAAGTCTGTAGAGATATAACCGGACTCGATCTTTGAAAGGTCCAATATATCATTGATCAGCTGGATAAGGTCATCACCGCAGCTGTGGATGGTTTTAGCGTAGCGTACCTGTTTCTCGCTCAGGTTGCCTTCATGGTTTTCATACAGCTGCTGTGCAAGGATGAGCAGGGAGTTCAGCGGGGTCCTGAGCTCGTGCGACATATTGGCCAGGAACTCCGATTTATACTTAGAGGTCAGCTGCAGCTGTTCGGCTTTTTCTTCCAGCGATCTTCTCGCCTCTTCCACTTCCTTATTCTTACCTTCCACTTCTTCTTTCTGTTTCACCAGCAGGTGGGCTTTATCCTGCAGCTCTTCGTTGGTCCTTCTCAGCTCATCGGCCAGCGATTGCGACTGCTCCAGCAGGGCTTCCGTCCTGGAGTTGGCCTCGATCGTGTTCAGTACGATACCGATACTTTCCGTAAGCTGGCTGAGGAAGTCCAGGTGGGTTTGGTTGAAGCTATCGAAAGAAGCCAGCTCGATCACCGCTTTGATCTGCGTTTCAAACAACACCGGTAGTACCACCAGGTTCAGCGGCGTCGCCTCACCAAGTCCGGAGCTGATCTTGATATAATCCCCGGGTACATTGGTCAGCAGGATCTGTTTCTTTTCAACGGCACACTGTCCTACCAGGCCCTGCCCCAGTGAAAATTCCCTGGACAGGCTCACTTCATCACCGTAGGCGTATGCCGCAAAGAGTTTCAATTTGGGGTTAGACCATTCATCTTCCTGCTCCAGTATATAGAACATACCTTTCTGTGCATTCACCACCTGGGCCAGCTCTGAAAGGATACGACGGGTTACCGTGTTCAGGTCTTTCTGTCCCTGCAGCATCTGGGTGAACGTAGCGAGGTTGGATTTCAGCCAGTCCTGTTCCTGGTTCAGCAGCGTGGTGGTTTTCAGGTTGGCGATCATCTGGTTGATGGTATCTTTCAGCTCTTCCACCTCACCTTTTGCTTCCACACGGATCATCTGGGTAAGATCACCTTTCGTTACCGCGGATGCCACCGCAGAGATAGCGCGCACCTGTGTGGTCAGGTTTTCTGCCAGCTGGTTCACGTTCTCTGTGAGGTTCTTCCAGATACCGGATGCGCCGGGCACACTTGCCTGTCCGCCCAAACGTCCTTCTACACCCACTTCGCGGGCCACGTTGGTTACCTGGTCAGCAAACACCGCCAGCGTATCTATCATTTCGTTGATGGTCTCTGTCAGCTGCGCCACCTCACCACGCGAAACGATAGACAGTTTCTGCTTCAGGTTACCGGTGGCCACGGCGGTCACTACCTTGGCGATACCGCGCACCTGGTTGGTAAGGTTGAAGGCCATCATGTTCACAGAGTCTGTAAGGTCTTTCCAGGTACCGCCCACACCCTGCACTTCTGCCTGGCCGCCCAGCTTACCTTCGGTACCTACTTCACGCGCCACACGGGTCACCTCAAAGGCGAAGGAGTTCAGCTGGTCCACCATGGTATTGATGGTATTCTTCAGATCAAGGATCTCCCCTTTTACGTCGATGGTCACTTTTTTAGACAAGTCACCGGAAGCCACTGCTTTCGTTACTTCCGCGATGTTACGCACCTGGGAAGTAAGGTTACCGGTCATCGAGTTCACGGAGTCTGTCAAATCCTTCCAGGTACCAGCCACACCGGGCACAAATGCCTGTCCGCCCAGCTTACCGTCCGTACCTACCTCACGCGCCACGCGGGTCACTTCCGAAGCGAAGGCGCGCAGCTGGTCCACCATCGTGTTGATCGTATTCTTCAGTTTGAGGATCTCTCCTCTTACGTCCACTTCAATTTTACGGGAAAGGTCACCGTTGGCCACCGCCGTCGTTACCTCCGCGATGTTACGCACCTGGGATGTCAGGTTGGAGGCCATGATGTTCACGGAATCCGTCAGGTCTTTCCACAGGCCTTTTACGCCCGGTACGTCTGCCTGGCCACCCAGCTTACCTTCGGAACCCACCTCACGGGCTACACGAAACACTTCCGAACCGAATGCGTTGAGCTGGTCCACCATCGTGTTGATCGTATTCTTCAGCTCGAGGATCTCTCCTTTTACATCCACTGTGATCTTGCGCGAGAGGTCGCCTTTGGCCACCGCGGTCGTCACTTCTGCAATGTTACGCACCTGGGCCGTGAGGTTGGAGGCCATCTGATTCACGGAGTCCGTAAGAGATTGCCAGGTACCACCCACACCTTGTACTTTCGCCTGGCCGCCCAGCTTACCTTCCGTACCTACTTCCAGCGCCACACGGGTCACTTCCGAAGCGAAGGAGTTCAGCTGGTCCACCATCGTATTGATCGTATTCTTCAATTCCAAGATCTCTCCGCGTACGTCCACCGTGATCTTGCGCGAGAGGTCGCCCAGGGCCACCGCCGTGGTTACGTCGGCAATGTTACGCACCTGTGCCGTAAGGTTACCGGCCATCTGGTTTACGGAATCTGTCAGGTCTTTCCACACACCGCCCACACCTTTTACCGTGGCCTGGCCGCCCAGCTTACCTTCCGTACCCACCTCACGCGCAACGCGCGTCACTTCTGAGGAGAAGGAGTTCAGCTGGTCCACCATCGTGTTGATCGTATCTTTCAATTCCAGGATCTCCCCTTTTACGTCCACCGTGATCTTTTTGGAGAGATCGCCCCTGGCCACCGCCGTGGTCACATCTGCGATGTTACGCACCTGTGCGGTCAGGTTATCCGCCATCTGGTTCACGGAATCGGTCAGGTCTTTCCACACACCGGCCACATCTTTTACTTTCGCCTGGCCGCCCAGCTTACCTTCAGAACCCACTTCCAGCGCCACACGGGTCACCTCACGGGAGAAGAGGTTCAGCTGCTTTACCATCCCGTTCACCTCTTTAGCGATACGGGCAAATTCACCCTGCAGAATATGATCTTCGATCTGCAGCGGCATCTCTTTTGACAGGTCGCCTTTTGCCACAGAACTGATCACATTCGCAATTTCGATGGTAGGATGAACCAGATCAGAGATCAATGTATTGATAGAAAGCACAGCCTCATTCCACGATCCTTTTGCCGTACGCGGCATGGATACACGGTGATTGAGCTTTCCCATTTTTCCGATAGTGTTCCGCGCCAGCAGTAATTCTTCCACCAGCATTTCATTCAGCGTGATGATTTCGTTCATCGTATCACAGATCTTGCCCGTAAGCCCGAGATTATCCACGGGCATACGTGCACTGAAATTTCCGTTTTTCACTGCTGAAAGCACCTGTAAGAGCTGATGCGGATTCAGCTCATCACTCTTCACTGTTTCTGCCACCGGCGTGGATTCCGGCGTTACAGTTTTTTTTCTTGTAGCCATTCCCCAGATTTGTTAGATATAGATAATTGATACGGTAAGTTAGCTCATCTTTGCCTCACTTTAAAGTAAATTTCCATCCTTCGGCTGGCCCTGCAATGTTAAGTCTTCGCAATCTTTTCATTTTGCTATTCTTATGAGCCGGCTCATCAATAACTTCTGGGGAACGACAGCGCGGCAGAAATTGGAGAGGTAGATGAGGGTCTTCAGCAACCGTCATTGCGAGGAGCAACGAAGAGTTGGAGCGTGGCGCGACGAAGCAATCTCCAAACGACAAACAGTTAGCAATAAATGTAATCATCGCCATTTGCCGTTTGGAGATTACTTCGGCCCGGCTCTCCGCAAGGCCACTGCGGGCCTCGCAATGACGGTAAATCAAGTATCCTTCCTTCCCGGGTACTTCAATGTAGCCAGCAAAAGAATTACACCACCCCTACCCTCAACGCCTTCAACCCACTCAATCCCTGCAGATCCTCCAGCTCCAGCTCTTCCATATCATTATGCAGTACGCCGCTTTCCTGCAGGTACCTCATATAAGGCAGATAATCATCCACATCTTTACTACTGAAGTAGATCAACGCAATCTTTCCTGGCTGGGTAAGGCGCTCACTGGTGTTGCGGATATGCACTTTATCAATCCGTTTCTTGATCATCTGGTAACGGATGTTGTAAGTACCTTCCACATCAAAGCGCTTTTCATCTGCACGGAAACTAATGTCTATAGTGTGGTTATGGGCAAAGATCAGGTGAGTAGTATGCAGTTCCCTGGGCAGCTCCGGTATCAGTGAGCGGGTCAGCTTGGCAATAGCCGCCATGGAAGATAGTTGCCACAAGCGCAGGTTCTTAAGATGGAAATGATCAAAGGGCCTGTCCGGTGCAATAGACTGACCGATGTAAATATCATACTCTATTCCGTCTGTCCTGAATTTCTCAAAGTAGCAGGGATAGGATTGTTGCAGTATATGCTTCTCCGTTTCGAAGTAGTTGTTCACAGCAGTATTGATCATCTGCATGGAGGTTTCCAATGCCTGCCGGTTCTCATGTATAGCGCCGTTGCCACTATGGATCAGCTCTATATAATCTTCTATGACCGGGCGGGTGGTCGGCTCCTGGTGGGCCAGATGCCGCAGGTAGGGTACCGTTCCTTCTGTCAGGAAGAAATTAAGATTGGTCTCTTCCGTTGGGTTCAGCTGCTCCTGGGCCAGGACCTGCTGCCATTTCTTACAGTTGAAGATGGTTTCTTCCATCAGAGACGAGCGGTGATGCTCCTGCAGGCCGGTCAGCATTTCAGACAGCAGGTTCAAATGAACGTTCAGGTCGGCTTTTACAGCCGTGTTCCTTTCAACAGTAGAGTTCCTGATGTCAATAGATCCGTAAAGCGGGTATACATCGTTAAAGAGAATGCTTTCCACTTTTGCGGGCAGATTTTTTTTTCTCTGCATCATGTAATGCCAGGCAGCTTCATTGAATTTCCATTGCACCGCGGGCTGTATAGCGGTATACTTTTCCTTTACAATGCTGTCGATCTCCAGGTTAAATTCATCAATATATACCTGCAACAGTTGTGTAATGGGCCCCATTGCAGGCTCCAGCAGGGCCAGCGTCTTTTCATCAAAGGTATCGTCGCCATAGGTATGTACTCCCAATACACCCACCAGCACATTGTTCTGCAACACCGGCATCAGGGCCAGTGATCTTACACCGAGGTCCTGGAATTGTTTCAGATAAGGATCGTTTTCGTAGTCTTTTTCCGGGGTCTTAAAAATGTCCTGGGAGAAAAAGAATTCCGGATGTTCAGCATAATACTTTGCTTCTTCGCTGAACTCCTTTGGCGTAAGATTATTCTCTCCCCACACGGCAAACAGCACTCCGGTGCCTCCTTTTACAAAGCCGTATACCGGTTCGTTGTTCACTCTTACAAAGGGGAAAAGATCGAACTCTATCTTATTACTCCTGACCAGTGTTTTAAGAGAACGGATCACACTTTTCTGGCTTTCTCCCTCATCATTGGCGGTGCGGCTCAGGCGTACCTGGAGTATATTTTTCACTGCCATTTGCTGGGTGATATCCATCACCTTCAACATGGCGATGCCCCGGAAACGGAAGAGATTTAAAGGTAACATGGTTTCCAGTATCTCATAGCTGGCGCCCGCACTGAGATGGGTGTAAAGCGCGCTGCAATCCAGTACAGGCAGTTCTCCGTTTACAGTAACGTCTATAAAGTCTGTATTGATGTTGACGGCATAGTATTCCAGCAAACCTGTTTCTGTATTAACACCCGCATGCACAAGGCCCGTCTTTACAGGTACTTCGAAATTGTACAGCCTTTTCAGTATATAGGAATAGACCAGTTGCAATCTTTCGCGATGATAGTCTGCCGGTCCCTTTTCTGTTACATATACTTCCTGCCCGCCTTTGCGCCGTCCCAGCAGCTCATACATTAAATCAGTTCCGTAAAAGATAATCGGCTTCCGGAAAGGAAAGCTGAGGCCCCAGGCTAATTCATGCTCTGAGTGCAGGGCCGGTGTAAAACAGGCATACAAAAGTTCCAGTAAAGGCTCGTATTCATGGATCTTATCAAGTGGTATCTCCTGGTCATAGATTCCCTGTTCTTCAAATCGCTGCAGTACATGTTCATAGAATGCACCTTTAACGGTCTGCTCAGTACCTACCATTTTCCTGATACGGTCTATAACTGGCTGGAAGGAAATCTCAGCATCAATGGGTAAGGAATACGCCCGGTTGCCGGAGACGTCGAATATGGAACTTTTCATGGCGGCTTGTTCTCTGTGGGTCAAAGGTAGGAAATTGGGGGGAGATGATTACCTCACCTTCAACTTCTCCAACATCGCCTCCGATACCTCATCCGATGCACTTCCATACCCCGTCACCAACACGCCCTTCAATCCACCTTTCGATTCAATCGCATACACCGCTGCTTCATCCCCAGGATCAGAATTGCCTTCATACCTGTAAACATCTACGATTGAAAAATCTTCCAGGTGTATCTGTTCTTCTCCATGTGCCAGGTGATCACCCACTATATTAAAATCTACCGTAAATCCTTCTTTCCGCAAAGCGTCAATAGCATTTGTAACGGTGTCGTAATGTACTTTACCCATATGAAGCTGTTTTACTCAAAGATATGTTTTTTAGGCGCTTATGCAAACAGGAAAGCCCGCTCCTTCCGAACGGGCTTCCGGTATACGATAGACAGTAAATGGTCATTCACGTACGATCATCAGCTTCTGCGTAAGCGTCTCGCGACCTGTATTGATCCGCAGAAAATATAATCCCCCTGGCAGATGGCTGACCGGTATAGTAGCCCTGCCGCCATCCATATTGATCAGCTGATGCCCGATGGCTTCACCGCCTGCATTCAGCACCGTTAAATAGCCTACTCCTTTCAGCGCGTTACCAAACTGGATAGTGGCTGTATTACTGGCAGGCTGGGGAAATACCTTTACCTGTTTGGATAATTGGTATTTCCCATCTGCCGTAACACGCAGCAGCGTGTCGCCCACTTTATGCCCCGTACGCAACGATGAAGCAGTATCGCTGATGATGATATCATCAAAATATGTTTTGAAGTTGCCTGTTTCTGCACCATGATCATAAGCGATCATGATCCGGTCTATTGTTTTTCCATTCAGCCAGTTGCCGATATTGGAGACAATCCGCTGCCAGGTATTCACCGTGCCATGCCCCGCGCCGGGATGCATGGAAGTACCATTCTGGTCTACTGCTCCTATATCCCGCAGGGTAGTACCATCCGTCATCAGCAGGTCTACCGTGGCATAACGGGAAAGGCTGTTGGTAGGGAAGGTCCAGAAGCTTAGCTTGGTGGCGGCATTCACGGCTATGTTCACATCGAACACGCGGAAATAATAATAAGAACCACCGGTAGCGGCATTATCTGTACCGGATATACGAATAGCGGAAGTCCCCAGGTGACTGGTCTCCCCGGTTACTACCCCGCATAAAGGATTGCTTACATTCCGCGGTATAGAGCTGGGATCTGCGCTGTCGGTCCAGGTAGGTACCGCATCATAATCCGTTTCTACACTGGTGCGGAACCAGAGCGGCGCAACAGCATAAGGAATGGTAACATTCGTGGTAAGCGGGGCTGTGCCTTTCAGCACTTTAGTTGCCTGTCCCGTAAGGCGCAGGTAAAAGTCGCCAGAAAGATAGGTGCCATCTGCACTGCTGGTCAGGAAATACTGGTTATTGGGCACCGCAAAATAGCTGTCCGCCATTTTCATGATGTTAGTAGCTTCATCATATTCATCGAACATGGCCACATAGGCCGTGTTCATGCCCAGGTTTTTAATATTATACAGCTGCCGCCAATAGAATTCTCCCTTATTACGGCGGATCTGGTTACGGGTACCGCCGTTCCAGTTGCTCCAGGCAAAACCGGAGAAGATCACCGGCTGATAATCGATACCGTTGGCATTACAATATGCGAGGTCTGGCTGCAGCAGGTTGGTCTTGAAATTATCCGCACCTGCATTGTCACCAAAGCGGCCAACAGACCAGGGCGAGAGCATGTCAAATGCATTGTACACCTGGCTGTAGCCCGTATAGGAGTCATTGGTCTCTGTACGCCAGTAAGTAGGCACCCCGCCGATCACATAATAGCCTTTGGCCTTTAACCAGTTGATAATGGCCAGGCTGGCGGCGGGCGCATTCAGGCGGTGATTAAACCCAAAGCCCCAGATACAGACCACCGGTTTGCCATCCTGGTGAGCATAATAAGGACTGTTCACCACTCCCAGGTCGTTTTCAATGTGCAGCCAGTCATTTTTAAAGAAGGTGGTGTCATCTGCCGCCATATCATACATGATGTAGAAAATCCGCTGATATTTTTCAGCGGCGCGGCGCATACGCACTGTAATGCTGTCGCGGCTAGCCTTAAACACCCCGTCACGGGTCTCTCCTAAAAAGCGTTGAAGGGCCACCCCATCAATGCCGGACTGCTGCATCCATTTAAAATGCAGGTCGATCGTAGCTGCAGGATAGGAGGAGAACAATTGGGCAGGGCGTCCGTCACTGAGATTTCCCAGGTTCGTCTGGAATAGCACGCTGGATGGATACTCCGATACATCCGGGTAGCCTTCAAAGGTAACAGCGCCGGGCGCCGGACTACCAGCAGGGGAATTGTAGGGCCCTGAGGACCAGTGCCGCCAGCGGGCAACCGGCGAGCCATCGCCATAACAGTTAAACCATCCCTGGTAACCGCAGATCACTTTACCTGTTACAGATTGTGCAGGAAGGGCCACCTGGGCATGGAGGATAAAGGCACTACCGCAGAGCTGGGCAGTGAACAGTACAAAACGGGTTAATTTCCTGATCATAGGACGTGGAGGTTTAGTGAGCCTGTAAGATAGGTTTACAGGCTTAACGGGGGGACTAATAAAACATTAATTGAAACGGGTGAACCCGATTATTCGGCCATCTCCTAACAAGTTTATTGTAAATATTTTTCAGCAGGAACTACCACTCCGCCCCTTTCGTGAATAACAGCTTTATAGCTGGAAGGCAAACCGGGATCTCCACCCTTGTATTCCGGGAAAGCCGGATAAGGATATACAGGCCTTTGAAACCTGACACCAGCAGCACCGCAGCAATTTAGTGCGCTGGCAACCATCTTCCGGGGGGCCTCACCTTGTTCCACCCATTTCACCAATGCCAGCAAAATATCATGCTCACTATCTTCCTTTACAACAGGATTCAGATTTTGACCAAAATCATTCACACCCGGTCCCCCGCTACAATGCCCCATGCCAGGTATCAGAAAATACCTGAAAAACCCTTGTGTTTCTTCCAGGCTGCCTTGCCGCTGCACTACCCGTTCATAATAATTGATAGCGTCCTGGCAGGGCACAAGCGCATCCGCTGTACCGGTGTACATGATCAATTTTCCACCGGCGGCTTTATAATTATTCAAATCAGGATTATTGGCATTCAATACAGGAGCGAGCACTGAATCTACCATAGCCTGGTGCTGATCAAAATCAAAATGGTGGTAATCGAAATCCTTCCCAAAAACCCAACGATATAAGTAGAACAGGCCCCCAGCGCCTTTGTCCGTTTGCTGATATTCAATGCCGCCGCTGGCATTTTCGCTACCCGGTGGCGGCGGACCATAGATCCGTTCACCGGTCCGAGGGTTCACTGGTCCTGCATAGATCTTCTTTAAAGCCCTTATTTGAATGTCTGTAAGGCACTGCTTACCATTTCCGCATTTAAAAAGCGAATCAATGTCAAATTTCACCATCCTGGGATCAGTGAGAAAGCTGTCAGATGGCGCCCCACCGTCGCTACCCGCAAACCTGGAAACGATCGTTCTGCTGATATAAGAGAGGTCTGCTGATGAAAACAGGGGCTCCTTTCCTTCGCTGGTGGCTTTACGGTTTGCTATAAACCCGGTGTGTAAATGGGTACGGTTATTAGCGGGCGCACCTGCAATGATCCCGTTGTAGTCGTCCGGATACCGCTGTGCTTCCATTAAAGCCTGCTGGCCACCGGTAGAGCAACCCACAAAATAAGCGTGATGCGCCGCCTTACCATAATATAGGGCAATGATCTCTTTGGAAACAATGGTCATCAGGTGAGTGGACCGATACCCAAAATCAGCCCGGCGTTCAGCGTGATTAATGGCTGAATCGGGATGCGGTGATGTGCCCATATCCGTATTGGCAGTGGCATACCCTTTTTTCAACCCGTTTGCCAGCCTGTCATAAAGTATATTCCCGGCACTACCGCCATTACCTGTTCCCAGGAACCTGCCGTTCCAGTTATTTTGCGGCATCCAGAGCTCTATCCTGATATTAGAGGCCGATGTAGGTCTAAGCGTTAGCGCCACCAGGCAAAAAGCTGGTAATCTTTCAAACACTGTTTTCGATGTAGTAGGTTGATATGCACCAGCACTGACGCATTGAATGTTTGTTACACTTAGCCCGGGTATTTTTAAAGCCAGTATTTGCTGTCGCAGGCTGTCGGCAGTAGCCTTGTTTTCCTGCGCATCCGCATTGGCCAATCTCAAAAAGAAAGCCAGCAATACGCATATATGTAGAAATGTTCCTTGTCTTATGCTCACAAAAAGAATGAAATAATTGTTGCAAAACTGGTTTAAATATAATGTATCCGCTGATCTTCCTGTAATTTTGCTTTGCTACCAAATAAAGCACATGTGATACAACAGCTGATTACTCATATTGGAAAATTCTGCGCCATAGCACCGGAAAGATTAGATCTGATAGCACCTTTCTTTGAGCACCGGGTATATAAAAAAAAGCAGCTACTACTGGATGAAGGGCAGCGATGCTATGAAAAATTCTTCATTATCAAAGGATGTGTGAACATTTACTATCTGAAACAGAATGGGGTCGAGCAGACCATTGACTTCGCAATGGAAAACTGGTGGATCTCAGATTTTATGGCTTTCTCCAACGGATCACCGGCACAGTTCTCCATACGTGCAATAGAGCCTTCAGAAGTATTATGTATCAGCGCCGATAGTCAGCGGGCCCTGCTGGCCGAAGTCCCCGAAATGAATGAATATTTTCACCTCGTATTCCAGAAGGCTTATGCTGCCTCTCAGGTGAGAATGAAGCTGATAAACGAGCTTCCCAAGGAAGAGTTATATCGTGATTTCCAGGAAAAATTTCCCGCCTTTATTCAGCGCGTTCCTCAATACCTGCTGGCCTCTTTCCTCGGGTTCACCCCAGAATACCTGAGCGAGATCCGGAAAAAGTATCTTTCTTAAACCAGTTTAAGCGCCAGGGCTTTTTTTCGGTGCAACTTGCAGCGTAAATAAAGCATACAAATCATGGTTAAATCAATTAAACATCGCTTGGACATTTGGACAGAAGAACCCTTGTATTGGGATGCCATCGCAACAATAGACAAACGCCTGGCCGGCTCTTCTGTACCACGCAGCCTGCTCGAGCTGATCAAGATCCGGACTTCACAGATCAATAAATGTGTTTATTGTATCGAGTACCATTCGCAAGAGGCCCTGCATCGTGGAGAAACGCCAGGCAGGATCTTCGCCCTTTCCGCCTGGGAGGAAAGCCCCTTCTTTAGCGAAAGTGAAAAAGCCGCTTTACGCGTAGCAGACGAAGTCACATATATTTCCGCCCACGGTATTTCCGATGAGGCTTATGAAACGCTGCAGCTTCACTTCGACACGAAGCAGATAACAGACATCATCGTATGTGCCTGTCTTATCAATTTCCTGAACCGTATCGGTATTTCAACGAAAACGGTACCCGCTTAAAAAGCTGGTATCTACTCCGGCTCTGCTATCCCCAGAAAGGTCACCACGCCGTCTCCTCCGGGATTATCAGCAACATCTACCAATGCCGAAGGTTTCCAGTTGTTCATGCACCATAGGTTTCCGGCGCCATCTATATTGGCGGAGGTCAGCCGCATGATGGGCTGATAGCATTCCATACGAACCGGTTGATGCCTCACACTGTGCGGTGCAGGTCTGTTTTGGGTACCATACAGCGGATGGCCATTTGCCAGCATCACTTCCGAACCGCCTGTCGGAACAGTCATGAGCTGTGCTGACTGCGGATCGGAGGGATTGCGCAGCATGGTCACCCCAAACGGGGCCTGCAGGTCCAGGTTCACCATTTAAATAAACTACCACCGCGCTGGGCTCACTTTTAGACCTGGCGTATAGCCATTGGAGGGGCTTATCGGCCTTCCATCTTTATAATGGAAACGGGCAATGCCGCCTTCCTGGGGATTATACAATTCAGGCCCCCAACCGAAGTTGCCAAAAGAGATATGCTTCTAAAACGGTTATTTTGACAGTTAAATGTAATGTTTATATTTAAATTCGTCTAAGGAGATAATTTTAGATATACGAAAATCAAATAAACGTGTGCTTGTCCGGAATAAGATCATTTCCTATTTTACAAGCCGGATTAAAATAATCCTGTCAGGTATCTCAAAAATAACCATTGGGGCAATCGGGTAGCATTCCACGAGCTGTATCCCTATTTATATTAACGCATGTCATTTCTAATAATACAGGTACAGGTAGATGCCATTTTGTTGGAACAGGGCTGTAGCGCAATCGGCCAGGACGTAAACTTCCAGGGGCTTCCTTATTTCAACAGGAAAAAGGAAGTGCTGATGAACCAGGACAGGCCCTTCCTTGCTGAAAGTATCATCTCGCAGCCGTTCCGGAATGATAGTCTCTTCCTGGATGCAGGCGTGCACCTTCACTGGACACTCCCTGACCTGGTTACCGCAGGCAGATCCCAAAACGGGCAGACAATATTCCCGGCGGCCCCTAACAGGTGGTATGTACGCAAAGTGAAAGGCGGCAGGTCCGAAGAGTGGATCATAGAGAGTGATTACATCTGGGATGCTGACGACAATACTTGTCCCATACATGCGCTGTGCACGATCCCATTGGATATTAATTTAAATGAAGAAGCAGGCATCCCAACAAGCAACGAGATCACTTTGAAGTCCGGCTCACAACCCTATGCTTACATGGGCCGGAAATACACCTTGAAGGAATGGCGGGAAACCAATAATCCCCGGGAACGCTATTGGCATCATATTAAAAAAGGGCCTTTAACGGCTATCGGCTGGGGCTCACTGGCATTCGATACTTTCTATGCACATAGCCGCAGCGTGTATGGAATGCACGACAGCGATCTTCCGGATGAAGCTACAGCCGGAAGTGAATACAGTTATACCGTTGCAGGATGGTATGACCAGGAATTCAACACGCATCAGCTGGATTTCATCCGCGAAACAATTGCCGATATAGAAAAAGAAGTACAGGATGAACGCCGCCCTGTTATTTCAGACGAGGAATTTAAAAAGGTGTATGAAGAACGGCTCAATGCCGAAGTGGTATCGACAGGGAATGAAAACCTGATCAATAAAAAAGACCTCTCAGGCATACAGCATACCCTTTGCTTCGGTTATATAGATATGCACCAGCGAAAGGAGGCGCATCCTACCGGTGAAAAGATCCAGGTAGCTGTTGCCAACACACCAACTGAAGCGATTTCCGCCCTGCTCATCGCATCTGCAGGACAGGATCTGCAAACAGCCGGACAAATGAAGGAAGAAGAAAAGCTGGAAGCATTACTTAGTCTTGATGACCTGAGCAACCTGAAGCTTGATATGGCAGCAAGGCTCCGGGAGCTACGTCATGAAAAAGGATTTGTAGCCCATGAAGGCCTTAGCAACTGGAGAATAGTGCTCGAAGATAAAAAAGATGCGCCGCCAGGTGACGACTCAGAAATACCTGTTCCTGCTTTAGATGAAGAAACAGCAAACCTGGAGCAGGAACTGAGAGCCGAACAATACAAATATGATCTTAAAAAGAATCAGCTCAATGCAGCGCTCGACGCACTATACCTTGACTGGAGCAGGTATATGCAAGCGATGTACCCCGCCGAAGGACAGACCCACGAATACCCGGATATAGACGCCATTCGCTTTCATATCCAGCGCAACTCACTCAGGCATGCCCGTACTTTGAAAAATGAACGGGACAGCTATCCTGACCTGATCACTAGTCTGCAAAATGCCATTCAGCAAAAACTGGCTGCCTTACCCCCTCACCCCCGGAAAGAATATAAACTGAAACTGGAACCAGGTACACAATATTGGGAAGCAATGCCTCCTTCCCTGGTTTTGTTTGCCAACGAAAATACCAGCGGCGAAGCCGATCTGCTGCGATATTCGAACCGGCTTACCCAACCAGGTAAAAAAGACGTCTTTTTATGGCTGACAGACACCGAACTTGCGAAGATCGAGCTGAAAGACAAAAAGACTTTTACATTAGAAGGCTTGACTACCGCCTTGCAGGCCTTTGCCAAACACCGGCCGGACTTTGGAAAAGACAGCAGCAATAAGGTCAATGAATGGCATACCTTCAGGGTTGAATGGAAAATTGAATTATTCCCGGTAGCCCCCGGTAACCAGCTGACCAAAAGCAGCAGCAACTTTGACAATGACTTTATCACCAGGAACTACAGTCTGCAGGAAGAAGACAACGATTTCAGTATTCATCCTTCACTGACCGCATTGAGCTTACACAATAACGGCGCTGTGTACACCGGCTCTTCCTACGTGACCAATACCATCAAACATAGCTACAGCAGGAAGCTACGTGACTTTCTAAAGGCAAACGATAAACCGGAGCATAAAGAGATTTCCGCTACAGTGCAGGAGATGAGCAGCTATGAAAAGACACTGCTGGGCATCGAACTGCTTGGGCTCACGCTAACTGGTTTCAACGAAGCACTGATCCAGCAGAAATCAATTACCCGCCTTGCTCCGGCTGATCCCTTTGGCTTTGCCACGCATAAAGCCTTTGCCAATGAAGTAGCAGCACTATTGAATACAGGTCAGGGCAGCAGTGCGGATCCCTTATCCTCCTTCAATCCGCTACGTTGCGGCGCCTTGAAGGTGCTGGCCATTCGCCTGATAGATACCTTCGGGCGAGCCTGTAATCTTACGCCTGCGGAGATAGTGACCTCCACTCCCAACCGCATCAGTCAGAAAGAGAATTGGGTGAATTTGCTCCCGCGCCTCTGCCAACAGGCTACCATGAGCATCCGCTGGCGCGATTCGCTGACAAAGGTGGATAAAACAGCCAGGGCAGCTGTCCCACCCGCCACATCCACCTTTAAGCAATCACCCGTATGCGGCTGGATGCTACCTGTATACATGAACCAGCGCATTGAATTCTTCGACGCATTTGGCAAACATCTCGGCGGCATTACACATAAAGGTGTATGGGAAAACTCCGTTTTCGAGTATGGAAATGCAAGCAGTGAAGACCGTTCTTACATTCAGAATGTGCAATTGAGCAAGCTGATAGACTGGATCCTGAGGGGAACAACCGCCAATCCAGATTTTCACGAGGCCTTTGTGAATATACTCAGGGAAACCTGTAATAATATTGTGCCCGAAAGCAGGACCAATCCCTCCTTAATGGAGATTATCGGCGGTACGCCTATTGCCGTTACCCAGATCGCGGTCAATTTGTTTGTCAAGGGTTCTCCGGTGTTCGACCTTGACTGGAACGTATTCAGAACGGAGCTTGACACCCGGGAAGAGCGGAATACCCGGCAGTTCACAAAGATCCATTTCCCTTATTCTATCGGAAACTTTCATAAATATAATGATGGGGTGGTCGCTTACTGGGATTATAAGGGCGGCAACATCGCCGGCCCCGCTTACTTTAACAGCGCAGTCAAAGGCCGCCTCGGTTTTACACAGGCGCCACCAGAGCTGCCGCTGGGACTGGAAGATGAACAGGCATACCGCTACACCCCAGGAAAAAGTATGGCGGCCTTGCTGAAAGAACTGGCAGGTAACGAAAATAATATATACAAGCATGAATTTACCCGCCACTTTGTAGCCAATGGCGGCAGGTATTGGGATGTCCTGGTGAATGCGGGCTGGATACAACTCTATCAGCAGCCAAGCAAAGCGATCAAAAGAACCTTCGAGCATACCGATCTGCATGCCGCTATCGATGCACGTGAAAAGAATTTCATTGTACTGATGCACCCCAGGGGAACACTGCATCTTAGCTCGGGCCTGCTACCTGTGAAGAAATTAAAGCTGCCCGAAGAAAGCTATAAAACAGCGTTGCGAACAATAGAGCTGACCTTTCTGGCATCTCCGCTCATCATGCCGGCCAACGAAACAATGGTATCGCTGCACCAGGATAGCCGCTATGAATGGAGCTGGCTGAAAGCGGCAAAGCAAAAAGAAGAAGTGATCTCCGAAACTAATATGCCCATATTCAACCGCACCCTGCAGCGCAGGCATATGCAGAAAGATAACTTCTTTGCACTATGGAATAACCTGGAGATGACGCCCGCTGAGGCATGGCAACAGCTGCTCACAGCAGGTTTCCTGGAAGCAGCGCTCAGTTTTGAAAAGGAAGGATTCGCTTATTTCCGGGAAGACAAAGTGGAAAAAGCCCGGCAGGAATACCAGGACCTGGTAATAAACGGCGGATCTGCAAATAATGCAGGAAGACTGGACGCATTACGGGCACAGCTGGCACTGATCGCACTGATCACCCCCCTCCTGCACCGCCTGGTGCGCAGTATAGCACCATTTGAAACAAAAGCAGGAACCCTGCCCTCCCAAAGCTTGCAGGAAGGCTGGTTGTCTATAAAAACATCACCCAAAACAATATGAGCACAACAAATACAAGCCAAGCCAAACTGGCGCTGGATCTCCCAATGGACGAGATACGGAATGCGGCGATCCTGAACCTCGCCGCCGGAAGCGCTAAAACGGTCCCTGCTACAGGTGCGCCCAGGGTGATCTATGATTATTACATGGGAAGCTCCATTGCGTTCTACGGCAAGGAATCTTTTCAGCTGAACGAATTTAAAATATCAGCGGCGCAGGGCGGCTCCTTTGAGTGCTGGTTGAACATGGATCCTTGCCAGGGCACAGCAACAACTCAACAGCTGATCTATCTCAAAAATAACGCTACCAAAGAAGCATGGGGCATTAACACCCCTTGCCCCGATGGCAGCTTGTTACTGCAACGCTTCGAGCCATCGCCCAATTCCTCCACTTTAGCTGCTAAGATTGATCATGACAAATGGGTACACTTTGCCCTGAACATTGGTAGTGATGGCGCGGTAAAAACCTATCTCAACGGAGTGCTGGCCGGTGATATTGTCAGCAAAGAATTTGCGCAGTTCATCAATGGCGACAAAACTTTTCAACTGCAGATAGGTGCAAGGGAAACAAAGGATTTCTTTTCCGGAAAAATATGTCAGCTTAAATTCTTTACGGGTGTACGTGCTGCAGAAGAGATCAAACTAAGCATGGAAGAAGGGCGTAGCGCCAATGCCACCTTCAAAAGCAGCTATCCCATCGAGTTCAGGCTGAATAGCCTGGATAACGGCAGCGAGCACCCGGTGCTTTACATAGAGAATAATACAAATGGTCATCCGCTGCGGCTTGATATGATCAACACATCAGGTACGGCAGTAAAGTTCTATGGCGGTCCTGTGAAAGATTTTACGCTTTCGGAAGATCAATATCATATCCAGTTGCGCTTTAAAAAACAGGTAGTGGCTGCAGAGGTGCTGGAGAAGCTAGCTAAAGTAACAGAGGGCTGGACCTGCATCGCAGGTAAAAATCCAACGCTGCTGGAAGACTGGATCTCTTTTAAACGCACAATCGTAAGCACCGAAGAAGAATTCACAGGACTACAAAGCATTACACTGAATAACATGCGGGCAGAAGCGATGGCAGGCTCCCGTAATACCCTGGTCGAGATCAAATACAACAATCTTTATTATAAGGATAGCCAATATGTGCTCAATGGATCGCTTAGCCGCCACCTCGATATTATCAGCCACCTTGGCAAGCGCAATGTACCCTTTGATGTAAGCATAAAGGGCGCATCAACGATCCTGAACGATGGGGGCAGTGCAAATAGCTTCCAGATCATTATCCGGAATATAGCAGGCGAGCCTGTCCGCTTTGCGCCTAAAAAAGGTGGCGCAACACAGTACAGTATATTTTCCCTCTCCTGTAAGGAACCGGTGACCTTCAATGACAAACCAACTTTCTCGTTTGCAGGTAACAAGTTCAAGGAAGACGCATCCACCGCGAACAACCATCTGCCCAAAACATTTATATGTGAAGACAACCAGGTACTCAACCAGGGAGATGAATCGTTTGTTATTGACGTGAGTACCCTGAAAACCAGTCATGCTTCCGGTACGCTCATCCTATACCTGGAATACAAGAACATTCCCGGCTACTGGGACGGCGTAATACCCATACCGCTGCAGCTTGGCAGGATCGTGGAAAGGAACAACAGGATCGGTATCAATACGATTGCTCCGGAAGCGGATCTGCATGTTAAAGGTACCCTCAAAGCCGACAACCTGGATATTAAATCGCCCCTTAAAGCAGATAACCTGGAGGTTAAGAACGCCAAGGCAGATAATCTGCAGGTCAAAGGCAATATCAAATCGGAAGCACGTGTAATGGACAAAACCGGTGATCTGATGCCCGTCGGTGCGATCATTGCCTATGGAGGTAATACAGCTCCGGCTGGCTGGTTACTATGCGACGGAAAAACCGTCATCAACGGCAAGCCTGAATACCAGGACCTGTTCAATGTACTGAAGACGAATACAACACCTAACCTGAGAAAGCAATTTATCGTAGGAGCAGACCCCGAAACGCCTGATTATAAACTGCATGCACAGGGCGGGGCCGCCAGCGTTGTATTGAAAGAAGATCAGCTTCCAAAACACCGGCATTCGGGCATGACCAGCAATGAAAATGTGATCAAAGCATCGGATTATAAGTTGATGGGTAAAAGAAGCTACAAAAGAAATTTTGCGAGTGGTATTGCTGAAGAGGGGATAGTTACTAAGGTGAAACTTGATTTTGCCTGCGGCTATGACAGTTATTGCGATGATCCGGCTAACATCGATGCTGCAATAAATAGCCAGCATGCCCACAGCTTCATCACTGGAGAAACTGGTAAAGACCAGGCGCATGAGAACCGTCCGCCCTATTATGCACTCACTTATATTATCAAATACTAAATTCTCTAACCTAAAAAATAAACGAAATGCCCAACACTCCAAAACTCATCCTGAAGGATCCCAAAAAAAGCCTCTCAAAAGACTTTGGAAACAAAACACCCCTGAAGGAAATTGTAAAATTCAACAATGACAACGCGGAGTATGTAGATGCCGAGGTTGTAATTGAAGATGGGGAACGTAAAGTAGATCCCTATAGCCCTGTAAATATAAAGATGGTACAATTGGTGAATAAAGAAAAGAAAAAAGCTACAACGGCAGGCGAAGAGCTGGCAGGGGTGATTATTTCATGCGCCAGACCCTCCGACTGGACAGCTACCTTAAGTTATCAGGGGCGCTTATATAACAAGGAATTCAAAACCTTTGATGAGAAAGCTGTAGCATTGACATATATAAAGATCGATAATAACGCAAATGCTGAGTATGATCTGAAGGATTGCAGCAATGAATTTGTCTATTATTTTTTACCAAAAGCAGGTATCACGTATGATGCTTACACAAATAACTATCTCGTACAGGTTCAGCGAAAATTAGGAAATGACTGGAAAGATTGGGGAACAGAACTGCATACCAACTTTACTTTTGGCGGAAAAGCGGACATTTTCCAAACTGCTGTAGAGCTTTCCTATTCTTCCGGCGACGAGAACATTGGCCTGAAACCGGGACAAAGTATTAAGGTGGAATATGCCAATATCCTTAAGGAAGAATTCGCAAAGGATATGCCCAAGCGTATATTTCCTGAAAAGCCGGAAACTTCCCTGATGGGTGTTGCTGTGACAGTATCGAAGCTGAATTACAATACACGACGCAAAACCTTCAACCTGGCCGTAAATTTAAATACCAACGAGATCAAAATAGAGAAGGACGAGGAGCTGCTCACTTTCTATCAAAAGTCGTATGAAACTAACGCAACCACGGTACCAGACGATGCTAAAGCTGTTATTAAAAATCTTAAGCAAAAAGGCATTCAACTCCTGCCCGGAGTGCATATCAAGGAAGTCTATTTCGAAGTAAATATTACCGACGAGCCCCCCACCGAAGCTTAACAGTAACCTATCTGATTATTTACCTAAAAAGTAAGCTATAAATGAATGACCATACCGGAGTAGTTACCACGTCGTCCAAAAAAACAACCATCACTGCCAGAATGGTAATGGACCTTTTTGGTACCGTGGTAACACTCGAAGGTATTTATTCCAATGATCAGACAAAGCTTCGGGGCACTGCTGACCTGACGAATGAAGAAAAGGGACTTGTACAGACACTGAAAGAACAGCTACCTGATCTTATCCGCAGCATTCTCCCTGATATACGTGTTAAAGCGGTGTCGGTCAGCCTGGAGTTTAACCGTAGCAAAGGGCTCCTGTACTACGGAGTAGAAGGTAAGATAAATATTGAAAACAGGAACATACAATTCAGCCTGTTCCAAAAAGGGAAGGTAACATTGCTGAGCCTACAATTGTCCGATCCCATTGCCCTCACCGGCTTACCACTGGTAGGACAATACCTCGGCAAAGAAGATGGCATCAGTGATCTCCAGCTGGTATATTACAAAGACGGAGAAGGCAGTGACAAAGCATTTGCCGAATTATTAAAAAGCCCTGCTGTCCTAAGCAGGTATCCGAAGCACAAGGCGCTGATCGGGAAAGGGCTCAATATTTTCGCCGGCATCAGGATCGGTGAATTTGATACGCCCATCAGCTATCCGCTACAGGCGCTGGAAGACAAAAGCCCCAAGCAGATCGCCGGGGAAATAGACAATAAGCCCAAATCAACCACTACTGAAATTGCCGCTCCACCCGAGCCTCCGAAAAAGAAATTCCTTGATGTTAAAAAAACGGAGCTGATCTATAAAGACGGGAAAATAGGTTTCCTGGTCTCAGGTGCAGTGAGCATCAGCGTTTTTGAGCTGGAGCTAATGGGCTTGCAGGTATTGGCTGAATTAAACATTTTCCAGGATTTAAGCTTTAAAAAATTATCCTTCGACCTGGAAGGATTGAGCATCGACATACAAAAAGCACCACTCTCACTCACCGGGGCTTTTCTGCGTGCGAAGAACGCCGGTGAGGAAGCAGATTATCTGGGCCTGTTGAATGTCGGCCTCAAACAGTTCCAGTTTACAGCCATTGGCGCCTATTCGCAAAGGGCCGGCTATACTTCCATCTTTGTATATGCCTTTATCGGGCTTCCGCTGGGCGGGCCGCCTTTCTTCTTTGTTACCGGGCTCGCATTCGGTATGGGTATCAACCGCGATTTCATCCTGCCGGATATCAGCAGGATTAACAGGTACCCTTTGCTGAGCATTTGTATGGATAAAGGCTCGCCGGGCGCTACCACGCCTCCTGCCAGCAATAAGGAAGGTGTGCTGGAAATGCTGCGTTTGTTGAACGAATCCATTCCGCCTGCTCCAGGTGCTTATTTCCTGGTAGCAGGCATCCGTTTCGAGTCCTTCAAAGTGATCCGGACAATCGCCCTGGCCGTAGTGAAGATCGGGCACGAACTGGAGATCAACCTGCTGGGCATTAGCAGTCTCACCCTACCCAGCGTGTATGTGGAACTGGCGTTCTCTGTTCAGTTTGCACCTGCGCGTGGGATCTTCATGGCACGGGGACTGTTGACCGCCAGCTCTTATATCTTATTTCCCGGGCTCCGGCTTAGCGGCGGCTTTGCTGTTGGGTTCTGGTTTTCCGAGGAGCATGCGGGCGACTTTGTTGTCAGCATGGGAGGATACCATCCCAGGTACAAGATTCCTCCTCATTTCCCCAGTAACATCCCACGTATAGGGATCTACGGAAAGCTGGATGACAATGTAACGATCACCGGTGAGCTCTACTTCGCGCTTACACCGCAGGCGATCATGGCGGGGCTCTTTGGCAGCCTGGTTTATTCAGACAGCTGGCTGTACGCCAGTATCAGTCTGCGGGCCGATTTCATTATACTTTGGAAGCCCTTCTACTACGAAGCGGATATTGCCGTAGATGTATATGTCAGGTTTACGATCGGGGTAGGTTTCCTAAGCAAAGATTTCAGCTTTCACCTCAGCGCCGGTATCATGGTCTGGGGACCTGATTTCAGCGGGAAAGCATTCCTCGATGCGGGGGTAAAGACCTTCAAAATAAACTTCGGCGCCAATGCGCCCAGGTTTGCAGCTGACCTGACATGGGATGAATTCAGGAATGCCTTTATTCCACCTTCACCTTGCGCTATCAATGTTGCAGCAGGGCTGATCCATAAAGTTAAAATAAAGCTGTCTGAGACCAGCGCAGAAACAGAGGTCTGGATCATTAATCCTAAAGAGTTGGAATTGGTGACCGATAGTATTATTCCGGCTACCAAAGCCACTTTAGGAAACGACCTGCTATTCAAAAAAGATGCATTTCCTGTACCAGGTGTGGCTCCTATGAACCGGAAGGCATTTGATGCCGTGCACAGGATCACCATTTACGCCGAATGGGATAACGGGAAAACAGCTGTTAAAGAAAACGATCCTCAATATCAATTCAAATTTGCAGCTGTTACCAAAAACCTGCCTAAAGCGGTGTGGGGTATTGAAAAACCCGATAGCAAAAATCCCCCTAAGGGTGACGATAGCCTGATGAAAGGCTTACTGTCTGGCGTGAAGATTTCTTCGGCAGATACCAAAAGCGGGGCAAGCCGCGACTTCAAAGAGGATGAACTGGCATTTGTAAAAAGCAATCATCGCACAAACATCAGCGCCATGAAAGGAAACATTAAAAAAGAAGAACAGCAGCTTGAAAAAGATAGCTCGCATCAAAACTATGTGCAGGCGGCGGCTACCCGTAATCGTTCACTGGATATTCTTTCAGGAATATTATCTGAAGAGCAACCGGATGTATCCGATGTATCCGGAAAGATACCCGTATATACCTATACTGAACCTTTTATTGAAACACAATTCTCCTGGAATAAATAAAGCGCATGGCAGATCAAACAAGTACAACGAGTTTTCTGGCTTATCACTATCCTGCCCTGCAGGCCGGCTCATTTGTGATTGAGCAGGAAATGGTAATGCCGGCCGGCTTATCAGAAAAAGAAGTAAAAATAGCTGCTGCCAGGCAACATTTTGTTGTTTCCGGAGAACGTTTCTATATCGCCCCTGACCAGGTTTTCGCAGTATTCCCACCCAAAGACAGCGAAGGCGATTATGCCGGGTGTCTGCCACATATAGAATTGAAAAGAAGCACGCTTCCCTGGGAACGTCGCGCAACAAAAGAAAAAAACTCCGATCTGACAACTACCCGGATGCCCTGGCTGGCTTTGCTCCTGGTCAGTGAAAGTGATATAGAACGGAAAGATGTGGTACCGCTCAGCATTCAACCAGCAGCATATATCAACAAATATGGCCTGGCACAGGAGCCTGTTAGTTTACAACAAACAGAAGAGATCAACATACTCCAATGTAAAAAGGAATACCTGGATACGCTGGTTGCTGTATCCGACGACTGGAAATTACTCTCGCATGTCCGTAAGGTGGTTAAAAAAGACGGAGTAGCGATGGCGAATATACCGGCAGAGCGGGCAGTCATTGTCTCACGCAAACTGCCAGAAGCAGGCAACAGTTATACAGTACACCTCGTATCCCTGGAAGAACGATACCAAGATGGTAAATTTGTGCACAAAACCGATGCACAGCAAATGGACTGGCTGGTAAGCCTTTACAGCTGGCGTTTCACGAGTATCGGCAACCAGAACTACAAACCGGATGCACTGGCTTTATCAAGGCTCAAAGCAGCAGCAAATGCTACCAGCGGATCGGAAAAAACGCACTTTGATAAGATCCATGAAGTGCTCAGCAGTAACCTGGCGCGCTATGGAAGCGCTCCGCTCTTCAGAAGCAGCGAGCGTTTCAAAGCTTATCTGAAGGAAGAAAATGTGTACCCGGATAAAATAGATACCATCCTCACCGAAGCTGCATTGGCCTGCTTTAGGTACGAGGCAGGTACCTTACGTTCTTTGCTGAATAATCTCAACGCCGGGCCACTAAAGCTTACACTGCCGCAAACAAATGAAGAAAGCAAAGCAGTGAGCACTTACCTGGATATGGGGAGTGTGCCCCTCTCCCATCATCTTCGTGCAGGCGGTCATACGGTTTCCTGGTATCGCGGGCCTTTTGTCGCATTTGACGCTGCCTTTGAAGACGACCGTGGCAAGCTGCTAACACATCAGCATGCCGATGAGCTGATACAGTTCAATAAAGATACCGGACTGCTGGATATGACTTATGCAGCGGCATGGGAGCTGGGAAGGCTGATGTTCATTAATGAACCAAAGCTGGTACAGCAGCTGCAGTTATGGAAACAGGAGAACAATTTCGATGAGCTGCTGGAACAACAGCGAAGGGAATATGCACATTTGACGGGTTTCATCGCACAACCTAAAAATGAAAGCCTGCCTGCGCCCATTGTCAATTTTCTTCTGCAAAGCTTCCGCTTCATCAACTTCCCTTTTAATTACCTGGTGCCAGACAACAGAATGCTGCCCAAAGAATCCCTGCGCTTTTTCCGTGTGGATGAGATCTGGCTGCGATCTTTCCTGTATGGCGTGATCAGCGTTGGTGAACGGATCAGTTTTCAAAAGACCGGCAACATCATCGATAGTATCAGAACGGAGTTGATGCAACAGATCCAGAGCGTCATAGAAGAAAAGGATTATTATACCAATGAAGAAAAGGCCGTCTACGGCATATTAGTCAATTCAGACGCAGTGGCGGGATGGCCGGCCCTCCAGGTAGAAGCGTACAACACGCAGAATGGAAAGAAAAAACAAATAGCCTTATTGCATAAAGGTTATCTTTCAGAGAACGTAGCGCTTTGCCTGTTTTATGGAAAGATAGATCAGGTAGCATTTTACCTGCCTATGGGCGCGTCTCACTTTGGCTTTGACCTGGGTAAAGGTGGTTATAGTAAAATAGCCACTGATGGTAAAACAGAGATTACCCCGTTTACTGGTAACATCATTAATGCAACGAACCTTTCTACCCAAATGGCGGTGAACAATGCAGGCAGTTTCGCTGTTGAATTACTGCATAAACAGGATATGGTGACCTTTGAGATTCACTGAATTTCCTAACCTCAAACATATAACCATGGACTTTTCAAAAAAATTAGGGCAACTGGGCAAGCAACCAGACCTTATCCTCATTATTACCGACGAGCAACGTGCTACACAACATTTCCCCCCGGGCTGGGAAGAGAAACATCTCCCTACCCTTACTTTCCTGAAAAAGAACGGTTTTAGTTTCGACAGGGCCTTCTGCAATACCTGTATGTGCTCTCCCAGCCGGGCCACCTTGTTCACCGGGGTATATCCGGCCAAACATGGTGTATCTCAGACACTAACTGAAGGCGGACCATTATCCCCGGCGGAACCAACACTCAGCACCTCGCTGCCCAACATCATGAACGTCCTTTGGAATGAAGGGTATGATGTGCAATACCGGGGCAAATGGCACATGAGTAAAGGGGTAGCGGCTAATGGTTCCGTAACGAATTATGACAACTTAACCCCTGCCGACATTTCCCTGTTCGGCGCTATGGGCTGGGTAGCTCCTGATGCAGGAGAAGATGTAAATCCGTTAAACTTCGGCGGAGGATTTGCCAATCACGATGCCCGCTACATAGCAGAGTCCATTAAGTACCTGCAGGGCGTCAAAGCCAAACGGGCGGCTGGTATCCATCAACCTTACTGTCTTATTGTATCGCTTGTAAACCCGCATGACGTGCTGGCCTATCCCAACACGGCGGGTACCTCCGGCTATCATTCCAGTTCCTGGTCTGGCAGGGAAATAGGACTGCCCGATACAGTAAATGAACATCTGCTCTTAAATAAAAAGCCGATGGCGCAGGAGCAGATCCTGCTTGGGATGAATAGCTTATTGGGGCCTTTACCTAACATTGATCAAAAGTTGGATTACATCAACTTTTACGGTTACCTCTTAAGTTATGTTGACAGGGAGATCGGTCACCTGGTCAAGGAACTGTACCTAAAAGACGAAAAGGGGCACAGCCTGGCCGATGCTGCCATCGTTACCTTTACATCTGACCATGGAGAAATGGGCCTTGCACACGGCGGACTACGCCAGAAAACCTTTGTGGCTTACGAAGAGGCATTGCGGGTACCCCTGGTTATCTCCAACCCGGTTTTATTTTCAGGACATAATAGTCAAAACTCAATGGCCCTGGCCACGCTGGTAGATATCATGCCTACCTTCCTGGAGCTGGCCAATGTATCCAATCCTCCTGCCGGACTAGCAGGCACCAGCCTGACGCCTATCATGGAAAATGGTACGCCTGTACAGCATAGTATCTTATTTACTTTCGATGATACAAAGGCAGGTTCCAATAGTCAATGGTCGGCCGTGAAAGCTGCTAACCGTATCCGTTGTATCCGGACAGAGAAATGGAAGTTCACATATTATTTTGATGCAGCGGGAGCTTATTACAACCAGTATGAGTTATATGACCTGGTGAATGATCCGAGCGAATATACCAACCTGGCTTATGACCCGGCTTACAGGGAAGTAAGGGAAGAGCTGGAAAGACAATTACACAAACTGGAAATAGAGAAGCTGCGGGTGAGAGCGCCTCAGGATACGGAAAGCACGCAGCAACCAAAGCTGGATAGTATTTCAGCATAGCATTTTCCGGATCCCGCCTTATAGCAAGGTCATCCTCAGATTAACTATTAGATAACAGCGGTATGGCATATTACTTGTGCTATGGTATATCTAACCAAAAGGTATCGCTATGAAAAAGTATCTGATAAGCCTTGCCATCATCCTGGCGGGATCCTTACTTCCGGTGATGCTTAAAGCTCAGGACAAAAAAAGGATCATGGATGACAGCAAAGAAGCTAAAGCGGATTTTATTAAGACAGACAAATTGATGCAAAACCTTTTTGACCACAGTTACGGATATGCCATTTTCCCTAACGTAGGTAAAGGTGCCGTAGGTGTTGGCGGCGCAGCCGGTAACGGAGTTGTGTACGAAAAAGGGAAATTTATTGGTCTGGCGAAGATGCTCCAGGTAACCGCTGGTTTTCAGTTTGGCGGTCAGGCATACCGTGAAGTAGTATTTTTTGAGAATGAAGCGGCCCTGGACAATTTTAAGAACAACAAACTTAAATTTTCCGGCCAGGTTTCAGCGATCGCTGCTAAAGAAGGAGCGGCCGCCAATGTTAAATACCAGGAAGGCGTGCTGGTGTTCAGTCAGGGAAAAGGCGGGCTGATGCTTGAAGCCGCCATCGGTGGACAGAAGTTCACTTATGAGGGCGGCAAGTAACCTTCATGAGATCCGGTATGACGTGCTGTTGTTGGTTTATTAGAGCGATTAGCTCTTTGACCGGTAACAGCATGTCATATGTGTTTATTATTAGTTGTACTTCTATTTGTTAGCTGCGACGTTTCCTCTTTTCACGTCGCATTCACTCCTGCATTTTATCCTTTCATACCTACTCCCCTGTTTTATATCTCCATTTTTCACATTTTTTCGCGAACTTCCTATAGCATATACTATCGTGACCTCAAAAGCAAATCTATGAAAGAGATTGTCAACTGTGCTGCCTACTCATGCGGACACCGGGTTGCCGATGTTGAACTAAACGACATCCATGAAATCTTAAAAGATACCAGCCAGTTTGTATGGATAGGCCTGTATGAACCATCAGAAGATCTGCTCGAACGTGTACAGAGCGAATTTGGCCTGCATGACCTGGCTGTTGAAGATGCCCACAGAGCACACCAACGACCTAAAATAGAGCTATATGGAGACTCCCTCTTTATCGTCATGCGTACAGCGCAAATAAACAAGGAACGTTGCATTGAATTTGGAGAAACGCATTTCTTTGTAGGGCCCAATTTTATTGTGGTTGTCCGGCATGGCTCTTCTATACCTTACACAGATGTCAGGCTCCGTTGCGAAACAATGCCTGATTTATTATGTAAAGGGCAAGGTTTTGTTTTATATGCTATCATGGATTTTATTGTAGACATGTACTTCCCGGTAGTAGAGGAACTGGAAGTTGAACTGGAAGAGATCGAAGACAAGATCTTTAAAGAAAGGCCCAGCCGTGAAACGACAGAGCTGATATATAATTTAAAGAGGGAGCTCCTGGAGGTAAAGCGGGCTGTATCGCCGCTAATAGATATCTGCAATCGCCTGATGAAATTCGATATCAAAGGAATATCCCAGGACACCCAGCCTTACTTTCGTGACATCTATGATCATGTGCTAAGGATCAATGAAATGGTAGATAATACCAGGGAATTATTAAACACGGCCCTGGATGCAAATTTTTCCCTGATCTCCATATCGCAGAACGATACCTCCAAGAAATTCGCAGCCTGGGCAGCCATCATTGCCGTACCTACCATGGTGGCCGGATTTTACGGCATGAATTTCAAATTTATGCCTGAGCTGGAATGGCATTGGGGTTATCCGCTGGTAGTCATATCTACCCTCACCGTTTGCGCAGTTGTTTACTATTACTTTCGGCGCTCCGGCTGGTTATAGCTGCGTTAATATTGCCGAACAGTAATATGTACAAGAAAAGCCATTTTTTTGACATGAAGCGGGAATGTAAAAATGGCTATGTTTGATATACAATACAAATAATTGAACAAACACCCCTAAACAAAAAAAGAAATGGCAAAATCAAAAACTATTATACTCATCCACGGAAATTTCGTGAACAACAGCACCTGGACGGAATGGAAACAATATTATGAACAAAAAGGGTATAAAGTTTATACGCCTGTAAACCCCGGACATGAAGGCAATCCATCAGAACTGAGAAAAAAGGTGCACCCGGACTTAACGAGAACAGGATTTATAGACGTTGTAAACAATATTGCTAAGCTGATTGACAGCTTGCCTGAAAAGCCCTTAATTATCGGGCATTCTATGGCCGGGATGGCGGTGATGAAACTTGTTGAATTAGGGAAAGCCGCGGCTGGAGCAAGCATAGACGGCGCACCGCCTAAAAACGTTTTTCCTCCATTTCAGACACTTAAAACCGTTCTTCCAGCCTTTGGCTTCTTTTCATCTGCCAAATACTTTATGGGTAGCCGCAAATGGTATGATTATGCATTTTTCAATACCATTCCTGATACTGAAAAAGCAATTGCCTTTGAAAAATATGCTGTACCGGAAAGCTATAAAGTAAGCCGCCAACTGGTTTTAAATGCTTATTCAAATATAGATTTCAAAAAGCCTCATGTACCTATATTATTTATAGGCGGCGCCAACGACCATATATTTCCATCCAGCCTTACTAAAACCATTGCCGGAAAATATAAAGACCCCAACAGTAAAGTTGATGTTAAGATATTTGAAGGAAAAAGTCATTTTATCTGTGGAGAAAAAGGCTGGGAAAATGTAGCTGATTATATCCTGCAATGGTATGAAAAACTATAGCTTCTTAAAATCCGGACATCCGGCGTTCATAATCGGACAACAGACTGATTAACCTGAATACTTAACTCATTATTTATTAAGGTGCTGTAGCCTGACTACCGCATTGGCAAACTATTTGGAATAATCAGCATCGTTAAATCCGGATGGTTCATATGTCAGGAAAAACCAGTGCTGCCTTATTCACAGCACTCTTACTAATATCGGTTATATACACCCGGCGCCTAAGCGCTGTTCCCTACAGGATTGGCCAGGACACGCACCCTGGTCTGCCTTTAAATGACACGGGTACCTTCAGCAAGGATATAGAAGATTATTACCGATTGCTGCACCTGCCAGGATTAGTTGTTGGCATTGCTCTTGGCGATAACCTTATCTTTTTCAAAGGTATGGGTACAGCTAATCCTTTAACCAAGGAGCTGCTCACTGCAGATCACATTTTCCCCATCGCTTCAGTTACCAAATCTTTCACTGCCGTTGCGCTTAAGCAAATGGAAGGAGAAGGAAAATTATCGCTGAATGATCCTATTTCAAAATATCCCAACCAATACTTTACCGTTAGCAGGTGGAACCAGCAAACAACACTTGGACAGCTGATAAGTCAGACTTCCGAAAGTAATCCACCTGGCTCCCAGTTTATTTACAATGGCAGTAAATACAATATAGTGTTCAACGCATTTTGCGCCATTAATAAAACAAAGGCCCCAAATGATATGACCCGTCCATTTACCGAAGAGATACAGCGACGGATATTAACACCCTTGAAGATGGAGCACACCCTACTCCGATTTTCAGAAAGTGAGCATGGATCTTTAAAAAAATGGATGGCGCCTGTTTACAGCCTAAATGAAGCCAATGGGAAATTCACGCCACTTGATGTTAAGCTCAGTGACATGCAAAGCGGTCCAGGATTTGGGATGATGAGTTCTGTTAATGATCTTGTAAGATACTCGGCGGCGCTTGGCCAAAATAAATTATTGACGGCTTTGCAATACAAGCAAGTCACCACTCCTTTTTATCCCGGTAGTCCTTATGGCATGGGCTGGTTCAGTACTCATTTCGAAGGAACAGAACTGCATTGGGCTTATGGATATGGAGGAAATGACGCCGCCCTTTTGCTGCGGGTACCTTCCAAAGATCTCACGCTTGTCATTCTCTCACCCTGTTCGCTGCCATCAGCTGCAACAAGACTGGGTTATGGAAATCCATTTAACGCAATGCTGGTATGCTCCTTCTTTAGAAATTTTGTCCAAAATGGACAAAGGGGATTACGGCTTGCTATAGAGGAACAATTTGCTAAAGCAACAACCCTGGCATTTTTACCTGCTTCATTACATCACGATACATTGGAAGCTGCAAATCTTCTACAAGGGCTGATGAAGGAATTTCCATCGGATCCAATATGGCAAACACCAACAGCATTTGAACTCGTGGGCAGATCATCAAATCCGCGAGTTTTACAATTTGGATTAAAGATGTCGGATCAATATCTCAGGTCTGAAAAATTACACCCGGCAAAGGCATGGTACGCAGGTCTTATTTATCAGAAAAGTGGAAAATCCCAAAAGGCAGAAGCCTGCTTTGAATCGCTCGCCACGGGCGATCAATATGCTGAACAGGGCTACAAGTTCGACGCAATGATGGAACTTGTTAAACGATATGGTTCTGGCAAAGAACAACGTTCCAGGCAAATACTTCAAAACCTGATCCGCTTTAAAGAATATGTTAGCGCAAATGATCAGCAGTATAAGGAGGCAAAAGAAATGCTCAAGCAGCTGGAAGGGACTAACCAAAGGCAGCAGTAGCATCTTATAAAAATTTTCGGTAATATTGTCATTTTACCTATGCTACGAGTTACCCTGCGTTTTCTACTGTTTTTGCTGTTATTATCTGCTTCATCTGCTTTAGGGCAAACGCCGTTACCGGGTCCAAACCGGGTTTACCGTCCAGATGAGCTGAAAGCTGATCTGCGATTCCTGAGAAAAAAATTAACTACCATACACCCTGGACTTTACCGTTATACTACAAAACCAGCCTTTGACATTTTTTTCGACAGCCTTTACAATTCGGTTAATAAACCCATCGATGAACAGGAATTCTTAAGTTTAATTACCTTGCTGCACCCTAAGATTGGCGATGGGCATACGATGTTTTTGCCCAGTGACGCGTCAACTGATTATAATAGTAGCAAGGGCAGATTTTTCCCTTTCTCGTTGACTTACACAGGTGGAAGGCTGTATGTTGTTGAAAACTGCTCATCTGATACCAGCATTGAAAAAGGAGAAGAGATTGTAAGCATTAATGGAGAAGGTACTTCGGCTGTCATATCGCAGCTATTGGCAAGGCAAATCAGGGATGGATACAACCAAACGTACCCGATTTGGATACTGAATCATTATTTTGCTGCTTACTATAGCTTTGTTTATGGCAGACCTTCGCAATTCTCTCTCGAACTCAAAAGCAAAAACGGTGAGCTTAGAAAAAAGCAGGTAGCGGCTTTAACAAAGGATAGTATTAAGTTCTTCCGGCAAACCCGCTATCCAGCCATTCAATACCCGGGCATTTCTGTGGAGGAAACTAAGGATGGGACAACTGCCATCCTCACAATTAAAAGTTTCGATCCTGATCTGCTCGAATCAGTTTACAAGCAGGATTATAAGCGTACCCTAGACAGTATCTTTACAATATTAAACCACAATCGGCCCACAAATCTTATCCTGGACCTACGTGATAATCAGGGAGGAGATTTTGAACCCGGACGCTACCTCTTATCCTATTTGCTGATGAGCCCTGCCCGCTACTTATTAAATGGAAAAGAGTCCAGATTAATACAACCGAAGATCAATCATTTTACCGGAAGATTGTTTGTGCTTATTAATGGCGGCAGTTTTTCCAATACTGCTATTGTAAGCGCCTGCCTGGAAAAAGATAAAAGGGCCGTCTTTATAGGGGAAGAAACCGGTGGAAATAAATATATCATTAGTGGGAACCCTACAGCAATATCACTGCCTAAAACCCGGATAAGAGGTTTTATTTCCACTACTACGTTCTGGATCACAGTCGGCGGCGGCGAAGGGCACGGGGTCTTGCCTACCTATCCGGTTCTACCCACTATAGCGGATATTTTGACAGAAAAGGATATACCAAAGGCCTTTGCGCTAAAGCTCATTTCGGAACCCTAGCAGATACTTACTTCACTCCTTTCCACCATTCTTCAAATACCTGCTTATCATCGTGCAAATCCACCAGCTGGCCTATCATAGGAGTAGCCAGGG
>Ga0102592_1000812_pt1 | contig 43374 bp, 37 predicted proteins | sample AraplaCol_mMF_r2_FD_76861 | JGI IMG/M metagenome (GOLD analysis project Ga0102592, IMG submission 76861) | Arabidopsis root microbial communities from North Carolina, USA - plate scrape MF_Col_mMF_r2 (SPADES assembly) (version 2) | ecosystem: Host-associated > Plants > Roots > Endosphere...
GACCGCCCCGGCAAGATCGATGGCGAGAGCATGCTTGATCCGGTGGCCGTCTGGAATGTCGCAGATATCCTCTCGGGCGTCATTCCACCGGCTGGCGCTCCGAAACGCGGGATCGCCTACAAGACCGGCACCAGCTACGGCTATCGCGATGCCTGGTCCGTCGGCTACGATGGGCGCTATGTCCTCGGCGTCTGGGTCGGGCGCCCTGACAATGGCGCTGTCCCGGGATTGACGGGTTACGGCACTGCCGCGCCGATCCTCTTTGAAGGTTTCGCAAAGTCAGGGATTGCGACGACGCCCCTCCCGCGCCCGCCCTTGGGAGCAATACGGATCGCCCAACCAGAACTGCCGATCAGCCAGCGTCGCTTTGCCATCAATCCAAGCGGCCTGTTGGCGACCTCCGGCCGTGAACCGGCGCCGCAGATCGTCTATCCACCGGAGGGCGCACATGTCGACCTTGGGGCGAAGAGCGGCGATCTCTCGCCGTTGATGCTGAAGCTGCAGGGCGGACGCGCGCCCTTCCGTTGGCTCGCAAATGGCAAGCCTTTGCCCGATATTTCCCGGCGCCGCACCAATCAGTGGATCCCGGACGGCGGCGGCTACTCAAAGCTCACGGTGATCGACGCCATGGGCCGGGCCGCAAGCGTCGGCGTCTTCGTCGATTGATCGTCTGCAGCGATCAGTCATATTTTCTAGACAATCCAAAACGCCTCGACTGGCCCCAAGCGTGGTTCGCCGAACAATCTGGATAACCATCGCGGTTCGTGAGACTAATTTAGTCCGCGCGCGGCCGGAGGATCCAGTTTGCCGCATACCCCAGGCCCACGCCAATCGCTGCACCGACAGCTTTTACAGCAGCGTCCTCAAGCCGCGCATGCCGGGTTGGTGAAAGATACTGAAGGAACTCTATTGCGGCCGCTCCGAATATGACCAGGACAGCGCAAACCCAAAAACGGCGGGGATAGGCTACGACGAACAGGAAAGCCATTGTCGTGAAGGCAAGCGCTCGGTCATCGCGCACGGACATGACGTCGTGCGGTCGCAGACCTATCGGCGAAACAGTCACGAACAGGATGGCGGCAAGCGACAACCAAGCGGCGATCTTCAGGAGTCGGTCGAAAAGCATGTACTCAGGATAGCGAAGTGCTCCGGCTGTATCCAGTCGGGTTGGTCGGCTAAACCACGTATTTCATTGCAACTGGATTGGGAATTCCGGCTTCGAGCATGGCGGCACCACAGGAGACGTGCTCTTTATTGCAATATTACTACATCTGAATGTACAACTTTTGAGCGACAAAATCGGCCAATTTAGGAAGTAGCGCGTTCAACCCAACACGTTCAGAATTGCAGGTGTCCACAAATGGGGATTGTCGATGGCCGAGGAATATAGTCTCCGCACTGAAGACGCAGGCTGGTCTATCATCGATCGGGCGACGCACGAGCCAGCGCGCCTGGACGGCATCCCACTGTCCGCGATGGATGCCGAGGAAGCCAAGCACATGTTGGCCATTCTCAGAGGCATTGATCGCGTGCGGACAGCTTCAAAAAGAGCAGCATCATTCGCGAACAAGAAACGCGCCAATGCGGGCCAAACCGCGGCAAGTCCTCAAATCAACGCAGATTTTGGAATGTTGAGACCCTTTAGAGACTGAGCGCGCTGCGGCAGCTGCAGGCAGATATGCGGGCGAGCATGAGATGAAGTCGGTGAAACAATCGACTGAAACGTCGATGGATCGTCAGATCGCGCGAAGGAAGCTGCCGTTTTCGTAAGTAATGAAACAGTCGTAAAACAAAGCCCGAAACATGTGACTTACGAAGTCTCTTCCCGCTCGGACCCTTCGGTATCAGTGCGCCAGCCTAGAGATGCGACCCCATCAGCTTTGACCGGCAGATGCTGGTTGGCGCTGAGCGTGGCGATACGAGCGCGCAGGGCAACGGAATGTACTTGCCTGTGGCTACACCCAACGGAGTACGTGCCATCAAAGGGAAGTTGCGACACTATTGGATCATACCAGAACGATCGGTTGTCTTGGATACCCCATCACTCTTCGTCGGCTTTTCCTTGTTTGCGTCGTCGGCAAGCCAAGTCTGCATCCCGCAGTGCGATCAACAGGGACGTGAACATGAACAACAGCGAAGAACCCCAGTGGGAGCTCGACGACGAGTTCAAGACGTTGACAATCACCTTTCCGACAGATCCACCCGTCGCGTTTGTGCTTGATACCGAGTCCGTATCAAAGCTGATTGAAGGCGCCGGCCAGATCAGGGCGGAGATGCCGCCGCCTCACGACGAGACGTGGGAAGGTGGGCAAATGGTCGACGCCGTGCTTGATCCACGCTGGTACACAGAGCCCGACGCATTGCTTGGAGAACCGCTTCTGCACATTCGCGATCCGCGCTATGGATGGCTGCACTACGCCCTGCCACGAGAGTCAGCCAGAGCGCTCGGAACCCTGCTAATTCTTCAGGCTGATGAGGGCCCGGCGGACGATCAGGAGCAGCCTCGCAAGAACTGACCTCCTGACCAAATGACGGGCCTCGATACTGCTTTTTCCTAAGGTGCGACCGTTAGCCGGGTGTGGTGGTATATCTCGCAGGATGCGGAATTTGTTACTAGTCATATTTCTATATCGGCCATTATCTCATGGAAGGCCTGCCTCGCGGCAGGCCTTTTTGTTTCACGACGCCGTTTCTTGAGTCGATGATCAGGGGGCGCCGGCCGCAGCCTCAATTTTCGCAACCGCTGTCTTTGCCGTGAGAGGTTCTGCTACTCGGACCATTTTTCCCGTTCGCCCGGGCAACCTGACGACAGGCGCGTCAGAAGCGCGTCGACATGCGGTCGCAGGTCCGATTACGCTGTTCTATCCACTTTCACCGTTGCGCAACTTTCCCCTTGACCTTCCAGTTGCTGGAAGGTTCATAAGGGTGTCCAATGCCGCATCGGGCAAGGGAGATTTGCATGGATAGAACGCACGACAATCACAACCACGGGCATCATGGCCATGACCATGAGCACGTCGCGGCCACTACGCACGACGTTGTGCGCGATCCAGTATGCGGCATGACGGTCGATCCCGAGGCAGGCAAGCCCTCGCTCCGGTACGACGGGCATGCCTATCATTTCTGCTCGGAAGGCTGCCTGCGAAAATTCGAGGCTGCGCCACAAGACTACCTGACAGCAAAGGATCCGGTCTGCGGCATGACCGTCAATCGGGCGAACGCCCGGCATTTCCTGAAGCACGAGGGTGAAAAGTTCTATTTCTGCTCGGCCGGCTGCAAAACCAAGTTCGAAGCCGATCCCGCCGCCTACCGTGATGGAAGCCGGCCCGCCCCAAAGCCGATGCCGAAGGGGACGCAATATACCTGCCCGATGCACCCAGAGGTCGTCAGCGATCATCCGGGCGACTGCCCGAAATGCGGCATGGCCCTGGAACCGATGGGTATTCCGCCCGTCGATGAAGGTCCCAACCCGGAACTCGTGGATTTCACCCGCCGGCTCTGGGTGAGCGGTGTGCTCTCGATCCCGCTGCTTGCAATCAGCATGGGGCCGATGATCGGCCTGCCGCTGCGTGACTGGATTGGAGAGCCGCAGGCGACGTGGATCGAACTCGTTCTTGCGACACCTGTCGTCCTTTGGGCCGCCCTGCCCTTCTTCCGCCGCGCCTGGGCCTCTCTTGTCAATCGCAGCCCGAACATGTGGACCCTGATCGGCCTCGGCGTCGGGACGGCGTATCTTTATAGTGTCGTAGCGGCGATCCTGCCTGGCATCTTCCCTCATACCTTCCGCGGCCATGGCGACGCGGTTCCTGTCTATTTCGAGGCGGCCGCCGTCATTGTCGCTCTGGTGTTCGTGGGTCAGGTTCTGGAACTGAAGGCCCGCGAGAAAACCGGTTCGGCCATCCGTGCATTGCTTGATCTTGCGCCGAAGACCGCGCGCCGCATCAACGAAGACGGTTCTGAAACCGACGTACCTGTCGATGATATCAGGGTTGGCGATCATCTTCGAGTGCGCCCGGGTGAGCGCATCCCGATCGACGGATCCGTCAGTGAAGGGCAGTCGACGGTCGACGAGTCGATGATAACCGGAGAACCCATCCCGGTCGAAAAACAGAAAGGCGACGCGGTTACCGGCGGTACCATCAACAAGAATGGCACCCTGGTGATGTTGGCCGAAAAAGTTGGCGCCGACACGACCCTGTCGCGCATCGTCGACCTCGTCGCAAAGGCACAGCGTTCGCGTGCCCCGATCCAGGGCGCGGTGGACCGCGTTTCTGCCGTCTTCGTGCCCGCCGTCGTTGCCGCGGCTGTCGCTGCCTTCGTTGTCTGGAGCCTTGTTGGCCCCGAACCGCGCATGGCGCATGCGCTGCTCGCCGCCGTTGCCGTGCTCATTATAGCTTGCCCATGTGCGCTCGGTCTTGCGACCCCCATGTCGATCATGATCGCGACCGGGCGCGGCGCTCAGGAAGGCGTTCTCATCAAGGATGCAGAAGCGCTTGAGCGCTTCGCGCGCGTCGACACTCTGATCGTCGACAAGACGGGCACGCTGACAGAGGGAAAGCCGAGGCTTACGGATGTCGTCGCGCTTGGCGGTATCGAAGAGGCTCGCCTGCTGCAGCTGGCCGCCAGCCTGGAGCGTGGATCCGAACATCCGCTGGCCGAGGCTATCGTATCGGGTGCCGAGGAGCGTGGCATTGAACTCAGCGAGGTCACCGACTTTGAAGCACGAACGGGCAAGGGTGTCGTGGGCGAGGCAGGCGGGACAGTCGTTGCGCTCGGCAACGCCGCAATGATGGATGATCTCGATATGGACATCACGCCGCTCGCCGAGCAGGTTCGGGTACTTCGCGACGAGGGCAAGACGGTGATGTTTGTCGCTATCGATCATGGTCTCGCCGGTTTTGTGGCGGTTGCCGACCGGATCAAGCCAACCACGGCGGCTGCGATAAGGACGTTGCACGAGCACGGCCTGAAAATCATCATGGCCACCGGCGACAACGAGCGCACTGCGCGCGCCGTTGGAAAGAGCCTCGGCATCGACGAGGTGCGGGCCGACATCCTGCCCGAAGGCAAGAAGGCTCTGGTCGACGAATTGCGCGGCAAGGGCGCCGTGGTCGCAATGGCAGGCGATGGCGTCAACGATGCACCTGCGCTCGCGGCAGCCGATGTGGGTATCGCGATGGGCACCGGTGCCGATGTTGCCATGGAGAGCGCCGGCCTGACCCTGGTCAAGGGCGATCTGACGGGGATCGTGCGCGCCAGACGCCTTGCCATGGCCACCATGCGCAACATCCGCCAGAACCTCGGCTTTGCCTTCGGTTATAACGCATTCGGCGTGCCGCTCGCGGCGGGCGTGCTCTATCCGGTGTTTGGCCTGCTGCTGTCGCCGATGATTGCCGCGGCCGCCATGAGCCTGTCGTCCGTTTCGGTCATCACCAACGCGCTTAGACTGCGGCTCGTCAAACTATAGGAGATTGCCGTGAACATTGGGCAAGCATCGGAACACTCCGGACTGGCTCCGAAGACGATCCGTTACTACGAGGATATTGGCCTGATCCGCCCCGACCGGGGCGGAAACGGCTATCGCGACTATGCCGAGGCCGATGTCCACAAACTGCGCTTCCTTCAAAGGTCGCGCGGCCTCGGCTTTTCCGTCGAGGAATGTCGCCAGTTGCTGGCACTCTACGAAGACAAGAGCCGGGCGAGTTCGGATGTAAAGGAACTGACGCAGGCGAAGTTGACGGAGATCGATCGGAAGATCCGGGAGCTTACCGAACTGCGCCGGACATTGGAGCATCTGGTCCACGCATGCCACGGCAATGACAGGCCCGATTGCCCCATCCTTGAGGAGCTGTCGGACGCTCGACCTGAATAAGGCCCCGCAGCCTCCTGCGTGACTTTACCTCAGCGTCATCGCGACGCCATTCCTCCGGCTTCCTACCGATCCGCGGAAAACCAATTTTTTTTGGCGGCGGCTGGAATAACTCTTCGCTTGCATCCGTATACTCAGTCATGGAACGGAAAGAACGCCCATTCGATGTCATAAGCCAGCTTGCGGCGCTTCGGCGCTACGCGCGCTCGCTCGTGCGCAATTCGGATGATGCGGAAGACCTCGTTCACGACGCGCTGATGCGCGCCTACGAGAAAAAGCAGAGTTTCCGCCGTGGCGGCAACCTGCGCACGTGGCTGCTGTCGATCATGCACAATGCTCATATCGACCGCATCCGCCAGGACCGCTCCCTGGCACGCCGGCACGACGAGGCAGCGCTGGAGACCGAACAGTCTTTGCAGGCCGGCCAGGAACACGCCGTTCGCCTCCAGCAGGTGCGGGACGCGTTCTTCCATCTTCCGGAAGAACAGCGAGAGGCACTGCATCTCGTTGCGATCGAGGACCTTTCCTACCAGGAAGCGGCAGCGGCGCTCGGCATACCGATCGGCACCTTGATGTCGCGCATATCACGCGCCCGTGCCCAGCTTCGCGAGTTCGAGGAGAAGACGCCGCGCGCAGTACATCTGAGACTCATCGGAGGGAACGGCAATGAAGGCAACTGATCCTATCGTCGACGCTGATCTCGATGCTTATGTCGACGGCGAACTCGATGTGGCGCGCCGCATTCAGGTGGAATCCTTCCTGTCAGAGAACCCGGCGATTGCCGCCAAGGTCATGGCTGACCTCAGCATGAAGGGTGAATTGCGCCTTGCGCTTGCCAGCGAAAACGCCTTCGGCCGTCCGGAGACGCGCGATGCTGCTCGACGCCTGGAGCGCGGCCTCACCTATGGTCGGATCTTCCATTCGATGCAGCGGATTGCGGCTGTCGCCGTTCTCATCGCCGCAGGCTGGGTCGCTCACACTTCCTTCGGCGCGTTTACGGCGACCGAAGTGGCTGCCTCTGTGCCGGCGCCTGCCTATGTCGAAGATGCAGTGCGCGCCTATCAGACGGCGCTGCTTCGCCAGTCCGTGCCGTCTCAGCCCGTCGCGAGCTACAAGGCCGAGGACATTCGCGCAGCAACTGCGATCGTCATGCCGCAATTGCCCGAGAACTGGAAGATCTCCGACGTACAGATCTTCCCGTCCGAATTCGGTCCGAGCGTCGAAATGGCGATCAAGACGCCTGAGGACAAGCAGATCTCGCTTTTTGCCGTCCGGCCGGGTGCATTTGCCGTGCAATCCGTAAAGCATGTCGCCCTCGACAAGGCCGAAGCAGCCTACTGGCAGATCGGCGAAGTGGCTTATGCGCTCGTGACCGGCGATCGCGACATAAATCTCGATGCGGAAGCCGATCGGCTCGCCCGCACCCTCTACTAGTCCGTTCAACCGAGGAGATCAGTATGAACCCCACCAATCCGCGTTTTGGCTACGGCTCGGCCGCCGGCTCTCAGGCGCTGTTCGACGAGGGCCTGCGCCGGCATATGCTGCGCGTCTACAACTACATGGGCCTCGGCCTCGTCATCACGGGCATCGTCGCATTCATCGTCGGCAGCACACCGGCGCTTTACGTGCCGATCTTCCAGTCCCCGCTGAAGTGGGTCGTGATGTTTGCGCCGCTTGCCTTCGTCTTCTTCTTCTCGTTCAAGCTTCAGACGATGTCGGCCAGTGCGGCCCAGATGACCTTCTGGGCCTTCTGCGCCGTCATGGGCCTGTCGCTCGCATCTGTCTTCCTGGTGTTTACAGGCACGAGCATCGCACGCACCTTCTTCATCGCCGCGACCATGTTCGGCGCGACCAGCCTTTACGGATATGTGACCAAGCAGGATCTCTCGCGCTTCGGCTCGTTCCTGATGATGGGCCTGATCGGCGTCGTCATCGCGAGCATCGTCAACATCTTCCTTGGCTCGAGCGCCCTGCAGTTCGCCATCTCGGTGATCGGTATCCTCGTCTTCGTCGGCCTGACCGCCTACGACACGCAGAACATCAAGGAACAGTTTTCCGAGAATTATGATCAGGAATCGAACCAGAAGCTTGCCGTCTTCGGCGCGCTGTCGCTTTACCTGAACTTCGTCAACATCTTCCAGCTGCTGCTCAATTTCACGGGCGAGCGGGAATAGGGCTAAGCGCTTCTGGGGGCAATGGAAGCGCTAGGCACCCGGTTCGCACTCTGTGACAGGATGCGCGGATCGGGTGCTCACTAACGACAGCGGCCGGGTCTCCACGCCCGGCCGCTGTCGTTTCTTCTGAGATCAGATGATGCCCCAGGCGCGGTAGCGCCCTCGCCCGGTGATTTCCCGGATGCCGATATCATTCAGCAGATTGAGCGCGCCACGGCTCGTTATCCGCAACTCGCGGGCCACCATTGCCGAGGAAACCATCGGCCGCGACAGGACAAAATCCGCAAGCTGCGGCAGGCTGCTGTTCGAGCGACGATCCCTGAAGCGGATTTCCATCTGTGTGCGCGCCAGCGAAAGCCGGTCCATTTCCTTCAAGCCCGCAGCCGCGCTTTCCGCCATCGCTTCAAGGAAGGCCTGAAGTCGCGTCAAGCGATCGCGCGAACGTCGTCGCTCATAGCGTACCGTCTTGAGGCCGGCATAGAAGGCGAAAAGGTGCGATGTGACTTTGCCGCGGGCGCGCAGATAGCTGGCAACAAGAAGCCCACCAAGCCAATGCTGACGACGAAGTGGCTCCATCCGTTCCCACGCATCAAACAGTAAAGCCGCACCAAGCGCTGGGGGCAGGCTGTCGGCGATCGAAATGGTCTTGCGCCACGCGCGAAGGCGCGCCGCCTCATCCCATTCTTCGTCGTCGAAGAGACCGAGAGGGTCGTCGCTCCGCTTCTCGCGAACGCGGTCAGGCGCCTCATGCGGCTCCGGCGCACCAGGACTGCCATGGCTGTCCAATAGCCGCTGCGATCTCTCCAGGATCGCATCAATCTCGGCCAGTTCAGCAGAGAGAAGCGCATCTGCTTCATTTTCGGCATCGTCGTCTTCGACCAACGTCTTTGCGCTCCTGGTCTCTGGAGCAGTCCCCTCCCCTTGAGTGTCGCCGCCGAGGATCGACAATCCTGAACCGCTCAAGGCCCAATCCGGCGCTGCCATCCAGATGCGCCGTCGTGCGCGCAGGATCGAATGGGCAATCGTCAACTCGTGGCTTGGCGTTCGTGTGTCCATATGTGCGTCATGCAGGACAAGGTCCTCGACGTGAACCAGCTCGCCTGCGACCCACAGAGCACCGACCGCATCAAAAAAATGCCGGCGTTCGGCAAAGCCTTCGGCGATCGCTGCGCGTGCCGCACGCTCGTCGAGCCTCGCCAGGCCGTCTTCGGCCTCGACAATCGTCGGCAACAGACTGACCAGCAAAGGATTGTCGATTTCATAGCGCATTGTTAGCTATTTCGATTTCCCCGCAACGGAACCCAAATCACCGTTAACTTCCGTCATGTATGACATGAATAGAGAGCACATTCAAATCGCCGGACGGCTAAATTCTCGCCTGATACTGAAGATCCAGAGCTTATTGGCAGGTTCAGTGCTGTCGTCGGCGGCCCCGGAAGGTTATTTTCCGCTCCTGAACGCGTCGTAGAGATCGTCGAGATGGCGCGAAATGTAGTCGCCAAAGTCTGCTGCCTCGCCCGTCTTCAGCGTGATGGTGAACGAATCACCGGCGCTCCTGATGCGGCCCTTGATCTTGCCCGGCTGCTTCGGAGCCCATTCATACTCGCTCACCGCTTGCCGATCCGGCTTCCTTGCCAGTTCGGCGACAACGAGCTCGAAGCGTCGATCGCTGTCCTGGTCAGCGAACTCAGTGGAGCCAAGGAGCTTGCGCAGGCGCGAGGTCGTCGCATTCGTCCAACCTTGCGCAAGGGCAATCCATTTGCGCCGTCCTGCAGCCGGCGCCGCACCGATCGCTCTGATCACGTCCATCGGTATCGTCCTGGCGACCGAGATCAGTTTCGACAATTCCGTCTTGTCGGTTGAAAGCGCCTTCATGATGACGGATCGCTCGAAGCCCTTGCCCTCGAGATTGAAGGCAAAGACGGCCCGCTCGACATAGGACAGGTTGCGCCTCGCGGAGTTCTCGATACCCTGTGCAATGACGACATCAACATCGTCGAGCGTCCTGATGATCGCCTGTACCTTGCGCCCGAGCAGTCGCAGCGCCTGGAGACGTCGATGGCCGTAGACCACCTGGTAACGCATATCGTCGTCAGGATGCTGGCGAACAAGAATAGGGACCTCCTGCCCATTTTCCTCGATCGAGCGCACCAGTTCATCGGCGAGATCCTGCGGCAGGTCGGCAAGACGATCCCTGACGAAGGACATGTCCACGAGTTCAGGATCGAGTTCGACGACGCGCTCACCTGACAGCAGCGCCTCCTGCATCGCCCTGCTCTCTTCTTCCATGCGTCCGAGCGTCAGCGCCATCGAGCGAACCGGACCGGCCGGACCGCGCATGGGCGCTTCATCTTCCGGGTTGGCCGCGGCCAACTCCTGTGCGGTATCGTCGAACAGCCCCTTCAGTCGATCTCGTCTGCTCATGTCCGGCCCCATGCCTTGTGAATTCCGGCAAGCACCTCACCATTGGCGGCGTTCACCGACTCCAGCGCTCTGTCGTAGGTAGAACGCCGGACCTGGCCCCTCTCGATTTCATAGAGCGACTGCTTCGTCAGCCCGGCATCGGCAATCGCCGTGGACTTGAGGATGGTCGCCGTCAGGACATCGTCGCCAAACAGGTTGCGGAGTAGCGCAACGATCTGTGATTGCGGCGCATCGAAGGGCTCATGGCGCGTGACCACGTACTTGATGAAGTCGTGCTGCAGGTCACCGCCTGCCTTGCGTACGACCGACAGCAAATCGGAGGTCATGAGCAGGAATTGCGACATCGAAGCCACGTCGACCATCTGCGGGTGGATGGTAATGAGAAGCGACGTTGCGGCACAGACGGCGCCGAGCGTCAGATAGCCGAGCTGTGGCGGGCAATCGATGACAACGACATCGTAGTTGGCCTCAACCTCTGAAATGGCAACACCGACGCGCCGGAAGAACACCTCGCCGGTCCGCTGGCGATCGCCGAGAGCGCGTGGCGTCTCGTGCTCGAACTCCATCAATTCGAGATTTCCGGGCACCAGATCCAGACCGTCGAAATAGGTCTTGCGCACCACGTCCTTTAGCGAGCGGCGGCTCCCGTCATAGCGGATCGCTCCATATAGCGTATCGCCGTCAGCGAGATCGAATTCCGGCTGAACGCCAAGCATCGACGATAACGATGCCTGTGGATCGAGGTCGATTGCCAGCACGCGATAGCCGTTCAGCGCCAGATACTGGGCGAGGTAAAGCGTTGTCGTGGTTTTCGCCGAACCGCCCTTGAAATTCGTCACCGCGACCGTCTGCAGCTTTTCACCCGGCCGACGCCACGGCAGATAGGACAACGCGTCCTTCGGCTTGATCCTGGCCATATGCTGTCGCAACTCGCTGATCTGGCCGAGCGTATAGGAACGCCGACCGTTTCCGGAGAGCTCCGGCTGCGGCCCCTTGCCGTCGAGTGAGAGCTGCCGCAGGTATCCGTCCGATACGCCGATCATCTGCGCTGCTTCCCCTGAAGTGAATGTCCGCAACGTCTTTTGCGACAATGGCGGGAAGAGCTTTTCGCGGAGGAGCTTCAGCTGACGAGAAAGCTGATTGGCGTGCCGCTCGATGCGGACGTCCGTCGTCGATACGCTAATGTTGTCCAAAACACCCGATCCCTATCAATGCGCTTTTCTATCAACATCGCGCTAAAAAGCGTATCGAAGATGCCATGATTCGCGAATCGCGACAACAACAGCCATGCTGGCCTTTGCCAAGTTGGCCGCGGCCAACTTCTCGCCTTGCCCCTTGCGGAGACAGGCTGGCTGCGCCAGAAACGGACAGAACCAAAGAGGAAAAGGCGTGCGTCGTATTCACATCATCGGCATCGGGACAGGAAATCCCGAGCATCTGACCGTCCAGGCGATCAACGCAATGAATGCCGTGGATGCGATCTTCATTCCGACGAAAGGCGCTGAAAAGGAAGGCCTTGCGGCCGTGCGCCGGGAAATCTGCAGCCGATATGTTACAAACAGCCGCACCGCCATCATTGAATTTGCCGTGCCGAAACGCGCCACCACCGACCGGACTTATCTTGAGAGTGTGGATGAGTGGCATGCAGCCATTGCCGAGACCTATGTGCGCCTCATCAAAGAGCTACCGGAAGCCGGCGAGGGTGCGTTCCTCGTCTGGGGCGACCCCAGCCTCTATGACAGCACCATCCGCATCCTCGAGCGCGCCCGACAAGCCGGCACCCTCGCCTTCGATTTCAGTGTCATTCCGGGCATTACGAGCGTCCAGGCACTCGCCGCAAGCCACCGCATACCCATCAACCTTGTTGGAAAACCGCTTGAAATCACCACGGGCCGACGTCTTCTCGATCAAGGCATTCAGGCCGAGAGCACAGTCGTGATGCTCGATGGCGAAACCGCCTTCTCGAAGATCGATGACCCCGACACGGACATCTTCTGGGGCGCTTATCTCGGAACGCCGGACGAGATTACCAGGGCCGGCCGATTGGCTGACGTTGCAGAGGAGATCGTCAGGCTCCGGGCTGAAGCACGGGCGCGTCACGGCTGGATCATGGATGTCTATCTGCTTCGCAAGGGACATGATTTCGACGATCTTTGACACGGATCAGGTTTTGCGATGATCACGCCGGCTATATAGGGACGTAATCGAAGGGACTGGCAGTGATGACATTGGGCGAACAGACGGCACATAACGGCCGGGAAGAGGCACCCTCGACCTGGCAGCGCCGTGGCGCCTGCCCGACGCTGCTGGAACCGATGCAAACCGGCGACGGCCTCCTGGCGCGGCTGCGCCCCACCGGCGGCATTCTGACTGTCCGGCAATTCATCGGGTTGGCCGAGGCCGCGAAAAAACATGGAAACGGGATCGTCGAGATCACGGCCCGCGGCAGCCTGCAGATCCGCGGCCTTCGATCGGGCTCGGTCCAGCCGCTCGCGGCCGATCTCGCGGCATCAGCTATCTCCGTTCCCGCCGGCCCGGTCATCGAGCTCTCGCCGCTGCATGGTATTGCACCCGACGAGATCGGGAATCCGGCCGAGATCGAAGCCAGGCTTCGCGAAGAACTTGCTGCCGAGCTCCTTTCGCCGCTACTGGCCCCGAAGCTGTCGATCGTGCTCGACGGCGGGGGCAGCGGTGGCCTTGCTGCTGTTGGCGGCGACATTCGCGTGAGCGCGGTTTCTGTTGGTGCCTGGCAGGTTGCGATCAACGGCGACGAACGAACGGCGCTGCCGTTGCTGACGGGGAATGCGGCTGAAGCAGTTCGGGCGGTGGGTGAGCTTCTGCGCCAGCTTGTTTTGCTCGGCCGGCACAAACGGTGCCGGGATATCGAGCGTGAATCTCTACTATCAGCCTTTCCTTCGATGGAAGCGATGACGCTCGCAAGAGCGCCCAAGGACAAAGATCCTCTGGTCGGCACCCTCGCCTTGCCTGACGGTTCGGCAATCCTTGGCCTCAGGCCGCGCTTCGGCCAGATGCATGCCAGCGAGCTTATTTCATTCCTTGAACAAGCCGAAGCGCTGGGCGCAACAGAAGTCCGGCCTGGCCCTGGGCGCATTTTCTTCCTGGTGGGGCTTAACGGCCAGTCAGCCTTAGCCGTTGCGGAGTTGGCGCCCCGGTACGGACTGTCAGTCGACGGCGACGATCCGTCGATGCATATCGCCACTTGTGCCGGCGCCGGCGCCTGTGCTTCCAGCCGCTTTCAGACCAGGGCCTGCGCCGAGAGATTGGTCGCCAAAGCACCAGAACTGCTGGACGGCTCGATGACTGTTCACCTCTCCGGTTGCGCCAAGGGCTGCGCCCATCCGCGACCCGCTCTTTGCGTTGTCGGCGCGGACGATGGTTATCATCTCATGCTGGACGGCGTGGCATCGGACATTCCCGATGCACAGATTGCTGGCGGCGATATTGATTCCGCTATAGAGAAACTCGCTCGCCTCATCAAAAACGAGAGACAAGCTGGCGAATCGGCTGCCGCCTGCCTTAGACGGATCGGCAAACACGACGCCATAAAGGCGCTGCGACAGGAATAGGAATGCCTGACTACGACTACATTCACAGCGGGGACGCCATCTACGAGCGGTCCTTTGCGATCATCCGCAGCGAAGCCGACCTTTCACGGTTTTCTGTCGAGGAAGCCGATATTGCCGTGCGCATGATTCACGCATGCGGGCTCGTTGAGGCGGCAGAGCATTTCGTGTTCTCGCCAGGCTTCGTCAGCGCCGCACGCGCTGCCTTGCATGATGGCGCACCGATCTTTTGCGATGCGGAAATGGTGGCGCACGGTGTCACCCGGACACGCTTGCCCGCCCAAAACGATGTGCTCTGCACCCTGCACGATCCGCGCACCGCGGAGCTTGCGAAACAGAACGGCAATACCCGCTCGGCTGCGGCGCTCCATCTTTGGCTGGAGCGGCTGGAAGGCAGCGTCGTTGCGATCGGGAATGCTCCGACAGCCCTCTTCCATCTGCTTGAATTGCTTCGAGATGGCGCACCGAAACCGGCTGCGATCATCGGCATGCCGGTCGGCTTCGTTGGTGCGGCCGAATCGAAGGATGCGCTGGCTGAAAACGCCTACGGCGTACCGTTCGCGATCGTGCGCGGCCGTCTCGGCGGTAGCGCCATGACGGCCGCCGCTCTGAATGCCCTTGCGAGGCCCGGGCTATGACGAATCCTGGCCGTCTCATTGGCGTCGGCACCGGTCCCGGCGACCCGGAACTCCTGACGGTCAAGGCCGTCAAGGCGATCGAGGCCGCACATGTCGTTGCGTATTTTGCCAAGCGGGGCAGGGGCGGCAACGGCAAGGCGATCGTCGAGCATCTCCTGACCGCGGAAAAGACGCTGCTGCCGCTCTACTATCCGGTGACGACCGAGGTCGAAAAGACGGACGAGGCTTATCGAAACCAGATTACCGCCTTCTACGATCAATCGGCCGCCGCCGTGTCGGCTCACCTGGAGGAGGGCCGCACCGTCGCCGTTTTGAGCGAGGGTGACCCGCTGTTCTATGGTTCCTACATGCATCTGCATGTACGCCTGGCGAACCGTTACCCAACCGAGGTGATCCCCGGGATCAGTGCGATGTCAGGATGCTGGTCGCTTGCCGGCCTCCCGATCGTTCAGGGAGATGACGTGCTTTCCGTACTGCCGGGTACGATGGCGGAGGCCGAACTGAAGCGCCGACTGTCAGACACACAGGCCGCGGTGATCATGAAGGTCGGACGCAACCTTCCCAAGATCCGCCGCGCGCTTGAGGCATCCGGACGCCTTGCCGAGGCCGTCTATGTCGAGCGAGGCACCATGGTCAATGCGGCGATGACGAAACTCGCCGACCGGCCCGATGACGACGCACCCTACTTTTCATTGGTGCTCGTGCCCGGCTGGGAGTCTCGCCGATGACCGGCAGGCTCTTCGTGATCGGGACCGGTCCCGGCAATCCGGATCAAATGACACCGGAGGCCGCTGCGGCGGTTTCTAAGGCAACCGAGTTCTATGGATACGGACCCTATCTCGACCGGCTGAACCTCAGATCCGATCAGCGGCGACAGGCCTCCGACAACAGGGAGGAGCTGGATCGGGCGTCGGCCGCGCTGCGAGCGGCAGCAACCGGCGCAACCGTCTGTGTCGTGTCCGGCGGAGACCCGGGAGTCTTTGCGATGGCCGCCGCAGTATGCGAGGCCATGGACAACGGTCCGGAAGAATGGCGCGCGATCGACCTCGTGGTGCTGCCGGGGATTACCGCCATGCTTGCGGTTGCCGCTCGAATTGGTGCGCCGCTTGGTCACGACTTCTGCGCCATTTCGCTGTCTGACAACCTAAAGCCTTGGAATATAATAGAAAACCGTCTTGCGATGGCGGCAAAAGCGGGCTTCGTCATTGCGCTCTACAATCCGATCAGCAAGGCACGGCCCTGGCAATTGGGCAAGGCGTTTGACTTGCTGCGCTCGGACCTGCCGGCAACGACACCAGTGATTTTCGGTAGAGCCGCAGGACGCCCCGACGAACGCATCACCGTCCAGCCGCTTGCTGAAGCCGACGCGACGACGGCTGATATGGCAACCTGTGTCATCATCGGTTCGCCCGAGACAAAGGTGATCACTCGAGACGGGAAGCCGGACCTCGTCTACACTCCGCGGTTCATCGCAGGGGAAAACAGGTGATCGACCACCGCGAGCATCGCTTCAACAGTGGCAACCGTCTCCATAGTGGCGGCTGGCGCCCGCGCGACCATGAATACGTCGATGCCGAGCTGGCGTGCAGCCTGGATCTTCGCATAAGTCGCCGAACCGCCGCTGTTCTTGGTCACAAGGGCATCGATGCGATGGGTACGGAGCAGCGAAACTTCGCTTGCGACGTCGTAAGGGCCACGATCGAGAAGGAGCTGGACGTCGGGAAGAACAAGCGGCGGCTCGACAGGATCGACGCTTCGCACAAGGTAAGAGTGTTGGGGGGCGGCTTCGGCGCGATGGGCTTCCTGGCGCCCGATTGCCAGGAAGACCCGGCGAGGGGAGGGGCCAAGCCGCTCTATCGCTTCCGCGATGGTCGCAACCGGCGTCCACCGATCACCCGGCTCAGCCATCCATTCTGGCCTGCGCAAGGCGAATGCGGGTATGCCTGTGGCAGCAGCGGCCTCACTGGCACTTCTGGAGATGCGAGCCGCGAACGGGTGCGTTGCATCGATCAGAAGGTCGAAACCACCATCACGCAGAAAGGCAGCCAGTCCTTCGGCACCACCAAAACCGCCGATGCGCAGCGGAACCGGCTGACTGGAGGGTTTCTCCGTTCGACCAGCAAGCGAGAGCAAAGTCTCGTACCGGCCAGTGCCGTCAAGCGCTACAGCGAGAGCGCGCGCTTCGCCGGTGCCTCCGAGCATCAGGATGCGGATTTTGCCCATGTCTGATATGCCTTCCGCTCCCAGCCAACGCTGGCTGACTATTATCGGCATCGGCGAAGGTGGTCCAGCCGGACTGGGTGACGAGGCGAAGCGGCTGATCGCTGCCGCGCCCGTCGTCTTCGGTGGCAAGCGGCACCACGAATTGGCGGCCGGGCTCATCGCCGGCAAGAGGCTCGCCTGGGAAAGCCCTTTCGAGACGTCCATTGAAGCGGTCGTGGCACTTCGGGGCTCACCGGTCGTCGTCCTCGGTTCAGGCGATCCATTTCTATATGGTATTGGCGCGACGCTGTCGCGCCGCATAGGTGCCGAGGAAATGCGTGTCATCCCGGCGCCTTCCTCCTTTAGCCTGGCTGCCTCGCGCCTTGGCTGGCCGCTCCAAGAGACGGCGACCGTTTCGCTGCATGGGCGACCGCTGGATCTGATACGGCCGCACCTGCACCACGGTAGGCGGATAATCGCACTGACCTCCGACGGCGAGACGCCGGCGCAACTTGCGGAGCTGCTTCGAGTCACGGGCTTCGGCGAATCCCGCCTGCACGTCCTTGAGGCGCTTGGCGGGGATCGCGAACGGCAGCGCTCAGCGCGTGCCGATCGCTTCGACCTCGGAGAGATTGACCCGCTGAACGTTTGCGCAATCGAGATCGTGGCAGGGGAGGGGGCGCGAACGATCGCCTTCACACCGGGGCTGGACGACGCGCTTTTTGAACATGACGGCCAGATCACCAAACAGGAGATCCGTGCAATCACGCTTGCAGCCTTGGGTCCGCGCCATGGTGAACTGCTTTGGGACATTGGCGCCGGATCCGGCTCGATCGGCATCGAATGGATGCTCGCCGACCCGTCACTGCGCACAGTCGCCATCGAGCAATCGAGTGAGCGAGCCGCACGCATCGCAAGAAATGCGGTTGCCTTTGGCGTTCCCGGGCTTGCGATCGTGGAGGCAACCGCCCCGGAGGCGCTTGCGAACCTGCCCGAGCCCGACGCGGTCTTCGTTGGCGGCGGCGGCAGCGAGGAAGGTGTACTCGAGGCAGCACTTCACGCCTTGAAGAGGGGAGGGCGTCTCGTTGCCAATGCCGTGACCCTTGAAATGGAATCCCTGCTGTTTTCGTTGCAGCGGCAACATGGCGGCACATTAACACGTATCGAGATAGCACGCGCGGCGCCCCTTGGCGGTATGATCGGTTGGCGTCCGGCGATGCCCGTTACGCAATGGCGCTATATAAAGAAGTGAGAGAAAGCAGATGACGACAGTGCATTTCATCGGCGCGGGGCCGGGGGCAGCGGACCTGATTACGGTGCGCGGCCGTGACCTCATCGCCAAATGCCCCGTTTGTCTCTACGCGGGTTCGATCGTCTCGCCGGAACTATTGCAATATTGCCCGCCCGGCGCACGCATCATCGATACCGCACCGATGTCGCTTGATGAAATCGAGGCCGAGTACCTGCGGGCCGCCGCAGCCGGGGAGGACGTTGCGCGATTGCATTCGGGCGACCTTTCCGTCTGGAGCGCCGTTGCCGAACAGACCCGCCGGCTGGAAAAGCACGGCATCGGCTATACGATGACGCCTGGCGTGCCTGCCTTTGCGGCGGCAGCGGCAAGCCTTGGCAGGGAACTGACCATTCCAGCAGTAGCGCAAAGCCTCGTGCTTACGCGTGTCTCCGGCCGTGCATCCCCAATGCCTAACGAGGAAACTCTGGCGAGATTCGGAGCGACGGGCTCGACGCTCGCTATCCACCTGGCCATTCATGCCCTGGAGCAGGTTGTTGCCGAACTGACACCGCTCTACGGCGCTGACTGCCCGGTTGCGATCGTCGCCAAGGCGTCCTGCCCGGATGAGAGGATCGTCCAGGGGACGCTTGGTGACATCGAGGAAAAGCTGGCCGCCGCGCCCATCGAGCGAACGGCGATCATCTTCGTCGGCCAGACGCTTGCTGCCAGCGGCTTTCGCGAGAGCTCGCTCTATGATGCGTCCTACCAGCGACGCTTTCGCGGCCGGGAGTAGGGGAGGGGACTGCGCGCCTCAGACCTCGGCGGAAAGGTAGTCCATGCTCGCCCGCAGCGCCTTTGCCGGATCTTTGAGGTCATGTACCGTAGCCGCGAACGGTTCGAAGGAAAACGGTCCGGCGTAGCCCGCCTCTATAAGGGCACGCATTTGCCCGGTATTGTCCAGGCGATCATCTGCCGCCACCAGAACGCGGTGAGGATCGCGCATATCCGCGATCGAGACGGCAGGATCGCTGACACCGGAAATATGAACCAGCCCGGTCAAATCAGCGAAGAGTTGTTCCTCGCCGGCAAGGTGATGATGGAAGGTGTCATGAACCAGCTTGAACGTGGATCGTCCAGCCACAGCGTCGATTGCCGCAACAGCCTCCGCCTTTGACCGGAGCGAACAGATCGCAAAGCCGAGGGGTTCGACAAGGCCCATGATTCCGGCGGCATCGAGCATCGGCTTCAAGGCAGCCAGCGACTGGCGGAGATTTTCCTGCCGCTCGCCATCAGCACGACCGGTGCCATCGTTTTTCGGGACAAGAACAAGTGCGCGCGCGCCGCAAGCCTTGGCATAGTCGATCAGTTCTCGGGCTTCGTCGGCACGCGTGGCGTTCCACTCGTTGAAGCGCTGCAGCGCATTGATCGAGAGAATGGTCAGCCCGTGACGCTCCGCGGCCTGGGCAACAGTCTCTGGCAACGTCCCATCGAGGATCGCATTGCCCGCAAGATCGTTGCGGATCTCAACCGCGTCAATGCCAAGCGACGTCGCCAACGCAAAGAGATCTTCAATCGCCAACGATGGCGCCGCCATATGGTTGAGGGCAAAACGAACGAGCGGCATTCTTGGTCTCCTTGTAAACCTTGGTATTCACGGCAGGTGTTAGGCACCTCTCTACCCCAATCGGCTTCCTGATCCATCCACGGCGAGCACCGAGGCCCTTTCATTCGTGACAGAAAATAGGCCGGCCATGAAAGATGCCCCTCATGGCGAGGCAACCACGGCCGCACAGGAATAGTATCGGTCGGGAGCGCGCGACGAACGTCAAATAAGAATAGTAGGGCAACCTCTGTATATTCGTCGATTTCAGGAAAACTAAACAGTTACTTAGGCACAACCAACGGCGTTAGAAATATATAAAATGCGATGTCCGGGCGTATTTTTGGTTAATAACGATCCAGCCTGTAACATATTTCAGAATTTTTATTCCAACGCCGTTCAGTTGATACGGCCTTTTAATACTGCGTTTTTCCTTTGGTGAAACTACATTTCAAGATTTAGCAAAGATAGGTATAAATTTGTATGTCGGCCTTTCGTCCGTTAACCTTTGGAAATATTTTTGTATTGCTTATTAGCATCTATGTATGTAGCTTCTTTATAAAGTAGAAATCCGACATCCACAAATTAGTTGTTGGGCGCAAGTTGGATCTCTACTTTATGCATACTAAAGGGGATCATCACTGCGTTCAGGGGACCGTCGCAAAGTATTGCGTATACTTGATGCGAACCATCCCCCCAGCACTAAAGGGTATGAGGGCTAGTATGAATTACGTACCTTCGGAATTCGAAAATGGTAAAATTGCATTGAACAGGCTCCGGCCTGTACCGACACTCTCCAAGGCAAGCAAGGAATTCGAGGAAACTGAAAGGGAGCAAGGAGATGATCAGTGCCTGCTGATTATCGACGCCAGAACGCTCGAACGCGAATGCCTTGCGACGACCTTGAAAGCGAACGGCCTTAGCATGGCGGCTATTGCCGTCGGCTCAATTGCAGAATGGCAGCGCAACAAGGATACGAACCGACCCATCGGCGCCGTCCTTCTCAACATTGCCGGCCGGAAGGCTGACGATGCCGGCCTGTCCGAAGAAATCGCGGCGATCACCTCAGAGCTTGCACCAGCTCCGGTCGTCATTCTGGCCGATGGCGATGACCTCAGCCAAACCTTGAAGATGCTCCAATGCGGCGCGCGTGGCTTCATACCGACGTCCGTCGGAATTGAGGTATGCGTCGAGGCACTTGCTCTTGCGGTTGCAGGCGGCACCTTCATCCTCGCGGGTAACAGTTTCTCTCCGTCGGCAGCAGAAACTGCTCCGATCGACATGAGCCAGAAGCCGCAGCGACCGAACGAGCTCACGCGCATATTTACGCTGAGGCAAGCCGAGGTCGTACAAGCGCTTCGAAAGGGAAAGGCGAACAAGATCATCGCCTATGAACTCAATCTGCGCGAGAGCACGGTCAAGGTTCACATCCGGAACATTATGAAGAAGCTGAAGGCAACGAACCGAACGGAAGTTGCTTACAAGCTCAACGATATGTTCCAGTAAAGCGAAGCAAGTTGAACGAGCGACGCTCGATTGATCGTCTATAAAACCATACCGGCTTGCTTGGATTGGGCAACAGCAACGCCCACTCCTCGCAGGCCAGTGCCTCGTCCAACGCTAGCAAGGCCTAAACTCGACAGGTGACTGCTCAACGCCTGTCCTTGCTGCGCATGCTCGGTTAGTAGCCAGCGCGATGCCAGCGCAGTTTGTGCCACCGGCCGCGCAAGCCTCGATAAATCCGCTCAAGCACAAATATCGGGTGGCGAGCTGCTTTCCCGGGACCAACCGCCATGCGCCGTTCCAGCCCCCACCAGCCTGGAACCTCCTCAACATCCGGCATCACTTCACGCGCAAGGCGGGCCATGAGCGTAACTCGTTGCATGTCGACATGCCGATGATCATACAACCGAATTGCCACTTCCAAGCAATGTCGTGCCAGAGCAAAGTTCGCGCTTTTGCGCAGCGTTTCGGCTTCCGGAATTGCGCCGACAACACCTCCAAAAAGGACATCAAATGCAGCGCGGCGCTCGTGGAAATCTCTCAGATCGTCTACGCTGGCGGAAAGACTCTTACTATGTTCGCGATGCCATGCCTGATCCGCTCCGTGGATATAGGCAACATCTGAAAAAGCAGACAGTCTCAACCACATCTCCATGTCGTGAGTGTGGGCCAACTCTCGTTGCCCTCCAACCTGATCGACAACGCTGCGGCGCATCACCACCTCGGGGGAAGTAATAACGTTACATCCATTCTGGCAACGAGCAGCGAGCCATTTACGACCGGGCCATATTGTCCAGCGTGTGGCCTTGGTTCGCGGCGAGGGCAAGTTGTCACCGCTAAAATGAATTGGATGGCCGTAGACCAAGCCAACCGAGGGGAAGCTTTGCATAACATCGGTTGCGCGCTGCAGAGCGCCCGGCGTCAGAATATCGTCCGCGTCAAGTCGGACCAAAAACTCGCCTTCAGCAACCGCCAGCCCGTCGTTGAAAGTTTGGACCGGTCCGGCATTTTTGTCATGAGCGACAACTCGCACACGGGGGTCGTTCAAAGCAAACCGCAGGGCAACCTGCACGCTTTCATCAGTTGACCCATCATCCACCACAACGACATCGACATCGACGCCTTCTTGGGACAAGACACTTTCGACAGCCGCTGGCAAATACCGCGCATAATTAAAGCATGGAATAACCACGGTAACAGTCGGCCGCGGACGATCTGCACTCCAGGCCTTCACCCGCAGCACGGTCGCGTCCCGTTCTGAATACGACCGCATCGACAGCATGTTATCCATAGGCAAGCGTAAAAAGCTATTCATGCTGATTTGTCCGTGCCGGCACATCCCAGCGCGAGCCATTCCATCTTTGCCTGAAACTTTGCCAACTCAAAAAAGGTACGCGCCATCGAACGCCGCCTTTTGACCAGTGGCTGTTTCTGTGAAACTGTTTGCTGGTAAACCAGCCGATCGGCCATCGATTGAAGGCTGAAGCGGACGGTGGCGGCGGACGGAATGTAGGGCGCCCTGGAAATCGGCACATAGTCAAGCCCCAGTCGCCGAATCATGGACGACAGCACGCCGTCGGGCGCCGCGATGGTAACATTGTGCCCCCTTCTGCACATCGCAGCTGCCAGTTCGATTGCATTGATCTGGCTCCCGCCCATGGCAAGTTCGTGGGGATAGACAAGTATGTTCACGTGGAAGCTCCACCATTCGCCTGCATGAAGTCGCAAAACAACCGTAAAACATCGTCTCGCTCCCTTGCCTGCGAATAGGTCTGCATAATTGACTTTGATGCTAGATCTCCCTTTTCAGTGCACCATCCTTCTGTCCTGTTCTCCACGGCAATGATCTCCTCGACAGCTTGAGCGAAATGCAGCACATCACCCACGTTCACGGGCGTACTGAACTCGGTTCGAAAGAATTCGCCTCCGCCGAAGCCATGGTTGCCAATAACGTAGCACCCACAAGCCATTGCTTCCGCAGCGGGTAGCCCAAACCCCTCCTGATGAGTGAAGGCTAAGAAGATCCGGGATCGGCGAAGTTCGTCGGCAACTTGCCGCTGCGACAAGTTATCCAAAGCGGCAATATGCCAGCCTTCCAAGATACCGCGTGCGCGAAGCATCTCTAAAACTTGCGTGGCATCGTCGCGGCCACGGCGTGGCATGTAAGCAATCTGCCGAGGACGGCTCGCGTCTCCTGGGGAAAATATGTCAGAGTCAATACTGAGGTGAACCCTCTCAATCCGACATCCAGGATAGGCGTAGCCAAGCATTTCGAAGTTATGCTCCGAAACTGTTATCACACCCGCAAAATCGGGATTCGTCGCTGCATAGCTGTCGGAATTGGAAGGTCGTTGCCACGTCAAATGTGCATTTTGATTGAATATTGCGTACCGAACTCCCTTGGGCAGACGAGAAAGCACCGCAACGTCCAGTTCGGGGACGACCAAGAGATCGCCCCGCCGCACCGTTACGTTGGAAACCGCCGCAATTCGCGTTTCATTCTCGAACCAATCGCATCGAAACTTTGGTTTTTGGTGCAGCACCATTGCGTTGAGACCGGCCTCATTGAGAATATCGACATGTCGATAGATCACACGAACTCCGCCGGCTGGCTTGGGATAGTCCGGGGTTAAAAAATAGATCGAGGCGCGTGTAGACTGTTCGTCGGAAGACTTGACCCGCGGGACTCTTCGATGAGTTCGCGCAAGCCTCACGACGTTTCGCAGAGCGGTCCTTACATCACCCGAAAAATCAGACGAGTGCTTGCTTATGGCATGTAACAAAGCCGTCATGCTGATCAACGCCACCACATCGAAAACAACAAATTGAGATTAACGTATATCTCGTTGGCGTATTATCATTCTACATGCAAAATATACTTACTCTAATCTAGAACATCACTACGACTTTTTGGTAGCTCGGTTACCGATTTTTGTCTCGTTTACTGAGGATCTATAAAGTTGTTTTCTGCCTCAAGAGGGGCCGATGTTACCGACTGTCGTTCGAAGTGGCTGGTTCTCCCTGTGTACTGAGTTAGAAGAAAGGGAACGTTACGACATGATTGCACCAAGCGTTATGTTGGGTGACGGCGTCGTTATTCACCATCCAGATCTTGTAAATTTATACGGTTGCTCGATCGGCACAGGCACGCGCATTGGAACGTTCGTCGAGATCCAGAAGAACGCTTCGATCGCTGAAAACTGCAAAATCTCCAGTCACAGTTTCATATGCGAGGGTGTGACTATCGAAGATGGTGTTTTCGTCGGTCACGGGGTGATGTTCACCAACGACCTGCATCCACGCGCCGTCAACCTTGATGGCTCCCTGCAGTCCGACGCGGACTGGTCCGTCGTGCCGACACTCGTCAAGCGCTACGCCTCGATCGGCAGCAACGCCACAATTGTCGCAGGCATAACCATTGGCGAAGGCGCGCAGATTGGTGCGGGCGCGGTCGTCACCAAGGACGTGCCTGCCTACGCAATTGTTGCCGGTGTACCGGCAAGGATTATTGGTCGCGCAAAGGATGCGCCAGTCGAAGTCATTTCATCCGGGAGAGCAAGATGATCGGGATTGCCGTCGTCGGTTACGGGTACTGGGGGCCGAACCTGGTCCGGAATCTTGCAGAAACGCCGGGTGCGAAGCTCATCTGGGTATGCGATCTCAAAAAGGATCGCCTCGCCGGTGTCCAGTTGCGCTACCCCACGGTCCAGATTACGGACGACTTCGACGAGGTGTTGCGTGATCCCCGTGTTGACGCAGTCGCGATCGCGACGCCTGTGTCCGCGCACTACATGCTGGCGATGAAAGCGTTGATGGCCGGCAAGCATGTGTTTGTCGAAAAGCCGATGGCGTCAACGTCCGAAGAAGCTCGCCGGATGGTGGAAGAGGCCGCGCGGCGCCGACTCATTCTCGCAGTTGACCACACGTTCATTCATACAGGTGCGGTCCGCAAGATGCGGGAAATCATCGAGAATGGTCTCGGAGACATCTATTACTACGATTCCGTGCGCGTGAATCTCGGTCTCTTCCAGCATGATGTCAGCGTCATCTGGGATCTCGCCGTCCACGATTTGTCAATCATGGATTACGTGCTGCCGGAAAAGCCGGTTGCGGTCTCGGCAACGGGCATGGGCCATGTTGCCGGTGAGCCCGAAAACATCGCCTATCTAACGCTCTTCTTCGAAAGCAAGCTGATCGCTCACATCCACGTCAACTGGCTGGCGCCCGTCAAAGTGCGCCGCACGCTGATCGGCGGTAGCAGCAAGATGATCGTCTATGATGATCTGGAGCCAAGTGAGAAAATCAAGGTCTATGACAAGGGCATTACACTCAACGGCAATCCGCAGACGGACGGCGAGAAGGTGTATGACATGCGCGTCGGCTATCGCACCGGCGATATGTACGCACCACAACTCGATATGACGGAAGCGCTTGGCCGTGAACTCAAGCAGTTTGTCGATTGTGTCGTGACAAATGGCCAGCCGATCGCCGATGGCAATGCTGGGCTTCGTGTCGTGCGCATTCTCGAGGCTGCCACCCAGTCGCTCGCTCAACGCGGGCGTGTCATCGAACTTGAGCCCGCGAGGCTGATTGCATGACCGCCGAAGTCTACCCGCTTTCGAAGTCGGCGCTGACGACGATCGACTTGCCGGGGTTTGAACCGGCTCGGATGATCCGGTTGATCAAGGAATGCATCGATAGGTGCCAGCTCGACCTATCTGGTCGCGTGGTTATGACGGAGGCGGCCTCCGGTGCTTACGCTGTGACGCCTATCGCTGCCGCGCTCGCGGGCGCTGGTGAGGTAATCGCGGTTACTCGAACTACCACCTATGGAAGCGCTTACGACATTGAGCAGAATACCCGTCGGCTCGCGGAAATGGCCGGGGTACCATCCGATGTCATTTCGGTATTCAAGAAAAAGGACCCGGGCCTGTTGTCCCGCGCTGACGTCGTGACAAACTCTGGGCACCTGCGTCCACTGGATGCAGCAGCGATCGCATGCTTGAAGACTGGGGCAGTGGTTCCGTTAATGTTTGAAGCATGGGAAATTCAGGCGGGGCGATGTGATCTGGATTTGGACGCATTGGCCCTCAGAGGTATTGCGGTCGCGGGAACAAATGAAAGACATCCCAATATCGACGTCTTTTCTTATCTTGGCACGATGGCGATTAAATTACTCCTCGACGCCGGTATCCCGCCGCTCAAGGCAACGGTTGCTCTCCTCTGCGATAACCCGTTTTCCGACTACATTCGCAGTGGGTTGACGAGTGTCGGGGCGACCGTCTCATGTGGTGCAGAGTTGAGCTCCTTTCACGAGCAAGATGCCCCTGACGTACTCTTGCTGGCGCAGCGACCAAACTGGAAGTCCATCCTCAGTGAATCCGAAGCCAGGTGGCTTTCGAAAAACTGGCCGAACACAATCATCGCGCAATTCTGGGGCGACATCGATCGAGAAGCACTTGCGAATCATGGTTTGCACTATTGGCCGCAAACAGGCCCCTCTCCGGGCCATATGGCGGTTCTGCCGTCTGCCGTCGGGCCAGACCCGATTATTCGGCTTCAGATTGGAGGGCTGAAGGTAGCAGAAGTCTTGCTCAAGCCTGCTGAGGAACGAACCCGTCAGGACAGGGAATACCTTGATGAGCTTTAAGCACTCAGCAATTCTCATTGGGTTGGGGTCAACGACCGAAACGGCGTTGCCAGCACTTCGGGATCGGTTTGAAGTGTTAGCCCTGGTCCGCCCCGGGAATGACGCCGTTGTCCAGGCCGCAAAGGCGGCAGGTATTCGGGTTGTTGCAAACACATCCGTTTCCACTATCTCGGCGCTGGTCCAAGAATTGCAGCCGAGTGCTGTGGTCGTTTCGTCCTATAACAGGATTCTGCCTGAATCCCTGCTCGCAACAAGGCCGTTTATTAACGTTCACTATGCGCCCCTTCCACGCTATCGCGGCCGCTCGACAGTGAACTGGGCAATCTTAAACGGCGAGAAAGAAACAGCGATCAGTATCCATTGTCTTACCAAAGAGCTGGATGCCGGCGGCATTCTGGCGCAACAATCTATTCCAATCGGTCCCTCAGACACCGTCTCTGACCTCTATCGACGCCTCGGCCTGCTCCAACGGGAGTTGCTTGCGGAGGCCGTTGAAAGACGGCTGGCTGGAGACCTGGGTGAACCGCAAGATGATACCATGGCCAGCTACTCCTGCGCTCGCGTCCCTTCCGACGGTATAATTGATTGGTCGGTGTCGACTGTTCAGATCGATCGACTGATCCGTTCTCTGGGGGGGCCGTTTCCGAACGCATTCACTTTTTTGGACGGACAGAGAATCGAGGTTATCAGTGCGGAACCGGTTCAACTTCGCAGGAACTATGTGGGCCGGGTTCCTGGCCGTGTCGCGTCGGTAGATCGCTCACGCGGCGAAGTTGATATCTTAACCGGGGATGGAATTTTGCGTCTCAAGCAGGTGCAGATCACCGGTGTGGGGGTGCAGGACGCCTCGGCTGTTATTGCTTCCACTCGAATGACACTTGGTGGGTTTTGTGCCGAACGATATGCGCACGTATCCAGCGCTCCCGGAAGTATGGGGGCCTTTAACTATCCAAGACACTCCCTCGTTCAAACAGATTAAACATAGGGGATACCTATGAAGGTAGCTTTCATAGACCTTCTTTCTCAACAGCGCGAAATTGCAGAAGGCGTCAAGAGCGGCTGGGAGAAGGTCATCTCCACCAGCAGTTTTATCGGCGGTCCATTCGTAAAAGAGTTTGAATCCGCGTACGCTAGTCGAACGGGCGTCTCGCACTGTATCGGCGTCGCCAATGGCACCGACGCGATGGAGCTCTGCCTGAGAGCGGTCGAAGTCGGCCCAGGTGACGAGGTCATCTTGCCTGCAAATTCGTTTGTCGCAACCGCAGAGGCAGTGGCCCGAGTTGGAGCCGTTCCGGTCGTCGTAGACGTTGATCCCGAGCATCTTCTGATCGATCCAGACCATGTTGCGGCAGCAATCACAAAGCGGACAAAGGCGATCGTTCCGGTACATTTGTTCGGCCAAACCGCACCGGTCGAAATGCTGCAGCCGATTGCCAACGCGCATGGCTTAGTCATTATCGAGGATGCGGCTCAATCACAGGGGGCAACCCGCCATGGACGGCCAGCCGGAAGCCTCGGTACCCTTGCAGCAACGAGTTTTTATCCTGGAAAGAACTTAGGCGCATACGGCGACGCCGGCGCCGTCTTGACGAATCAAGCCGACCTGGCGCGCCGCATCAGGATGCTGGGCGCCCACGGCAGCGAGATAAAGTACGTGCATGAATTCCTCGGCTTTAACTCACGCCTCGATGCGCTTCAAGCGGTAGTTCTCACCGAAAAATTGAAGAGACTTAACGTTTGGAATGCGCGCCGACGCGAAGCCGCGAGGCGCTACTCGGAGTTGTTGTCAAATGTTTCAGCCTTAAAGCTCCCGCGTAGTGCCAATGGTAACGAGGATGTCTGGCATCTTTACGTTGTGCGCTTGAAAGAAAGAGATAAAGCTCTTGCTGACCTCCAGAGTGCAGCCATTGGAACCGGTGTTCACTATCCCCTGCCAATTCACAAAACGCCTGCATTTGAATCCTTGGCAAAAGTGGGGCCGGGCGGCTGCAAAATCGCCGAGCGAGCGGCCGAAGAAATTCTCTCGTTGCCTCTTTGCCCGTACATAACCGCAGAGGCACAGCATTATGTCGCGGACGTTTTGGCGAAAACAGTAACCCGTCAAAGCGCCGCGAGAGCCACGAGACGGAAAGCGCCGATCGCCGCTGTATCCGGCGGCGAATTCACCGGTATGACGCCTCAGATCTCTCTCTCTTAAGGAATTGGTGGAGTTTGGTATCATGAAGGATAAGCGTGTTTTGATCACCGGTGGCGCCGGTCTCATCGGTTCCCATATTGCGGATCTCCTCGCTCTTGAGAAACCCAAGGAAATAGTGATCCTGGACAACTTCGTACGCGGAAGGCGTGAGAACCTAGCTAACGCCGTCGATTGCACCCCCGTAACAATTATCGAGGGCGACATTAGGGACCGCGCGCTTCTCGAGAAGGTCAGTCAAGGCATCGATGTCGTCTTCCACCAAGCGGCCATTCGCATCACGCAGTGCGCCGAGGAGCCGCGGCTTGCTTTCGATGTTTTGGCCGGCGGGACATTCGACGTCCTGGAAGCTGCGGTCAAGGCGGGCGTGTCGAAAGTTGTGGCTGCATCCTCTGCGTCCGTCCTTGGACTGGCCGATACCTTCCCGACCACTGAACAGCATCACCCGTACAACAATCGCACAATCTACGGTGCCGCCAAAGCTTTTAACGAGGGCCTGCTACGCAGTTTTGCTGAGATGTACGGCCTGCGTTACATCGCGCTTCGCTACTTCAACGTCTACGGCCCACGCATGGACGTCTATGGCGCCTATACCGAAGTTCTGATCCGCTGGATGGAGCGCATTGCCAGCGGCTTGCCGCCGATTATCCTCGGGGACGGTACGCAGACCATGGATTTCGTGCATGTGCACGACATTGCGCGAGCCAACCTGCTAGCAGCGAAGTCCGATGTCACCGACGAGGTCTTCAACGTCGCAAGCGGCACGGAGACGAGCCTGCGCGAGCTCGCGGCCCTTTTGACCAAGGTCATGGGTTCGTCGTTGGAGCCGCAATTCGGGCCAGCACGTAAGGTCAACGCCGTGCCGCGGCGCCTTGCCTCGACGACCAAGGCGGAGAAGCTCCTTGGCTTCAGCGCAAAGGTGACAATGGAAGAAGGCCTGAGCGATCTCGTAGAGTGGTGGCGCCAGGAAAAGAGCCTGAACACAGGAGAGGCAGCATGAGCCAGATCCCGGTTGCCAAGCCTGTTCTCGATGAGCAGGAGGTCGAGGCGGTCCGTCGCGTCATTCTGTCCGGCTGGGTTACGCAAGGGCCAGAGGTGGCCGCGTTCGAGGAAGAGTTCGCCGATTTTGTCGGAGCCCGGCACGCATGTGCCGTATCCAATTGCACGACTGCGCTCCACCTCGCCCTGAAGGCGGTCGGCGTAGAAGCTGGCGATGAAGTCATCACGGTTAGCCACACGTTCATCGCAACCGCAAATGCGATCCGCTACTGTGGTGCTGTGCCTGTTTTCGTCGATATCGAAAAAGATGGCTACAATATCGATCCCGACTTGATCGAAGCGGCCATCACGCCCCAGACAAAGGCCATCATTTGCGTCCATCAGCTCGGAATGCCCTGCGACCTGCGACGCGTCGTTACGATCGCCGCCCGCCATTCCATCCCGGTGATCGAAGATGCCGCCTGCGCAACTGGCAGCGAAATTCTCTGGAAGGGTCGATGGGAAAAAATCGGCAAACCTCACGGCGACATCGCCTGCTTCTCCTTTCACCCGCGCAAGGTGGTGACGACAGGTGACGGCGGTATGCTGACAACGGCCAATCCGGAATACGATCGAAAGTTCCGCTTGTGGCGGCAACACGGCATGAGCGTTACAGATGCCGTGCGCCACGGCTCCAGCCAGGTCATCTTTGAATCCTACCCCGAGCTCGGTTACAACTATCGAATGACCGATATGCAGGCGGCCGTCGGCCGCGAACAACTCAAGCGCCTTCCCGCGATTGTTGCCCGTCGGCGCGAGCTTGCTGGACAATACGCAGACCAACTTGATGCGACAACAGATGTTGCGCTGCCGCTCGAACCCAAATGGGCTCACAGCAACTGGCAAAGCTTTTGCGTCGGGCTGCTCCCCCATCTCGACCAGCATAAGGTCATGCAGGAATTGCTGGATCGAGGCATATCTACGAGACGGGGGATCATGAACATCCATGTTGAAAAAGCATATGCGGACGGCGCATCACATCGCATTCCAGGTAGCCTTGAACGAAGCCTCGCAGCCCAGAAGCACGCGATCATTTTGCCCCTGTTCGTTCAGATGAGAGACAGTGAGTTGACCTGGGTCGCCGACGCCGTGAAAGCAACGGTCCCGGTTTCTCGACCGCGTATCGAACGGGTTGGCTGAAAAGAGCTTGTGTCCACGCCATGCCTCGCCGAGACGCAGTCCGGATCGTTTCGACCCGATTGCCGAATCGAAGCGATCAAAAAGAACACTTGTGCGCGCTTTCTGTCACTTGCGGTTCGGATTAACGGGGCATCGATTCCGGCAAATGCCGGACACTGGTTTCACTAAAACCCGGACAGTGGTGGATTGGACGCGCCGACGGCAGACCGATAAAGTATTGATCTGGCCGCCGGGCAAGCTCACGATAATCGGATGGCAGACCGATGCTGTAGGACATGCGCGAAGGTGCGCTCCTTCTTGCAGACGGCGCCTACGATACCAATGACTTGCGAGACTCGGCCAACGAAAAACGGGCCAGAGTAAATATTCTATCAGAACCGAACCGCAAGGCCAGCTTCCCCGTCAGCGCATGGGTCTATCGCCAACGCAATCAAATCGAGAGGTTCTTCAACAAACTCAAATAGTTCCGCGGCATCAAACTGGGCATGACAAAGATTCGCGTAACTTTCTCGTGTCCTCGAGCTAGCCGCGACAAGCATCTGAGTTAGGTCGTTGAGTCTATGCCTAGAAGGGAAGGGAGCGGATCTCCATTCGCTGAGGGATATGCTGATCTGGCGATCAGCTTTGACTGTCGTTAGTGTCTTTAAATGCACTCATTATGCAAACTGCCTTCTCGACGAATAGACGGCCCTCTGGGCGTGTGCGGCCAACATCACCAGAATGCAACCAAGGAGCATTCTGGCAACTTCATTGGCTCGCCTGGGTTCGGGACGGCGCTGGGGACGCGACCTCGCCTTTGACAGCGTCCCCGCTAGTTACCACAAGCTCACCTTGCGGAAGGATCTGTGCCACCTTCACGACATCGCCCGGCATCAAGATAGTTGTATCGGAGGCTGGAAAATCATTGAGCTTCCCGTGTTCGCGTCGCATGATACGAAACGAGACAACTGGCGCATTATCAGCGCGGCCGACGGATGGATTGGCCGACAGTGTCTCCACTAAGAGTTTTTGATCCGTTTCGCGCTTTAACCGCTCCTGGACCATCGAAGCGCGCTCCTTTTGTAGTTCAACGGCCGCCTCCGACCGACGATCGTCATACAATGCTTGAAGATCCCTGCTCGCTCGACTGAACTCCTGTCGCGCCCGCATAATAGCGGTCTCAAGGTCGAGTCGCTGACCTTGGTCAGTTCGCAAATCGCGTTCGGTGTCCATCTGCCGCGTTGCAGTTGCGATTCCTCGCGCCACAAGTTGTGCCACAGTGGCCAGTTCGGCCTCGCTCGACTTGATATTGGCCTCAACGTTTGTGAGTTTTTCTTCCAGCGAGCTGATCTCCTTTTCCAGAAAATCACGAAGTTCCGTAAGGGATTTCGCCTGTTGTTCCATCGCCCTTCTTCGCGCAACGAAGATTATCTTCTCCTGATCGAAAATTGCTGCAGCAAATTGGTTATTCTCATCGACGGTCTGGGAGAAGTGAAGCTCGACCTCATCCGACATCTCCGCCTGAAGCCTAGCGCTTCTAGCAGTACTACGAAGGATGGTGTCATCGCTTGCCTTGATTTCCCCCAGAAGTCGCGTGACTTCAAGCGAACTCCTCGAAGTGTCGGACTTAACCTCTCCTCCACTGGTTGCAAAGGCTTGAACGACAGTTAGACCTGTGCGGTATGGGTACTCTCCTGGTTTGGTGACGTCACCTAAGACATAAATCGGAGGATAGCTAATGATCTCCACCGTTGCTTCAGGTGCCGAGACCAGACCGAGCTTCGTGCGCAAGCGCTCCGCAAGATCGGCGGCCAATCCCGCATTATCCTGATTGCCGACCGCAACCGTTCCCAACACCGGAAGGGAAACTGTTCCCATATCGGAGATCGTGTATTCACCACTGATCGCGGCCCAAGACTCATAGATGCCTTTTGTGGGGACCCACTGCACTATCGACACCTTGAGTCTTGTCTGTGGAAGGAGCTGCTCCGCCTTTGCGGCCCCCGTCTGGAAAAGGGCTAGTGGCGAGCAAATCAACATTAGCCCTAGAATGTTGCAGGGTGACGGAAAAGAAGTCACCGATGTCTTGATACCCAATGACACACCCTCCATACGCGGAACATTGCTGCGCTCGGCGAAACTCGACACAACGTGGAATTTACACGATAATAAGTATACTTTTGCTATTAAATATGGAATGGGAAACTTTCTCGGCTGCAATACCTATATTTGATAAATATCCCTAGCAGCTATTCGCGGCATACCCATGCTTATTCATACGATAGACGTTGTTGAACGTTCACTAAATGCGAACTTCCGCGCCCCTAGTACCCGTATTTATCAATAGTGTACCGGCATTTGTTCAGCACAACTCCGACAACGTTCGTATTCGCCGCGAGTTCCTGTTCGCACAAGTCCACCTCCGAGAGTGTGGTATGTTCGGCTGCGGCGACCAGAATAACGCAATCAACATTCGGCAAAAACGCCAGGACATCATCATTCGAAAGCATCGGCGGCATGTCAAAGAGGATAACGTCCGGTGCCATGACTTGCTGAATTCGTTGCAATTGGTCCTTTGCCTCACTGCTTTGCAGAAGCTCGGCGGAGAATTCAACCGGCTGCTTATTAGCAGCAATTGCCAAGTTATATCCGTGTCGAACGAACGCGTCAGCTACGCTGCTCTTTCCCTTTAGAAACGCCTCCATAGACGCCGCATCCTTCATGCCTAAGGCTTTCCCGACCTGGGGGCGACGGAGATCGAGGTCGATCAGAAGCGTCCTGTAATCGTTTTGGTGGGCAAAACTGAAAGCAAGATTTAGCGAGACGAAAGTCTTGCCGCAGCCCGGTGTGGGGGACGTGATTGCGACGGATTTCCAGTTGTTCTGGCGCAACCGTTGCATCAATTTTGTCCGCAGCATGTCAAAAGCGGAATGTGCAGGCACTTTTCGATCAGCGGCCACGATTCGATTGCGAGCGAACAATCCACGTTCGATAGGTAGCTCCGACAGGCTGTGCCAATCAATTTGCACCGGTCCCCTCATTTCTAGCCCGCCAACTTTAGGCAGGCGGCCACTCGCAAAGTGCTCTGTGCTTTCCTGAGCAATGACATCCATGGTATACGTCAGACCCTTCTTCCATAGGAACTTATATGGCAACCAAAACCGAGGTACCCGAGCGTATCAGCGGAACGGCAATGCCGAGAACACTGATTCGACGCCTCTCCTAAAGCGCCCGCCTCGTAGGTCATGTGGCCCTGATATATAAGGGATCACGGCCAGCGGCTGGCTCTGAAGCAAGTATGCAAGTTCTTTCGGTCGGCGAATTGTACGGTTGAAGAATTCCAGCAGTGCCACAAGGACTACGCTTAGGCCGAAACCTGCGGCCGCGCCAAATGCCACGATCAACCGACGTTTTGGTTTCAGAGGGCTCTCCGGTGGTGTCGCTTCCTCAAGAAGGGTGAAGCGCCCCCCGTCGGAACGCGTTTCGACTTGCTCACCCAGGGAGGCTTCGGCCCGTCGCGCCATGGCCGCGCTATATTGTGTTTGAATGTTTACCTTGTTTCGCTCAAGTGAATTGAGGCTGGTTTCTGTAGCGGGCGTCGCATCGATCGATCGCGTGATGAGTTCAATTTCGTTTGTGATTTTAGTCCGTTCAGTCTCAATACCTTCAAGACGCTTATCAATGTCGGCCAACTGCAATTCAATGCCAGACCGCGGACCTATGTTTGCAATGCGATTCGATTTGGGATCGGTGCTTGGCGAAGCCTCGCCTTGGAGAGATGTGATGCGAGCACGTAGCGCAACGATGTTCGGACTTGTCTCGGAAAAAATCGCCAGCTGGTCTGCGAGTGCCTTATTCAAGTCGGCGAGCACCTGTTGCTTGGGTGCAATGGCACCAACGGTGGTTTGGCCGGTCGCCGTGAATGTGTCGACCAATACGCTTCGCCTCGTAAGTAAATCAGCTGCTTCCCGTTCCAGCGATGTTAGCCGAAGCTGCAGGCTGGTTTGCTGTTGACGGCGGAAATCAAGGCTCTCTGGCAACGAACTCCTCATCTCCGTTTTGAACTTCAGCAGTTCGGCTTCTGCGGAGTTGAGTTCACTGTTAAGCCTAGTCACCTCCGCATCGAAGAACTCTAAAGTGTCGCTGGCACGCCCCGTACGCTGACGCTGGTTTGTGAGCAGAATAAGAGAGGCAAGCTTGTTTGCGCCCTTTGCGGCCAATTCCGGCGTCTCTGCGTCAAATGCCACACTAAAGATCGCGGCAGCCCCAAGCCCAAGTGGTTGCTGATCAAACACTAGGCGTGAGCGCATGTCCTTCACAATGTCGTCGGCCGGGGGCAAGACCTTTCCGCCTCGGTACAGTTCCAGCACCTTGGCAACCTCAATCAAATTGGTGCGGGTTGTAATCTGCTGCTGCGCTATCAGGAGCTGGTCGAGCGAGCTGGCGGGAACGGTCGGCTTCACCATGTCCACGGGAATCCGTGGCGCCTCGACTAGGATTTTAGCGGTTGATCGATAAACGCGCGGCGTGAATAGAGCGACGACGATCGACAAAGCGATAGTCGTTAACAGTATGCCCACGACATAAGGCATTCGGCGAAGGATGATCGCCAGGTAGAATTGAATGTCTGTACCGGTCATAAACTCGCACCCAACGCTCAACTGATGCAATACTACTGCACTCCAATCATCGCTGGATAGCCAAGTGCAAGATAGTTCTTCAATAGTATATCCTCGCATTCATCCAGGTCGGCATGTTCATCCTTTTGATTAACTCGCATCAAAGGGGAAAGGCCAGCGCCTGCATTGCCTCGTCGGTTTCGAAGCACAGGCCCTGTCGTCCGTCTCCTCGCCGCAATGGCGGGCATCTGAACAACTAGAAGAGAATATGACGCCTAGCCGGGGTCCTACGGCGAACACCAGGTCGCGGATCGTCCGGGGTAAATCAATGCGGCAACAGCCGAATGGCTGAGCTACATCGACCATTGAACAGGCTGAATATCCGAGGCGCGGCAAGTAGATTCAAAGACGCTGTATTGTCTTGGACTATCGTTTGGATCGAGCATGTGCTTTAAAAACCCGCTTTCCTCCTCGCATCTTCAGCCGGTACTACAACCGTCTTTTTTCGACACCGTCTCATCCCGTTCGATCACGGTTATCGTTACAAACCGTGGCCATGACGCCAATTCGTGCCCCGAGCCTCAAGCATACGGAAAGTAGCCATGACAGTGGTGACTAGCCGTGTTCCTCAATCGCGTGGGTCTCGCCCCGCCGCCAAGCGGGGGCGCATCAGTCGCACGGACAAGGACGACGCGGCAACAGAGAGGGGGAGACGTTCCACTAGGCAGCAACCGTTGACAGGTCAAAGCAAGAGGCCTGGTTTGCATTGGTCGGTTACCGCCTTTCTGGTTGGTTTGTTTTTGCCATGGATAATACCACTTGGCCCTCTAAATCTGTCCGTATATCGAATTGTTTTGCTGATGACGTTGGTGCCGTGTCTCGTCATGTGGGTTCGCGGAAGGGCGGGGCGAATCCGCATCGCAGACATCACGATCTTGCTATTCAGCCTATGGACTTCCGTCAGCCTCGCTGTAGTTCACGGAGTTCAACATTCCATCGAAGCGATCGGGATAGGTAACATCGAGACGTTAGGCGCCTACTTCTTAGCGCGTTGCTACATCAGAACTGCAGAAGATTTCCGGAGCATGGTCCAACTTGTCTGCAGGCTAATCATGATGCTTCTTCCATTCGCGTTGTATGAATGGGTCAGCGGACAGAAGCCGCTTCTCGTGCTTTTCGGATACGTTTTTCCAACGGTAGATGTCACGATGATGGACCCCCGGTGGGGGTTTTGGCGGGTGCAAGGGCCATTCGAGCATTCGATCGTTTATGGCCTCTTTTGCGGCAGTCTCGTTGCTTTGGCATATCTCGTTCTGGGGTATGGGAAAGCCGGCATCGCTCGATTCGTCCAACCAGCTGTTGTTGCCTTTACCGCCTTTGTCTCAATGTCATCGGCTCCGATTGCAGGTATTGCTCTCCTGATCGGTCTAATGCTCTGGAATTCACTTTTCCGAGGTTTTAATTGGCGATGGAAAATACTCTGGGCAATTGCCTTCCTTGGCTACATTTTTGTAGCGGTTGGCTCCAACCAGACCCCCGTTCAGTTCTACATTTCCCATTTCACTTTTGACGCACAGACCGGCTGGTATCGCCTTCTCATTTGGCAGTTCGGCTCAGACTCTGTCGCCAAACACCCTCTGTTTGGCATTGGGATGGGGGACTGGGTACGATTGCCCGGAATGGGAAGTAGCGTCGACAATTTTTGGCTATTGATCGCCATGCGTTACGGCATCCCTGCGGTCCTTCTGATCTTTAGCACCTGTATTGCTGTGATTGGCCAGACAACCCTCGCAGGCAAGCTCCCGGACGAAATTCAAGACTATCGAACCGGATATCTTATCTCTCTGATCGTATTCATGCTTGTCGGTTGCACGGTCCATTTCTGGGCTGCAATTTATGTCTGGTTCGTCTTCTTGCTAGGAAGCGGCGCCTGGATACTGGAGGTTACCGCCGATGGTGCAGCCACACGCGATGCTCCGACCTATGCGCGTGAGCGTCCTTCGAAAGCTCAGCGATGGTCTCGCGAGCAAATCATCGCGAGGCGTCGTCATGACTATTCATCGCTTCGAGATTCTCCCGAGGCTTAAAATGCCTTGGCAGAGCTTTGACATCGCATTTTAGTCCATCTCCACAGGTCTGGGACCCACTGCACTTGATATACTCAACAATTGCTTCTGCACCTTTGAATGAATATGACGCCTGCGTAGTTGGGTCGGGGCCTGCTGGGATCATATTTGCCCTAGAAATGGCTCGACTAGGGAAAAGAACCTTGGTCCTGGAATCCGGCGGTCTTAAACCGGACCGACGACAAGCTTCGGCTTCGGATGCGGAGATAATTGATCCATCCAAACACGATGATATGGCGATCGCGGTTTCACGACAACTCGGCGGCACGTCAAATCTCTGGGGTGGACGGTGCCAGCCCTATGACCCGATTGATTTTCGCAGCAGATCCGGCGTGGATGCGCAATGGCCGTTTTCGCTCACTGAATTGGAACCGTTTTATCCGATTGCCTGTCGCTATTTGTCTGCGGGCCGTCCTGTTTTCGAGGAGCATGCAGAGACCGCGTCGCAGCCCTCACCCTTCAATGTACGCCTCGAGCGGTTCTCAAATGCGCCGGCAATTCAAAAGGCCTTCTGGGAGCAACTGACATCATCACCGCTTGTTGACATACGGCTAAACTCGACCGTTACATCAATGAATTTGCACCAAGGTCTCATTGCAGGTGTTACTGTTAGAGATCCAAGCGGAAGCGACACAACGGTGCCGGTGAGGCGTCTTGTTGTAGCTAGCGGTGGGCTGGAGAGCACGCGACAGCTACTTATCTTACAAAGAAATCAGCCAGACCTGTTCGGTGGCCCAAGCGGGCCGCTCGGAAAATACTACATGGGTCATATAATTGGCGAAATCTCGGACATTGTGTTCAACAACGTGGAAATGTCCAAGAAATTCGACTTCTTCGTTGACGGTAACGGATCCTATGCAAGGCGACGTTTAATCCCTGCTGAGGAAACGCAGGTTGCCCACCGCCTATTGAACGTGTCATTCTGGCCTGTCGTTCCGCCTGTCGCGGATCCACGTCACGGCAGCGCAACCTTGTCTGCAGTATGCTTAGCGCTTGGGTTCCCGCCGCTCGGTCGCCTGTTGGTAGCCGAGGCCATTCGTAAACGGCACATTCCCGAATCAATTGATTGGCGAGGTCACATCGGTAACGTTTTGCGAGGACTTCCGCAAACTGCTTCGTATATTCCGTGGTTTTTCTATCATCGCTACTTTGCCAAGATGCGTCTTCCCGGGTTTTTTATCCAGAATTCTGGTAAACGCTATGGTCTGTCCTATCATAGCGAACACAGTCCAAACCCCGAGAGTCGTGTTTGGTTGTCGGACAAGACTGACCGATACGCTATGCCCAAACTAGTTATCGACATTAAGTTCTCTCGCAATGACGCTGATGCGCTGCTGCGAGCCCACGAAAAATTACACGAATGGCTGTTAGATACCGATATTGGCAGAATTGAATATAGGCAGCCCTTTGCGAAGTCGAGTGAGGCTATTTTAGCTAATGCATCGCATGGAACACATCAGATAGGCACTGCTCGAATGGGGACAAACCGTCACAATGGTGTGGTGGACAAGGACCTCTCATGTTTCGACTGTTCCAACCTCTATATCGCGAGCTCAGCAGTTTTCCCAACATCCGGCCAAAGTAACCCGACTCTAACGATCGCCGCACTTTCGGCGCGCCTCGCGCAAAAGTTAGCCACCGACTGCCATTGATCGGTTTTGTCTCATTTCTTGTAGATGATCCGAGGCTGCATCCGCAGCTGCGCTCTAAAAGGTGTTTGCGATCAGACCGCATGATCGAGCTACACCTTTCGCGTAAATTGCGATGGCGAGCCCAGGCAATGCCCGATCCTGCTACGCAACGCTGTGGATAGCGTTCGCAAAGTGTTGGCCACGTCGAAAGGTTCAAGAATCGGCATGAACGGCAAATTCAATGCGATTGATCCTCATGCCTCGCTCGCCCAAGTGGCGTCGAGCGTTGCAGATAGCCAGACTAATCGCTTTCCTCCCGACTCGGTGGAGGAACCGTTGTCGAAAATTTTACTTAGCTGAAGGACTGAAACCAGCGTTTAAGGAGTACCTTGGGGTTCCTACCGTCTATGTCGACTTGGCGGGTTTCGGGTATCCTGCCAATAAGGGCGGCGGTCACTGAGAACGTAGATTGACTTGAATGCACCAACCAATCGCATCGGGAAAGGGCCCACATGTCAACCAGGGCATTGCGAGCTTCACGCAGCGGATCATCGAAACTGTCTGCCGCCACATGCAGAGGACGACCATCAACTGCCAAAGATTTGTCGACTACAAATACCCGGTGGAAAGCTGCCATTATCCTTGCTTGTACTTCGGCATTGTCGGTAGCAAGGAAGATATCAGAGTCTGGAATGTGTTCCCGTATCCGTCGCACCTCGCGCTCGATACGGGGAACGGATACCTTGCGATCTGTAAAGCGAATATGCACCCCGATCACGGGGCAGGCGCGATTGGCAAAGAGCCCTTCAACCGCTTCCAGCACAGGCTGTACTGGGCTGAAATGATGCTTCAGCTTTTCGTGCATAATATCGTTGTGCGGCCGACCTGCGAAACGCAGATCGTGCCTCATCCGTCGGCGAAGACGTGACAGCTTTGGAAGATATGACCAAAACACGCCTACAGACTGCGGCGGATCCTGACCAGAAAGGTCAATAGACAGTTTTCGGTAGATGAATGGATTGCTATGGCTGCGAGGAAACCTTTCTCTCACAATATCAACAGGATGGTTAGATAGCTGGCCAGACCATAGTGCCGGCGCCACGTCACATTCATCGTCAAAACGCCCTGGGTCAATTCCGACTGGATCATTGAAAAGCAGGGGATAAACGTTCACCCCGGCAGGACCATACATGCCATCGCGCCAATCAATTACTGGAACGCGCCCACCCAACTCAGCCAGCACTATGCCCGTAACCGCGGACAGCATGCGATTCCCAAAGCCACCCTTAGCTTTAGTCAAAAGCACTTTGCCGCAAATTGGATCCAACTGAGCGTGACGGCGAGACTTTGGCGGCTCTTTAAGATCGGCGTTTCCGGTCATTGATTGTTACTCGCAAACGATATTACCTATTAGTGTCGCGACGCATTCACGCCCTTGGGCTCAGGAAAAGCTCACCGGCTTCCAAGAGCCTTTTTGTCATTCTTTACGCGATCTATACTTGGCTTTCTTTGTATTATACTAACATTATCATCTTTATAATGACAAGTTCGCAATCGCTCATCCGGCGTGTTCACTAGAATTACAGATATCTCATTTTAATCGTCAAGAGTACATTTTGAATGCATTACCGAAATAGACGTATTGAGGCATTAATAGACGTAAAGCAAGCTTCTGGTTATATTTGTTGTTGTTACAGTTCCCGATGACCGGAGTAAAAAGCAACATGGGCGCCTCGGTATTAAACGGTCACGCCAATAGCCGCCGGACATGGCAAGACGATGCGGCTACACAGAGACCGCTTGCCATAATTACTGTGACCTACAATAGCGCAGGCGTGCTTTCTAATCTTCTCTCCTCTCTGGACGCCGGCTTAAGCGGAATTGCCCGTTTCGAAGTCATCGTTGTTGATAACAATTCGCGCGACGGTTCCGTTGCCATAGCCAAAGCGCATCCGATCGGCCCGCGCGTTATCGAAACCGGCAGGAATGCCGGCTACTCCGCCGGTATCAACGTTGGCGCTGCAATCGTACCGCCCGAATGGGATATCCTCATTCTCAATCCGGATCTGCAGCTTGCACATGGGGCAGCAGCCATCATGTCAAAGGAGCTGCAGGATCCAAAAGTCGGTGTCGTCGTTTCGCGGATCCTGAATCAGGACGGAAGTCTTTCCCTGTCGTTGCGACGGGAACCATCGATACTAACAGCCTGGAGCGAAGCACTACTTGGAGGCCGTATATCAAGCAGGCTCGGAATCGGAGAAGTTGTCGCGGATTCCAGGATTTACGAGGTTGCTGGGCCGGTCGATTGGGCAACCGGTGCCATTTTGATGGTTTCTTCGAAAGCAAGACAACTGGTCGGCGACTGGGACGAACGCTTTTTCCTCTACAGCGAGGAGGTCGACTACATGCGCCGCGTACGCATGCAAGGATTGACGGTCCTGTATGAGCCGCGCGCGAGAGCGATGCATATTGGTGGAGACACAAAGGGAAATCCATTCCTCTTTGCGGTGCAGACGACCAGTCGACTGCGCGACTTCAATGCGCGCAACGGTTTCGTACGTCGAGCCTTGTTCAGGGTCGGGGTCGCCACGGGAGAGGCCATTCGCTCTGTTCGGAGTCAAAGCCATCGGGCAGCGCTTAAAGCCGCATTGAGCCCTGTGCGCCCGATCATTGGCAACTGACAGTGCGCGCGAAATGACAAGTTTACTCGAGCTCGGGACTAGCGTGCGGATCGTAACGCGCCTGCCGAGACGCGCCGCTCGCAGGATGACCCTTGAGCGATGGTGGTTTCCGCCCCAGGATCTGCCTGAACCCTTTGGAGGAAAAGGGCTGCACGAGTTGCGCCAGGAAACCCTCGGCAACCCGTCCGCTGATGCCGATCTCCACAGGCGGCCTGCGTGCAGGATTGAAATAAGTACCGAATATCTGATCCCACAGTACGAGGTTTTCGCCGTAGTTGGTGTTGCCCTCGGCCAACACCCTGGAGTGATGCCATCGATGTAATCGGGGTGTGCTGAAAATCCAGTCCAGCGGACCTGTCCTGACATCGATGTTGCAGTGGGTGAGAAGGCCGATGAAGGCTGTTACGGCACTGGTCCAGAGAAAGACCGGCAAGGGCGCGCCCAAGAGATAGAGTGGGATCTGGCTAAGCGCGATCTTGAAGAGCGAATCGACAACGTGAAAGCGGCCGGTATTGACGACCCACAGACGCTCGACGCTGTGATGCAGGGCATGAAACCGCCACAGCGAAAGAAACTCGTGCGCGGCGCGGTGCGCAACGTAGAGGCCGAGCTCAGCGATGATCAGTCCGAGCACGACCTGAAAGGCGACAGGCCAGTGATCCGGCCATATTGATGTTGGCGACGTTACAGCCGGCTGTACCACGGTGGCAATCGCAATCGGGGCGGACGCCCCGATTGCCGCGGCAAGCTGCACGCCCCCCTTTGTCAGGAGCGTATGTGCGATGTCGTTGAATGTTTCGCCATCATGCTTCAGCCATTCCTGTTCATAAGGCATCAGCCGCTCGAAGCCTGCGATCGCGGCCACGATCGTCAGATAGACGACGTTGAACCACAACAGCGGTGCCTCTGTGTGAAAAGCCCAACCCGCCCCGATCAATCCAGCCGCAAAAAGCGCGGGCCATAGTGCCCACGACGCCGCCAAGTAAAGCGCCGACTTGCCTTCATTCATCACACGCACCCTTCTGCCTTGCGTCAGACGGCGCATGATACACCGCAGTTGCGCCCGCGAGGCAAGGCCCGATGCGACGTTC
>Ga0102592_1000814_pt1 | contig 43354 bp, 37 predicted proteins | sample AraplaCol_mMF_r2_FD_76861 | JGI IMG/M metagenome (GOLD analysis project Ga0102592, IMG submission 76861) | Arabidopsis root microbial communities from North Carolina, USA - plate scrape MF_Col_mMF_r2 (SPADES assembly) (version 2) | ecosystem: Host-associated > Plants > Roots > Endosphere...
AAGATATTTTTAATGTGGGGATGTGCTACAATGTACTCACGCCCAATATCCATTTTGTAATAAACTCCAAAGCCACCGGATCTATTGTCTGGTCGAGCGAACTATATTCTTCCACCCGGCAGGTATTGCAACGCTGAAAAAGGTGGTTCAGGCCCTCAAAATTACGTGTAGTCACTTGCTGGTTGCCGCCTTTGAGCAATCCGTCCTGGATAAGCTGCAGGTTACTCCCCGCCTCCACCTGGAGGTCCATGCTCCCGTTCACGGCCAGCACCGGGCAGCTGATCTTTGCCAGGTAATCCGACGGGGTAAAACGCACGGCAGAAAGGGTATGCGGCGTATTACGGGCCAGTGAAGCCTCTATAAAGCGCTGTTCGCTGGCAAAAACATACATATTGGGAATACGGCGGTAAATATCTTTCAGGTAACCCGTTCCTTTTGCCCGTATAAGGGCGCTGTCCGTTTCCGTAGCCAGGAGATTGAACCAGGGCTCCGCATGCTGCATGATCTCCCGGGAAACGGAATCCGGGTTGGGGCCTTTCAGGGATCTCAGCTGCAGCAGCACCTGCGCCAGCTGGGCTTCCTGCTGCTGGCGGCCGGAGAGACCGGGCCCTGCCATTGACACCACAAAGGCTACTTCCTGATTACCGGCGGCGGCCATCATGGCGAGAGCGGCGCCTTCACCATGACCAATGAGGCCAATATGCTGCGTATCAACGTCCTTACGGGTACGGAGATACGCTATTGCGGCGCGGAGGTCGGCTGCCTGGTCTTCCAGGGTAGCGCTGTTATAGTCGCCGGTGCTGCGGCCGGCGCCGCGATCGTCATATCTTAATACGGCCAGGCCGTTCTTGCTAAGATGGTCTGCTATCACGGCAAAGGGTTTGTGGCCTACCATTTCTTCGTTCCTGTCCTGCGGACCTGCATCGCTGACCAGGATCACGGCCGGGTAGCGTTTGGCGCTGTCTGCCGGACGGGAAAAAGCGCCTGCCAGCGCAATATCCGCATTCTGGCCGCTGAAGATCACCTCTTCCTGGCGATAGCCGTATGGCGGCTGCGGGTCCTGTGGACGGCGGTACAGCTCTTCTCTCCGGATCTCGTTCTGGGAGATATTAAGGGGGAACTGGTCGCCGCTTTGCTGCAGAAAGCCGTTAAAGCGGTGGTTGGCGAAATCCCAGCCGCCTTTATAGGTAACGCCGATCTCATTCACCCGGAAGCGGAGCACACCGGCGGTATAGTCTACACTATCCATGGGCAGGGCGATATTGGTTTTGTCCGGGCTTTCCAGCCGGCCTTTATACCCATGCTTATTTTTTTCCAGCACAATGAGCAGGCGTTGTTTTTCCCCCATATAATTACTGAAGATGCCGTACCAGGTACCGGAAATATCGTGCGTTTCCTGTGCGCAAAGCGCTCCCGCCTGGCATATGCCCAGGAGCATAGCCAGCAGATATTTTACTTTGATCATTTACTTAATCTTTAGTACTCCCAATAAGAGGTTGATCCATCCCACTATAAAAACGAGCCCGCCAATGGGGGTAATGATGCCGATTCCGCGAAGCCCTACATTATTGGTCATTTTGAGCACCGTTAACAGGTAGAGCGAGCCCGAGAAAAGCAGGATGCCACCTATGAAACACCTGCCGGCCCATAATAGTTGAGATCCGGGTATATAAGCGTATAAAATTCCTGCTGCGAGGAGGGCGAATACGTGATAGAACTGGTAAGTAACGCCGGTCTGGAAAGTACTAACGGTTTCAGGGGGCACCAGCTCTTTCAGCTTATGTGCGCCAAATGCCCCTAAGATAACAGCCAGCGCGCCCAGTGCGGCAGCCCATACTAAAAAACCCTTATGCATTCTTTACAATTTCAAATGTATCCAAGGAAATATGATCCGATTCGATAATATGCTGTGATTGCTGGTAAAAGGGCAGGCGTTCCGCCAGTTTCTTTTCGATAAAGGCGGTAAGGTCTTCATCGGCGAGGTCTTGTATGAGCGGGCGCTTATATTTTTTGCGCTGGAGGCGTTCTACCATAATGGCCACAGAAGGGTTCAGCCAGATGGTAATGCCGTTCTCGTTCATGAAGTCCATATTATCCTGGAAGCAGGGGGTACCGCCGCCGCAGGAGATCAGGAAATGCTCTTGTTTGACCAGTCCGCGCAGGATGGCGCTTTCCCTTTCACGGAAGTAATCCTCTCCTTTGGTAGCGAAGATATCGCTCACTGCCATTTCTTCCTCGGCCACGATCACCTCGTCCAGGTCGTAATAGGGCAAATTCCAATGCTCAGCCAGCTGCTTTCCCCAATATGTTTTGCCGGCTCCCATGAAGCCGATTAAAAAGATTTTCAAGATCTCAGTTGTTAGTTGTCAGTTGATAGTAGTGGTCCATGCCAGGCACATCCCTTCCTCACCTTCCATTATATAATATTGCAAATATAACCGTGCAATTGTATCCAACCTGTTAAAATTACAGGATATAAAACCGGCCGGTTGAAAAAGGAATGGTTCCAGCTGTATATGTTCTTTAAAATCAATGCTTCCAAGACCGTACCACTTATAGACGGCCTCCTTGGCGCTCCAGCACACGGTTTGATGCGCCAGCGAATGACCGGGGTCTATAAAAGCCTGCTCATCCACTCCGAGAAATTTATGGGCCACTTTCGCTATTTTAGGTTGCATGGCTTCAATATCGATGCCAACCGCGCTCTTTTTGCTGACGATAGCCGCTACATAATCCCGGCAATGGGAGATAGAGAAATGGAAGCTGCCATATTCCAGCACGGGTTTGCGGCTGCTCATCACGCGGATGTCCTGTATCGGGAATTCCGGGAAGAGCTCCAGCAGGAGGTAGCGCCCGGCAAAATGTTGTAAGCGTTTATGCGGGTGGTGTATCTCGGGCGAGATATTAACCCGTGACCGGAAAAAGCTTTCGTTCTCTTGTTCACCAATTTTCCACACTCCCAGGCGGGTGCCCTGATCCATTTGTATCGTACGTATTAAAGGCATATCTTGCCAAATTAATACAAAATCAGCTATGATCTTATCTGATACACGCATCCTGGAAGAAATTGAGAAAGGGACCATCGTCATCTCCCCCTACGACCGGAAATACCTTGGCACCAATTCATACGACGTGCACCTGGGCAAACACCTGGCGACGTACAAAGACCGGGTACTGGATGCGCGTAAACATAACGAGATCGAACATTTCGAAATTCCCGAGGAGGGATTTGTACTGCAACCCGGCACCTTATACCTGGGCGTAACGCAGGAATATACAGAAACGCATGCGCATGTGCCTTTCCTGGAAGGCAAGAGCAGCACCGGCCGCCTCGGAATAGATATTCACGCCACCGCCGGTAAAGGCGATGTAGGATTCTGCAATACCTGGACACTGGAGATCTCCTGCGCACAACCGGTAAGGATCTACGCCGGAATGCCCATCGGCCAGCTGATCTATTTTGTGGTAGAAGGAGAAGTAGCTACTTTCTACAACAAGAAAGGAAATGCGAAATATAATAACCGCACGGTGAAGCCGGTAGAGAGCATGATGTGGCGGAATGAGTTCTAGACAATTCCCTCTTGCTCTGCGTCCAAACTGGGGGATATAGTATAGATATAGTAACGATAACGTATCGATATAGTAACTCTTATAAGAGACACGATATCCATACGTGATGTATACAAGCCCAATACAATAAACTGCTGGGTATACTGAATATGAATGCTATGTTCATAGCAGATCCGTAAAGGGTTCTCCACTATTTTCCTGAGGAAGCATTCTTCTCCATCTGCTTAATGATCTTATTCACCTCTGATTCTGTAGACCGGAGCTTTTCCTGGCAGAACTCTATCAATAAAGCAGCCCGTTTTACCTTTTCCGCTAATATATCTACGGGAACAGATTCATTTTCGATCTCTTCTGCGATTGTTTTCAGCTCTTCGTAGGCGGCTTCATATGTTAGGTCCTTTGGTTCCATTGCTTTTATTTTTTGCTGTTACTGTTGCGTTCAATTCGGTATCGGATAACAGTACCTTGATATCCGTACCTGGCTCAATACTTTCCGGGTTCGTGGTGATATGACCGTTATGGTATACCAGGGCAAAGCCGCGCTTTAGAATATTTGCAGGGCTGACCAGTTTAAAGATGGTTTCATGATGCTCAATACCGGTGTGTTTATGCTGAAAATAGATCCTGCTGAAGGACCGGATATTCGTTACCAGGTTAGACAGCTCATTCTGTTTGTTCGCCACCAGTATTTGCGGTTTAGAAAGCATGTGCCCGGATATGCCGACCAGCTCACGATGTTTGTTGATCAGCACTTCTTTTGCCGTATTGATCATCCTTTGATTATAATAGGCCAGCACATCTTTATGCGTGGAGAGCAAATCTCTGGATGTATTGATGATCCTTGTATTGATGGATGACAGAGCCTGGAAATGACCAGAGAACAATTGCTGGGACCTGATCAGGATCAGCTTTTGCATAGCGGCCATTTCGTCTTCAAAGGCCTTGTTATGCGCGATGATAAACTCGGCGGCCTTTGTGGGCGTTTTGGTGGGTGTGTGCGCCATCATATCAACGATGGTTTCGTTCTTCTGATGGCCGATACCTGTGATAACGGGTATGGGGAAGCGGGCGATGGTTCTGCCCAGGCGGTAGGTATCGAAGATCAGGAAATCTGTTTGGGCTCCTCCTCCCCTGATGAGGATCACGGCATCGTATGTTTTACCGGCATTGAAGATGTCGATGAAACGTTGCTGTACCTGTTCTGCATTCGCTTCTCCCTGTACCACCGTGAAGTAGTTGTCTACTACAAAGCGATAGCCGAAGCGGTTATTGTCCAGTGTATGCTTAAAGTCCTGGTAGCCGGCGGAATTGCTGGAAGTCACTACAGCAATCCGTTGCAGTACCGGGTTTAAAGGCAGTTGATTGTTCCTGGTAAGGTAACGATCGCCCAGTTTCGTGATGAAGTCCGGGTTCTCTGCCAGCAAGCGGTTCAGTGTTTCCTGCTTCTGTTGTTCCAGCAGCCCGATGGTAAAATTGGCGTCAATATCCAGGAGTGTGATCTGCAGGCCGTAAACATGGTGGTAGTTAACAGAAACTTTTACCAGCACGTTGATGTCGTTCTTAAACAGCTGTCCGGTGATCCGTTCGAAGTCCTTTATTTTATTGGCGCCTGCGCCCCAGGCCATTGCAGCCACTTTGGCGATGATATCACCGGCATGGTCCTGTTTTTCCACCAGGTCAAAGTAGTGATAGCCCCTTTGCTGATAGAAGGAGTAGTTGGTCACATCAGCCACGATCCAATAGCTTTGATTGGCAAATGCGTTGGAAATTGCCTGTTGGATCCTGGCGGTAAGATCGGACAGCTTTATGTATGGTGTTGCTGACATCAGGGGGGAAAGTTACAAAATCCAGGTTCCAAAACCCAAATGCCTGTTATCAGGCAACACTACTATTTACGCAGGTCTACAATGACGTGGGTGACTACACCCAGTACCTGGAAGTCCATATCTTCTGTGATCATCACCGGCTTGTGAAAAGCATTTTCAGGGTGCAGCACCCAATTGCGGCCGGCTTTCACCAGGCGTTTTACGATACATTCATGATCCAGCATTGCTGCTACAATAGCGCCGGAAGCGGGTTTGAGAGCGCTGTCCACAATAGCCAGGCATCCATCCGGCATGCTGGCCTCCTGCATACTATCGCCTTTAACAAGGATCACAAAGCAAGAGTTGGGATGGGGTTGAAGAACGCGGGCGAGATCAATGGGCGCCTCGTTGTTGTTGAAGTATGGCATTGCCATGCTGGTATCAGCCAGCTTTCCTATCGTCTCCATAAAGTACCAAAATTTATAGCAATATATACTAATTTTTTTAGCAAATCAACAGCATTAACAAACCTTAATCGGGCCCATATCTATAAGGAGCTGATTGTCATCCGGAAGGCTGGTGAAAAACAGAAGAAGGATTTTTATGACCAGGCAGGCATCTTAACAAAAAAAGAAGAAAGTTCAGAAAAAGCTAAAATGGACAAATAGGTTTTTATATTAAAAACGATATTGCATAGGAAAGGTACTATTGTAGTTTATCATTTTTCTATCATCTTTTATAGCGATGGATGATTTCTGATAATGAGCATGTTAGAATGGTAAAATTCCCCTACTTTTGAGCATTCGAGAGAAAAAAAAGAGTCATTTTATTAACAACATTCAACCAACATTGAATAACGCCGGGGGGCGTAGACGTTATAGAACAACCATATTCTGAAAAAGGCCTGTCGGCCACCCCAGCATAAGACCATTAAAGTTCGAGATTTATTTTTTCCGGGATTCCATCAAAACAAGCTTATAAAACAACAACTTTTATGAAGCATTTTATGATAACTGTTCCGCCTGTCAAGATCAAAGTAACCGTGGCAATGTAGTATCATCAACTTCCAGGCGATAATATCTGCTTAAAGGCCCTTATAAATTCATATGAACAAGATATTCGACCCTAAAAACATGCATATATGGTTTACTTTGATCCTGATGACTTCATCGAATTACTGGTAAAGTACCATGATGGCGAGGCAAGCAAACAGGAAACACGTTATGTCGAACAACAGCTAAAGGAAAATGAACAGGCCCGCAACTTGTGGCAGGATGTGCTGATCACATTCGCTGCCGAAGATGCAAAGAACGGGCATACCGAAATTAAACGACCCAAACGTCCGCTGCCGCACTGGCTGGCAGCCGCTGCCATCCTCTTGTTGCTTGTTACTGGGGATGTTATTTATCATTCGTTGCATCAATCACAGCCAACATTCCCCAAAGCTCACTATGAGAAGGCGATCATACTGCGGTTGGCAGATGGTCATGTCATACAACTTGGCAACAAGCCTTCAGACTCTTTTCCTCACCTGGCCAAAATGCCGGCCAATCCTATGGATGGAAAATATGCCAGGTCGTCTAATACGCTTGCTGTGCCTTACGGGCTTACCTATGCATTTAAACTACCGGACAGCACTATTGTATACATCAATTCTGATACAGAGCTTGAATTCCCCTTTGTCTTTAATAGCAGCCGGCGGGAAGTGCATGTTGAAGGAGAAGCATACTTTGAAGTGGCGCAGGATCCGGGGCGGCCTTTTGTCGTACATACCAAACATGCAGATGTAATTGCACTGGGGACATCTTTCAATGTGAACACTTACAATAACCAATTCAGGACCTCGCTGTTAACAGGTGCTGTAGTGGTAATGGAAAAGAATAAGATGATCCAGTTATCGCCCGGTCAATTGGCGACTAAAGATCCGCATCACGGGGATCTGGTGGTAGATACGTTTATTAAGGACAGTCTTCCCGGCTGGGTGAACGGAAGATATGTGTTCAGTAAGAAATCACTGGAAGAAGTCTGCAAGACTATCGAACGGCTGTATGATGTAGAGATCATATTTGACAGGCCAGAAATTGCCAGGCAACGATATAACGGAGCGGTGAATAAAAAGGAACGGGTAGAGGCCTTCCTGGACAATGTGGCCAAAACGCTCCGGATAAGATGGTATTGGGACGAGGAGAAGCGGGTGCACTTAAAGTAAGTCTTCATACATATAGCGTATACAAACAGGCAAAAAAACATTGTCTGTTAAGTCATGTATTTTTCTCTATCGGCCGCCATTATTAAGAAATTGTTAACCCTCATTCCTGCTCATAACTTTCCTGCACGAAGCTACTATATTTAATATAGTTCCGAACAGTTACCCTCAAATAACCTAGCAAATCGTATGCGAATAAACTGCCCTTTCCACATTGCCTGATCATTAACAATCCCGGTATACTGGCATGGAACCTTATCAGAGTATGTACTTCAGGCGTATCATCCATAAGGGAAAGCTAAAACGCAACAAAAAAAATAAAGACATCATAAATTTTGTTTGATGGAACTTCGTGATGATAATCCTGGAAATATGGATGACAAGATAGTGTTCACCCGTCTGGAAGTGGAAAAGCTCCATAACGTTAAAGCGTATATTGATAATAACCTGGATGCGAAACTGACCATCACCCTCCTGGCGAAAGAATTTCATATTGGTACCACAAGGTTGAAGCAAGGATTCAGGAAGTATTTTAAACAGACCATTTACCGGTATATCCTGAAACAGCGGATGGAAAAGGCCAAACAACTACTGGCTGCAGGTATGCGTGTACAGCAGGTAGCAGCGGAAACAGGTTACTCTTTAACAGGGTTCTCTAAGATCTTTAAAAATTATGTGGGCGTTTCACCGATGGAGTATAAAAACGGAGATAAGTGATTATTCTTTGCTCCCAAATGACAAGTTCAATTTGCCTAAATGACAACACTAAAAATTGTGCCGTGATTTAAAAATATTTGTCCGATGGAATAAATAATTATTAAATCTTTGTGGTAATTTCCGTATGACATGAAACCAGTGTACTAACGGTGCTGTATATCCCCTCAAATACAGATAGCCGTTTTATTTTTTAACCCTTTAACCATTAGAGCTATGCCAGGAAAAGAGCTTCCTCCATAAGTTAACTGATGTTTATTCAATGTTAACATAGCAAATTAACCCATTACAACGGAGAGATATCCGTATGAAAGACTATTCCATTTTTCAAACCTGTATGCGGAATTGATGCTGCGGTGAGGGCAGCGTATGTCTGCACGCGACTAATACTGACACATATGAACATCCTGAAAATAGCGGATGGTGTAACCGGTTTGTTTCCAAGAAAAATAATGGTGACGGTAGTGGATGAGGTGAGCGGAGTTGTTATCGGCTCTTATAAAGCTGGGAAAGAGAGCTTGCCGGAAGTATTTGATAAGCCAATGGCAATTGAGCTGAATGGAGTGTTGTGGAGAGTGGTGAAGGCGGAATATGCAAGTGGGAGGCGGTTGGGGTTGTGGGTGCAGGAGGAAGGATATTTCCGAAGCCATAATAAGAAGTGGATGGTGCCGACCGTGTCGCAGAAGCCTGCATTGGGTGGAATGAGAATGGCGAATGATTTCCTAATAGAAATTGGTTTAGAAGAGTGGAGACAAATAGAATTCTTACCGGCGGCTATGCAGGGAGTAGTGGAAGAAGAAATGAGATTGATTGAGAAGGCGGCGGGCAATGGAGGATTATTGGGCTATGAAATCGTTCATGTGAGAGACAATATAGAAAATCCGCTATTAGAAATTCCCTTTCATGAGTTTTATCAATTCGTGGAAGGAAGGGAGAAGGGAAGTATTGAGTTAGAAAAAATGGATGGAATTCTATTGGACGGCTTCTTTATTCGGTCGAATGAATATCTATATTATGGCATTGTGGAGAGTAAACAAATCAGACAATTATGTTTAGAAAAATTTGACAGCATGGATGACGAAGCCACCAATGTAATCACTATGTATAACTTAATGATGGTAGACTGGTGCAGGGGAAGAATCATCTAGACCAATTACTTTCAAAAAAATCAACCTCACAAAAAAAATAATACTATCATATGACAAGTCATGCTCTTAGGCATTTGCAGCGCATTGATCATCTAATTAGAATCAAAGGAACGGGATCCGCCAGTGAACTGGCTGATAAGCTAGGCATATCACGGAGGAATGTATATTATTATCTGGATCTTATGAAAGACTATGGTGCACCAATCAAGTTTTGCCATTCAAGACAAAGCTTTTACTATGATGAAGATGGAACATTTTTGATTCACATTACATTTAAAAAAGAACAGCAACAATTACATCAGAAGACACTTTAACCATATCTCGTAACTATTAAGGACAACCTATCTTCATCTCCTTAAAGCTTAAAGACATGAAACTTGCTGCTACTACAAACCTCCAAGATATTCAAGACTCATCATTACAATCAAAGAAAGTTGAAAAAAAAGCCGGCAAACGGATAGGCTTTAATTATATTATACTAAGAAGTATAAAAGAAAGCCAGAAAAACGATGTAATGCTCTGCATATATATAAAAAGTCTCCTGAATTTCGGAATTTGCGTTATTAAAGAAGGCACATATGGAGACACTAAAGATAAGCAGGGAAGGGACATTAAAGACCGACTTCTTTGGCAAAAAGAATTACACGAGCTTCTGCAAAACAAAGTCCATCTGCCTCATTTGCTAGGAAGCTTCGAAGAAAACGGAAACTACTACCTTGTACTAGAAAGAATACGGGGGAAGTCATTATCTAAACTATGCAAGGAAAATAGTAAAGATCTTCGAGAAAGCCTGATTACGGGAAGCAAAACAGGAATGACCTTTCTCAACTATCTCGCACAGATTACCAGTCTGCTGGAAGATCTCCATAAGAGTGATGTAATCCACCGTGACGTAACTGCTGCCAATTTCATGATCACACCGTCCGGCGAGGTGGCGATTATTGACATGGAGTTAAGCTATTCATTGAGGCAAAAATCGCCCTCCCCTCCGTTTCAACTGGGAACATATGGTTATATGTCACCAGAGCAGGAAGCCATGCAACCACCTGCATTGGAACAAGATACGTTTTCCCTAGCAGCTATAATTTTGCAAGTTTGGACAGGTGACATATCCCCCAGTAAATTCAACAATTTGTCGATAAAGGATTTATCCGATAGGGTTTATTTTTTCATCCCAGATAAAGCTCTTGCCGATACAATCATAGCGGGATTGCATCCCGATCCCAGGCAAAGACCATCTTTGGCAACAATGGGGCAGGCTATTACAGCGTATAGAGACGATTTATATAAGAGGAAGTTACGAACAAATTCCCCTTCGGCAATATTTCCGAAAGAGGAGATTTTGGAAACCATACACCATGCCGTCGATTCTTTAGCCTCTCCTTTACTTGCAGATAAGGAAAAAGGATGGTTTTCAGCAAATAGTCATGTTGCACCTAATCCTGATAAAACTGAAATTAATAAGTCCTGGTATGTGAGTTTCGCTAAAGGAGCTAGTGGGGTAATTTACCTGCTGAGTAAGATGCATAGCTTAAATATTAATATCACAAAGACCAGGCCTTATATTGATATTGGATTAAGCCTGATAGAAACAAAGTATATTGATAGAATAAACGAAGTTAATCCAGGCCTTTACTACGGCAGTAGCGGTGTTGCTGCGGTACTATCAACCGCAATACATGAAGGGCTGGTTCAACATCAGAGCCTATATATAAATTGGATTAGCAGTCTGCTAAATAAAGAAAACCACCTCCTGGGAATCCAGGACGGAATTGCAGGTCAAGGGCTGGCTTATGCTATATGTGAGCCATTTTTACATCAGGAGACAGCGACAGTATTACAGAACAAATATGTTGATCGTCTGCTAGGCCTCCAAGACAAAGATGGATCCTGGATACGAACAGTCGAAAACGGAAAAAAACGTGCGACTCGTGGCCTCGCTCATGGTGTCGCAGGGATTACATATTTTCTATTAGAATTTGCCCGCAGTCATGACCACAAAGATGCGCTGACAGCTGCATATCGGGGTCTACACTGGCTTATCAAAAAATCAATTTCAAATAAAAGATCAATTCTATGGAAATCTTCAAGCGGAAAAGATATTTCGCCTTGGTGGAATGAAGGCGCGCCCGGCATCGCTTTAACCTTTATAAAGGCATATGAGGTATTGGGAGAGGAAAAATATAAAAAATACGCAGTCGGAGCTTTACAGAATCAAAGCAAAAATGTGATCGATAATAATCTAACTCAATACCAAGGGCTCAGCGGACTAGGCGAGGTGTACCTTGAAGCATTTAAAATCTTAAAAAATGCAGAATGGTTGGAGCGGGCAGGCTGGATAGCGCAAGTACTAATGCACTTGAAAAAAACCCATTCATCAAACTGCCCCTACTGGTTGGTTGATCATGAACGTCAGCCGGTTGCTGACTTCATGTCCGGCAACAGCGGCGTAATTCACTTTCTGTTAAGATACTGCTTCCTGGAAAAAATCGGGCTTCCACTACTGTCAAGATAATAATTAAATAAATTGTAAAAGCACAATGATAGCTGTATTATAAGACATGCTTCATTGTGCCTTTACAATTCACTAAAATACCAATTCTTCTCTACCTCCATTGAAATTCAAACGATAGTAACGTCCTCTCCGGATTAATAATCCATCTAAGTCATCAGATGTCTGCCTGACATTGAATACCAAACCACCTTTTTCTATTACCTCATATCCTGTAACGATGGTATCAACCCCCCAATTTTCTGACGCTAAATTCATCAGATTAAGTAAAGGAGGTTCCTCTAATATCTCTATTTTAAAAGCTGCAGAACGCACAAGTTGGTTCACCTCGGCGACAGAATAGTTAAAAAAGCCAGGATCAGATAGGACATGACGATGTATAATTAGAATATTGCCTATTCTTTCGACAACGTTTTTTGTGTACAACCAAGGCCAAAGAACATTATTTCCCTCATATAAGGCCGTAATAACTGTCTTTGCATTATCCGACATTGCATATTTAGGATGATTATAGCGCCAACCACCGTTTATGTTTATAATTTCATGATTACCAAGAATAAAATGCACATATCCGCCTGCCCGCCTGGCCTTCTCCTCTAAAGAGTATATCAACCACAGACACTCGACTGAGCAACCGATTTTGTCAAAACAGTTACCCGCAATCACCAAATGCCCGTCATCAAAAGTCCAACGATGCTGATGATCAATAATACCATTCTTTACTAGTAGTCGCTGGAAGGCCCAAAAATCGCCTTGGATGTCCGACACTATTACTATCTTCTCTGATGCTTCATACTGAGCAGGTTCATTCTGGAGTTTTTCTTTAAGCCGGAAAGAAAAATACTCACCTGGATTATTTGAGTAAGGCATCTGCAGTCTTACTATTGACGTTTTCTGCATAAGACATAGTTACTGAGGTTAATGCCGAATGACCAACATGTTTTTATTGATTATAAAAAAAATTGTGTAAATCAGCTTTAATGGTAGCAGGTAAGCAAGAGACTTTCTGATATACCCTTTTATTATATGAATAGTAGATATTGGGGTTTGTAAACCGCATTCCGGCACTCGCAGACAATTCTGTCGTATCATAAAATATGCCGTGGGCATATGGCATATGCTTATTCTGTTGGCTAAAATACCCTTCTATTGACTTGCTACCATTTCCAATAATGATGACGTAGTGCTCTCCATCCAGACGGTCTTTGTATTTGACAATGCTATCGATTGTCTTCTTGCGGCAATTAGGACACGATGCCTGTAAAGGCAGCATCAAAAAAACAAGCGAGTCCCGGCGTTTCATTTCCGGGATAGATTCATTAGTAAGTCGATCCAACACTTTAAAAAGACTATCTTGGACAACCGTGTCAGTAATTATTTTAACGTTCTGAACCTTTTGTTTTCCTTTACTGCTGCTTTGGTATTCCTGACAAGCGCCTAGTGCCAGTAATAAAGCACTAAATAACAGACAAATAATTCTACAATACATTGGATATTCATTTAGGTTATCGGTAAGCCGCAAGTCCATTTCTATTGGCCTCTTCTTTATACTCTAAGTGTATGAAGTGCAACCCATACTCATCCCTGCTTTTTTTCCTGGCATACATCCTTCCGTCCTTTGTGAAAAAAATAGTAGATAATAGTATATCTTCTGGAACCTTCGATTCGCCGATAATTTTAAAGTTATCGTTCAAGAAAATTATACTCTTTTCCTTTTCTCTCTTGCCTAATAAATACTCCCTTTCAGTTATATGATGCTCGGCAATACGTAAATACATTTTACGCTTGGGATCAAAAAAAATCTCCCTATAAGAATCTCGCAATAAAAAAGCCTTCTCGGCACCCTCCTCCCCAACAAATTCATCCTGCGACACAGCATTTATATCCTCTTTATGAAAAATACTTCTTCCACTGTATGCCAGATACGAAGTGTCTAAATCTGATTCATATATATTGGTGTCTGCCGGAAAACTAAATACTACTCTGCCCTTATTATTGAGGCAATAACTGCTTCCAAAGAAATAGTATCCATATAGGCTATCCTGGTATCTTTGTGGTAGTTTAAACAATAAATTAGTTTCCTTCGTCTTCATATCAATTTCATAAAGAACACGCCACTTCTTAATATCCTTCTTCTTTCGCCTTGAAAGAAAGGGTGTTGCTGATAGATAAATTTTATCCTTCAAAATTAGAGGTGGTGTACCGGTTCCGAAACTCCCAAAAACCATTACAGGATCAGTTTGAAAATCAATAGTATCTTTAACGGTATGAGATCTATCAAGAAGATACATAGTCAACTCATTAATTAGAAACAAACTGTCAAAATTCTCACAAAAAACTGTAGTATGCTTCGACAAATCCTTATGTCTGATACTAGAGTCCAGCTTAATTCTATTTACAAGTAACTGGGAGTTTAAGTCATATATGTTATACGATACCGACATCTTGTCGTACAAACCAATATAGTCGCCGTTCCCAACAGAAAAATAATTGAAAGATCTTATACTGTTGTATGTATTCCCCACCAGCTTCAAATAAAGCGAATCTTCAGTCTCACACAGGCTAATATCCCTGTAGTCTGGAACAATGTAGTTCGTAACAAATTTCCTATCTTCCTGGCAAGAAAAGAATAGAAAACAAGCGAAACAAAAACTAACAAAGAATAGCTTTTTCATATAAAAGATATAAGATTTATTGCTTATCAACCACGTAATGAATACTAAAGTTAGCTCCCTAATGTGCAATTTTCTTGCACAGCATATTATCATTAGCGTCTAAATCTGCGCATAAAAAAAGGGTATCTCTAAAAAATGAGATACCCTTTTCCTCTTTGGGATTTACTCTTAGCTAAGAGTAGCGTTAGCAGCTGTTTGTCCGTTAACGGTAGCTGTATCTGTACCATTCAAGCCATTATCAACAGTATCACCTCCAATTGAAGCGGTATCAGTTACGCAAGCAGCGCCGGCAGAAGCGTCAGCAGCACAGGTGAAATTAATACCAGGAGCAGTCTGAATTACACGGCCATTAACAAACCTTTTTTCAGCATTTGCCTTCTTAGACGGCAAAATCGCAGCAGTTATTGCTGACACTGCCATAAGCACTACACCAAGAACAGAAATGTTTTTCAATGATAACTTTTGCATACAATAAAAATTTAATAGTGAATATTGACGTTTTGGCCAAATACTTTCACCATCAAAATTATCCTCCATCTGTGCAATTTTCTTGCACAGTAATACATTCTCTTCAAAAAAATTCTACACGAAGAATATTTGGCTAACAAAATCAAATATCATAGGAAAGCTGTTCATTCTGTTTCTCTTTCCCTGGCCAATTCCTTTGATTCATTACTAAAAAGCAATACACGTTTACCATGATTATTGACTCTATAATAAATATCTCGCTTTACCAGCAGTGCCTCACTTCTGCCGCCCGCATGGTAAGTATCAGTATTGATCACTTTTCCGTTATAGTGGGTAGTAATCGCCTCTCCTTTATTTATAATTGTGTGTCCTGTCACGATCCTCTTGACTCCAAACTTCTGCAATGTACTATCTATCTGCCTGGTGGTGGCATTTTTGTATTTTCCGTAGTACCCTCTATACCAAAAGGGCCCTATTGATGGGCTCATAATTGTATTTACGTTCGAATTGGTATACTCCTTTTTTAATGCTCCGCCATAGTGTTCCCTCGCCAATTCGTTAATTTGCTCTATGCTTTTGCTTAAATTATTTACCTCAAATGAGATGCCCGCATGAGTAAATAATATATCTCCAACCTTTTCTACTACATTTTTAGTACGTAACCATTTACCAATCTCGCTATTCACTCCATAAAGACCGCCACTATAATCTTCATTCAGCAATTTTGCATTATCCAGATACTTCTTGTGCACATAACTGGTAAAGTTACCAAGATTCATAATTTCGTGGTTTCCAAGAATTAAATGAACATACCCGCCGGAATTTCTAGCTTGCTCCTCTAATGAATAAATGAGCCATAGAACCTGCGTTACTTCCGTACCGCGATCTACAAAATCTCCAATCAACACCAGGTGACCTGATCCAAAACTCCAATTCAGATTTTCATCTACTACATCGTTATTTTGCAACAAACCAGCAAATGCATTAAAGTTTCCTTCAATATCTGAAATCGCCAATAATTCGGAGGGAGGTTCATACACTGATCGCTCCATTTCAAGCTTCTTTTTCATCTTTACATTGAACAACTTTCGATCTTCCCCTTCGCCAGCCAGCACGGGAATAGCAATATCTTCGTTAATGGTATCCGTTCGCACTGCGACAACATTATTTATAACATTTACATTCTTCATAAACGTATATCCATTACACCTGAATACATAGGGACCGTCCCGATAGATGCTCTGGTCAACAAACTTTCCGTCTGAACCAATATCTGTAAACGCCACCCTGAATTTTGAAAAAAACAAATCATTGGCCTTCTTTCTATATTCCTCATGCCCAGGGAGAGACATAAAATCCTTAATAGGTCCGTATGCAATGTCGTCACCTGGCGATTCCCTGATTAAATACAAACAAACTATCTCAGTTAAAAGTTTGCGCAATACCGCTCCGGTAAAATTTGCTTTGGAATAGTAATAAGTTCCTATCCAACTGTCCAGCCAATCTCCCTCGTCTTTAAAATTGAGCGACCTCAGGTAACTGATTCTTGAAAAGGGCGCAAGTCCGTAAATTGACGTAGTAATCCCCAAAGTATCCACGGGATGACATACGATATCGCCATATCTTCTTATAATCTCATCATAAATATCAGTGAGCTGCTTTCCAGACAACCCCAATTCATTCCGGTAGTATGAAAGATTGCCTACCAATATCCCCAAACTACTCTGCATACCAGCCATTAGCTCTGCTTTAAGCTGAACGTAACTTATTGGGGATAATCTGCCCCTATATTTTTCAAGAATTTTGTAAAAGGAGATAAAATTACCTCCAAATGAATCTGTAAACTTCCAAAAAGCTCTTTCTGACTCAGGTTTTTCTAATGAATACCTAACTAAGCTGTCTTGATTATACCTAGACCATTCAACACTGATTTCATTCAAACATGAAAGCACTTCCGCACCCTGCCCAGAAAATTCCGGTTTGCCATTAACCATCCGTATGCGGATGCTATCGCCGGGCAATAAAATACAAGATAACTTAGTAGGAAAAGGTAATTTTGAAAATTTGCTAATATAGACCGGACCATCCGTCGGTATGCTTAAGGCATAAAAAAAGTTGTTTTTTTTAACAAATTTAAAATTTTCGTATTTCCCTGTGAAGCGTAACTCGTCCAAATCAAACATTATCGAAACTTCATAATTAGATTCTTTGAACGCTTTATCAGATGTTACCTCTATTATAATTTTGTTCGCCCGAGCATACATGGCACTCAAATTAAGCAGGGACAAAGAAATACTAAACAATAGAAATTTCATTTTTAATCCTTTTTATTAACGAATAATATTCATCAGTATTTTAGTATCCGGCATTTTGTTCTAATCCCAATGTTCGGACATCTGTTAGCGGAATAGGAGCTACCGCCTTATTGTTAGGAAAAGGTAACTTTGCTGGTGCAGGATTGTTCACATCCTTTCTATCGATGTCTTTCTTCAAACGCAACAGATCGAACAGCCTCATATTTTCGAAACAGAGTTCCTTTCTTCTTTCCAGATAAATAGCATCCAGTAAAGCACTTCCATTTGCAATTGTTGGCAGAGCGGTATCGTCAGCTCTCTTACGAATGAGGTCAAGATAATATATTGCACTGTCGCCATTGCCTAATTGGGCATAGGTCTCTGCAGCTATTAGTAATACTTCTGATGCCCTGATCACAGGTTGGTAGTAGGCAATTCGTGGATTTATGATACCAGCAATTGCATTAACCGGGAATTTACTTACCTGGTAAATACCGGCTGTATCTTTAAACCAGGCATTGCGCAAATCACTTGGATGTTCACGAATAGCATTTACCAAGTCACTAGTAGCAGAGAAAAAATTTGTCTGCGCTAAATATCCCCCCTGGAAAAATGTAAATCCGGAATTTGCGGGCGTTGCAGGGGCTAACCAAAACAATGACTCTCTATCTTCTGGCGTAAACAGTTTTAAAGGATAGTCAGTATTTGGCATTATTGATATGATAGATGCTACTTCTAAAGATAGAGCGTTAGCTGCCCTAAAGTTTCCTTCAAACAAATAAACCCTTGCCAGAAAGGCCTTAATGGCGACGACATTAAATACTGACTGACTATTCGCTGAAGCAGGAATTAACTGCTTTGCCCTATTCATATCGTCAATAATATGCATGTACACCTCCGATACAGTCTGCCTTTTTATTTGCTGCGACTGAGCATAAATCGTATCGTAAGGTATACCGGGATGGGTAGCATTAGCAGAATAACTATAAGGCTGCGCAAAAACATTTACTAGATTAAAATGGACTAGTGCCCTCAATGCATATGCCTGTCCTTTGATTCCATCGGCAACTGTAGGATTTTCTGAGCGGAACTTATCTATATTTTCTATTAAAAAGTTACAAGATCTAATGATGTTATATCCATCTAGCCACAATCCATTCATGTTATTTGAATACTCATCACTCTCACTGGCAATCATCGCCCAATTGTATTGCATAGGCATTAATCCGCCGATGTTTTTCAAATTATCAGAAAGTATGTCTGGGTAGGCCGTCACAGTTCCATCATATACATCCCTTGCTATCAAGAAATAAGTACCGTTCAATAACTCATTGGCGCTAGCAAGATCAACTACATAATCCTCCGTAATAACTTCGCGCGTTACAGGAACATCGAGAAATGACTTTGTGCAGGAAGTTGTCGTAATGGCACAGAAAGCAACAAATACAAAAAAAATATTAAGTCTAGAATAATTCATAACCTATATTTAAGATTATCGGTTTTTACAATCGATCCATTTAAAACTTAAGATTAACTCCAATAGAATAAGACCTTTGCTGGGGATAGGCAGCAGCATTTTCACCCAATGTTCCAGTATTATCGGGATCAATATCATCCGATTTTGTCCATAATGCCAGATTATTCCCCTGCATAAACACTTCTATACCTGAAAGATGATATCTCTTGGATAGTTTGTCCAATGAATAAGAAAGCATTATATTCTTCAATCTTATGTAATCACCATCGACCAGATAACGAGTTGATATATCAGTTGTCCAAACAGGATTATTCAATACACGCTTAGGATTTAATGCAAGATCCCCAGGCTTTTGCCAGCGATCTAAGGCTAATACTGATTGATTACTGTAGGGTTCCCAGGTGCCGTCGTTCATCATGCTTTGCCAGTAAGTATTAAGCACCTTGTATCCATAAGTGTAATAAAAGAAAACCCCGAGTTTAACATTTTTATAGCGCAGATCAATATTAAATGCTCCATATCCATCCGGTTGAGGCTTTCCAACCAACTGGCGATCATTATATCCATAACTTTTTGTGGCCTTACCATCTTTATCAAGCCATTGAGCGGATCCGTCAGCAGGATCAACCCCTCCCCAACGTACCAAATACCAGGAGTTAAAGTTTTCCTGAACTTTATTTATATAGTTACCTGAAAGTGTTTCAGGATTATAGGCCTTTGTAAGCCGGTTATTATTAGCGCTCCAGTTTCCGTTAATGTTCCAAACAAAGTCCTTATTTTTTATTAGATCTATGGAAAGGGACAATTCGATCCCCTTGTTTTCAATATCTCCAAGATTGGTAAAGTAACTGGATTGACCAGAAATGAAAGGTCTGGGAATACTTGTCACCATATCAAAAGTTTTGCGCCTGTATATATCAGCGGTAAGGCTAATGCGGTCATTCCAAAGGCGGGTCTCTAGCCCCATATCTATATTGAAAGTAGACTCCGGCTTTACATTGGGATTCCCATGAATCAATTCAACACTGGGACCATAGGTGGACGGGTTATTGGAGTAAATAATCCCGGTAACCCTATTTGAACGTGTGTTAGGCGGGATGGCTATTGTATTACCAGCTATTCCGACGCTTCCCCTCAATTTCAGAAAATCCATCCATGCTACAGTATTCTTGATAAACGGCTCTTCGGAAAGTATCCAGCCTGCCCCAAAAGACCAATATTTTTTAAGAGGCACTTCTGCTCCAAACCGGGAAGACCCATCCAACCGAATCCCTAGTGACGCAAGGTACTTCCTGCGGTATTCATAGTTAGCTTGCCCGAAATATGAAAGAAATGTGGCTTTTGTTACGATACCTGTCGAAGTTCTTGAAGTGGCTGAGCTAATATCGTCTGTGGAAGTACCGGAATTAAATCCAGTGCCTTGTGCGCTAGACTCATTGCTTTTAATTATTTGGGCTTCCTGTCCTAACATTAAACCAATTGAATGGTCTTTTGCAAAACTTCGGTCGTATCGAATTATATTGTTTGTGATTAAAGTAGAACGTGTTTGATTCACCTGAGTCAGACTCCCCCCCATCAAAAATTGATCAACTCTCTTATCGATATTCGATCTTGTATTAGCTATCAAAAGATCCACCCCTACGCTCGTTTTAAAACTAAAATATTTCAGGAAAGCAACTTCTGCAAAAATGTTCCCTGTTCCTCTATAAGCATTCGCGATATTCTGATTGTACTCCAACGCTGCTACAGGATTGGGGACTGTTCCTCCACCTGCTCCATAAGGATACTGCAACATATATCGCCCATTATTCTGGTATATAGGAAGTAAGGGAGACACATAGTATCCAAACCCATTCGGACTTGTTATACTTTCATCGGCTTCAAAGTCTTGATGTGTGTAGGTCATTGATGAATTGATGCCCAGATTAAACCATGAGACAGGTTTCATATTTATATTGTATCTTACAGAATACCTATCAAATCCTGTATTTCTTAAAGCACCATCCTGAGACAAGTGCCCCAGGCTAAGATAATGTGTCATTCTTTCATTACCAGCAGACAATGAGACATCAGAGGAAACCGTCAGTGCCGAATTGCGGTATAATGCATCAAACCAGTTGGGGGCTGGATAAAAGCTAGTATCGCCGTTAACTACTTGGTATGGGAATTTATTCTTTAAATCCTCAAAAATCGCTTGGTCAGTCCAAAGTACGGGATCCGCATTCTTGTAAGATTCATATAACAGGTCTAAATATTGTTCCTGATTTAATGTTTGTCTCTGCCTCTTGACAGGCCCCGAAATATCCGTCTGATGCCTGACATTTAATTGCATCTTGCCTTGCTTCCCCTTTTTTGTTGTTATCAATATAACTCCATTACTCGCCTGGCTTCCATATAGTGCTATAGCTGCGGCGTCTTTCAACACTGTTATGGATTCAATATCGTTTGGATTGATCTGAGCCATCGGGTTTGTAGAATAGGGGCTATTGTACACATCCAGTATATTCGTTCCCCTGATGCTACTAAAATTTTCCTGTGTGAGAATAACGCCGTCCAGCACATATAATGGATTTCTGGCAATGCCCTCGCCGCCGGTACCTATCCCCCTTAGAGTAATACTGGCTACCCCTCCCCCGGGCAAGCCGCTGCCAGATGTCACTTGTAAACCCGGCACAAACCCCTGTAAAGCACGATCAATGGAACGCGTTGGCAGGCTTTGTATTTCATCCCCTTTCACGACTGTAACAGCGCCTGTATTAGTTCTCTGTGTAGTAGTATTATAGGCAACTACGACTGCTTCATCCAAATCGCTAACATTTATATTCAGCTTAGCCAAAATAGTCTTGCCCTTTACTTGTATTTCTCTTCTTTCAAATCCAACGGAGCTTATCACCAATACCGCATTTGTTGCAACACCGGGTAAACTAAATTTCCCATTCTCATCTGTATTTGCACCATCCTTTGTTCCTTTCACCAACACAGTCGCCCCCGGTATTGGCATTCCTTTAGCATCCACTACTGAACCCGACACCGTTATTTGTGTTACACTAGAATCATTGACAGATGCAGATGCCAAACTACTTCTTCTCCTTACCTCCTCTTTTTTTTTAGTAATACTCACCGCATTCTCATTATACACCCACACATAATCTCCTCCCAGCACTTTCCTCAACACGTCCTCCACCTTTACATTCTTCACATCCACACTCACCTTCACCTGATCATTCACATAATCCGCTGCATAAAAAAAACTATACCCCGTCTGTTTTTTAATTGTCTTAAAAACAGTGATCAAGGGAACATCACTCCCCTTAATAGTCACTTTCTCTTCTCCATCCTGAAATGACCATGCACTCAGGAAAACAGCAGTTGGCGTTAAAAGGATTACGGAAAGCAGCTTTCTCAAAAAACCACTCCCCCTCGTAGGTAAGGTTATACGTGTAAAGTTTGACATAAACTTAGTTGGTTATAGTTGTTGGTGAAAAACACTCACAGTGAATTACTCCCCATTGCATCCTAAGTTCAAATCGGGTAATAAATTAAAAGGTACTACCTGGTACTACCAGTTAACAATTTCTTTACAAACGCCATCTATAACCGTTCTTATCAATAACAACAACTATTTACAGCAGATTAACCAAAACGTGTCTTGCATCTGAAGCAAAAAAGTATAAGCATAAACGTTACAATATGCGAATAAAGCAGACCCATAGCGGCTTCCCCATCACCTATCCATATCAATATCCTATACCTAAACGTGGTAAGCCCAGCAGAAAATCTTCATTTGTTAATACTGGATTAACACTCTGGACCAGGTAAATAACATAACTTAATATTGACAAGAATTAAAGAGAATAATTGAGCAAAACATGTGAATAACTAAAGAAACAATTTATCGCTATACAACGTTACTTCTATTATATTACCACAGCCCGCAAACTGCCCAGGCTGAGTGGAAGACAAACACATGATGTCTTTCTCATACATCTCTTCCCTCCTAATCCACCATCACCACCGGCCACAATAAGTTCACAAAAACTTAAACCGAATTATTCAAACTATTTTTATAATTTTCGGCATCTATTATTATAAGCCAAATAAATACAACAAATCATTGGTTCTTTCAAACATTGTCATGTAATACCAGTAAAGTATTGGGGACAACTGTATGCAACAAACACAAGAAGATTGGTTATTGACCGAATTAAAAGCAGGTAGCGAACTGGCATTTAGTGAGATATATCGCCAGTACTATGCATCGCTCCGCCTGGAAGCATACTATAAACTACGCAATGACCTGGAGGCCGAAGATGTAGTACAGGACGTATTCACTTCAATCTGGGCCAGAAGAGAAAAACTGCCCAACATCGCCTTTAAAAATTACCTCTTCCAGGCAGTACGTAACCGCTGTATTGATAAAATCCGCAAGAATAACAGTCACCTACACTATACCGAACAAATAAAAGATCTGCCGGAACCATCTACTCACCATATCTCCATAGAACACAAAGAGCTTTCCCACCAGCTTAAAGCAGTAATCGCCGGCATCCCTACCGCTCAACGCCGGGCTTTTGAAATGTCTTACCTGGAAGATAAAAGCAACCGGGAGATCAGCGAAGAACTCGGCACCTCGCTGCAAACTGTTAAGAATAACCTCTCTACCGCGCTGAAGACCCTGCGAAATAAGTTAATCAATTTACATAACGCCTAGTACTTTTACATTACATCTACGATATAGATAAAGTATGGACCTGGAAGAAATACAGCAACTGATCATCGAGGAGATTGCCGGCACCATTACACCGGAAAATCAGGCCTACCTGGAACAAATCATTAAAGAGGACCAAACAGCTTTTGCCCTCTGGCAGGATATGCACCAGGTATTGCATCCCGGTAAAGTGGAAGAGGTAAACAAAGGCCTGGATATGGACAGACCCCGGGAGATCATTGCTGCTTTCCGCCAACAGAAAAGAAGATCATATGTACTCAGGATCGCCGGCATTGCAGCAGCTATAGTGGTAGTAGCCGCAGTATCCTGGCAGGTGTTCTTTAAATCGGCTAAGAACGAGGATGTTTTGCTGGCGTCCAACAAACATATCTCTTTACAATTAGCCAATGGTAAAACGATTAACCTGTCCGCTGCCAGCCAGCAGGTAAAAGTGGATAATATTACATTAAATAATGCCAACAAGAAATTGAGTTACTCCGCTGCCGAAGCCACACCGCAGCTGATCACCCTGCGTATACCTGCAGGGAAAGACTACAATATCGTATTATCAGACGGTACAGAGATAATGCTCAACTCCGCCACCACCCTTCAGTTTCCTTCCGCTTTCACCGGCAGCACCAGGGAAGTATCCATTCAGGGCGAAGCCTTCCTGCGCGTAGCCAGGCAGGCGGACAAACCCTTCCTGGTGCATCTGCCGGGAAATACCGTAAGGGTGCTGGGTACCGATTTCAATGTAAACAGCTATAGCCCCGGGAATGTAAAAGTCTCCCTGGTGAAAGGTGCTGTAAGGGTCAGCAACACTAAAGACAGCACAACCCTAAAACCCGGTTATGAAGCAGCCAGCAACGGCCAGGGAATGCATGTAACACCCTTTGATGAAGAAGAAGTGCTTAGCTGGCAGCAAGGGGTCTATAACTTTTATAATACTCCCTTCTCTGAGGCCGCCAGCGTAATATCCCGCTGGTACGGCATTAATTTTATAATTGACGATCCTGCACTGAACAACCGGCGCTTTACCGGCGTGATTAACCGGAATAAACCCTTACATGTGTTCCTGGATAACATGAAAGCCACCAGCGGACTGCATTACTATATCGAAGGAGAAAGCATTCATATCAAGTAACCCTCCTTTTGTCCATATTAGCCCCTGTAAAAAATATGCTGATTTTCAGCCTCCTGCCATAACATCGCAGTATCATTAGGTAATTTGTATCATAATCCCAGCCGGTAGCCAACCCGGAAATTGAAAGCCATTAAGCACACAATCCTGTTAAAAGGCACAGCACCGATACTGACTGGAGTTCATATAACCAGAGAAGTGACCGGATCATTTTTAGTGCCCCCACTGCACCCTCAAGCGATGGAGGCAGCTAATGTTAGACGAAATGAAATACCTTTTTCATTGCTTGATCAACGCTTATGCAAACATCCGTTCAAACCGACACGGTTAATGGTAGCGGAGGCTACATAGTGCCAGTACCTTGCGATCTGAAAGTACTACTGGCGCCCTGGGCAGACGCAACATGTACATCCTATGATTTTGGTACAATCGTAAGACAGGTACTGAGTACTCCCGACTACCAGGTCCATGTGACCTTATTTAATTTCGTCCGGCCCGTAACACTTTATCCCAGCTGGGATACACCCACCATTGCCCTGCAATATATAAAACAGGGCAGGATCATATCCAGGTTAGGCGGTTCGGAAGAAGTCGTGCTGGAACCATCCAGGTACAACCTCTTTCACGTAGCCGCCGGTAAACATTTTTCACAACCACAGGAAGGCCTTAGCGAATCTTTACGTATAGAGATCTCCCCCGCCTACCTGCAGGAATTGCTTGGCGCTCACCCCCAGCAACAAAAAATGCTGGAGATGCTGCACGACCAGCACAAAACAGGTGAGCTCCTGGCGCCTGGCAGAATGAACGGAAAGGTGAAAAATATCATTCATGAAATATATCAATGCAAAAAAACCGGTCCTTCATTATACCTGGAAATAAAGGCCCATATTTATAGCCTGCTCAGTGCTTATGATGAAGAGCTGACCTTAGCCAACGACCTGGAAAACATACAGGCCTCTAAAACGGAGAAGATCATTATGGCGGTGAAGCAATATATTACCAGTTACCCGCATATCCACGAATGCAGCCTCGAGAAACTAGCCCGGCACTTCAACATCAGCCCTTCTTCATTGAAAATGCATTTCAAAAAACATTGTCAGGTGTCCCTTGGCGATTTTGTGCAACAGCGATGCCTGCTGAAAGCGCGGGATCTCCTGCTCCTCGGCATCGATCCTGTACGGAATATCTCACAGCAGCTTGGATACACCGATGTATCCAACTTTTCCAGGGCATTCCGGAACTATATGGGCTGCACACCGAACGAAGTAAAACTGCATCCTGAGCGGTTTAAAAATAGCCGCTGACAGTGTGCCTGAGATAATTTTCCAAATGGATAGTACCTTTTTCCTTTCTCTACGTTGTTATGTAAATCCAGCGGCAGTGCCGCGAGGGATTACTATGTAGATCGTAAATCAACCAATCATTTAAAAATGAGCCGATTTAAGCACCCGTTTTCACTTGCCGCCTGCCTGATGCTCCTGCAAATTACCGCCTATGCGCAAAGCAGCTGGAAAATGCAACCCATAGGCGTCCAGACACGCTGGGCCAGGGAGGTAAGCCCCGATAAAACATTAATAGAGTACCCCAGGCCCCAGATGGCACGTGCTCACTGGCAAAACCTGAATGGCCTCTGGCAGTACGCCATTACTCCTAAAGATGCCGCTGCTCCTGCTCAATATGATGGCAACATACTCGTTCCATACCCTATAGAATCTGCCCTGTCGGGCGTAAAAAAAGCAGTGCTTCCCAACCAGGAGCTCTGGTATAAACGAGCGATAGCCCGGCCAGCCCTGAAAACAGGAGAACGGGTATTGCTGAACTTTGGCGCGGTAGACTGGCAGGCGAACGTCTACCTGAATGATAAGCAGGTAGGCGAGCACACCGGCGGCTATCAAAACTTCTCGATAGATATTACCGATGCGCTGCAAGCAGGCAATAATGAACTGGTCATTAAAGTATATGATCCAACAGACCAGGGCCCTAACCCGCATGGTAAACAGGTGCTCAACCCGGCAGATATTTATTATACTCCCTGCACCGGCATCTGGCAAACAGTATGGATGGAGGTGATCCCCGCTGCCGCCATTGCCGATATCAAGCTCAGCCCCGATATTGACAAACAGGTGTTGAACGTGACCGTAAAGGCGCCTTCAGATTGTGAAGTATTGCTGACTGCCAGCGCTGAGGGAAAAACGGTAAGCACGGCTAAAGGCGCCCCCGGCAGTAACATCCAGCTGCCTGTTAAACAAGCCAGGCTGTGGAGCCCCAACGCTCCCTTTTTATATGACCTGAAAGTGCAACTGGTAAAAGATGGAAAAACTGCCGATGAAGTAAAAAGCTACTTCGGTATGCGGAAAATAGAGGTAAAAAAAGACGCCGCAGGTTTTGACCGGATATTCCTGAACAATCAATATACCTATAACCTGGGCACGCTGGACCAAGGTTTCTGGCCAGACGGCATCTATACTGCACCAACTGATGAAGCGCTGGCTTTTGACATCAAGGCCATTAAAGCCATGGGCTTCAATACGATCCGTAAGCATATTAAAATAGAGCCGGACCGCTGGTACTATCATTGCGACAAACTGGGTATGCTGGTTTGGCAGGATTTTGTAAATCCGCCCCACCAGATGCCGGAGGGAGCAAAGGAAGAATTTGAAAGAGAGGTAGCGGCTACTATGGAGCAGTTACATAACCACCCCTGCATCACCACCTGGGTACTGTTCAACGAAAAATGGGGCGCCTTTGACCAGCAACGCCTGACAGAATGGGTAAAGCAAAAAGACCCGTCACGGCTTATTAATGGTCACTCCGGCGAGATACTCTATGTAAACGAAAAACTGCGTAGTCCCTCCCCCAATGCCTGGGTTAGCGCGGATATGACAGATGTTCACTCCTATCCAGATCCGATGAATGCACCTGCTCTGCCAGGTAAAGCACGCATCCTGGGCGAATTTGGTGGCATTGGGGTCTTTATTCCAGATCACCAGTGGAACCCCATGAACGCCTGGGGATACATACAGGTTACTCCTTCTGCCCTGAAGGGCAAGTACACGATCATGAACCAGCACCTGAAATTGCTGGAGAAAGAAGGCCTTAGCGGCTCAATATATACACAGCCATTTGACGTGGAAGGAGAACAAAACGGCCTGATGACCTACGACAGGGAAGTTATTAAGATACCGTTTGAAGAGCTCCGAAAGATCCATAGCCAGCTGTTGGCCACCGCAGGTAATATTCCTGTAGTGACAGCCACGGTAGCAGATATTACGGACCCTGGCATATTGTACAGCCGCTTGCTGCAGCAATATGTTGATGGAAAAAAAGAGCCTGCTTTTCTGCGCAAGCTGGCAATGGCAGCACAGCAAACCGGCGACAAGCTTGGTGCACGCAGGGCCTCGGCCGACTATATAGCCAGTCTTAAACCGCCCTTCTCTGCAGAAGACCTGTCCTATGTATTGCAGGTAACATCCAGCACCCGGGATGCCGGCTTTACACTCATCCGGGAAAATGCTGCAGAGATAAACCGCACCCTCGGAATGCGCCAGGCAGATGTAAAAATGATGAATCTTATCTACCAGGACGAGATCCAGCCATATGCAGCCAATCCGAATGCCGCACCCGACTGGAACATGTTAGCAACTAAAGTAAGCAGCTATGGCGCGCCCGGTGAAGAGATCCTGTTGCGGGCTAAAACCATTCATTTCCTGAACAAACAGGAATGGGAAAGTTTCGCACAGGCAGCCAATGAATACATAAGTAAATACGGCCAAAACCTGAGCCCTGATGAGCTTAACCAATATGCATGGACCGCATTTGAACAGGTAGAGAATCCTTCCCTGCTGGAGCCTGCTTTAAGCTGGAGCCAGTTATCGCTGAAGTCCAGCGAGCAGGCAGCCTACCTGGATACTTATGCTAACCTGCTCTATAAACTGGGCAAAAAGGAAGATGCTATCCGCCAACAGGAAAAGGCCGTAAGTATGACGCCCGATGCCGCGCTAAAAGAAAACCTGGAGAAGATGAAACGGGGCGAGCGAACCTGGAAATAACAACGCGAGTTCAATATTTAAATATCCATTGAGTTATAGTTTTATTCTCACCAATAGATTCTTAAACACGGGGCCGCTTTCCAGCGGCCCTTTCCCTTCCTGGCAAGCGGAAATATTCGTATAATTTCATACCTTCATTCAGCCTTTTAGCGCTCCGACATACACCTTACAGTTGAACGAATTGTCATGTAAGTCAACATTGCAAGAAGCTTATGCAACCTAAAAGTGATGAATGTCTACTGGCCCAGTTGAAAGCCGGTGATGAAGCAGCCTTCACGGAACTATTCAATAAGTACAGATCCGCTTTGTACCTGGAAGCATATTACCAGTTGAAAGACCACCAGGAAGCGCAGGATATTGTGCAAAATATTTTTACCTGGATATGGCTGCATAAAGCCACCATTCCGGCTGACATCTCCCTCAGGCAATACCTTTTCCGTGCCGCCCGCAATAAATGCATCGATACACACCGGAAAACAAAAACAGTGTCGCATTTCACCAGCGAATACATGTATACCAAAGAAACCGGTGCTAACCAGATTCCACTCGAAACAAAAGAATTGTCCCAACAGCTGACCGACGCCATTAATGCTATTTCTGCGCCCGCATCACGGAGAGCTTTCCAGTTGCTCTACCAGGAAGGCAAAAGCCACAAAACAATTGCCCTGGAAATGGGCATCAACGTGCAAACCGTGAAAAACCAGATCAGCCGGGCTTTAAAGATCCTGCGCGGAAAACTAAAAAATGTCTGACAGCTTGTGTTACCTTTTTCCATCACTAACGATTAATGATTAGTATGCACCCTGACCAGGACTATATACGCCAACTGGTAATTGAAGAGATTGCCGGTACGATCAGCGAGCAGGACGCCGCTCATTTGCGGCAGATCATCGCTGAAAGTACAGAAGCATGGGTGCTTTACACACAACTCCACCAGGAACTGGATAGCTTTGAAATACGCGCTGCCACAGAAGCCCTCGCCTATAATCTCACCGCAGAGAAAATACTCATTGACAGTAAGAACAGAAAAAGAAGACGCCAGGGAATCACTATTGGAAGCATAGCCATCCTATTCCTGTTGGGAATAGGCTTATATGTCAACTTCCTCTCTGACAAGCTTCAGCCGGATCCGGTCCCTCCGCCTCATCAGCAACAATTTGTTGAGTTGCAGATAGCCAATGAGAAAACAGTAAGACTGTCCGATGAAAAGCAGCAAATAGCGCTGGAAGGCATCACGTTAAATAATATACAGCGAACATTAAGCTACTCAGCAGATAAAGCTCCCGCTGGCCTGGCCACCCTCAGCGTTCCGGCCGGGAAAGACTATAAAATTCAATTGTCTGACGGAACAGAGGTTTGGTTAAACTCCTCCACAAAGCTGCAATTCCCTTTCAGTTTCGATGGAAAAATAAGGGAGATCACTGTTACGGGAGAAGCCTATCTGAAGGTTACTCCTAACCCTCAAAAGCCCTTCATTGTGCATTTGCCATATAGCAGCAATGTAGTGATACTGGGTACTTCTTTTAATATAAATACCTATGACCCCGGCAAGATCAAAGTATCACTCCTTGATGGGGCTGTAAAAATGCAAACGCAGCAGGAAGCCAGGATCCTGAAGCCCGGTGAGCAAACCATATATAATCCCGAAAAAGGATTGCAAATAGCAACTTTTGATGCAGAAGATGTACTTGCCTGGCAACACGGGATCTATCGTTTCGAAGATGCTTCCCTGGAAGAGATCTGCCAGGTGATTCCCCGCTGGTTTGACATTAAGGTGGTGATCGATAAGCCGCAGGCAGCGAAGCAGCGTTTTACCGGCTCGTTTGACAGAAATCAGCCGGTGCAGGTATCATTGGAGCGGTTGAAATCTACCAATCTGATTGATTATGATTTTGACAAGGATAGCGTCCTGCATATCAGGTAAGCATTACTACTGTTTCTTCTCTCCTTTCTTTCCCAGGTAATACGAGAAGCTGACAAGGAAAAAACGCTTTAATATCCTTCCCTGTATATCTTCAATATAATTCTCCCCAACATTCCGGGTAATACTCAGGTTCTGGCTCAACAGATCAAATCCCTGCAGCTTGATACTTCCCTGCTTATTGGGAAAGAGACTCTTGGAGATAAATGCATTCAATAAAAAAGCCTGCTGATTATATCCATCAGCCCGGCCCGCATTTAGTATGTATTCTACGTTACCGCCAAGCGCAAATCCTACAGGCAGATTTATCGAAAAAACCGTCGATAGATCATAATTGAAAAAATTAGTATTGTTACTCCGTTGTGTGGAATATCTTACTCCATTCCAGCCGCCGCTGGCCAACGCAGTCAGGTTTAATATGTCCTTATACACATAATTGAAACCAAGCTCCTGTGCAAGACTGTAACCCTTTACGGTTCCCGCTACGCCGTTAACAAAATTAATATCACGGTTAATCGTAAATGTGGTGTTTGTGCTGATGGAGCTGCCTTGCTTTTTCAGCGGCAGGGAATTCACTATGTTGATACTAAAATTATATGCTCCGTTTACATTTACAGGCTTGCTCACCTGTCTGCCGAGTGAATCAAACCAATTTGCATTCACAATTTTATTAGGGAAGAACGACATGTTTGTGCTAGCTGAAAAGCCATACATTGCCCCGGCATTGAAGGCATTATACCATAAATTAAACGTGTGGATCACAGCTGGTTTAAGATCCGGATTGCCTAATTGTATATATAAAGGATTGCTATTGTCCGGAACCGGTTGTAACTGTGCCAGATTAGGCGGCTGTGGAGCTCCGGAATAAGTGAATTGCAGACGCTTGCTGTTGCTGAATATATAACTCATGGCTGCCTGCGGGAAAAAATTTACAATAGATTGCTGTATACGGTTATTCTGGCTGATGTTGTTATTATCCAGATCACTTATCTGAACATAAGCGCCCAAGCTGTATTCATATTTTTTCTTCTGAGTGCGGAAGAGCAGGCTGGCCAAATGAAAAGAATAGTTATTACGGAATGAATTACTCAGGCTATCATTCAGCAAATCGTATACTTTACCAGCGACGTTATAATCATAAGTAACTTTGTTTGACCGCATACCGCTGCTGTTGTACGTGTAAAAAAGATCAATAAATCTGTCTTTAAAAACCGGCTCGGTATAGGTAATAGCGAAACGAACAGCATTGTTTTTAGTATCGACGGTATTATGCTGATTGATGGTATCACCGGTTATTTCTCCATTGGGTTGGAAAAACAAATTGTCTGATCTGTTGAAATTTTCCTGGCTGTTATTATTGGCATAGAAACTTAAGTTGATACTCGCAGCGCGGCCCTTCTTCTTAAATCTCTTTCCTAAAAACGCATTTATGTTATAAGTAGGGGAAGTTCCCGTGCCGGAATTATGTATATCTCCCTTGTTAACCAGCTCCTGCCGGCCGCTTAGTGACTCATAAAGGTTTTCCAGTGTGCTTTTACTCTTACCATAGCTGAAACCTGTGCTTAGCGTTACAGTATGCATGGTGTCTGGCTTATACTCAGCGCGCAGATCAAAATTATGATAGGTATTATTATCTACTGAATGGTTATTCTGGTTATAATAATAAGTAGTATCGGGCAGCAGGTTTTGCCTGGCAATACTACGTTCATTCTCTCCGCGGCTATCATTTATCATATAGCTGGTGCTAAGCTTTAACTTTTCACTAATATCCTTACTGTAGTTAACTCCTCCATTCCAATTCCGCGTTATTCCCATACCTGCGGTTAATCTGGTTTGCCCGTCCTGGTACCCGTTAATATTATTCCCACCGGCTAAGAACGACACCTGTTCTCCGTCACTAAAACGGCTTGCATGCCCATTGCCGGCAAAACGCTCATCTGTTCCATAGCCGGCAGACAATTGTCCAAGGAATATTCCTTTACTGTCCTTACGCACAGTAATATTGATTGCCTTTTCCCGCTTACCATCGTCAACTCCTGAGAACTGGGACTGATCTGATTTTTTTTCAATCAGCTGTATCTTGTCGATCATATCTGCAGGCAGGTTTCGGGTTGCCATTTTGGGATCATCACCAAAAAAAGGCTTACCATTTACCAATATCCGCTTCACTACCTGCCCATTTACTTTGATAGTACCATCCTTTTCGATCTGCACGCCCGGTAGTTTCCTTAACAGCTCCTCCATCACCGCATTTTCTCTTGTCTTGTAATATGCCGCATTGAATTCCAGCGTATCCCTTTTTACTACCATGGGCGTCCTTACCTGTACAATTTCTATGGTCTTTAAACTCACTCCCGTCCCTTGCAGAGGTATCACTCCCAGGTCTACCAGCGTATCTGAAGGCGCTATGGCTACCGGGTGCAATACCGGCTGATAACCCAGAAAGGTGATATACAGCATATAACTGCCTTCCTTCAAACCATCCAGAGAAAAAGCACCTTTGGGGTCTGTAAAACCTGAAGTTACTCTTGAAGAATCTTTTGCCCGTAATAAGGCTACCGTTGCATCTGCCAGCGGCTGCTGACTATCCTTATCCGTTATACGGCCTTTCACCCGGACTGTTGGCGGTGTCTGGGGCCGTGCCTGAAGAGCGCACAGGGTAACAATGATCACGATGAGGAGGGTTTTGCTCATCCGAAATAAATAAAAGGTCCTTTAATGGTTTCATTCCTCCTGAGGGCCAGGTTCGGTGTTGTGTAAGTTAAGAAGTAAAACGCAATTTGAGGGGCGCTATCCTAATAATTTTCCAACATAATATACTGCGATAACATTGCAGCACAATTAGTTATCTTATCCTTTATCATATAGACCTTCTCTATAGTCCGATAGGTTATTATTATAAGTTATAATGTAGTACCTTTTCTTATTTTCACCGTTGGTAATACAGTGGATTCCAACAAAACCATTGACTTTGAAAACTACAATTATGATGTCGCGGAATGCGCCGATTAACCCCGGCAGATTTGATCATGAAGCATTTGTGCATTTACTGATAAGGCAACAGGCAGGAATAACATCCCGAAAAGAGAATGCATTTATTAAAAGAACGCTGCAGGAAAATGCCGAAGCCAGGGAACTATTCGCTGAGGTAAATGAAACCTCCCTGAATGAGAACTGGGAAAAACCACGCAGGAAACGTTTCCCTCTGTATATAGCGGCCGGCGTCACGTTGTTGCTTGCAACCGGCGCCGGTTATTTTTATCTTCACCGGCCCGCACATGGCAATATCCCCCTGAAAACCCTGGTCGTGGAACGCGGCGCCACCAACACGCTCAAACTGGATGACGGCACTGAAGTTAAGCTCAATGCGGCTACCACCATCCGGTACTCCGCCGATTTCAACAACAGCAACATACGCGAAGTGTATGTAGAAGGCGAGGCTTTCTTTACTGTTAGCCCCGATCCCAAAAAGCCTTTTATTGTGCATTGCAGTCTCGCCAATATAGAAGTACTTGGCACCAGCTTCAACATTCGTACCTATGACAGCAGCTTTCGGGCCGCTCTGGTATCCGGCGCTGTAGCCATCACCACCCACGAAGGAGAAAAAGTAAAACTGAGCCCGGGATACACCGCCACACTTGAAACACACATTCCTCAACTGCTGGTAACCGCTTACAAACCCGATACCGTATTAGGATGGCTATCCGGCATCTACCGCTTCGAGAACACGCCATTAAAAGAGGTATGCCATATGGCTGAACGGGCGTATAACATGAGGATCTGTATTGATAGTAAAGAGCTGGCCAACGTTTGTTATTCCGGCATTATTAACGCAAAGAAGCCGGTGGAGCTGCTGCTGGAGGATATCGGCTATACGACTGCGATAAATTATTACCTTGATAAAACAGGACAATTGCATCTCACCGCTGCTGGTCCAAAATGACCATTAAAAAAGCCCCCAAATGATAACTCCTGTCTGCCGATATTTTGGTAAATTAGAATATGCTCAAAAGAACCATTCCCGGTATCATCGCACTCCTGTTTGTAGTGCTCTTCCTCTACACCGGTATCAGCAAACTAATGGAGTATAGCTCCTTTAAGGAACAAATCGCTACCTCCCCCATTCTGGCGCCTATAGCTCCGATTGTTGCCTGGGCACTCCCCCTGGCAGAATTCGCTGTCGCCATTGCCTTGTTCATTCCCGCATGGCGATTACGGGGTTTATATGCCTCATTTGCACTCATGCTGCTGTTCACCGGCTATATCATCGCCATCCTTAGTTTCAGTGAAGAGCTGCCCTGCAGCTGTGGTGGAGTGCTGGAAGAGATGTCCTGGGACCAGCACCTGATATTTAACATCACATTTACCCTGCTGTCCATTGCAGGCGCCATACTTGAAAAGAAACGCCGGAAAGCGAAGAACACCGGTAATAACGATGCAGCGTTTAGTTTAACCTGAATAAGTTCCCCCTCTGTATACAGGCAGGTCCTATTTACTATTTGTCATCGACAAAATAGTATCTTTCCGGACAAATCTACCTGTTCATCATGCAAAAACACCTATTTACGCTGGCGTTAGCTGCAATGCTGGCCGCCTGTAACACCGGCAGCAATACCGGTAGCGGCCATACCGGCGCAGACACTACGCAAAACGCCGCCTTCCGCGAATACGAAGCGCATTACCTGGCAGCCTTATGGAAAACTTATCCTGAATGGGCTACTTCAGTAGGCTTTCACGAACACGATACCGTACTGACCGTGCCTGATAGCGCAGCCATACAGGCAGAACAGGCCTTCCTGCAACAACAGCAGGATTCCCTGAAAAGCTATGATACCAGCAAATTAGGCGTAAGCCTGCTGACGGACTATTACCTGATCCGTAACCAGCTGAACGGGCGGAAATGGGACCTTGAAAAGGCGAAGTCCTATGAATGGGCCCCTTCCAGCTATAACGTGATCGGCACTTTTGCATTTATGCTGAATGAAGGCTATGCACCGCTGGATACACGCCTGCGGAGCTTTCACGCCAGGATGGCGAACATACCCGCTTATTACGCAGCCGCCAAAAAGCTGATCAAGGATCCCGTACCGGAGCTTACCAGCCTGGCGCAGGATCAAAACCTGGGCGGATTATCCATCTTTGAAAAAGACCTTGCAGACTCGCTCAATAAAAGCAGCTTAAGCGCAGAAGAGAAAAAAGCGCTGCTGGAACGGGCCAAAGCAGCTGCCGGAGCTATCCGCGACTTTGCCGCCTGGCTGAAGGCCCTGAAAGTAGAACATCCCCGCAGCTTCCGGCTGGGTGGAGAATTGTATGAAAGCAAATTTGCGTATGATATACAATCCGCCTATACCGCCGCCCAGATCTATGATTCTGCTGTAGCCCGCAAGAACTGGATCCATACGGAGATGGCCCGCATCAGCAAACAGCTGTGGCCCAAATATTTCGGCAGCGCACCGGTACCCGAAGACCAGCTGGTGCTGATCAAACGGATGATAGATACCCTTTCCATCCAGCACGTAAAACCTGCAGAGTTCCAGCAGTCCATTGAAAAGCAGCTGCCTGCGCTGACTGCCTTTATCAAGGAAAAGGATCTGTTATACCTCGATCCCACCAAACCATTGAAAGTGCGCAAAGAACCGGGCTATATGGCGGGAGTGGCCGGTGCATCTGTAAGCGCCCCGGGGCCTTATGATAAAGGCGGTAACACCTATTACAACGTGGGCAGCCTGGAAGGATGGTCGCCTGAAAGAGCCGAAAGCTATTTACGCGAGTACAACCACTACATCCTACAGATCCTGAACATCCATGAAGCGATACCCGGGCACTATACGCAGCTGGTATATGCTAACCAGTCGCCCAGCCTTATCAAGTCAATCCTGGGTAACGGCGCCATGATTGAAGGATGGGCCGTATATACAGAGCAGATGATGCTGGAGAACGGCTACGGCAATAATGAGCCGGAAATGTGGCTGATGTGGTACAAATGGAACCTGCGGGCTGTTTGTAATACGATCCTTGATTACAGCGTGCACGTGAATAACATGAGCAAGGAAGATGCTATCAAACTGCTGACCCAGGAGGCTTTCCAGCAACAGGCAGAAGCAGAAGGAAAATGGAAGCGCGTGAGCGTAACGAGTGTGCAGTTAACCAGCTACTATACGGGCTATAAAGAGATCATCGATCTGAGGAATGCGTATAAGGAGAAGATGGGCGATAAATATAACCTGAAGGAATTTAATGAGAAATTCCTGAGTTATGGCAGTACGCCGGTGAAGTATATCAGGCAGCTGATGCTGAACTGATTTGACGTATAAAGATTTGAGGGTTTGAATGTTTGAAAGTATACCTGTTATGCAGGATGGCCTTCAAACGCTCAAACCCTCAAACGTTTAAATTGCTTAATCTTTTTTCCTATGCTGCAGCTCCTGTAGTATTTTATTCAGCTTCACAGGATCATTCACATATGGACTGAGATCAAAAACCGCTACTTTGCGGAAATCTGTAGGAGCGCTTTCACCCTGCAGGGCAATATATCCTTCTTTTAAGAGCTGACCGTCTTTTTTCACAGCAGGATCAAAATTAGATACCCCCCCACCGCCTATCTGCGGCTTCATATAAGTAAGAACGGTATCGCCGCCGGCTATATGTTTGATGATGGAGTCGCCTAACACCAGTGCCTCTGTCCTTACCCACTGCTCGCCGGCATATGTTTTTGATGTAGAGGAAATACAATGATCTGTGATCAGTTTACCATTCATCACGACATTAGTACCGGGTGTGCAAAGGTTGGCAGTAGTACGGGGATCTTTGCCGTTGCCACCCAGCAGCTGCAACTCCAGGGAGATAGGAAAATCCTGGTCTTTACCCATGCTGGCGGCTGATTGTGAATGGAGCATGGCCCCGTTGTTACGGATAGCCCATCCCGGACCGCCAGGCACCTGCTCTCCTACAAAGCGGTATTCCACTACCAGCAGGTAGGCGCTGAATGGGTGCTTGTAAAAGATATGCCCGTATTGTTCATTAAAATTGCTGTATTGATCGTAACGGACTTTCAGTAAGCCATCCTCTACGCGGAAGGTATTGCCGAAATTGTCATTCAGTTCGTGACTGGCGATCTTGATATCCCAGTCTTTCAGGTCTTTGCCGTTGAAGAGTTGTATCCATTTGCCGGATTGGGCGGTCTTTGCGGACTTTTGCGCGCAGGCGGATACGGATAGCAGCATCAGGCAACCGTAGAGCAGTTTTTTCATGATAGTGGCATTATTGAAGCAGTAAAATACGAAGACAATTATTAATTGTCAATTTGCAACTTATCTGGCCAGCAACTGCAGCGTATGTTCCATGGCGTTAGTGCTGGTCCAGCTGTCATGCCCGGGCACTACATATTCCGGGGCCGGAAAGCGCTTTTGCACCTTGCGGATGCTTTCTGGCCAGGCCTGCAGGTTCGCATCGGCAATATTGCCAAGGTTATCAGCATCTGTACTTTTAATGAAACAGCCGCCAAACAGCACTTTGCGGGAAGGGAACCATACCACGATATTGTCCGGCCCATGGCCCGGACCAGGATAGTAGCAAACCAGCTGAAGACCATCTACCGTGAACATAGTATCCGGCGGCAGAACCCCCTCCGGCAGCTCATAGCCGCCTTTTGCGGCCAGGGAAGCCGTATGGGCAGTACTGATCGTCCTGATACCACGGGCTTTGAGCAAAGAAATACCTCCCAGCCGGTCCGCATGGCAATGGGAGATAATGCAGAGCAGCACCGGTTTCCTGATCCGGGCAGCTACCAGGTCCAGCAACTGACGGGTCTGCGCCGTATCCCAGCCGGTATCCACCAGGATCACTCCTTTCTCTGTTTCTGCTACCAGTCCGTTGGCCGCAATATCTTTCCAATAAGTAAGGTGTACGTAAAAGCCGTCGCATAAGGGAGTGAGCGCGGCGTTCTTTTGCTGGGCAGGAACAGTTACAAACATACCCAGGAGGAATGCTACAGTGGCAGTGATGTGTTTGGTCATACGTAAAGAAGATAGGGCAGCAAAGGTAATTTAATCCTTTACTATCCCGTTTCCGCTTTTCTACGTCCCGTATTATTTATTCCACAACCACTTCAGCCGCCCGAAGCTGTGATTGATTGAAAATCATGCCATTAAACGAAATCGCCCATGTTTTAAAAAATTGCAAGGTTTTCGCTGTAAAATCTTCAAAATCAAGCTAGTTATGACTCACCCTAACGCACTTTTGAACGGGCACGGCCGCCCCAGTGCAGGCCCTCTGTATGATAGCAGCAATATTCTCAATGTAAGCCGGCCGGGACGCATCACTTCTATCGTAGCCGGCTCACTGCTTACCAGCAATGCAATGGGAGGGCTATCCCGGCATCCCATTCGCGGGCTGCTGAAACTAGCCATAGGCGGCTATTTGCTTTACAGGGGCTTGTCTGGCAACTGCCCTGTATCTGCTGCCATTGAAGAAAGACGTAACCGGCATACAAGAGCGGTCAATATCCGCACAAAGCTGCTGATTGCCAAACCCAGGGAAGAAGTATACGCTTTCTGGCGCCAGCTGGGAAACCTGCCACTGTTTATGCAGCACCTGGTAAAGGTGGATGAGAAAGATGGCATTCACTCCCACTGGATTGCCCGCGGCCCCGGAGGTATTGGCACCATTGAATGGGAGGCCGAGATCATGAAAGAAGAACCAGGCCGCTTACTGGGATGGCGCTCCGTACCAAACTCCATGATTGCCACTGCCGGCCGTGTAACGTTTGAAGACGCCGAGAACGGTGGCACCTTCGTAGAAGTGATGATCACTTACCGCCCGCCTGCCGGACATGTAGGAACAGGTCTGGCCTGGCTGCTAAACCTGGCGTTTGAACGGATGATCGAAAATGACATAAACCGTGTTAAAGACTTCCTGGAATCAGGAGAACTGATATTTGACGATGAACAAGAAGAAAGCTAAACCAACCGTTCCCCCGCAACATACAGGTGCTGCAACCAATACCGTCTTTTCTGTCATGTTGCCCTCCCTGAAGGAAAGCCGGGAGCGGTATTATCAGGCCAAGGCCCGGTTGCTGGACATAAACCACTGGCACAAATTTGCCGGGCCGCTATCTGCTAACTTTACACTTACCGATGATTCGGGCAGAGAAGTAGATCACCCTGCGCGGGAGGGCGATCACATCCGTATCAACCTCCCCGGGCCAGGCAGCAAAACCGGCGACGGATATGATTGGGTAGCAATAGAGCAGATAGAAGATAAAACCACCTCATCCGGGAAAACGGCTTATGCGGCCATCCGCGTACGGCCCTCTGTTAACCCGCAGCAATGGCATGGAAAAGTGGCGCATTTCTATGATCCCGCTGCCACCAGCTCTTTTGTGGTAGAGCTCACCGGCAGATGTGTGAAAGCCAGTGTATACGGTCGAAATGAGAAGCCGAATACGGCGCCGCCCGGTTTCTGGGATAAAGTAAGGAATACATTGATAGCGATCAGCGCCTCACTTGGACTGTCAAAACCTCAATGGAAAAGTTTAGTGAAGGGATTGGTAAAATGATATGGGTGGAGATCAATCTTTGTCTCCACCCAGGCTATATTCGTTATTCTCTTCATCTTCCATACCGCTATCTTCAGCTGCATCATCGTCTTCCGCACCAGGCACATCCAGCTGCTCAGGCGGCTCTTCATCAGACTCCTCATCTGTTTGCTTTACAAGGAGATCGCGGGCACGTACAGACTCATCATCTCCCTCATCCATGTCTTCATCACGGTCGCCTATATAGGCGAGGTCGTCTGCAGTAACGTCCGCTTCTGTACCCATGATAATCTCAGGACTGGCGTCCTCTTCATCGGGTTCCATTTCACCTGCAGCCTCAGGATCAGGTAATTCCCCTGAAGGCGTAAAATATTCCACACTTTCTTTGGCTTCGAGGTCTGCCTGACTGGGTATGAAGGGATCCTGATCCGGAAGATCTGGATCATCCTGTGCAGACGTCGGGTCATCGTGCTCAGCAGGGTTTGGTGACTGTTGCCGGCGCTTATCCGCAGCATCACTGTTCCTGTCCCTGTTGCTTGTTTTGCCGGTATTGGATTGGTCCTTTTGCATAACACTACAGTTTCCTGTATGTGTACCAAAATTGGACCATTGCATCAGCTATTTTGCGATAAAGCCTCTTTCTTGAATTTATCGTAGGAGTTCCTGCTTTCGTCGATCAGTCTCAACACACGCTCCTTCACATCGTCTTTCATACCAGTCACTTCATGTTCAAACACATGCCTCAGTTCTGCCAGGTTATCTGAGCCACGGCCCAATAAGCGGCTGAGCCTATAACGAACATTACCCGCTGTATAACGGATCCTTCTCCTGGTTTCCTGCCCGCTGTCGGGTGCACATAACATACCTACTACTACTCCTGCCGCTACGCCGGCCAGCACTCCTGATAAGAATTTAGTGGTGCTCATATGTGACAATTTTAAGGTTTAACAAATAGTAACCATTTTAGTTCAAGGGGTATTTTTGGAAGTTTCAAATTTGGGGCCAAAAAGGCTAATTCAGCGCCTGATAAACCAGGATACGGAACTTCCGTACAAATTCGCCGTAGTAAGCATAGGGCATCGCATTGGTATATACCAGGAGAATAAGATCTTCTTTCGGATCGATCGTGTATTCAGAACAGTAAGCACCTCCCCAGGTCAGTGAGCCGGGAGAGGCGGGATCGCCATAATGCGTATCGGCAGTAATGATCTGGAGACCCAGGCCGAACTTGTCGTTACGGTCCCATACAAGGGCATCGCCAATCTGGTTGCGGGTCATCAGGTCCACTGTCTTGCGGCTTAACAGGCGAACACCGTTAAACTCACCGCCATTGAGTATCAGCTGGCAGATTTTTGCATAGTCTTCTATAGGTCCGGTAAGGCCTGAACCACCCATATAAAGGGTACTGGTATTACTCAATGCAAAATGCCGGTCTGTGTTATGCGAAGATACCCTGATCGGGCTATCGAGGGCCGGTAAAGCATACAATTCAACAAGACGGGACTGCTTTGCAGGCGGCAGGTAAAACCAGGTATCCTGCATACCCAGCGGCTGCAGGATACGCTGCCGGAAAAAATCAGCCAGGGTCTGGCCGGAGAAGATCTCTACCAGGCGGCCCGCTATATCCGTATTAAAGCCATAAGTGAATTGGGTACCCGGATCATGCAGCAAAGGGCGCCGGGCTATGTTGTTCACCAGCGTTTCCAGACTGCTCTTTTCTCCTGTAGGGAATACTGAAAAGCCATGGCCACCGAACAATAAGCTATCCAAAGGATGATCGTAAGGAATACCCGTTGCATGCGAAAGTAATTGCCGTATAGTCGGCTGCGTAGCCGCAGGTCTCGTTTCATACGTAGCCTTATGCCGGTCGTAACTCACCAGCACCTTTGCATCTTTAAATGCGGGAATGTATTTACTGATGGGATCATCCAGGAAGAAGCGCCCTTCCTCATACAACATCATTAAGGCAATAGTAGTGATCAGCTTTGTCTGGGAAGCCCAACGAAAGATATCATCCTTTTTTACAGGCGTACGGTTTTCAAGATGACTATACCCGAAAGCCTTATAATGCACGATCTGTCCTTTATGCGCAACAAAGGTAACAGCATTAGGCGCCAGGCCCTTATCAACAGCCGCCTGCAGAAAGCTGTCCACTTTCTTCAGGCGCTCTGCAGAAAAGCCCGCCGCCTGCGGAGACGCCGCTACCGAAAATTGCCGGGGATGCGTTTGCGCTAAAGTGGTATATACCAGGCAGCAACAGATGCCTGTAAGGAATAGCAACTTGCTCATCTGAACAAGATAATACTACTCTTTCAACAATTTATCTATGAGTTGATTATACTCCTGCTTGAAATGCTCATAATGCTCACCGGTACCAGGACCGGAGAAACCGGTATGCACTTCTCTTACAAGACCTTTTTTATCAATGAAGATAGTAGTAGGGAATCCCTTAATAGCCGTCAGCTGCGGCAGGCTCTTCTCCCCTTTCTTCGGATCCGAAGGCGTAACCCCCGTGATCAATACGGGATACTCCACATCAAAACGTTTAAGGAAACCGGAAAGCGATTTTTTAGACCTTTCAAAATCCGTGGTACGTTCATATGCCAGTCCGATCACCTCTACCCCGCGCTGTTTATTTTGCTTATACCAATCGCTCAAAAATCCTGTTTCATCCATACAGTTCGGGCACCAGGAACCCATCAGGGTAATCACCACTACTTTATTTTTAAAGCGGGCATCATTAATGCTCACCTGCTTACCGTTAAGATCAGGGAAGCTGAAATCCAGTTTAGCCTGCCCGGGTTTTACTGTAGCCAGTTTGGTTTCGTCCGGCAAAGCCGCTTTAGCATCTTTGCTGGCCGTCCACACTTCCTTGCCATTGCCAATACCTGCGTAAAAAACACCTTGCTCCAGCTTATTCTCAGCAGTCAAACGAGCCGTAAAGTAATAAGCATGAGAACCATCAAAAGTAGACAGCTTAAGCGTATCTCCATCCAGAATACCTTCCAGGAAACGGTAATCTCCCGTAGGCGTCAGGAAAGTCCCTGTTACATGATTCCCGTCCTGTTTAAACTCTCCTACCGCAAAAGAACTATCAGTACCATCAGGGGCCGTAAAGTAAGTAGCCCAAC